>Ga0209160_1001531_pt1 | contig 19503 bp, 19 predicted proteins | sample GraSoiAngelo_153_FD_186167 | JGI IMG/M metagenome (GOLD analysis project Ga0209160, IMG submission 186167) | Grasslands soil microbial communities from the Angelo Coastal Reserve, California, USA - 14_1009_12_40cm (SPAdes) (version 2) | ecosystem: Environmental > Terrestrial > Soil > Grasslands ... | reverse complement strand
TCCTTCGGCTCGGAGACTACTAGCAAGTCTGCTCCCATAAACGGCAGCGTCCACAAAGCTCTCATGTCCCTGAATACCAGCATATCGGAGTCCAGGTAAATGGCCCTGCCCCGATACCCGGCCAAGGCCGGAATCAGAAACCGCTGAAAAGAGAAAGGCGTGCGTGGCTGATTTTGCGCATCTCTGGGAAGCGGAATTTCGAATCCCGATTGATACAGGGGAGATACTTCGACACTCATGCTAGCGTGCTTACGGATCGAATATTCTAGAACTTTGACTGCGAGCATCTCAGCTTCCGTGGCTCCGACATAGACCCGGATCGGGGCTTCTATATCCAGCGGTGCATAATCAATTCCGGTTGTCGCAATGGTCCTGGCCATCTCCTCGAATTGTCGATCAAAGCTCGAACGGCGATTAGAAAGCAGCGTTCTATCTTTCAGATCCGAGAATTCTTCGCTGTAAGCAGCTCCCCCGTCCACGCCCAGAGACCGTACCGTTCGGACGCCCGCCTGGGCGAGTAAATTGAGCGCGGCTACCGCACTAAAAAATTTTACCCGGACTACCGGCGAATCGCCGTGCTGCCGCCGCGCCCTGCTATGGTTGTACCATAACAGCCGCTGCTCCCGGTCCACGTGGCGCAGCACGGGGTGAGCTTGGGCCAGCTCTCCAAGGTTGTGCGGCCCTGGTCGATTTCCAACATGCGGCACCCAAGGAAGCACCAAGAACTCGGCATTGCGAAGAATGACGTCCCCGCAGTCGTTGACGACATCCAAATCGATTATGTGAGCAACTCTCACTGGAAGCTCACGCACGGCGTGGTTCAGTGACATCCTGTGGTACTGATCCAGGTCAAATTGGGTCCGCTTGGAAAAGCTCGGTCCCTTACCCAAGATCAACCACGGTTTAAGCTGATTGACCCTATCGGATTGAAACCATTCAAAGAAGCTTTTCATAACGCTGTGCTTGGGCTCTCAGCCGACCGAAGAGGTCGTGCCATCGATCAGCGATGCGAGCGAGGGTCCAGTCTTGAGCAATGATCGCTCGTCCGATCTCAACATGACGCCCACGCAGGTCTGGATTTGACAAATAGGTCTCCAAGCCGGTTTCCCAGGCATCCAAGTAACACGCTTCGCCGAAGGCAAGATAGCTAGGGATCGAATCCGCCACCACGGCAAGGCCCATATGTAAGGACAATGCCACACGATTGTTGCTTTTGCAGCGCGTGAATGGGTTTACAGAAATAGGAATCACGGCTACAGCATGTGCACGCAATGCAGGAAAGAAGGTCTCCGGGTGCCAAGCAAGGTAACGGGTCGAAATAGACCACGGTTCAATGGCCTTGTGATATCTCTTTCTGGAATTGCTAATCACCGTTAGCGTGAGCGGGTATCGCCGGTTCATCTTCTCTAGCAACGGACGTATGCTCAGTAAGTCTAGCATCCCGCCTTCAGCATAAGGACTTCCATGGTGTCCGAACCAAACTATAGGGATGATTCCTCTTTCCCGGTCTTCTCCTAATTCTTCTAAGAGCCGGCTCAATTTCCGCTCGTGGTACCATCGCTGCCAGACGGGCGCGACCCAGCCCCTGATTTCGGTTTCAACAGCGTCGCCAATGACGGTCACATGCCGGCCGTCTGAAAGTTCCTCCACCATGACCTCCGCCAAGGCCTCTGTGGATGCAACGAGCTCATTGGCGGTTGCCATCATTCGCCGCAGCCGCTCTGCCGCTTGTTTCCAATAAGACAACCCTCTCGGATTATAAAAGTGATTGTCGCAAAGGTCGAAGACAACTCGAATACCCCGTTTTTGCAGGCCCGTGGCTTCTCGATAACTCAAATCATCATAGGCCTTGGAATAAATGACAGCCGCATAGCGATCAACATGATTCGGGTTGAAGGTTTCTACCGAATAGCCGCGCGATCGAAGTTCCGAAAGCGGCTCCAAACATCGCAGTCGGGAGCTCGCCACTCTGACGTTAGTGGATATGGGTTTCCAACCAATCCAGCAGCCACCCATCGTTAAATCCGCGTCGCCCATGCTGTCATACGGCCGCTAGCGCGCAGTGTCCCGAGAAGCTTTGCCAGGAATAGGCGAAGGTAGCGCTGCCGCCGGCCCTGCACGACATCCAGCAGATAGGCGTCTGCGCGATCCCAACCGTGGTCGACGCAACAGTAGCGCAGACTGTGCAACAGATTGTTGGGATTGTGGTGCCAAAATAGTCGCTTCAGCGCCCAGCCCCCTCGTGAGAGAACCTCTCTCAACGTCTTGGGCGTGTAGTGATAGAGGTGAGTCGGCAACTGCAAGGCATACCATCTGTCCCTAAAGACCCTAAACTCCCATGATGCGGCGTCTGGCATGGAGAGCGCCAGCCAACCTCCCACCTTGGACCAACCATGAAGCCTCTGGAGAGCGACAACGGGACTGTGGAGGTGCTCAAACACGTGCCAACCTACGATAAGGTCGTACGGTTCTTTGGGATCAGGCGCGGCTTCTAAAGTTCCCGTGCGGACGGGATATCCTAGAGAGCGTGCGGCTTTGGCAGCCTTCGCGGAGAACTCCAATCCCTCCACCTGCCATCCCAGGCAGGCCATCTGGTGGAGAAAGTCGCCGGAAGCGCAACCGATCTCTAACATTCGACCCGGTGGTAGCTGAGGGGTCTTTCTTGTGTCCGTGTCGAGAAGCTTAAGGAAACGCTTTTTGCGCGTCGGAGGCCCCTTGGAAGGGTTCACCTTCGTGCTCTCATAGGGTCCATAATCCTCCGGGTAGTAAGACTCCATAGCGTCCAATGTCGGCCTGGGATTGGTTCGCATCAAGCCACAAGTGCGGCACCTCACTATGCGGAAATTGCCCGGTAGCGCGTGCAAACGGTCCCTTCCCAGCAAAATTTCTTCATCATTGGGAGGGCAACCGAGTGCGCACGACACTGACTCGAGCCATGCCATGTCCGTCACCGCCTTCATGAGGCGTCCTTGAAAGATCTTTTGGAAAGAAGAGCGTTCACCTTGCTAAGGAATAAAAAGCTCATCCCGTTCAAGAGGTCACCGTGAACAAGCGCAATGCCAGCCTGCTTCCTGTATATGTTCGCTAGCGCCTCTCGCTTTAAACTTTTAGGGGTGTACTTTTCTATGACTTCTTTTTTGAGAGCTATCTGTCTTGCGAAATTCTTATGGAGGTTATCATCGTGAAGTCTGTAGTATGCCAAATCTTCATCAATGTAGGCGAAATGGCCCGCCTTAACCAGAGCCTGGAAGAAGCGAATATTCAATACCCAATCGTCCGCCAATACTTGTTCATCGTTGCCACCACATTCGAGCAAGAATTCTTTTCTGACTAGAGCAGTCTGGAGATAAAATGGACTGCTGTGGGTGTAAAGATATCTAAGGACTCGATCGGCATCCTGGGAAAGCAATCCCTTGACGTCGTCGCTGTGTAGACGGGCTGTTAGGTCCCGCCCTCTAAAGCTCCAGCCGTTGCCGTAAACGACCATTAGATGTAGATCTCGCTTGAACAGATCCACTTGGGATTTGAACCGGTCGGGCGCATACTTGTCGTCCGATGCCAGGAAAGCGATCAAATCGCCCCGCGCTAGGCCCACCGCCCGATTCTGCGTCCGGTTGGGTCCCTGATTTTCCTTGTTGCAGTAAATCGTCATTCCTATCGGCGATCTTTTCTCTAATTCCTTTAAGATTGCGAGCGTTGCATCTGTAGATGCGTCATCAACGATGACTAGCTCGAGGTTCGGATAACTTTGATCCCAGACGCTCTTTACAGATTCCTCGATGTACCGCTCGTAGTTATACGATGCCATGACTACACTGATCCGGGATTCCTTACTCACGATGGAACCTCCCTCTGGGCTAGGGCATATTGGCTCCGCCATCTACTTTCTACGTAAACGGCCATCGAGAAGTTGGTTAAAAATCCCATACTGTAAACGAACGCTGTGGACCATGCAGCGGCGATCATCCCGTAGCGTGGAATAAACAAGGCATTGAGAAAAATATTGACGGCGCCGGAGACCAAAGTGAGAAGTGCGGTCTGTAAAAAAAATCCGCGCCCGAGCCACTGGTTTGCCATCCCATAAGACATGGAGACTCCGACAACGCTAATAAGGAGAGTCCTTAGGACATCCACGGACGGGAGAAACCTTTCTCCCGCAATTAGAGTGACTAGCCAGGGAGAAAGGAAATAAATTGAAAGAATCACCACGATCATAATGCCCATCAATCGAGCAAGGATCCGCTTCTGGTCAGGCCATATTTGATCCGGCCCGGATTCAGCGGTCATCTCATAAAGTACTCGGTGGAGGGCTTGCGGGAGAATGACTACCGTCGCAATCATCTGTGATGCAAACTGATACCAGCCTACTTCCTCAGTGCTTGAATAATAGTTGATCATCAAAGTATTCACGACCGTGAGCAAAACTCCTCCCACAGCATTCAGATGCAGCTTCAACCCGTCTTTTATAAGCGCGCGGATGACTTTTGCCTGAATGGCAATCTTCCCCCCTGCCAGCGCCCAGAGTTTGGTGATTCCAATGCACGAGATGATGGCGGTTGTCATCAACGTAGCTATAAGGGCGCCTTCTACCCCACTATCCAACACAACTAAGGCAACCACGATGAATAGGAATCCGATAGATGAGGCAAAGACCTGGGCGCGATTGTAGAAATCAAGGTTGCCGCTTGAAATTAATAGATGTAATCCATAGCTCTGCCAGATAAGAAAAGGCACTGATAGAAATCCCAGGTGCAGGGCCCAGACCGGCAGCTTTCCGTAGAGATCCTCTTTAAAGTAGCCGATACCGGCAGCCACAAACCAAATTAAAACTGTCAAAAAAAGCGTTAGGAACAGCAGTGCGCCAAAAAGCGGCTCTAGCCATGCCTTTCCGCGTTGCTTTGCCGCATGATGGACTACGACCTGCCCTAAGCTGAGAGAACCAAGGGTCGCAAAGAGGCTAGCCCAAGCCATCACTCCGGCCACCAGGCCTCGCCCGTCCGGCCCCAGAATCCGAGCCGTCACCGCTAGCGAGGCTAGTCCCACTAGCAATGAATAGACCCTGGCGCTGCTGGTCCCAATAATTTTCCGCCATATCTCGTTCATGAAAGAGCCGAGATGAGTTTGGAAGTTATGTATTCGGCACCTTCTACCGACAGGTGTGGGCCGATGGGCAAACTCAGAGCCCTTTTCGCTAGGCGCTCTGCAATGGGAAAGTCTCCTTCGCGATAACCGAGACATCCATAAGACTGCTGTAAGTGTGGCGGAATAGGATAGTGAATAGAGGTGAAGATTCCAGCCTGATCCAGCTGTTTCTGAATCAAAGTTCGGCTTGGGTGCTGGACAACGAACAGGTGCCAAACCGGCTTTGCCCAAGCAAGCACATAGGGCAATATTAACTCCTCCCGCGTTCCCGCCAGCGCTTGGAGGTAATAGCCCGCCAGCTGTTCCCGGCGACGGTTCCAAGCATCGAGATGGCGCAGCTTGACACGGAGCTGAGCTGCTTGCAATTCATCCAGGCGGCTGTTCAGCCCCTGGCTATCGTGGAGATATTTGGCGCTGGAGCCATAATTCCGTAACCTCCTGATTTTGCCCGCAAGATCTCCGTCATTTGTAGTGACAGCTCCGCCGTCGCCGTAAGCGCCAAGATTTTTTGCCGGGTAAAAGCTAAAAGCTGCGGCATCCGCTAACGAGCCGACTTTCCGGTTTTTGTAGGCGGCCCCATGGGCTTGGGCGGCATCCTCGATCACCTTGATCCCATATTTTTTGGTCACCGTGCTGATCCGATCCATATCAGCAGGCTGACCGTAGAGATGGACAGCAATAATCGCCTTGGTGCGCGGCGTGACCGCAGGCTCAATGAGATCGGAATTGATGTTATAGGTACGCTCATCTGGCTCCACTGGCACCGGGGTCGCCCCCGCATAGCTCACCGCCAACCACGTTGCGATAAACGTATGGGACGGCACGATGACTTCATCTCCAGCGCCAATACCGTAACCGCGGAGAATCAAATGGAGCGCGTCCAGACCATTCCCCACTCCAATGCAATAGTTAGCATCGCAATAAGCAGCGAATTCTTCCTCGAAGGCTTGAAGCTCGCGATCCAGAATATATCGCCCCGATTCGATCACCCGCTGGTATGCCGCGTCCAATTCATCTTTAATTTCCAGATAAGCGGCTTTGAGATCGAGGAACGCAACCTTCACGGATTTGTCCTTGCAGCAGCAATAAAAACATCATAATTTCGAATGTAATCGGACTCGTCATAAGGAGCAGACGCCAAGGCTAGGCAGACCGCGCCAGAGGAAAAGTTGTTGATCTCGCGCCACACCATCGGACAGAGATAGAGGCCGTAATAGGAGCGATTCATGTGGTAACTCTTGCGCTGATAGCCATCATCCAAGAGGATATCGAAACTTCCGGACATCGCGATAATAAGCTGATGCAATGCCTTATGAGCATGCCCTCCACGCTCCGCGCCACCTGGGACATCATACAAATAATAAACCCGCTTGATCTCGAACGGGATGTGCCTTCCGCCCTCAATGAACGTAAGGTTGCCGCTCGGATTACTAATCTTCGGGACATCTACGAGCCGACACTTCTCGATGCTCATTTACCTCCCTATTGTCCCAACCTGAACTCATAGAATTCATGGACTACTCCGCCACCGCCGAACTCTGATTTGAATTGGTATAGTGGTGCGTTAAGATACTTTCCGTCTTCCTCGTTGCTGATCCCAAAGTCGAAATAACGCACGCCGCGTGCCTGAGCCGCTCTGATGCAATGCTCAAACACTGCATCAAGGGCACCGGTCTCGTGGCCTTTGACACTCGAAGTGGTGTACTGAGTATGCGCAACCTGGGAGGTAGAAAATAAAACGACCCCCGCCACAATCTCCGAACGCAGCAGCGCAACCACAAATTCAATATTCTTCGGAAAAGACGAATGCAAGTAGAGAATCTCGCTCAAAGAGTGGACCGGCCTCGCGTTATATTTTTTTCCAAGGTTGTCTTCCAGCACCTGCCATAGCTGGCCCGCGAACTGAGAGCCTATCTCTATTTCAATGCCGCTTTTCAAAGCCTTTTTGAGTCCTCTTTTGCGCCTCTGGCTTGGGTCCTGTCGGCCGGCTAGATCGATGGCACAGGAGAGATCGCAGCGGTAGCGCACCGCCCCGAGACGATAGAGCGCATACAAATCATCCGAGGATGGAACCTGGTGATAAAGATAAGGGATTGCCTTGTACCGGAGTGATTCGAAACCTCTATCCGCATAATGATGCATCACGGCCTGAAGCACGTGAAGAACCTTCTCTCCGCGCAGTTCGCGCCCATGGATGAGACCGCCATAGGTGATTCCAGGATGGCTGATCACCCGCTTCCGATGTGTCGGGTCCACCGCTGCCGGAAACAGGCCGACGAGGCTGTTTTCTTCATTCTCGATCACCAAGGAGACATCCTGGAAACGGTCACGATGATAGGAGAGAAAGCGCCGGCTATGAAGGAAAGTTGCCATTGGAGCCTGCGCGACAAATTCATCCCACAGCTCGGCATACTCCTCGGAATAGTCGGACACCTTCATAGACGTCACAAACTTGAGTCAGGGAACCTCTCATTAGCTTAAAATAGCAACTCCAAATCCCGATTCTCCGTAATTATTACCGTTATAAAACATGTAGGTGCCGTACTCCGTCTTTTGAACGCACGCAAAGCAAATCATTTGTGAGTCCCAGCCTCTATCGGAAACATCAATACCAACCTCTCCATCCTTTCGGAGCCAGCTTCTGCCATCATGGGATTCAGCATAGCCAAGGCGATACCCCCTGCTGATGGTGCGGATGGAATACCACATTCGGTAAAGGCCATCTTCTTCAATCACGAACGGCCTTCCGAGACCGAATTCATCCTCACTAGCAGGTCTCAGACAGACAGCGCCGTTTTTTCCCCAGCTTATGCCATCATCTGACTCCAAGTTTCGTATGTCATATCTCGGAACTGCCTTACCATGAACGCGGATCCACCCATTGCTCGCTACGTACCACATTCTCCAGATTCCATCGTTCCTATGAACATGTGCGGCACTTCGTACGAAAGGCTCCTCGTTGCTCCGTTCCACGATGGGAACCCGGGAATATCTCTCAAAGCTCTCTCCGCCGTCCCCACTCACCGCGAGGCCTGTAAAAAGAAAATACCGTACCTTCACCCCAAGCTGCCAACCAACGTAGTAGAGATACAGCTTCCGTTGGTACGGAAGAACCGATATGGGCGTCACTCCACTGTCATCGAAGGTGCCAGGCTCGCCCACTTCCAAGACGGGGCGACTTGAAACTTTCAAGATATCGAGTGGATCTCTGGCGTCGAGATCGACGTAGCCTATTCTTCCCACCTTCGCGCGATCAAGAAGGGACACATACACTCGGATACGGTCCTCGCTCAGCATTATGGATGTGGGGATATAGGCGTGGGAGCGTGCCCAGTCCCACTGTCCATCCGCGCAATAGACCAGTCCGAGCTTTTTCCAAATCACGTCAAATCCTTAATTTTGAAAAAGCGGTGGGTGGAAACCTTCCCCGGCTCAACCTGCTCAGGTCGGTAAAACTCGCCCTCTGACGTGTCCCTCGTTATCGTTACCCCGGGTCCGACCCAGCAATCTCTCGCAATCTTTACATTGTTGATGATGGTTGAGTTAACGCCCAGAAAGCAGTTTTCGCCGATCTCCACGAAGCCGGAGACGACGACATGAGAAGAAATGAAACAATTATCCCGGATCACAGAGTGGTGGCCGATATGGTTCCCGCTCCACAAAACTACGTTATCCCCTAGTCGCACGAACGGTTGAACGACATTTCCTTCGAAAATGAAGCAATGCTCGCCGACTTGAACATTGCGCCAGACAAACGCCTTGCTGCTAACGTAACTTGCGAGAGAGAATCCCTTCGTCCTTGACTGGGCGCAGAGTCTGGCTCTCAAGCGATTCAATTGTGTGTACACGACGGCTACGAATAGGTGATGCTCGCGAGGGTGGAACGCCTGCTGCACTGACTCGAAGGGAACCACGGGCAATCCAAACAGACTGTTTTTCTTGAGAAAATCCTTCTCCACGCTAAACCCGACCACCTCGTAGTCTGAGTCCCACGTAAAATACTCGTAGGCGACCTCGGCAAAGGCACTATCGCCCACGATCACCAACTTGCGATTCTTCTCCATGGCGCGCTAAGGTTTCCTTATCAAAAGATCTTCACGCCTATTAGCCATCGGCAGGTCCTCTTTTTGGGGAAGCACATAAGCATCAAAACCGGCATTTCTCGCCCTTGCCAGCAACGCAAGAACGACTGCGTCGTCGATGTGATGGCGTTCGACGGTATTGAATTTGGCCTCGGGAATTTCCTTCGTTCCAGTAAATTCCTGATGGAATCTGATGCCCGCAGCGCTGCTGAAAAAACGTTTCCTCTTGGAGACATTGGGAATATCCCCAATTAACATTTGCCCACGATCAGACAATAACTCCAGAGATGTATCGAGAAAATCCCAGAGATTCGATTCCACAAAGACATAATGCGCCACGCTGTAGGTTAAGATCACGTCGATCTTCCTTCGGTAACGCTTCAACAGTCCCTCACAGTAGGGATAAAATCCGGCAACCTTCCTGACAAAGCGCTCACCTGGCAATCGGGACAGCATCTCTTCGGAATCCACCAGAATTAAGGTGTGATGATTTCTCCGGCATAAATCGATGAGCATCGTAGGTAACTCGCTACAGCCAGGTCCGATATCGAGAACAACCTTTTTCTTGCCGAGCAAAGATGGGAGCTTCCCGACAATATCTCGGAAAATAAATTTCTCTTTCCCTTTGCGGTAGGAATCGGGAAAGCCTATCTTCTCGTAACCGCTGAGCGAATCATCCTGCGCCATCCTTTTAAAGTCCTCGAAGGAAAGGTTCGCGAATCTCTTATACTGTTCCCTCGATACGCTACGCTTCATGTTCTTTGTATTCTAATAGATATGTTCCGAAGCCAGAAAAGAGAATGCGGAACGGCTCTCGGAAACGCAATAAACTAAGAATGTAAGCATCATCCTTAATGCGATCTGCCTGGATCTGACGACGGCGTCGGCGCATCTCCGGGACATGACCCCACACGTCTTTCAAGGCTTTGAAGTAAATAGCGAGATGTCCGTTTAGGATCGCTCTTAGAAGGCAGAACCCTTCGAACAAAAGAATCAATGGCAGACAAAGGATAAGAAGTTTGGCTGGAAGGTTTTTTATCAGGACAAAATATTTGTTCCTTTGATTCAAGTAAAACCGCAGACCCGTTACCCTGGAGGAAGTCATACGGGATTTATGATAGACGATCGCCCTCGGCACGAAAAGGCACCGGTAACCCAGAAGCTGGGCGCGAAAACCCAGATCGACATCTTCCTGATAGGCGAAGAAAGCTTCATCAAAGAGACCGACTTTTTGAAATAGCTCCCTGCGATAGAGGGCGGCCGCTCCGCAAGCGCTGAACACGTATTGAGGCTCGTTGAAGAGATCCCCATCCCCCTGTACCAACCGCCTCTGGTAGGGAACTCCAAAAAAGCTGAACTCGTCACCGGCGCTATTGACCGTCTTAGGGTCGGAAAAGAATAATATCTTCGAAGCTGCAGACCCCGCGCTAGGGTCGGCGTCGAGGGCCGCCACGAGCTCTTTGAGCCATAGCGGATCAACTTCAGTGTCGTTGTTGAGGAGGCCGATATAGGGCGAATCCGACGCGGCAATCCCGGCGTTGGCGGCGACACTAAAGCCGCGATTTTCTTTAAAACGAATGATCGTTACCTGAGGAAAATTTTTCTCAACCAGAGAGACCGATCCGTCATTCGATCCGTTATCGACTACGATGGTTTCAAAATCGTCGAATTCTTGCCGGTAGAGGGAATCGAGGCAGGGCCCGAGCAGTTCCTTGCCGTTCCAATTCGGTATGATGACGCTCACCCGCTTCACTGCCCCTCCATCTGCTTTCGACTGACTGTTTTTTCAATGAGATCAGCTAAACTCGACCCAAGAACTTTGGGCCTGCACTCATTCAGAAACAACTTTCTTCCCTCCGTACCGATCCGCCGCCGCAAAAGGGGGTCTCTTTGGAGGCGGACAATTGCATCGACAAGGGCACGGGAGCTTCCCATCTCACATAGAATCGCGTTTTTCCCGTCTTCCAACAGTTCCCGTGCTGCCATCGAATCGCCCGTGATGAGGGGCTTCCCCATTGCGAGCGCGAGAAAGGCTTTCCCAGGTATGACCCTCTTGGCCTTGCACGATGTCCCAAAGACACCCAGACAAATATCAGCATCCCCTATCTTAGCCCGGAGCTCATGAGGCGGCATCCAAGGATAGAACTTTACGCGTTCCGGATTTGAATTGCTTAGGAGGTCCTTGAGGACCGGGTCCTCGAGATGGTTTTCTCCAATCAGCCAGAACTCTATCTCTTCTCTGTCCAAGAGTCGGGCCGCTTGCAAAATGATCGGGACACCGTGAAGAGGCACATAGTTCCCAACGTAGAGAACACGAAAAGGTGGAGGGGATGGAGGGTCGGGATAGGGCGCAAACACGGCCTCGTCTGCGCCCATATAGAGCCAACGGACCTTCTTCTTAGCAAGCCCGAACTCCTGGCAAAAAAAATTTCTTTGCGCCTTCGTGTCCACAAGCACCAGCGTCGCCAGCCGGCAGGCACTCCAGTCCACAAAATGACAAAGCCGGGCTAACCAAGAGTTCTTCGGCGCAAGTTCCCAATCTGAAATGGCCGTATCGTACAGCGAAAAAAAGGCGTCAAAGATTATCGGCTTTCGCTTCAACTTTGCAAACGGCGCCAAGAAAAAGACATCAATGTGTCCCCAATAGCCGACCACGACAGCATCATGCTCGCCTAAAAAAAGGTAGCGATAGATGAGCGTTGAATAAGCGACTAGGGCTCTACTGAGAAAACGAAGCTTGATTACGAATCCCGAGAGCAGGGTCAACTTGTTGTATCGAAAGCCATCCTTCCACAAGGCGAAATGACACTCGACGACTTCAATACCGTTTTGCCGCAGGCCGGAGATCAGCACAGCGTTGCGCGGATATTGCCTTTCAAACGTTCCCCAGTAGCAGACTTTCATAAGATCCGCATCAAGAGGCTACTTCTCCAGGTCATTACGAACCGGGCGTTGTTCCATCCTCAACAACGCAATCTGTTCGGAAACCAGACCCAACATGAAGATAATGACGGCTGTGGTTAGAAGAAAAACCGACATATTGGTGAAGCGATGCTCTGTAATGTAAGTGAAAATGTAATAGCCGACACCAGTAAAAAAGAAAAAGGCGCTCACAGGCAGAAAGACGCGGAAGGGCGCGAATAACGTGGCAATCTTGGTGATGATCAGCAGAAAGCGAAGTCCGTCCGCGACCAGGCTAATTTTACTTTGACCCGCGCGATAAAGAGATTGGATCGGCACATACTTGACGGTCAGCCCCGAACGTAGATAGGCCAGCGTCAATGTCGTCGGGTAGGAAAAAGTGTTGGGTAAAAGATCAATAAAGCGCAACGCGTCCAGACGCGAGATGACTCGAAAGCCGGAGGTCAGGTCTTTCACCGGAAATCGAGTGACGTACGATGCCAGCAGATTGTAGACGCCATTCGCCGCGTAACGATGGATCCTCAGTTTCGACCCTTTGCCGCGGGCGCCGACGACCATATGGTAGCGATCGGACTCTTCGAGCAGTTTGGGAACGTCTTCGGGTCGATGTTGTCCGTCGCCATCCATAAGGATCAGGAGCCTTCCACGAGCGGCCCTGATGCCGCTCTTAATCGCCGCGCCATTGCCGATATTGTAGGGATGGCGGATAACATTCGCGCCCGCTCTCATCGCGATCTCTGCGCTGCCGTCCGTCGAGCCGTCATCGACAATGATAATTTCTAGGTCGGCGAGCTCCAGCGCGCGAATTTTTTTTAATAGCTGCGGCAGATTCTCCGCTTCATTAAAGACGGGAATGACGATGGAAAATTGATGATCAGCCATGGAGTTGATAAAGAGAGTAGCCCTGGTCTCGAAACAGCGGCTGAAGTCGCCGGGACGCGAAGTCCTGCAATCGCGAACGCTGGGCAGGAGTGAGATTATGATTCAAGAACTCGCCTAGGAGATCCTCGCGGACCATGAGATGTGTGATGCCTTGGCTCGTCAGAGCTGTTCCGATTTGGGTGGAATCCCTCGCCGATTGAACGGCGCCGAGAAGAAATCCAGGAAGCTCTCCTCCATCGTGGAAATACTCTCGCTCGCAATAATACGCTCTTCGTCCGACAAAGAGAAGATAAATTTTTGCCGACGGCGGGAGCTTGCGATTGATAAATTGAAAAGTTGAGTAACCCGGCAAGGTACGGGTTAAGTAATCGTCCCGAGTTTCCCGCCCTGACAGGTAACCGAGCGGCGAGACGGATTCCGAATAGCGCCAAAGATAGGCGCCATGAAAGATCGCAAACGCCGACAGCCCAACGAACAACCATACCGGCCGCTTCATACGCAAGTAAACGTTGAAGATTCCATAAACCAGCAACACCACCAAGGGCGGCACTATGGGCAGGATGTAGCGAATGCGCAGGTCGACGAGAAATATTGCATACGCAAGGAACAGAGCTGCAAAGCTGATGAAATAGCGCTTCTCTTCGTTCCACTTACCCTTGAACGCCCAAGGGAGAAGAAGGATCAAAACCGGGCTCAAGACGCCGTCAAAATATTGCGGGTTGTCGTCCTGACCTGAGAAAAAAACGCGCAAAGGCAGCGCCGCCATCTGCCACCAGCTTTCGCCATAGAGTAGCTCACGCTTCACAAAGATGCTGAAGCCGACAAAACTCGCCGAAGCGGTGGCTCCCGGCGCGGTCTGGCTGGTGAAAAAACCGCCCATAAGCGGAAAAAAGGGGTTGCCGGTTTGGAGCCAGTTTTTCATCAGCCAGGGTAGGAAAGGTAATGATCCGAGCACGGCGAAAAGAGTCGCCTCGGAAATCCACGTGCCGACACCTCTTTTCGGCTCGCTCGCCAGGGCTAGCGCAAACAGAAAAACCAACAGCAACCAGACGACCAGGCCGTTCGGCTTTACAGCGACGGCAAACCCCGCGGAGACAGCTGCCAAGCACAGCCACTGCTTGGAGTTTTTCTCCTCGCGCCAGCGGAGAATACAGAGCAAAGCCGCGGTGGAGTAAAAAGTAACTCCGAGATCGACATACGCCCAATGGCTCAGCCGCAGCACCACCGGGGTCGAGATAAAGAAGAAAAACCCCAGAAGACCATAAATGGCATTCATGCGACGCGACAAATAGGCATGCAGCGAGAGGCCGGTCAAAAATCCGAACAGACCGTGGATCAATTTCGGCACAGCGTCGTAGCCCCAGTACACCCATGGCGTGTAAAGCATTTCGAGAAGCATGGGATAATAAGAATAGGGCGCGATGGGAACCTCTATGATACGCCCGGCACGAGCATAGAGCCGTGGAATAGCGAGGTGGTGCGTGAGCTCGTCGCGCGCGATGGGCGGAACGAGACCGAGGACAACTTCAGTGGTTAGAATCGTTGCGATTGCGATCCAGATGCCACGCCCGACCCAATTCGTTTCTCGTGGAATTTTTATGAAAGCGTAAAAGAAAAACAGTAACGCGGCGAACAGACTTGTGGCGACGAAAAGATTGAGTAATGGGTCGCGTACGTAGCCGGCCAACCCGCCGAAAAAGTATACCGTCCCAACGGCACCCAGCAGACACCCAACTAGACAGGTGTGAAACAACAAGATTGAGAAGCGCTGCTCCGGCATCACGCCCACCCGTGGACCCGCTTGAACCGCTTCCCCAATCACCGGAGACATGCAGATTTTGAAACAGTTGTAGGCTAAAAAATTAGAGCGCGCACGAATGAGTTAAGGGCTTCATTCGTGCCAATTTGACGGCATCCGTCCCATTGCTCATGGATAGCGGAGGGCGAGTCAAGGTCAGCCTTCCTTTTCAATAACGGCGACCACGGAGTTAAACCGGACGGTATCTCCTTCTTGCGCCTTGACCTCTTTCAAAAGACCGTCGTCGGGAATTCGATCTCAATTTTTATTTTATCGGTCTCCACCTCTACCAAGCCGTCCCGTCTTTTACCTGTGCGCCCGGCTTCTTCAGCCAACGAAGTATCGTCATGCCAAACGTGGGATGACCACTTCCTTGTTCATCGGGGCGATCTAGAGCGACTTCGCCTCGAAACTGTCCGAAAGGGACTCGAGCTTAAGCGTCTGGCGCATGAGCTCCATAAAGGCGTTCACGTTTTTGTAACGGGCCGGGATATCGTAGTTCACAACCGTGTAAAGGTAATGAAGCTGCGAGAATATCGAAATGTCTGCGAGCGTCATTCGATCAAAGATAAATTTCTTTCCGGTAAACAACTGGTCCAAAGTCTTGAAATGAACGTCCCATTCGTCTTCGGCCTTCTTGCGCGCTTCTGGAGTGTCCGCGCGGCGAATCGCGTGATTTGCATGGATCAGGACTTCGTCGGACCAATCTTCCAGCGCCAGACATAGACCTTTGTTCGACGCGCCGTCGGGATAGATGCTGTTCCCGGGATGCTTCTCTTCCAATAGAGCAGAAATGGTGGTGGAATCGATCACGCATTGGCCATTGTAGTCGATGGACGGGACTTTTCTCTGGCCGGTATACTCGATCAGCGACTTGCGATCATCTTTCCGAACGTCGACGATATCATAGGGTACTTTCTTCGTGGCGAGAACCACCCTCACCTTCTCGCAGAACATCGACGTCTGAGATTGAAAAAGCCGTACTGCCATTGTTCGCCCTCCTTTTATATGTAGCCTTCAGATTGTCATCATTAATCCAATTCCGGCCTAAAACCAAGCGAATCGCGTACCAATTCCCCTGGGCTCGCGGTTCGAACGACATTAATATCTCCTGAAAACACTTGTTGACCTCCGCCATGTTCGTGAGTATTCTTCCTACGGCCCGCCTATTCCACTTCGGGCCACAAACCAAGGTTCCGCCTTACATGGAACCGTACAAGGAGAACGGCGGTCATCAAAAGATCACCGGCACGTTCGGAAATTAGTATCCAAGAGGATCGATGGCTAAATATCTACAATGCAGCGAGTGCGGCAAGCTGGCTTTCTACTACGATGACTATGTCGGCACCGAGAAACCATTCTACAAACGTTTCATGCGCTACCCCGAGGGAGAAACCAAGCTCGAACCACCCCGCTGTTTCAGCTGCGGAGCTGTGCCACGTCTGATTCACGAGCTCATCAAAGAAGAAAAAGCCGCCGCGAAGCATTAAGCAAAGGAACAACGCGACCGCAGAGTGGCGACGTTTGCGTGCCATCCGAAGTTTTCGAGTGAATTCAGAATCGGAAAGAAACTTCTGGCTGGTTTTGCGTCTGAACTTTGGCACCCAACCTGTTTACTTAGCTGTTCGCCTGACACCGATACTCTCCTTCTCTGCTCATAGCCCAAACCAAATCAATTCCTCGGCAGGGATTCCTTTTTGCGAGAGTAAAGAAATATCCCGGTGTAGACGACGATCAAGCAGGAATAATTCGCGAGCAGAAATTCAGGCGTGGCCCACGAAATCCCGTTAACGAACGGAGTCGGAAACGGCCACAGAAAAGGTGTCGGAAAATAGCTCGTGGCATGAGTCGGGATGTCGCAAAGAATATGGAGCAGCCATGCGCCGAACAGCCAGGGAGGACGCTTAATGAACAACCAGAGGAAACTGAAAGCGATCGCCCACATAACGAGACTGTGGGTTAAATTGTAGGCGTAAAAAACATACGCGGGAAGAATCGAAAACGCTGGCGGCCCGGAGATTTCTCCTGCCAATCGGAGCAAGATCCATCTCGGGTGCGTGACATGAAAGACGCCGAAGGAAAGAAGATCAGGGGCCATCCCGATAATCAACCCGCCGAAGAATTGCCTGCGTCCCCGGCGGCAGAACAGCGCGCCTCCCCAAAGCCCGTGGGCAACTACATCCATGCGAAACTTCCGGCTATTGCTACGGGACAATCTCAGCGACCAGCCGCAATCAATTGGACGTGCTCCCGCACGATTGCTCTGGGACACAATCTCAGAAAAAGATTGAGACCAAGAAAAATGACCAACAAACATCCACCTGCCCGAGTCCCAAAAGAAAATCCGGCACCAAGTCACCAGGCAAAATCACATAGGCCAAGACTGCCAACAGTATCAGCTTAGGACTCAACGACACCCGTGGATCTCTCACCAAGCGCGAAAACAATTTCACGAAGCTCGGTAAGTGAGCAACAAACTGGATGAAGCGCCGAAGCCCCAGGCGCCGCAGTAACGCTATCGGACTCAATTTCATCTAAATTGCCAGCCGATGATCGAAGGCCGGCTCAATTCACTCCTTTTTCAATCCTTGCGAACTCGTCCCTCGCAAAAACAAATCGACAAACGCAGCTCTGTACTCCCGTCTCAGTGAAACCAAACCCACAGCGAGCGCGATGTAAAGGAAGGAAAAATAGTATCGAAAACGCGGGTCAGGAGTGAGAAGCTGTGTCGCGAAAAGAACGAAGAGTAAAAGCGCTTCCCCTAGGGAAAAAGAGAGATTGGTCAAAACCGCCACGGCGAAAAGTGATTGCGCCGCGGTTAAAAGCAACTCTTCGATCTGGCGGCCGTCCATATGCATGGGCGAGATCCTTCCCGCTGAAAGAGCATAAATCACCGGTAGCATGCCGATCAGCAAAGTCCACTGGTTGATCTTCGAGGAAATCAAAGTCCCGAGGCTGGCGCCCGGATTCGCCTTGAGTGCGAAAAGAATGGCTACGATAAACTCAGGCGATTCCGACGCCAAGGGTGCCAACCATTGAACCAAAAGAAATTCTTCGATGCCGAAGTTTCGCCCCGCGGCTAACAACCCTTCCGCAAAAGGCTCCGCAGCGATGAAAATCGTGTAGCCGGAGAACAGAAAAAACCCCAGCGTCACTAGGCGGCGAGCGCCGGCGCTCCAACTCGCAATTATTTCACTTGGACCTTCCAGCTCGGGCTCCACATGATGGGATTGTGAGGCTCTGCGCATGTACAAAGCAAATATCGTAATGAAGATCACCGCGTCGAAGAGATCGAGACGTCCCTTAAACGGAATAAAAAAAGAGTAAAGTGTCGCTAGGCCAAGGTAACGGATCTCGACCTTGTGGGAAGGTTCGAGCGCCACCGCCTTGGTGCGCGTCTTACACCAATACGCGAAGACTACAGCGGCCCAGCCCAGACCGATCAACAAACGATTCGCGCCGGTCATGTTCGCCGTGGCGAAGGCGGTGTATTTTGGATCTTTACCGGCCATCCAAGCAAAGTACATGTCCACGGCATACTCCGGAAGCACCGCGATCAAAGCCAGCAGCGCCAACGCAAGCGCCTGAGGAATATCCAACTGGGCCAGCTCCGCCGCCCACGAAAGCATGAAGGAAGCGCCAAAGATCGCCAATCCGGCGCTCAGCGCCTGCCATTCCGGTGAGGGAGAAATCCCGGAAAAATAGACGACGATCCACTGCAGACAAAGCGCAATGGATGAAAACACCCAAAGTGAATTTGTCATCGCTTGCTCTAACGCTTGCGCTCTCTGATCTGGCTATCCTGCTTCCATATTCATAGTCAACTGACGAGATGCTAAAAAAGGGCGGGTTCAAACCCGCCCTTTTGCTAAATTTGATGGAGGCGGTGAGACAGTGTAATGTTGAAACCTTAGAGAGAGGAGCCGAAGTATGGAACAGAAGAGCGCCGCAAAGCGCTTCCCAACCATTGGTGACGACAGTGGGCTCGCCCAAACAGATAGTCTGTACAAAGAAGAACTTCAGCTGGCCCTACGCAACAATGGGATGCCTCTGGAGGGACTACGCTACCCCATTACTCCGACTGGCATGCACTATCTTCTGATTCACTACGACATTCCGGAAGTGAACGCCACCGATTGGCGCCTAAAGGTTGGAGGGCTGGTCTCAAAGCCGCTTAATTTGACCCTGGAGGAGATCAAAAAGCGCCCTACCAAAACCATGGCTGTGACCATGGAGTGCGCAGGAAACGGTCGCGCCCTCTTCACTCCTCGGCGTATAAGCCAGCCGTGGCTTCTTGAAGCTATTGGGACTGCGGAGTGGACCGGGACACCGCTATGGGGAGTCCTCGAAGAAGCCGGTGTCCACCGCGATGCCGCCGAAATTATCTTTACGGGCCTCGACCGAGGAGTGGAAGGAGACCAGGTTCAGTTCTATCAGCGTAGTCTGACCGTCGGCGAAGCAAGGAGGGAAGAAGTGCTGCTGGTCTACGAGATGAACGGCGAGCCGCTTCAACCCCAGCACGGCTATCCACTTCGCCTGTTGGTGCCCGGCTGGTATGGCATGGCGAGTGTGAAATGGTTAGACCGAATCGAGGCTGTGGCAGAACCCTTTCAGGGATATCAGATGGTGCGGGCTTACCGTTACGCGCAGGCGGCAGACGACTTGGGAGAACCGGTT
>Ga0209160_1001528_pt1 | contig 19510 bp, 32 predicted proteins | sample GraSoiAngelo_153_FD_186167 | JGI IMG/M metagenome (GOLD analysis project Ga0209160, IMG submission 186167) | Grasslands soil microbial communities from the Angelo Coastal Reserve, California, USA - 14_1009_12_40cm (SPAdes) (version 2) | ecosystem: Environmental > Terrestrial > Soil > Grasslands ... | reverse complement strand
TGAAGCAGGCGAACGCGCCGCTGCTGGGGATTGGCATCGCCTGTTAAGCGGTCGCGGGCTGGGAAGCCATGATCCAGGTAAGGTGACTGTTACAGGCGAGACCTGCGTGCACGTGCTTTCTTCATACGCGCATTGTTGCGTCGAAGAAATGGCGAAACTAAGGCGCCCTCGGTTCCAGGGGCTAACTGGCTGCAAAATCAGGAGTGTAGTTTTTTAATATGATATCATGATATCATATAGAGGATCAAGGTATGGCGCAACTAATCGTCCGAAACATTGAGAATGCAGTGAAGGTGCGGTTGCAACGCCGCGCCCGGCGACACGGTCGCAGCATGGAGGAGGAAGCGCGAGATATCCTCCGCAATGCCGTGAATGACGAAGAGATTCCGACCGCTGGGCTGGGTACGGAAATCTCTTCCTTGTTCAATAAGGTAGGGCTTAAGTCGGACCTTTCCGAACTGCGAGGCCAGGAGATTAGGCCTCCCTCTTTTGAGCCATGATTATTTTGGATACGAACGTGCTCTCGGCGCTGATGCGTCAGATTCCAGATAGAAGGGTCATTGACTGGCTGGACGGGCAGCCCCGGACATCGATCTGGACAACGTCCGTGACAATTCTTGAGGTCCAGTTCGGATTGCAGATCATGGCCGCAGGGAAGAGAAGATCTCTATTGATGCAGGCATTCGGCGGGCTTCTCGAGAAGATTGAGCAGCGGGTTGCCGCATTCGATGCGCCTGCTGCGCAACAGGCCGCAGATCTGATGTTAACTCGACACAAGAAAGGTCGGCCCGGTGATCTGCGCGACACAATGATTGCGGGTATCGTGCTCGCCCATCATGCAACGCTGGCAACTCGCAATATCGCGCACTTCGAGGATGTCGCGGTTTCTGTCGTCAACCCGTGGGCATGAGAATCCGCGGACTTCCCGCGCCTAAATCACTGAAATGCATATCGCTCTAAATGTGCGTGCTCTTCTTTGGCTACACAAACGAAGGGAGGCTAAAGGCTGTCGTGATCGTCGGCGAGACCTGGGTGCAACTCCCTTCGTGGCCGCAATGGTGCACCGAAGAAACGGCGAACCCAACGCCTCCTTAGATCCCACCTGTTTTCGGCATGGTGCGGCGAAGCTCGTACTTGGCAAGCTATTGATTCGACTGGGTCGTCAGCTACCTGGCCTCACTCGCCGTTGCAATGTTATCCATATTATATCTGCAATGTCAGACATATGCTAAACGGCAAGCGGCAGAAAGAACCCATGGACCTTCGCCCCTCAGATCATGGTACGTTTGACACCACGTCGCATACGTGGTACACGTATTTTACGTGACAACGAAGGAGAAAGGAAAGTATGGCGGCGAATACGCGAGGCGGGGGAAAGCAGAACGTGACCATTTGTCTGAGTCGGCAGGTACTTAAGAAGGCAAAGATTCTTGCTGCCCGGCGGGAGACTTCCATCAGTGGCCTACTCGCCCAGGAGATCGAATTCCTCGTAGGGAGTGAAGAAGCATATGAACGTGCCGAACGCCAGGCTCGGGACCTTCTCGAGAAAGGCTTTCACATGGGCGGAGTAATTCGCACAAGCCGGGACGAACTGCATGAACGATAGGACCTTTGTGGACACCAATGTGTTGATTTACGCCCACGACGTCGATGCCAACGTAAAGCACAAGGCTGCAAAGGGTGTCCTCCATGAACTCTGGAGCGAACGGACTGGTGTTCTCAGCGTCCAGGTACTGCAAGAATTTTACGTGAACGTTACTCGAAAAATTACGCGTCCAATATCGAGAGAATCGGCTCGCCTTGTCGTGAGCAGCTATGCAACCTGGTGCATCGACACCACACCTGCTGAGGTGTCGACTGCATTTCGAATCGAAGATGAAGCCCGAATCGGATTCTGGGATGCACTGATTGTGGCGTCGGCTCTCAAGGGTGGTGCAAGCCAGATCCTCTCGGAGGATCTAAGTGCAGGACAAATGATCGCAGGCATACGTATCGTAAACCCCTTTGCGGACGCGGACTGATTCACGTTTCGCTGCGGTCACCTTAGTACGTAAGTTCGTCAAACAGACCAAGATCGACTCCTGGTTGCCGCACGAGTCTGGCTTCGACGATTGCTGGTTGACCGAGACACAGGCCTACGTAGGAACAGCTGGTACAAGGGTTCTGGCGGGAAACGAATACCGCTGTGTGGGAGAAAATGGCCTGACCCGAGCTGACGAATCGTGTTCTCCATCAGCGGTGCGAACTCTTGGCGCTGCTCGTCAGTAATTGTCGTACCCATGAAAGGATCTTCACTTCAGATGGACCGCTTCCTACTGTGCATTGACTTCGACCAGCTGTACTGAAACCCTGCAGACCACATTCTAGTCCTTAAAGTAGGCCTGTCAGAACGATGACCGTGCTCAGGAGAGCAAGCCTTCTTGCAGCCAGACCTAAAAATGACTATTATGACCATAACGATCTAATGGGGGCGGTGGGCTATGAGCACGCATGCATGGACCGTGGCAGAGGCGAAGGCGAAATTCAGTGAGTTGATAAATAAAGCACAATCCGAGGGACCCCAGAAAATCACCAAACACGGCCGCACGACGGCGGTGATTGTTGCCGCAGAGGAGTGGGAACGGAAAGCCAGGCGGAAAGGCAATTTGGCAGAGTTTCTCACCACATCACCGCTGCGTGGTTCCGGGCTGAAGCTCAGGCGCCTCCCGGTGCGCCTGCGTAAGATCGAACTATGAATTTTCTGCTAGATACAAATGTACTGTCGGAGCCAATGAAAGCACGGCCCAATGCGGGCTTGCTCGCCTGGTTGGCGGAGGCAGACGAGGAGAGCGTTTTCATCAGTGTGGTGACCATTACTGAATTGCGCTATGGTATTGAGCGCTTGGCGACTGGCAGACGACGCGACCGCCTCGATGGATGGTTGCGGAAGGACTTGAGAGCGCGCTTTCAGGGAAGAATCCTGCCGGTGGACCTTGAAATAGCCGACACCTGTGGGAGGCTTGTCGCCCGGAGCGAATCTCTGGGCCGCCCGATAGAACCGCGGGATGCATTCATTGCTGCCACCGCAGAAGTCCACGCACTAACTCTTGTCACACGGAATGCTTCTGATTTCGAGGCCACCCTGAGAACCATTGTGAGCCCGTGGACCTAGTTATGTTTTAAGCCATGAACCAACTCGAAAGACTGCAGCAACTCGGGCGCGGTGAGGACATTCCAGCTCCGGTCAATATCCGGATTCCCGCTATCCAGCTTCGCCCCGCCAAGAAGTCCGCACAGATCATCTCCCAACAGCAGCCTAGAGATTTGTCTGAGCCCACCATCAAAGCCGCAGTCGCCAGCGCCGACGGCGCTCGCCAAGAATAACCCAGTAGTGCTTCGCTGAATTGACCACCACAGGGAACACCATTCATAAACCGATTTGTATCATCGCAACCCACAGCACCAGGGCAGCAGACGGCGGGGGCTGTCAAGGGCGCCCGTAGGTAGGGCCAGAAGCCAACCCGGTTTTGCCCACTGCTGTGGGGCCGATGAAAATTATATTTTCCGCCTTGGCCAGAAAGTCCAGTTCGGCAAAAGTGCGGATCTGTTTGCGGCTCACCCCGGGCTGTCGGTCGAAGGGAAAGGTTTCCAGCGACCAGCGCTCGGGCAGGTTGGCGCGCCGGATGCGATATTCCAAGGCGGTCTCCTGGCGGTGGTGCCACTGTGCGCGCAGCAGGCGGGTGAGGAACTCGGAGTAGGGGACGTCCTGTTTCTCGGCGGCGTGCAGCTGCTCTTCATAGATTTCCAGCATGCGCCGCCGTTTGAGATTCTTGAGCAGCTGTTCGAGTTCTTCAGTCATCGCCGGGTTGCTCGTCCAACCGGAAGAAATCACGTTGCACGCGGCGCAAAATCATTCGTGCCAACCGATCCAGGTCGTAGAGGCCATAGCGGGAGGCTTCCCGCACCGCGGCTAAGAAAGGTTCCCGGGGATATTCCCGGACTAGGCGGAGCAGTTGACGTAGAGCTAACACCACCAGCTTGCGACTACGTTGTTTCAGAGCAGCGACGTAATCCGTGATCTCGGGCGCAGCTTGGAGGATAGCTTGTTCTTCCGGATGCGGGTCACTGCGCTTGAGGCCTTGGCCGCGGGGTGGGCTTCCAGGTTCGACCGTGTGCCGCAGACCTGGCACCTCCACGCGTCTCTTTGCAACACATCACGACAAAGCTGTTTGTAGGATTCAGGATCCAGTCTTAGCCGCGGCTGCTTTGGCCAAATGCGGCTCATGAAGCCTTGTGCTTTACTTGCGTAAGGAATTCCTGCTTCTGCTCGCCGGGCAAGAACTTGAAGAACTGTCGAATCGAATTCAACAGTATCCCCGGATTCCCGTTGTCCAAGTTTGCTCCCGCCAGAAAACCCGCACAGATCATCTCTGGACAGTACCCGCGCGATTTTTCGCTACCGAGCATCAACGCTGCTGTCTCCAACGCTTGCTCGATCACCGGGATCCGGCTCTTGTACACCTTGAAGTAGATGATCTCGTGTGGTTCTTCCTTTCCCGTTAGCTCCCTCTCGACTTCCCGCCTGAACTCTTCCTTCGGCATTTCCCGAGCCTTGGTGCAACCAGGTTGCACAATCGAAGCGCTCTCGGTCCCTACGCGCCACCTTGGCTAGTTTCCAGCCCCTTGGTCCATCCCACCTGTTTCAACTCGTTTCGTGCTAGGTTCTGGCACGCAGACCACTCGCGGAACCGGACTCCGACTGTATCCTCCTGGCGGAAATACGCGCCAAGCGCCTGCTCGAATGCATGTTCGAAGAGCATGGCAGCTGGGGTGTTCCGTCGTCTTGGCATTGGGGGCGTGTTTACCCCGGTGCTCGCGAAACGCTTGAATTCGTTCTCGCTCGTCGACTGCATCTCGATTGGCGTCGACCGAATGGCGCGAAACTTCAAGCCGATCCGAAAACAGGCGGAAGCCTACATTCGTATACTCGTCTCGCGCGCCCCAAAACACTCGGTGGGCACCGGGTGACGAAAGTCATATTGATTTAAATGATCCTATATGCAAATATTCATAGATAATCGGTATGCCTGAGTTGTCTCAATTCACGGCCGAGTTTTTCAAAGCCTTAGCGCATCCGATGCGGGTGAAAATACTGGACACACTGCGTTCAGGCGAAGTCGGCGTAAATGAGCTCAGCTCCCGCCTGAAAGTTGAACAAAGTACGCTTTCTCAACAACTTGCAGTTTTGCGAAAGAGCAGCATTGTAGTCGGGCGGAAGGAAGGTCAGAACGTGTACTACTCCGTGCCGGACCAAGCCATCTTTCGCCTGCTGGACGACGCCCGGCAGGTCTTCAACAACCACCTGGTAGATATCAAGGATCTCCTTTCTCAACTCAGCGCGGCGGGGGAGAAGTGAGCCACACGTTCGTCTCCGACCGCAAGCGGTCCGCGCCTTTGAAATTCCCCGTTGGCCGGTGCCGGTCCTCTCATCCGGCGGACGGACTTCGCCGATGACGCAGTTGGCCTTCAATTCGTTCCTGGTGGCAATGCTCTCGGTCCCGGTCGTGACTCTGATATCCCGCCGCTGGACCAAGGCGTGCGCCCTCCCACCCGTGCTGCTGATGGGATCGTTAGCGGCCGGGGTCGCTGTGGCAGCGGTGGGGTTCTGGGGCGGGCAAAGGTTTACGGTGGATGTTTCTCAAGTGGCATCGTTCTCATTCGCACTCAGCGTGGATCGGCTGAGCGCGTTCTTTCTACTGCTGATTTGCTCTGTGGCACTGCCCGTCATCCTGTTTTCGAGCTCCTACATTCCGCGCCACTATGCCGGAGTGCGCCGGCACTGGCTGTGGGTGCTCTTGCCTCTGTTCCTCGTGTCCATGGTGCTGGTCGTAACCGCTTCCACGGCTTTTGCGTTTCTGTTCGGATGGGAATTGATGACTCTGTTCTCGGCCGGCCTGATTCTGATGGACGGGGACTCAGAGCAACGGCGCCACAACATTTTTATCTATCTGCTCATGATGCATGCCGGCGCGGCAGCCGTAATCGGCGCTTTCCTGTTGTTCCTGCCACATGCCGGCAACTTCAGAGAGATGCGGGCGATCGCGACTTTGATGCCGCCACCCATGCGCACCGCCGTCTTCTTGCTGGCGTTTGTAGGATTTGGAACCAAGGCCGGAATTGTGCCGCTGCACCTGTGGCTGCCAAGAGCGCATCCGATTGCGCCCAGTCCAGTGTCGGCCCTGATGTCAGGCATCATGCTCAAAACCGCGATCTACGGTCTTGTCCGCTTCGCTTTTGATTTTCTCGGCGGCGGCCCCAGTTGGTGGGGATATCTGGTGCTCTTCACAGGCTGCGTGTCAGGCTTGCTGGGTGTGCTGTACGCGATCTCGGAACATGATCTGAAACGCCTGCTGGCTTATCACAGCGTCGAGAACATTGGCATCATCTATCTCGGCCTGGGGTCGGCGCTCGTGTTTACGGCCAACCATGTTTCGATCTTGGCAGCGCTCGCCCTCACTGCGGCCCTGCTCCACTGCTTGAACCACGCGATTTTTAAGAGCCTTCTGTTTCTCGGTGCTGGCGCAATTTCTGACGCTGCTCACACGCTCGACTTGGAAGAACTCGGTGGATTGCAGAAACGGATGCGTCTGACCGGCGCCGCGTTCCTGATTGCCTGTTGTTCCATCGTTGGGTTGCCGTTGTTCAACGGTTTCGTCAGCGAATGGCTCACCTTCCGCAGTTTTCTGGCGGCTTCGGAAATGACCAATCTCTCCGCAGCCATCGTCCTGCCCCTGGCGGCTGGCGTACTGGCGTTGATCGGCGGATTGGCCGCCGCGTGTTTTGCCAAGGTATACGGCGTTGCCTTCCTCGGGCGTCCCCGGAGTCGCGAGGCCGAAAGTGCGAATGAAGTTTCGCTGCCTATGCAGGCCGGCATGGGAGTGCTGGCGACGGTGTGCGTCGTGATTGGAATTTTCCCCGGCTTGGTGCTGCGCGGCCTGGGCACGCTCACCGAGGAACTACTTCCTGGAGCAGCGTTGCCGCCAACGGCAGCATCCCTTTCCGGCCTGCTTCCCTGGATCGCGCTGTTTGTTCTGGTGCTGGTGGCTGGCATTGCCGCATTCAAGCGAGCGAAAAAGCTGACCGCGACCTGGGCTTGCGGACTCCCCGGCCTGGACGGGCGGATGCAGTACACATCGACCGCTTTCTCCAAACCGCTGCGCAGAGTGTTCTCCGAGGTGTACAAGGCGGATCGAACGCTGGACGTGGTCCCTGCCGACCAGCCGTATTTCCCGGCGTCGATCTCCTACCGGTCGGTTCGCACTACCTCTTTTGAAAGGTCGTTGTATCGGCCCGGTGTGGACGCCATCGTCACGGCAGCCAACCGTTTGCGACAACTCCAGACCGGCAATATTCAGGTCTACCTGCTCTACATCTTCGCGGCCCTGATCGCATTGCTGATGTTCATGAGGTGGGTATGACACTGGCGATGAATGCGGTCCAGGTATTGCTGCTCATTTTGCTGGCGCCGCTAGTGCGCGGTGTGATTGCCCGGCTCAAAGCCAGAATCCAGAATCGGCACGGGGCGACGGTTTGGAGGCCGTACGCCGATCTCGTAAAGCTTTTTCGCAAAGAGGACCTCGTCCCGGATTCGGCTTCCTTTGTTTTTCGCCTCGCCCCTATCGTAGTGTTTGCCACGACCTTGGTGGTCGCGGCGTTTGTCCCGCTGCTGCACGGCTCGGCACTCCTGGGGGTGAGCGGGGATTTCATCTTCCTCGTCTACTTCCTGGCGCTGGGGCGTTTCTTTCTGATGCTGGGCGCGATGGATGGCGGCAGTTCCTTTGGAGGGATGGGGGCCAGCCGGGAGGCCCTGGTTTCGACTTTGGCGGAAGCTCCATTCTTGCTGGCGCTGATGTCGGTGGCCATCCTGGCGCATAACGGCAGTATCGCTGGAATGGTGCAGTGGACGATCGGGCAAAGCTTCTTTCAGTTCTCAGCCGTTCACGCGTTGGCGTTTATGGCCTTGGCCCTGGTCGCCATCGCAGAAACCGGGCGCATCCCGGTGGATAATCCCACTACACATTTGGAACTGACCATGATTCATGAGGCCATGGTCCTCGAGTACTCGGGACCGAGCCTCGCTCTGATTGAATGGGCAAGCGCCATCAAGCTCACCGTGGTCATGGCGTTGCTGATCGCGCTCTTTGTCCCTTGGGGAATAGCGAGCAGCCTCTCGGCGCTGGCGCTGGTAGTTGCATCGCTGGTGCTGCTCCTGAAAATCGCTGCACTCGTACTGACACTCGCGTTGGTGGAAAGCAGTGTTGCGAAATTGCGGATGTACTTGGTTCCTGATTTTCTCGGCGTGGCATCGGCGCTGGCGATCCTCGCTGTGGTTTTTACAGCGCTGATGAGGTGAATGATGGGATTATTTGAGACCGCTGCGGCCAAGGCGCTGGCGTCGTCCGGGGTGTTCTTGTTCATGACCGTGCTGCTGATCGCCGCGGCTAAACGGATTTCCACTTGCATCGCTTTGTTCAGCGTGCAATCGCTGGTCATCACCGCACAGATCATCGCGGTGTCCCGCATGCACCACTCGGCGGAAGGCTTCGTGGTTGCAGTCCTGGTGTTGACAGTCAAAGTGGTTGCGATTCCGTACGTGCTCTACCGCATCGTCGAAGAATTGCAGGCGCCGCGTGACGTTTCTTCCTCGACCTCGGCTTCTCAATCGGTGTTCATTGCCGCCGGACTCATTCTTCTTTCGTTCTTTGCGGTGCGGCCCTATGTCGGGGTCCTGGGCGGCGACCAGGCCATGCTCGCGGCCGCGGTCGCACTCGTGCTGACGGGCGGCTTCCTGATGGTGAGCCGTAAAAAGGCATTGATGCAGGTGGTCGGGCTCCTGGTGTTGGATAACGGAATCTTCCTGGCTGCTCTGACCACCACCTTTGGCATGCCGTTGGTCATCGAGATCGGCATCGTGTTCGATCTGCTGATGGGAGTCTTTCTGATGGGCCTGTTTGTCTTTCGCATCCGCGACACCTTCGACCACCTCGACGTTTCCAAGCTGCGGCGGCTAAGAGGCTGATCGATGATCCTCCTTCTCCCATTATTTATTCCGCTGGCGGGCGCGCTGGTCGTGTTCCTGTGCCGAGATCCGCGCCTGGTGGTGCGCACCGCGCTAACAACCGGCGGGCTGGAACTGGTCGCTATCGGCGTTACCGTGGTCAGCATCCATTCCCAGGGCGTTTTGCGGGCAGGGCGCTATCTGCGCGCCGACGGTCTCACTTCGTTCTTCCTCCTCAGTCTGGGACTGATCTCGGCGCTCGTGCTCGTCTATTCGTCTGGATACCTCCGCCATGTTCCGGAAGGAAGGTTTTCTTCTCTCCGCTGGTTTTATGGACTGGTGCTCTTGTTCCTGTTCACCATGGTGGCGGTCTACCTGTCAGCCAATCTCGGCATGATGTGGATTTTTGTTGAGGCCACCACCCTCGCATCCGCCTTGCTGGTGGGTTTTTACAACACCGAAGGCGCGGTCGAGGCCGGCTGGAAGTATCTGATTGTCTGCACGGTGGGCATCGCCTTCGCGCTGTTCGGTACCATCGCGCTCTACCTGGCGGCGGTGAAGGGCGGAGTCAGCCCCCAATCCGCGCTCGACTGGGGCACTCTGATCGACGCCGCTCCGGGTCTGGTTGGGGGACAAGAACTGCTGAAACTGGCTTTTGTTTTTGTGGCGGTGGGATACGGAACCAAGGTTGGCTTTGTGCCCATGCATAGCTGGCTGCCCGATGCCCACGCCGAGGCCCCCTCGCCCATCAGCGCCCTCTTGTCCGCGGTCCTCCTGAATTGTGCGATGTACGCGCTGCTGCGTTTTGACGCGATCACCTCGCGGGCCATCGGCAGCGGCTTCAGTCATACTCTGCTGCTGATATTTGGCGCTGTTTCCATCGTTGTCGCCAGCCTGCTGATGATTGTGCAGCGCGATCTGAAACGCCTGCTCGCCTACAGCAGCATTGAGCACATGGGCATTGTGGCGATCGGCGTCGGTCTGGGCGGCGCGCTGGGACTCTATGGCGCTTTACTGCACTCCTTCAATCACTCCATCGCCAAGACGTTTCTGTTTTTCACGGCCGGCAATGTTCGAGAAAACTTTGGCACCCTCCGCATGGAGCGGATTCGCGGCATGGCTCTTTCGCTGCCCTGGACAGGCGGCGCCCTCTTCTTGGGCGCCCTGGCAATCACCGGGATGCCACCCTTTGGGTTATTTGTCAGCGAACTCGTGATTCTCACTGGGGCTTTTTCCACGGCGCACTATTTCATTGCCGTGCTGATGCTGGCGGCGATTTCCGTGGTCTTCGGCGCGCTGCTCCACCATTTCCAGCATATGCTCATGGGAAAGCCGGAGGATGTTCCCGTGCAGCCGGCTTTGCAAGCTTCCTGGTTCGTCGTCATGGGCGTTTGCACTCTATGCCTGGTGGTGTTGGGCATACATATCCCGGCGGCCTTCGCTGCCGTCTTGCGTGGAGCGATGGCGGTGTTGCAGTCATGACAGTGACCCCTCCCGATACCGAAGCGGGCATATCACGAGCGCTGGCTCTGCTGCGCGCCCGAAACACGCGTCTGGTCTCCATTTTTGGCAGCACCGATGACAGCGGCGGACGCCACGTACACTACCTCGTCGATGTGAACGGCCGCGAATACCGCATGCTTACTTCGCCGGTCACCGGACCCATTCCTTCGGCAACGCCGATCACCCCCGCGGCCGCCTGGTACGAACGCGAACTCCATGACCAGTATGGCATCGAGTGCGACGGGCACCCTGACCCGCGTCCTCTGTTGTTGCATGAAAATTGGCCGGAAAACGTCTATCCCATGATCGACGATGTTTCGCATGTGCCTTGGATCGACGACGACGGACGCTACCCCTTCCTCAAGGTGCAAGGGGAAGGAGTTTCGGAAGTGCCGGTCGGCCCCATACACGCCGGCATCATTGAGCCTGGGCATTTTCGCTTCAGTGTGGTCGGCGATACCGTCCTCCATCTCGAATTAAGGCACTTCTACACCCACAAAGGCACGGAGAAGCTCTTCGAGAACACTCCGCTGATGGACGCGGTGATGATTGCCGAATCGGTTTCCGGCGACAACTCGTTCTCCCACGCCGTGGCCTGCTGTCAGGCAATTGAAAACGCCTTCGCGATCTCTGTGCCACCCCGGGCGCAGGCCATCCGCCTGATCGGACTGGAACTGGAGCGCATGCTTGCCCACATTGGGGATGTCGGGGCTCTCTGCGGAGATGTCGGATTCAGTGTGCCGGCCGCGTACACCGCGCGCATTAAGGAAACTTTGCTCCAGGCTTCGACCCGCTTTTTCGGTACGCGCTTCTGGCGCGGCATGACCGTGCCGGGGGGCGTCACCCGTGACTTGTCCTTTGCCGAAGCGGGCGACTTCGGCCGGATCGTTACGGCAGCGGCCCGCGATTTCGCGCAGATGGCACGCCTCATCCTGCACACGTCGTCCGTTCAGAACCGCTTTGAATCGACGGGAATCCTGACCGCCGAAATCGCCAGGCAGTTGGCGGTCGTCGGGCCGGCGGCGCGCGCCAGCGGAATCAGACTTGACCTCCGTCGCGATCATCCCAGCGGCCGCTATCGCAACATCAACGTGGACATCCCACATTACAAGTACGGAGATGTGCTCGCACGCGCGCGCATCCGAATCGAGGAGACCGCCATCTCAGCGCGCCTGATCAATGAAACGCTGAAGGAACTTCCGGCGGGATCAGTTCTTATCCCCGTGCCGCTAGGGGGAAACGCAGAGGCTCTGTCGGCAGTCGAATCGCCACGGGGCGAGCTTCTTTACTGGCTGCGAATACGCGACGGGAAAATCACGCGTTGCCACATCAAATCACCTTCGTTTCAGAATTGGCCCGCGCTGCCCTTGGTGATGCCCGGCAACATCATTGCGGACTTCCCTCTGATCAACAAAAGCTTCAATCTCTCGTACTCCGGATGTGATCGATGAGGTGCGGAAGATGATCGGTGACGCCGTCAAGCGCAGTCTCAGAAGCCCCCAGGTGCTGATTTCAGTCAGCGAATTATTTTCGAACGCGGCCGGAAGCCGCATGCCGGATGTCCAACCGGACTTGCTTACCGACGAGATTGCACGTCGTGTAGTGGCAGCCTGTCCGACAGCGGCATTGAAAATTGACGAGGCCGCCGGGCGAACACATCTGGTTCTTAACTACGGTGAGTGCATTGGGTGCCACCGCTGCGTCGCCGCCGGCAGTGGGGCGTTCCGGTACGCGGAAAAAGTCGCCGTCTGCGGTGTGGCCAAGGAAGGGCTGATTCGCCGCTGGGACATCCAAAGTCGAGCCGAAGTTGTCCAGGACGAGCCTGCCCTATCTCAGACAGCAGATGAGATTCGTGCCCTGGTCGGGCGGGCGCTGAACATCCGGCAAGTCGATGCCGGATCGTGCAACGGCTGCGAGGCAGAAATCGTCGCCCTCACGAACCCCTACTACGACTTGGAGCGATTTGGAATTCACTTCGTCGCATCCCCGAAGCATGCAGATATGCTGCTGGTCACCGGCCCAGTTACCCGAAACATGGCAGCGGCGTTGAAAAATGCTTATGATGCTGTGCCTTCTCCGAAGCTGGTGGTTGCGGTTGGGGCCTGTGGCTGCAGCGGCGGAATCTTCGGCGGCAGCCACGCTGTCGTCGGCCCTGTCGACCGAGTGATTCCCGTAGATGGGTATATTCCAGGATGCCCGCCGACTCCGGCCATGCTGCTTACGGGTATCTTGCAGGTGCTACGCCCATTTAGCCGCAGGGGCAGGGGCGGGCAGGGCAGGGGGGATCGTAGATGATCTCGTGACTACGCCCCATAGCTAAAGCTAGGGCTTCAAGAGCCATGCCTGCTTTTCGGCGGGGGCGGAGGTGGTCACGCCGGCGAATTGGCCACTGGAAGTTGCGAATGTTTTGTTGATGGCGGAGCGCCGCAAGCGTATTTCGGTGGCGCAAGTAACAGCATTGCTTCGTCGCATTAGGGAGCTTCCCATCTCTGTTGAAACCGTTGATCCTGATCGTGCGTTCGATCAGGTCCTCGCGGTGGCGCGGCAACAACAGCTGACGGAATACGATGCGGCTTACGTCGAGCTCGCCCTGCGCGGAGCACTTCCGCTGGCTACCCTCGATGACAAGCTACGGCAGGCAGCTCGGCTTGCCGGGATCACGTTGGTTTCAGTCTGACATTCCAGCAGTCGTCTTCACCCGAATCAATCGATGAATCCATGACTTGCGCCTTTGGCAGTGTGCGCCCCGTGTGCCTGTCTTGCGAGCCAAGGAGGAAAGTCTTTATCACTCGCAAAGTTGGCGAGATCATCGCACGTGGCGACCGCAGGCGGTCCACCGATAAGAGGCCCTGCACGAGTCTGCTTGGGTGTAGGACGCTGGGTGAAATGCCCTGGCTTGACGTGCAGACAGTGGCTGTGGTATTACATTTGCTAATATGTAATGGGGGAAAAAGATGGAATCCGCGATCACCGTCAAGGGCCAAGCCACCATCCCGAAATCTATCCGTGAACATCTTGGGCTGCGGCCGGGTGATCGGATTAAGTTCTTCGTGCATCCCGACGGCACTGTAGTGTTGTTGCCGAAAATCCCAGCGTCGGCGATACGTGGTATGGTCAAATCCCGGAACGCCCGGCCTGTGACCACCGAGCAAATGACCGCAGCGGTTGCCGAGGGTGCTTTGCGTCGAAATCCGCGGCGACGACACCGATGATTGGGCTCGATACCAACGTCCTGATACGCTATCTCACCCAGGACGACCCGGTACAGTCAGCCAAGGCCACGGAGATTCTAGAACGTCGTTTGACACCGAAGAATCCGGGTTTTGTCAGCGTCGTGGCAATGGTCGAAACCGTATGGGTACTCGATCGCGCTTATGGTCTGACAGCTCAGCAAATCGCGACCGCTGTCGAACGCCTGCTCCAGGTTGAGGTTTTGGCGATCGAAAACGAGCAGGAAGTCTTCACTGCCATGGTTGCGCTAAAAAAAGGGCGCGGATCATTCGCGGACGCGCTGATCGCAGAGCTCGGAGCGCGCGCAGGATGTACTCGCACGCTGACGTTTGACCAAAAGGCACTCCGACTTCCTAGCTTCGAGCTTGTGTAATCGACCTCGATTCCGCTCAGCGCCTCTGCTATACCACCTCCCTTTCGGCTACGAGTATCTGAGTATTGTTTGTTCGCAGTGGCGGTATGTGCAGAAGCCCGGGGCACGAGCTGCTGCGAGAACGACTGTCGGCCGATTATCCGCTGAAAGTTGCTGATAGTCGGCAAGAAGGTTCGCAATCAACAACTTGTCCCTAACCAAGCCCGCACGGAAGCACTTGCTCGAGATGCTGGAAATGTATGGACTCTCGCACAACTCAATCAACAAAGACGACACACCCATGGCACACTGTATTGAGGTGAACCCTTTGGGGTGAACCCCCATGCTGAGACAGTTTTGAATGACACACGTGCCATTGGATTGAGTTTGGGACATCGCTTTCCTAGCCGGGGATGAGGTCTGGAGCAGGGGACGGCGTTTGAGTCCCCTGCTCCAGCATCCTCGTAGAAGTCTTCTCCTCGGTTCTTATGGAAAAACGATCAATTCATCATTGTTGCAGGCTTGCGAATGCCGACTCTTCCAGATTCAATGACCTAAAACATTAGACGGAGACCGAACTCGATTTGCCGTGGCGCCCCGAGTGAATAAACCCCGGTCCCAACTCCAACACGACCCACGTTGTGGTTGGCGTGTGTCGTTCCATTGATTTGTCCAGCCGCTCCCGTCAACAAGCCATTGAGTGCAGCGCCTGGCAGATCAAAATTTGCAAAGTTAAACAGGTTGTAGAATCCGACACTTGGCTGGAGTGTGATTCCTTCACGAATCGTGTAAGACCACGCGATTTTCAAATCGAGAGCACGAAACCACGCGAGGTCGACTTGGCCTAGCGGAGCAAGCGCCACAGGGGGAGCCACCGCACACAATGAATCTACTGACATGTTGCTTGGATTGTTGTAACAGAGCGAATTGCCAACACCAAGTTGAGCCGCCGTGAATAATCCATTCTGGACGAGGACCTGACCTGCGGGCGTTAAATGGAGAGCGACCGAGTTGTTGTAGTTTGTGAGCATTGTATTGATGTTTGACGCGTTAATGCCGCGATCGAAGCTCCCAACGCCGGTCCCAGGTACCACGACCGCCGCTCCACATCTTGCGAGCTCCAGGACGCAGACGGGAAGTGTGTCTTACTGGAAGGTGTGTGCGCGGCTCTTATCGGCTTGAGCTGGTTTGAGTAATCCGCGCTGCAGCGATTTGCAGAAATGCCATCTTTCTTCAAACTGCCCACTACTTAAAATGTGCAAGAACGTCCACAAGTTGCCGGGCGGTCACGATCTTGGTATCCGCCCAACTAGATGGAAAATGTTTGAGATTTCCTGTCACGAGAAAGTGGGCCTTCGCAGCTTGCGCACATTCTAGGAAAATGTCGTCATCTGGATCCGAACACGCGCGAATCCTCTGCGAAGGCTTGACCCACAGAGCCTGTTCGCGGATTGCACGAAGCGCGCCGTCAACCTCCCATTCGCTCCGTTTGAATCGGGGGCGCCGGATGACCTCTTCGTACTCCGCGTAAATGTCCGCACTTACGCAAAGCTGGACTCGCTCACCTCGAAGCGCCTCGATTAGTATTTCTGCCGGGAATCCTTGGGCTGAAGCAGGGCGGAAACGAGGACATTCGTGTCGACGACGATTCGAATCATCGCTCGCTGTGGTTGTGGCTATGGCGGGCCCTTCGGGCAGCAGCGATTTCTGCGTCAATGTCTTCCGCGGGTAGTCGGTCCAATCCCTCCTCCTGAGCAGTGTCCCAGGACTTCCTTAGCCACTTCGGCGCGGCGGGCGTCTCGCTGGTGCGAATGATAATTTCTTCATTCTCGCGAATAGAGCGGCCGAGCAGACTCTCAATGGCAAGCCGTTGGTCGGGAGAGAGATTTTTGGCCTTGTGAATCATTGTTGGCTCACGTTCTCACTTCTACGAAACATTATCAAGGTTCTCTAGCGTGCCACAACCAGGGCTCCAAAGATTGCGCCAGAGCATCACCAATTCTCTTCGTTGCGTCGCGATCACTGGCTTCGCCGGTACTCCGCATGTTTTCATTTTTCTCCAGTAGCCCGCCAGGAGCAAGGACGAGCACACCTAGCGCCAATCCACGTATGGACGGCACTGGTGAACTATCATAAGGCTGTTCCACTGACCAGATCAATGGAACCCACGAGTTGCTTCCGTGCGGGCTGCAATGGAGGAACTCGTGAAGCTCTTTAAGAAAGCGAAATTCCGGTTTTACTGGTTCGATTTCACGGTGCGCGGTCAGCGATATCGTGGATCAACCGGCGAAACCAAGGCAGTTTATGCCACGAAGGTGGCCAGCATGAAACTCGCCCGGGCACTCGAGCACGGGGATTTGTTTCCCACCAAGCCGATTGTGCTGAGCGACTTATCTGAACGATTTCTAGCTTGGCTGGAAGAGGCCAGACTGGAAGACAAAACCAGGAAATTCTACAAGAATGGCTGCCGTCTGTTGAAGGTGACGTCAATTTTCAGCATGCGATTGCCGGACATTACAACCGAGGACACGGAACGACTGAGGTTTCCAGGCTCAGCCGCCAATGCGAATTGCGCATTGCGAACTTTGAGACGAATGCTGCACAAAGCTGAGGAATGGAAACTTATCGCTCGCTGCCCAAAAGTCAAATTGATGAAGGAACATGGACGATCCCTAAGACTCGACGATGACGCGGAGGAGAGACTGTTGGTGGCAAGTACTCGCTGCAACTGGCGACCACGAACCAGAGACCTCTTTGGTGACATTGTCATCCTGATGCGCGATACCGGGATGACGGAATGAGCGAGAACTCTTTCGGATGCGCATCGAGAATCTCGATTGGCAAAACCGTGTGATCTTCGTTCCCGATAGCAAAACGCCAGAGGGCCGAAGGCTCGTACCAATGAGTCGGCGGGTCTTCGAGATTCCCAGTACACGCTGCGGAACAAGGAAGGATGGTTGGGTTTTTCCTTCAAGGCGTTCCGCCCCGGGGACACCTCAGGTCGATCTGCAATTTGTTTCGCCAGGCTCGCAGTGAAGCTGGACTACCGAAGGAACTAGTCCTCTACTGTGCACGCCACGACTACGGCACCAGGATCCTGACTCGCACAGGAAACTTGGCAGCAGTGATGAGAACGATGGGGCACCGTGATGTGAAAACTGCGATGCACTATCAACATCCAGAGGTGGAGGTCGTACGAGCTGCGCTCGACTACAGTGTGCCGGTCGATAAGAGTGAAACGGAGGGTACAGCGGAAGCGCCTTACAGCACATTCCACGTCCCACCCGAAAACCATCACGTCGGTAAGTTGTGCGCCTTTTCCATCCCCGACGCGACGGCTGGGCGGAGCACTTCGCCTGGGACGGGCCTGAGTTGAAAGCGCGAACACAGATTGGACGGGTAACGATCGCGGTGCTGGCGATTAACGATCCAGAGGCCGTTGCCGTGCGAAAAGCATTGCAAGATGAGGGCGTCTTTTTGAGGCCAGTAAGCGGAACCGGAACGTCAGCTCCGAGCTCTCTGAATGACTGATATTCCATCAGGCAGCCAACGGCGAAGACCCGCATAGATACTGAAGATTCCGGCCGCGCGTGTGCCAGTTGTGTGTCTGATTCGGCGACTGGAAGGCCTCCAGCAGTTAGCAACGCACATGTTCTGGCGGAAACACTTGAGGTCCATCTACTATTTTTGCCATCCGGCTAGATCGGTGGTAGACTAAACCAATCAAACTAAGTTCATTTTCAAAACACCATGAAAACAGTAAACATCCACGAAGCGAAAACTCAGCTTTCAAAACTCATAGAAGAGGCCTCAAAGGGTGAGGCGTTCGTTATTGCCAAGGCCGGTAAGCCTGTCGTAAAAGTCACTGCCCTTAGCACGCCCACCGGTACTCAAATACGGCGGCTCGGTTTCATGGCGGGGCAGATCTCTGTGCCGGACGACTTTGACCGCATGGGCAAGGAGGAGATCGAGCGAATCTTCGGCGGTGGTGCATGAAACTGCTGCTGGATACACATCTTCTTCTGTGGGCCGCCGGTGAACCCAGGCGGCTTTCAAAACGAGCTCGAACCTTGATCGACAATCCGGACAACGAGCTTCTCTTCAGTGCGGCTAGTTTATGGGAAGTGGCGATTAAGCGCGGGTTGGGGCGGGAAGATTTGAAGGTGGATGCGCGGCTGCTGCGCCGCGGCCTCTTGGACAACGGGTACAGCGAGTTACCAATCATCAGCGATCATGTCGTTGCCACCGAGAGTTTGCCGCCGATTCATAAGGATCCTTTCGACAGGGTCCTGGTGGCACAAGCGACGGTCGAGGGTGTTACGCTGTTGACCATCGACTCCTTAGTGGCGCAGTACCCGGGGCCTATCAGGACAGTGTAGGGGTCTACGCTGCCCCGTTGGAGTGGAGAAGACTGACGCTCTGGTTGTGTGCCAAGCTGTGGCGCTCCCTTGGTGCGTCGCAACTGAGTGGCCACAAGCTGACTCTCACTTCCTAATCAGCGAAACGATGTCGAGTCCCCTAACGGCCCATCAGTCGAGTAGGTACCCATCCGAGTTGCCTGTCATACGCGAAGAACATTTCCTGCTTTCTAGGTAGGCACGACTCCTGGACCTATGCCGCTATAGCCCACAGCCTGGCACCCAAAGCCGCACGTCTTGCGCCTAGCCCTACCTCCCCGTCGCTACCTGCGTTCCTTCCGCGTTGCTCCACTCCTGGAAGGAGCCGTCGTAAAGCGGGGCGTCATAACCCAGGTATTTGGCAATGAAATAGGCGTATGCCGCCTGCACGCCGGAATGGCAGTCGCTCACCACCTTGCGTCCCGGAGCAATGCCAGCGGACTGGAACAGGCGGCGCAGTTCCGCCGGTGGACGCAACTTCGGTTTTTCCTTGCTTTGCAGGGCGGTCATCCAGTACAGGCTGACCGCGCCGGGGATGCGGCCGGCTCGCGGGGTGTCGGAAACGTTTTCCTCGCCTCGATATTGTTCCGGCGGACGTGCGTCCACGAGCAGGGCTGCAGGTGAAGTCGTATTCAGGATCTCCCACGAAAGATCGCGCACCACGGGCAACGCGACCAGTAACCCCGGCTGCACGTGGGGCGGAAGCTAGCAGGCTTGATTGACGGCGCCTCTTTCGTCAGCGGGCGATCCTCGCTCCGCCATTTCTCGATATTGCCATCCAGCCGGGCGGCCTTGTCGCCGTGGCCAAGGTAATCGAGCGTCAACCAGGCGCGCGCCGCCCATAAGCCCTGCCGCTCGCCATATGTGTTCGTCAACCTGACCTGGCCCACTTTGATCATTTCATTTGGCCCACCTCTCAGCAGTTGTTTGGTGATTCGCTGACCTCGGCTTGCGCGGAGCCCCCTGCGACGCCCGTAGGGCGTCGCGTTT
>Ga0209160_1001527_pt1 | contig 19515 bp, 23 predicted proteins | sample GraSoiAngelo_153_FD_186167 | JGI IMG/M metagenome (GOLD analysis project Ga0209160, IMG submission 186167) | Grasslands soil microbial communities from the Angelo Coastal Reserve, California, USA - 14_1009_12_40cm (SPAdes) (version 2) | ecosystem: Environmental > Terrestrial > Soil > Grasslands ... | reverse complement strand
TCTACGCGGCCTTTGCCATAGCCGGGAATGAATTCTACAGATGGGTCAAGGGACGGAATTCCGGTCAGAAGTTACAAACAATCTCGTGCAGATGATCTCGTGCAAGGACCGACGCTGAGAAGCGCGGGACGCCAGAAGCACGAGCCGGACCTAAAACAATCTCCCTGAGGGTCCAAGGGAAACGGCTAGACAACAAATATGGAGATTCTTAACAATGATCAAATGGGCCAGATGTCAATTAGGCGCAAATGGACCTGAAGGTAAAAGACACCTGTTTACCTTCAGTTTCGTTCTCGTGTCTGAGCAACGTCCGATAGACCACTCAACTCTACAGATGTCGAGTCAGCTGAGAGACTGGCGAACGACTACACGCCAACCCTTCACGAATGGAACAAGAACTAGTCATCGCTTGAGGACGAGTAGAATTCGGCCGTTCTCCGGCTTATAGCCGAGACCGAGCCACGCCCGCACACTCAATTGTTCCATCCAGCCGACAGTGTCAAGGGCTCTCAAGAATTCTCTAGAATCTATCGCAGCCTCAAGCCCAGTTCGGCCGAGAAACGGATGGTCGATTCGGCACTTGACAAGCTGAAACAGAATATGATGGTTGGAGAAAAGATTCAGCGGCAGCAGTGGCCACCGTACTATGTAAGACGATATGGAATTAATAACCTCTGGAAGTTCAACATGTCCAAAGCTGCGAGGCTGATCTGCACTCTGCTCTCAGAGAATGGCCGTTGGGTCGTCGTTGTGCTGGAGATATTCCTGACTCACAAAGAGTACGAGAAGAGGTTCGGGTATTGCTAGATTGCTAGCGTAGTCTGACACTACTATTGAGCAGCCTTCGTAGTCTCGGATTGCTGGGGAAGGTCCAGACGATCCCGCCCTTGTCCAAGAGAATCTTGTTGGAACTCTCCAGATAGTCGAGAATACGGTTGAACGTCTGATACTGAAGCTTCCGCGGAAGGCTCTGCCAGAGCTCCTTCTTCGTAGGATAGGATTTCGCCTTCTGAATCTCCCTCTCAACCATGAGAATGGTGTCGAGCCGGGGCTCGTGGAGAATCGTGGTCGTTGCCATGCATCAGAGATTGTTAACTGATTATATAAGTATGTATAATCGCCCGATCCGGAGGATCGGGTACGATACGCACTCCTTCTAAGCATCCAAGACGATTCCGAAGCGACGGCTTCTGAAACATTCCAGCGTTGTCCCAATATCAGTATCATAATGCTGAGGAGGAGGCTGACGGCCTCTTGGATCATCGACCAGTTCTGTATTGTGGGCCTTGCAGCCTCCATGGCTGCATGATCGATACTGTCGTCGCTCATAGTCCGGAGAGCTGGCTAACAATGACGAAGCCGCATAGGCCTCGCTTCAACACACATGAAACGCGAAAAATACTCTCCTTTACCAAAGGAGCGTCTGAGCTTGCGGCAGAGATATGACATCAGGTAGCATGGTCAGGCGACTTGCGAACTGCCGGAAGGATGGGCTTTGTGTCATGCTTCTCTAACCGCTCTTTGCTTTGAGACCAGTGTGAATATTATCACCAACATGGAACCGAGCAAATACGCGAGAACAATGTCCTGAGAATATGGGATTACAGAGCGAATGACTAATGCGTCGAGGATGACGAGTGCCACGTCGGAGACGAGAAGGAGCCAAGAAAGTCTCTTCCAACGTTTGCCCCACTGGTCATATTCTGGATGAGTTGTCTGATAGTGGCCTCTTACCCGAGTAAACTCGACCTCGACCCCACAAATCACGCATTTGTGCCTGGGCTGCAACCACCACTTCAAATCGTCCGAAGCGGTGGTTCGAGACAGGAACATTCGAGAACAAAGTAGCCAAATCCGGCTAATCAAGAAAGCGGTGCCGAGTGCGCTCCAAGAAGGCTACGCCGAGGCAACCGAGAACAAGGAATACTTCCAACGAACACCAGGCCTCACAATCCTATCCCAGCAAGAACTACTACGGAGACCGTAACAGGCTGACCACGTCATCCCTCCCCCGGGGGATCTCGGAACCGTCACGGTTGTGTGGAGCTCTTTTTCTGGGGCAGATGATAGAGATGCAAATAGGATAATTGAATTACCGAGAAGGAGAACGGGACAATAAAAGCAATCGACAGATTGTTCCACGTCGGGTTGATTGTACCCAACCAGAATAGGATGATTACCCCTATCCAGAACGCCAGATTAATCGTAGTGAGGATTTGTAAGACCCGCCAACTCCCGGTTCGAGGCTTCAAGTCTTTGATGCCCAATTGAAAAATGGAAAACTTGGAAAAAAGGATTGCTGAAGCCGCAATCAATATTTCTTGAATGGTAACGGGTCTGGTCACCGTTAACGCTGACAAAGCCGCCGTTGAGTTCGACATAGAGTCACTTGGTCCGAATGGCCAAAATGATCAAAGATAAGGCGCTACGGAGAGTTACTTGGTGGTATGGCAGGAGAGATTTTGACTCGGCTCTTTCTTCTCATGAAGAAGATTGTTAGACCAACAGCTGCGCCCCACCGATTACAACAAGGGCGATTACAACGAGCCATGGGAACTCTGTCCCGGTCACTTTGAATGTCTGAACGCTCTCATCGAATGCGGGCTGATAGGTGTCATAATTTGATTGTAGGGGCGTGGATGTGATGACGTAGCCTTTTTGGTTTTGAACTAATATCGTCTGCTTGTCTTTGATGTTGAATGCTCCTTGTGTGAACGTGTTTACCAACTCATAGGCATCTACTCCTCCAATGGTCTTTGGGCCTTCCGAGACGAGATAGTAATTGGTCAAACCCTGGGAAAGTTGGGTCTTCGCCGCAGAGACATACGCGCTAAGGGTCAGAGAGGTAGACTCGACTATGACGTTCATATTCACTCTAAAATTAGCTTCAGTCGGACCATAAAATATGACTGAGGTGCCAAAGGCGCCGCTTGAGTCCACGACCCATCCACTGGGTGGATTGATAGAAAACCGATTTTTCGAGTTCACATAAGCGTTCGAGTCAACGGAGGCAAAAACTGACACGTCAAACATCAGGGCCAGAAGGACCAAAAACAAACTGGCCAGAATCGTAAGCACTGAGGGTTTGGTCATGTCGAAGACACTCGCTCATTGAAGCTACCATATGAAGAGTATCTGGGAATTAGCCCGCTATGATAGTCTTCGTAACCGGTCTGGTAACTGCAAATGGTAACGTTGGATCAAGCAAGAATCTTTGATTCTTAGCCTGAGCTGTGATGACAACCCTGAGCTATTTTGATAAAGGAAAGGTCCGATCCCGGACTGGAATAAGCCTGAACTCTTTGAGGTGTTCCGCAAAAGAATTGGGTAGGGGGAGCCCGGCCAGTTGACTGGTCCTTTGATTCGCGAGGGCTACGCCAAGAATGGCACCGTTAGACTCCACTACACTGAAAGCGCGCCAGACACCCCGTCAGGGCTTACTCCGCTAGTCTACATACACGGCGCCTACGGGGCTACCGAGGGCTTCCTGCCAGAGATGGAGGCCCTTGCCCCGAGGAGGTGCATCTCGGTAAGGCTCCGGGGCCGAGGCCAGAGCGACATCCCTGAATCCGGCTATACATTCAACGACAACGTCTCAGATATTGAAGCCCTTGTTGATCATCTGCGCCTGACGAATTTCTGTCTCGTAGGCTGGTCCATGGGCGTACCCTACTCCATCGGATTCGCGTCTCGACACCCTGAGAAACTCTCTGGGCTAATACTCCTCGACTATCAAGCTCGTCATCCAAAATATTCCGCGGGTTGGGCGGAGCGGTGGGCGTCCGACCCCTCAATAATGGACAAGCCAGACAGGATCACGGCCCTCCGAGGGCTGGAAAAGGAATCATCAGAAGTTCTACTCTGGGAAAACTTGGACAGGATAGACTGTCCCGTTCTAGTGATTGGAGGAGGACAGCCTGACGCTCTCCTCAAGAAGGAGCACGTTGACAGGTACAATCGACATCTGCGGAACCTGGAAGTAATCATATTCAGCGATTCGGGGCACAATGTTTCCCAGCCTGATTTTGGCCGGTTCATCACTGCTTTGAAGACGTTCCTGCGTCGGATTGATCAGACCGGAGCTGGAAACAGGAAGCGGTCAAATTCCGCCACTGTTTGAAATTCGAAATCGGGCCTTGCATGTGAGGCTATGGGGCCCCACAAGTCCCTCATCGCCTTCGAACCCCAGAGGGCTGCGCCAGTGATTACTCCCGCGTTCCTCCCGGCTTGAATATCGGAGGCCGAGTCGCCAACCATGATCACCCTGCTCGGCCGGACTTCCATTCTCTTAAGGACCATCTGGATGCCTTCAGGGTCCGGCTTGTACCTCGTCACATCCTCCCCCGTCACCACCGCTGCAAAGTAGCGATTCAGGGTTAGACCCTCCAAAGCTTCACGGACTAGGGTTCTGTTCGGAACCGATGTCACCAAGGCAACCTGCATGCCGGATTCTCCGAGCCTCTCTAATAGTCCTGGGATTCCTGGGAACACCTCCCACATCTTCAGGTTAGTCTTCAGGCAATCAGTGTAGGCGTCGAGTGCTTGCTCGGAACGACCCCGCGAGAGTTGACGCGTGAGTCTTCGAATCGTATCTGTCTCGTGGAGGCCCCAAGAGATTTGACCAGGGTTCAGGGTCTTACCGAGCAGCCCCTTGGCAACTTCAAGGGTGCAATGAACAACAAGACGGTCCCTGTCCACAATGGTCCCGTCTAGGTCGAAGATTACCCCCTCGATGGGATCAAGGATGGACTCGGGAAACGGCCACTACCCGGAAGATACCCAAGGTCCAGGCGCGATATGAATATTTTTTGAGGCTACACATCCAGAAACTGGATTCGTAGAGCTCCAAAATTACTATTCGAGAACTGCACGTTTTTCCTGGGCTTGCTGCTTCACGCGCGGATCCGATACTCGATACTCGTGTGTCAGTCTTCTCTACGCCCTTCCACACGTTTTTCCAACCACTCGTGTCTACAGCGTTTACAATTGTACAGGTACTGGAATTCTTCGACGCCGATGATCATCTGATCGCCCTTGACGAGTCTGGATACCAGCAGAAAGCTGCCGGGCCTGCGAGGATTGACGATGGTACGGGGCTCGTACCGACGTTCTTGTCCGATGGACGAGTTCTTGCCTACAAGTTTGACGCGAAACCTGTGTCCGCATTCAGGACAGTGCTTGAAGCGTTCTCCCGCGACCATTGTACGGCACTAATCTACTGGGCACCTTCGTATTTCTTTATCCAGTTCAGGGGCAATAGTAAGAATAATCGCAGCGCGGTAGTAGATGAAGCGCGTTTGGACCCACAGGAGATTCAACTTGATCGGTGCAAGTCTGACGCCCGTCTCTGTGACAGTTCCCTGGAATCATCGGTCAGTCATGTAGTGGACAGTTCGTGCCTTACTGGCTCTTCGAGCCGTTGCCTTGGGGTGGTTTCGTAATGGTGCTACTTCTCGTTGGAGGCGTACTCTCGTTCTTCTCCAGATATGCAGGCAAGCTCACGCTTATCGGAGTCATGATCTTCTTGGCGACTTTTTGCGATCGAGTTTGCCGTACCAGGCACGCTGGAGACATCGGTTCCGCCATACACTATGTGTGTGTCGAGTTCCTACTTCGCTGAGCCGTTGATCATGAATGTCTTGGGTTTATGGCTGGGACTTGCAGGGGATTCTCACGGTTGTGACGGCGCCATCGCGGACAGCCGTGAGGTTTCAAATGCCCCATAACTCCGGTTGCGATTAGCGCGCTGGGGGAAACCAGCCCAGAGCTGGGATCAGGGCCTTGTTCTTCTTTTCTCAAAAGAATCCCTACCATGGTCAATAGCCGGTTCACGATGTCTCGGACAATTCCATAAGAGATGGGCGGCTGAGGTCCAAACGTCATAAAACGCGGACGGATACTCCGAGCGTTTAGCTGTCACTGTTATCGTTGTCGTGCGAGAGGTCTAGCGCACCGCACCTGTGATCTTCACCGGCTGAGACGGTTGTCACACCAGAGCGCATCATCGTTATGATTGAGTCTGTTGTGAGAGTAGATCCTCCGTCAAAGTCCTCTGGGCCCGCTAGGGTGCCTGTACAGATGCCACGGTCCCGGTCGTGTTCGTGCAAGCGGTGGTGCGCATGTGGTGCTGGGACGACTTGGTATGTGATAATTCCGGTTTCGTGGCTCAGGCTTCCACTGGTTCCGGTAACGGATACGCTGTAGCTGCCGCGTTTGGCGGCGCTGCAAGATAGGATAGTGGTGCCTGATTCGGTGACGGGGCTTGGAATGTTGCAGGTCAGACCGTTCGAGGCTGCGACTGTGAACGTGACGGTTCCGGAGAAGCCGTTCTGCGCCGTTATGGTTATAGTCGCGTTACAAGTTGAGCCGGTTGTACACTTGACCGTCGTGGGTGTGGCAGGACTGATTGAAAAGTCTCCTGTCGAAACTGGGACTGGAACAGTGACTGTTATCATGGTAGTTTGTGCCAGCTCACTGGTGGTTCCTGTCACGTTTACAAGGTAGGTCCCGGGGCTGATTCTCGCGCTGGCTGTCAGGTTTAGCTGTGCGGTGCCGGAGCTGCTGATGGTCGTAGTGTTGAACGATGTAGTGAAGCCGGCTGGAGCTGCCGCTGTTAGCTGTACATTCCCGCTTATGCCATTGAGATTCACTATTGAGAGATAAGTCGTTCCCATTGCTCCAGCCCCAATCGAGAGTTCGCTGGGAAAAGGAGTGATAGAGAAAACCTCCAACGGAGCCAGTACGTTCATAATTGTTGAAGTGAAGGCTGTAATGCCATAGCTATCGGTTATTCCGAGCGTAACGTCATGGAACCCAATGTTTGCGAAAACATGGGTGATCGACGAACTGCTGGTGGTGTTGCTGCCTTCGCCCCCGCCCCACAGCCAGGAGTAGCTGACTATCGTTGCTCCAGGATTAGTGGCCGTGCTCTTAGAAGCGTTGAAGCCAACGGGCTCTCCAGCATAAACGACTGAGGGATAAAGGGGAGAAGAGCTGACGGAAGGAACAGGCGGAAACAGTCGACGGAACTGAAGTAGCCGTCGGAGCTGAGAGATGTGACAGGCTGGCCGCAGATACCTGAGGAATTACACCCAACGACTTGGGCAACGAGAAAATGGATGTCAGAGAAGCCTTGGGAAACGACGTTGAATGTTACGTTGAAGAGAGGCCCGCTGGTCGGTGCCTTAGTGGCCGTTCCAACAGTAGTAGCATAAAGTGTCACCACCCCTATATCGTCGAGAGGGGTGCACGCACCTCCGATAGGCGAAACGCCATCAATACATTCGATATACGCGGAGGCAGACTGGCCGAGGACATAGCTACTGCTTGAAGTATAGTCGATCGCGACAGCTTGCAACACCTTAGGATTATACTCAACCGAGGTGGCAAAACTGTTTATTGAAGGAGCATTGGTCACGTTAACTTCGAAGGTAATGGTTGAACCGGTGACGTAGTTCAGCCCAGATATGGATGTGGGATTGATCGAAATCTTCGTCTGGTTCGTCGTTGTCTGAGCATGAACTTGCGGGGCGAGTAACCCGGCTGAATAGACAAGCAGCAGACCCAATGCAATTGCAAGGAAGAAGGGAAGCCTCGAAGAGCCGGTCCCGGTCATCGTCGAATCTGCACCCGACCCATGACCTACCGGTGACATTGGTCTGGGACTCTTAAGAGTTGCCCAACTGCCTCCTGCCGGATTCTCCCAGGAATGTCTTCAGAGGACTCCGTATATCGATCGCTGGCCGAAGACTCCTGTGGCCATAGACACGTCACAATCTGAATAGTATCAGATCCGTAATGTCACGGGTGGACAGGTTTCAGCTGACGACCAACCTGTAGACGGATCGTATCACCACTGGTAGCAATAGTACAAACCTGTTAGCCAAACGACAAGTTTGTACAATGAATATTCGCGCTGGTATGATTCGAGCATAGGACGGTTCATCAGTCAAGACCCGTTTGGCCGGCGGCCTTTGGTTATGATTCTAGAATAGGACTTCTCATCTGTCGGAGTCCTATCAAATCGCCAACCCCACCGCATTGGTAGATACTACCCATGCCTCAACCGGCAGAAACAGTTTCATAAGAAGGCCCAGACCCCCAGCCAAGGTGTTACCATTCACGGTTACCAAACCCGTTACCATCCAAGAAATCTCAAAAATAACTATTTCTTGCGACACGAGACTGCGAAACTGGGCGGGACCTAAGGTCGTTTGATGTTTGTGACTCGAAGCTTGAACTGCAGCGTCTTACCCGCCATAGGATGATTCCCGCTTCTTCCGTACGCTTTCTCGGGTGGGATAACGACCTCCTTCTCCTCGTTCACCTTCATACCCATCAACGCGTCGTCAAAACCCTGAATCACCTTACCCGTTCCCAGCACCACCATCAGAGGGTGGTAGTCGCGAGCCGCATTGTAAAGTCCCGCGCTCTTGGCTTCCTTCTCCATCGACGTGTCGAATATCTTTCCACCGGGGAATTTTCCGATATAGTGGACAGAGACGGTGTCTCCTTTCTGTGCTTTCAGTTCTATGCTCATAATCGTCACCCTAGCGAGTCCATTCTGGGTCTAAAAATAGGTGACGGTTGGCGATTCCGTTAACTCTGTGTAGGCTGGGGAGTGCTGTTAACTTTTCGTCGGGTAGCTTTTCAAGGTACAAGTTGCGTAATCAAGAACATTCCGCTTAAATGCAAGGTCGAGTAATTTAGAGTCATGTTCAGCCCGCGTGTGAAGAAGGTTGTTGCGGGAGTCCTAGTCTTCATCGGGCTCGGTTCGGTCGTTGTTTCTTTTGTGGATACACCAGTAACTGTCTGCTCAGGATTAAACGGCGTTAATACTTGCGCACCTCCCAACTATGGTTCCCTAGCCGTCTATCTTGCGATAAGCGGTGCTTTCCTTGTCGGAGGAATGTATATTCTAGCAACGCTGCGCGAAGGCGGAAAAGCCCTCCCACTGGGAACCCATGGGACTCAGGCGGTCTGATCCAAGCGAAATGCCTCTGGACTAGACCTGCCCAGTGTTGCGATGACACCCTAGGTGGCCATTCTCTGGCCGCGCCTCTTAGTCATCCTTCTAGTCGGAATGGTACAGTATCTCTACAGGCATGGAAAGTGCGTAGGTCGGCTCGAAGCACGAGTTTCCCCAAAGACCCAAATCGACTAGCGACTTATCCGACGACAGTTAACGGGCTCTCCAGTCAATTGAGGATTTTACAGAACCCCGATGAACTCAATTGCTTGAAGACCGTTCTTGGCCTTTCGACTTAATTTATACGGAACCTAAGAGGCATTTCTCGGTATGATGGCTGAGAAGCAGACCCCGAAAGCTCGCTTCTCCACAAAACTCCCGAATGGAGACTTCCTAGGAATCGCCATATGGCCAGGCAAGTCTGAACCGTCCGCCGAAGTCGTCACAGTTCAGATCCGACATCCAACCGGCGATAACTGGGAGACAACGGCCCGAATTGCGCTCTATCGCACACCAGATGGCAAGTATTCCCTACTTCCAGAAAGGCCGGTAACAAAGTCTTCAGAAAAGACAGAAGCAGTAGCAATAGGTGCAACGGACGGAGATTAGGAAAATGTCGACCAGCGAGCTAGTGTTGGAAGAGACCCCATACCTGAACCTCACCACGAGAGGCAGGAAGACAGGGCTGAGACATGATGTTGAGCTCTGGTTCGCCTTCGAAGACGAAAAATTGTACTTTCTCGCACACGAATCCTCTCACTGGTGGAAGAACGTCGTCAAGACACCGAGAGTCGAAGTAGAAGTCTCAGAGATCCTCTTCGAAGGAACCGGCAGACTCGTCCCACAGAAACTCGAACACACCTTCGAACTCTTCCGCCGCAAATACGGAAGAGACCAGGTAGAGAGATGGTACGGCGGCGAGAGGTCAAAGCGGAAGGCGGTCGAGATACAGCTTGGACGGGTCCTGGGAAAGAAGCCGAGCGGCAAGGGCAGTCTGATCGAGATAGCCATATAACAAGTCAACACACGACGTTCAGCCCAGACTAAGTATGGCGTACGGTCTAGCAGAAGGGTTCAGAAAGACAGTGGTCCGGCTGGGTGGAAAGAAGAAGAGCCGAGCAGTGGTCATCGCAACTTTCGGCAACCACTTCACACTGAACGACGCGCTCGAAAAATTCCGGAAGGAAGGGCTAACTTTCGAGACGGAGAAAGGACATATCGTCAAGATATTCTTGGACAAGAATACGAAGGAGAGAGCCGAACAAGTTCGGAGTATCATAAGGGAAAACTTCGGCTACGTCGAACCTCTCTAGATCCACACCTTAATCGACTAAAACACTCTCGCTCCGACGTACCAGCCGAATGAACCCTCCCAAATTCGTTCAGGTATCGTTCGACGTAGACAAGACCCTCTTCCGCGAGCCCGCTCTTACCCGGGCTACCCGAGGGCTAGGGATAGGCAAGAAGTGGGACGCAATTGATGAATTGTATGAAAAGAAGCGGATGACTCTCAGGCAGGCTCTCTTGCAACAGTATCAGTTACTCGTTGGGATGAAGCTCGAGGATGTTCTAGCCCAAGTATCGAAGGTCCCGATGATGCGAAACATTAGAGAGACAGTGGACAAGCTTCTAGGACTTGGACTACAGGTCATCCTCTGCACCGACAACCCAGACTTCCTCTGTCAGTATCTGGTGGAGCAATTCGGATTCCGCGGATTCGTCTCGTCAAAAGTGGCCGTGAAGAACGGAGTAATCATAGATGACATCGAGCCTCTACCCGACAAGAGGCTCGGCATCAGAAAGTATTGCGCTTGGATGACTATTCCGCTGAGCAAGACCGTGCATGTGGGCGACGGGTTAAACGATGTCCCAGTTTTCAGAGTCGTTGGCTATTCCATAGCTCTGAACACTAATCTGGAAAAGGTAAAAAGAGCAGCCTCGCATCGAATGGAGACCGATGATCTCCTGGACGTTTACAAGCATATTCATTCAGCAATGCCTACTACTCTATAGATTACTCTCGAGATCTCTTACGTAGAACGCTTCGTTTCCTCGCCGACCTCTTTTCCCTTAGAATCCTGACAACAACTGAATCTTTCGGTCAATGCATTCCCTTCGGCTGATGCTTCGTCACCGACAGTATGCTAACCGTTTCTCGATGGTTCCGAATGTTTTTCACAAAATCTAATGGACCCATTTCCCAGGTTTAAGTCGTAACAAGGCTCTTATCTACTGGAATTTGGCAAGCTGAGGTTTGAATCGTCCTTCCAAAATCTGAGAGAATTCGCTTGCTTCTCGCCAACCCTCTCCCGGCAACTGAACTTTATCCGAACGACGAAGCCTCGGGCAATGGGAAGAACCTAACCGTTGGGATAGCTGCCTACAATGAAGCTGCAAACATCGGCCACCTGATAGAGCGAATCCAGTCTGACATAGGTCCAACGGACCAAATTATCGTAGTTTCGTCCGGGAGCACAGACAGCACCTCGGATATAGTTCTCCACTATTCGAAATCTGACCCTAGAGTGAGGCTAATAAAAGAAGGCCGACGAGAAGGCAAGTCATCGGCCATAAACAAGATACTGTCAGCATCCGTTGGAAAAATGATATTCCTCGTCTCTGCTGACGTTCTCCCATCAACGGGATGCATACCGAAAATGGTCTCCGCCATGCAATCCGACTCAGCTGTGGGAATCGTTTCGTCCCGGCCATACCCCGTAAATGGAACTCACAACTTTACCGGTTACCTCGGCCATCTCTACTGGAGGCTTCACCATGAGACTCTAAGTCTCCTTGATGCAAGCAATCAGAATACTCATGGCGGGGAAGCGATACTGCTCCGCCAGGGAGTAGTCTCATCGATACCCGATGATTGTATAAACGACGACGCTTACATTGGAGTCGAGGCCGCGAAGAGGGGGTACATTGTAAGATATTGCCCACAAGCAATGGTCATGACGAAAACGCCAGTAACCATTACTGAACTTATAGCTCAAAGAAGGCGAATCATGGCAGGTCACATGAAGATAAGAAAACACACCGGCCTTTATCCGAGCGTTCTTACCACAATGACCTTCAAGGACCCGTCAAAGTTCGTCAAAATAGTAAGCAAGGAATTGCGTTCACATCCGAGATCCTTTCCCAGGTTTCTAGTTGCAACATACATCGAAGCGGCCTCCACCTTTCTGGCAATATTGGACCGCATGTTCGGCCGGGACAACCTACTCTGGCGAACAGCCATCAGCACGAAGGTTCTGGAACGATAGGAAACTGTTCAGAAGTAAGGGTTTCATCCTCAACACAATCTTTTTCGCTCTATTACTCCTGTTTCCAGCATTCTTGAGCTCGACAAGCTTGAGATCAGGTCCTGCCCTCAACCAACCAACTCCTGGCCTAATAATTTTCCAAGTGAGCAGGGTAGCCGCTTACTACCTAGGAGCGATTCCGCCTCCTAGCTCGCAACGAATACTATGGTTCGACTGGAACGTGACAGTAGACAGAGCAGCCAACGGAACAGCTTCAATCCAGTACAGCCAAGACAATTTCACGTGGTCAAACTTGCTAGCCTTTACACTATTTCTCGGAGTAGCCCAGGGCAGACAGCACATCGATGTCAGCTGGGCGAGGGCCGGGTCAAATTACCTTCGAGCCTCATTTAACCAATCACTGTCCTCGGTATTGAACCTCGTTGTCTTTGTGAACTATTATACAACCGCTCTTCTGACCTTGCTACCAGTCTTCATCGCGATCGCTGTCGCCCTGTCCATCTATGTGTCATGGAGGAGTAAGAGACGACAAGCAGCTCCTACAGTTTAACGGATAGCAGAAGTCTTCACATATCATTCCCGGAAGAGTTCGGAGCAGAATACCATTGGCGTGAAATGAGCAACACTGCCCGATTTGTCCCGAATCAGAGCCCCCTCCTTGATGTAGGCTGCGGTAGTGGCCTCATCAGCAGACTAGTCCAGAATAGTATTTTCTACGTTGGCATCGACTTCAATCCTCATTACCTGTCCGAAGAATGGAAGGGGCGAAGAGTTGATGGAAAACTCGGCGGCAGCATTTTGAGACTTCCCTTCAAATCAGCCTCGTTCCGAACATTACTCCTCTTGCACGTAATCGAACACTTCCCAGAACACCTACAGGAGCCCCTCTTAGACGAAACACATCGGGTCCTGGCTCCAGGAGGAACTTTCATAATCAGCACTCCCAACCTGGGAACCTGGAGAAACGCGGACAAGTTTCTCCCACCGAACAATCCAAAGCACTATCATTGCCTCCGGATAGAGGAGATTCATAATCTTCTAGAAAGAGTGGGATACAAAAACATCCGACGGCACGGCTATGATGTCTTCATTGAATATCCACACCCAATGGCGAAGCTGATCCCACACCTATTTCGGAGGAGTATTGCCCAAGTCTTCCCCTCTTTGGAGAAGCACCCCGTGTTCACAGCGAAAAGAGGGTGATCTACTCTTGTCATTCCTGATTTGCTCGTCGCGGGCAAAACAATTGGTAAGTTCATTCTTTGACTGGTCGCGGGCCAGTCGAGCTCGACTTGCCAGTCTACAGAACCACCAGATGTTCCTACCATTGCTGTCAGGTCTCCTGCTGCGAGTGGCGCTTGCTCCATGGACCGAGCAAAGATGGGACAGCTACATCAACAGACTCATGGGAGCTTACGTGTTCGGATACGGAATCGACCCCCTGTTCCCGGAGAGAAGCTGCAACTGCCCTCCAGTACTCAACTACTCATACCCACCAATCTGGCTCCTGCTAATAATTCCCCTCTTCGCGCTATGGCTAGGTGTAACCAGGTTCACCTTCCCCCAGCATCCTCAAGCACTGTGGGCAGCATGGACTTCCGGCGGAAACCTCTTCGAAGCCTACCGGAGCTTCATCCCAACCAATCTTCCCCTGTTAGACTCTCTGCTGAAAACTCCGGTCATAATGGCAGATATTTCGATAGGATATCTGATCTGGATAATGGGCGGCCGAACGAGAAAGGCGGCGAGAGTTAGTCTCCTAGCTTGGATCCTGAATCCCTACGTCATCATGGTAGGAGCATGGTGGGGAGAGTTCGACAGCCTTGCCCTTTTGTTCATGCTGCTCTCCGTGCACTATTTGCAGAGGAGGAGGATAATGCTCAGCGGGTTCTGGCTGGGCATGGGAATCTCAACGAAACTGTTTCCTGGAGTATTGCTGATTCCAGTGGTGTACTATATCCTCATGACGCAAAAATCCCAGATCTCAAAATACATAGCCTCTTTATTCGCGACTCTGGGAGTAGTCTTCTCCAGCCTGCTTTTCTTTCCGTACTCCCTCGATTTTGTCATACGACTGCTGACGGGTCGTGTGTCTCCTGATACTGGGGGATCCAATCTGTTTTCTGGCCTTTCTTGGCTGATACTCTTCCAGCAACTGCCTTCGTTACCCCGGATTCCCTTTCTAGCAATCATCTTTCCCATAATTCTGGCCCTTCTTATTTTCAAATTTCGAGGATCAATGCAGAAGGCTGACATCATACTCCCATTCCTAACTGCTGCCTTCTTAGGAATATACCTGTCCTATCCGACCATTAACGTACAGTATCCTATGTGGGCGATTCCGATGCTTGCTGTGCTACTGGTTCGAAGGTCGATTAGCAAATGGTCCATCGTCACGTTCTCGGTGCTTCCCTTGAGCTTTCTAATCATAACTTGGAACCCCCTTTATCTGCTTAGCCCATTCCTAATAGTCGATATCTACAACTATCCACCAGCCTCCGATGTAATCCAACAACTCTGGAGCTTTCCGTGGCAGTTGTACTGGGCCCTTCCAATTCTCTTCACGATAACGGTGATATTCACGATCAGCCGGTGCGTGAACATCCTCAACCCCTCCCCGGTCGACCATTGAGGACCAGCAAAGGCCGTTGAAGGTAGTTCAGCTCACACCATGGTATCATCCCCATCTTGGAGGGGTTGAAACCCATGTCCGCCGCATCTCTGAAGAGTTGGAGAACCTCGGCTGCAACGTAGAAATCTTCACTCTGACCAACTCCAAGCAGCACAATGCAAAATCATTCAAGCACCTCTTCGTCCCCCTGGTCCCCGAATGGCTCGGCCTGGCACCTTCCCCGACGCTTCTCACAAAGGTACTCGGGTCCAACGCGGAGATAGTACATGCACACTCGTATGGCTACCCGGTCGTCTGGGCCGCAGCACTCGCGCGGAAGCTTAGGGGCGTTCGATTCGTCTTCACTCCGCACTCGGACCCTTATAGCAAAATCTACCCCCTCTTCGATCTGACAAGAGCAATACCAGCCAGAGCCTGTGACAGGTTGATTGCTCAGTCCAAGTATGAAGCGGAACGTTTGCAGAAAATAGGCGCGGAACCCGGAAAGATCAGAGTGATTCCGAATGGTCTCGATGTTGGTTGTGCGGGATCAAGACCGATCCATGATCCATACATTCTCTGCTTGGGACGAGTAGTCTTCCGCCAGAAAGGCCAAGACCTCCTTCTGCGAGCCTACAATCAATCCAACTTCTCTCAGAAACTCGTTTTCGCAGGAGACGGCCCAGATCTTTCCAGACTTAGAAACCTTGCAGCTGGAGATCGTAATGTGCTAATCTTAGGAGCTCTATACTCAGACCGAAAATGGGCCTGGCTAGGTCACGCAGATTTGGTAGTGGTACCGAGCAGGACGGAAGCCTATGGAATGGTAGCGCTAGAAGCCATCGCCATGGGCAGGCGACTAGTAGTGACCAAAGTCGGCGGTCTGCAACACGTAGCGACGCCTTATGCAGTAATGGCAGAACCAACTTCTTCCAGTCTAGCCGAGGCTATGGGCAGGGCCCTAAGAGCGTCCTTTACCAGCGAACTCAAGGTGCCAACACATTCTTGGAGCCACGCTGCTCGCGAGACCCTCAGAGTCTATGACGAAATCGCTCAATAGCACGATGGCAGTTTTGTGTTTTCCACAAACTTACCCGGAGAACAAATCTTAAAACCTCAAGTGAAACCAAACCGGAAAACTCCGGAGCAAACTCAGGTAGAGAGATTGAGGAATCGGTCGCTATTCATAGCTCTGCCGTTGACTCTGCTCGCCTTGTTTGCCTGGTCCTCCGCGATTATTCTCCCGTCACACGGCACTAGCCCGACCGGGCTCGTCTGTCTGGCAGACCCAGCCAGCGTTTCCCCACCCCCGGTCAGATCCTGCCCAACATCTCCCTACACCTTCAGCGGGCCGTTTCCGTCAACTCCTCAGACATTACCCACCCAACTTCAGGTCGGAGTCTACGTCAATGGTTCTGATGCTCTGAACGGATTCGACATAACGCTAATGGTGGATCATACAATTCTGACACCCGCGGGTGTTGATCTTACAGGAACGATCTTGCCCGGCGCTCCGACCATCACTGTCGAGTGTATTTCCGGAGTGTATTTCCAGAGCTGTGCCACCACTGACAACGTAGACACGCTTCATCTCGCCGTCAGTGCAGGTCCCAGCCTCACTACCCCTCCAACCACAGGTCTTCTCTTCACGGCGATCTACAACATCACTGGAATGAACGCGGCCGGAAGTCCAGTATCCGTAGGATTCCAAACTGGCTGTGTAGGAACGAGCGTGGGCGGAGGAACCTGCGTAACAATCCTCAACGGGTCAACTCCAGACACTGAGACCGTTCAGACCGGCACTACTTTCGACAACTCCGCCGGAACCATTCCGTGGATTGCTGTTACATCAAACACAACCAGCATCACAGTGCCAAAAGGATCCACCTCTGGAGCCCATGTCGGCATTACGGCGACTGCTGAAAATAGTTGGCCGAGTCTCAGCAGAGACAGGGTCAATTTCACATCTGTGATGACGCAGGGCTTCCCTGCACCTTCGTTTGCCGCAACCAGTTGCAGTACCGGAGGAACATCATGCACCATAACCGTAGCCATGAATACCACGTTCCCTGGAAACTACACTGTTACGATCTTCGGATCCTACGTGGCAAATGACACAACAGGCACAGGCCTCAGCGACACTCTCTCGGGCGCTGTTATGATAGAGGTGAGTGTTCAAGCCTCCGTTCTCGCCGTGGTTCAAGCATCAAATGGTGACCTGTGGTGGAGTCGATACTCATCAAATACGTGGAGCGGCTGGCAACAATTGTCGGGCCCTGTGAATTCACCTCCAGCTCTGTGCTCGTCTGGACCGGGAACCGTCGAGCTGCTTTTAAGAGGAACCAACAACGCCACGTTCCACAGAACTTTCTCGGGAGGCTCATGGGGGTCCTGGGATCTTGCGGGAGGTTTAACCTATAGTCAGCCCGCGTGTGCCGTCTTGAACGGAGTGCTGTACTTGGCCGTTAGAGGCACGGATAATGCGACATGGATTAATACGATGACCGTAGGCTCGGGAACGTGGGATGGCTGGACCGACATAGGAGGAGTCATTCAGTACTCACCGGTCCTGGTTGCTTCTCCTGGTCGTCTCGACCTGCTCGTGGTGGGAATGGACAATGGAGGTTGGCACAAGCTCTACACCGCCACTACGAACCTCTGGTCTTCCTCCTGGGACAATGCAGGTGGGACTCTTATCGGACCCGTTACAGCTGTTAGCGACGGAACAAGCTTACACATTGTAGCCGCGAGTACTGGAGGCTCAATCACCCACGGACAGCTCGACTTCGCAGGCCAAGGCAGCTGGTCGGGATGGTCGCCTCTGGGGGGAGCAACAGCGTCCACCCCAAGCTTGACCGTTGACGGCTTCGGGACGGTTCATTTGGTGGTCAGGGGGCTGAACGACGTTGTCTACCATCAACAGAAAGAGTCAGGACAGGCCTGGAATTCAACGTGGGATAGTGGGGGATTCTCAACCGTGGATCAACCAGCTTTCTTGACGCAAGGGTCGATAGGGGTGGCTGTATTGAGAGCGCCAGATAACGGACTCTACTACAACATCTTCCTGGTAAAGGGCGGTGGCCAACCCAAGCCATGGACGAGCCTCGCCGGAGCAACATCGGCAACCCCTGAAATCGCAAGTCTCTAAGTATTCACCTAGGCATGTCTTTCTGATCACCCTCAGTCGAGAGTCGCAAAGCTTCGAATATTCCTATATTCGACCTTCGGGAGTTGTCTGTGCAGGGTCGTTAGAGTCTGGTTGAACTCTCCTAACGCTCGCTCACCAAGGAATGGAACCGAGACTTGATTCCCGTCCATCGCATTGGCGTTCGCAACTAACGTGCAAAATACGGCTCAAATTCTATTAAGATGTCAAATTACTTCCAGTTTCATTGAGAAACACGATTCTGCAATTCGGCATAATCGCTTCAAGATTCCGTTAAGCGAGGGCAAACTTGTTTCCATAAGTGAAGCCGGTGTTAAGTTCAAGATTTCAGGCGACGAGACTCGCAACGCTTTCTCGATAGTCGAGCACCCCGTCGAGCCGAGGACTCTTGTCCCACCTCACGTTCACCATGATACTGACGATTATTCGTACGTGTTTGACTAGCGTCTATTGCAAGTCAGTAAATTAGCCGACTGCTGAGCGCCAGCCTTTTCTTGTCGGTCAGGAACGCGCATTCCCGGAGGCCAATCCTTCTTCCCTCATTGAGGGCCAAATATTGCAAGCAGAAGACGACAGGAAGAGTTGAGAGAAAAGGATCGTGAGTACTACTCTTCAGCAAATATGGGTGAAAGCCGTCCTTCGAGAGGACTTGAAACATTGCGTTCGTCTTTCTGTCTGAACCCAGGGCTATGAACACAAGGTTGTCTGACTTCTTCAACGAAAACAACTGCGAATGCCCCAGCTGCTCGGTATGTTGGAACTGAGCGGACCGTCCCAATACCTCGTGCATCTTGAACGCCCCATACATCGCCAAGGAGTAGCCAATTCCAGACCCAACGAAAAGGAGGCCTCCATGAGGAAGCACCTTGATAGGTCGAGCCTCTTCAGCCGCTCGCTTCTCCATCGCCTGCAAGGACCGGAGTGTCGGCAGTTGCCCTATGAGTGAGGCGACAGCAAGAAGACTGGCAGAAAAACTGTTGGTCCCGGCCGTGAGAATTCCCGCGTTTCTGTATTGCAACTGAAATACGTCGTCGCATTCTTTCGCGAGAGGGCTTTCCGGGTTCGCGGTTATTGCAACCCGCTTCTTGGCTAGCCCTCTGACTCTCTTAGCAAGCTGTATGTTCGTTCTGGTCCTGCCGCTGACTGATGTTATGAAGACGGTCTTGTTCTCAGCCACTTTCGGATGGAGTTGGAGCTCGTATGGGTCTGCCGCAGACGCCTGCATCTGGGACAAGTAATGGGCGAAGAGTGAGCATGCTAACGAGTCTCCGGACCCGGTGAAAATCATACGGGAAGGGTCAAGATGGCGAAAGCGGTCATACTTTCCGAGTTCGCGTGCGAACGCTGGAAGGTCCTCGACTTGGTTGTGGATTTCTTGCTCCATCGCATCGAGCGAGGATGTCTTACCCAGCGTTCTCTGACTCTTGCCTATAGATGCCACCCGAATAGGTCCATTTCTTCCCGCATTGCTTGCATTGGAGGTTGAATCCGGTCCGCCACCCGT
>Ga0209160_1001525_pt1 | contig 19521 bp, 20 predicted proteins | sample GraSoiAngelo_153_FD_186167 | JGI IMG/M metagenome (GOLD analysis project Ga0209160, IMG submission 186167) | Grasslands soil microbial communities from the Angelo Coastal Reserve, California, USA - 14_1009_12_40cm (SPAdes) (version 2) | ecosystem: Environmental > Terrestrial > Soil > Grasslands ... | reverse complement strand
CCGGCAGCGACACACCGGCGGTCTGGGTATGGAAGCGCATCAACCGGCTCCGATCGTTCTTGGCTGCGAAACGCTCTTTCATTACCTGATACCAGATTTTGCGCGCGGCCCGATACTTGGCGATCTCCTCGAAAAAATCATTATGCGCATTGAAAAAGAAGCTGAGCCTCGGTCCGAATTCATCCACATCTAGCCCACGTCGGCGTGCCCACTCCACATATTCCACACCGTCGTAAAGCGTGAAAGCCAGCTCCTGTAGCGCAGTCGAGCCAGCCTCGCGAATGTGATATCCGCTGATGGAAATGGTGTTGAAACGTGGCGTGAACTTCGAACCGAACTCGAAAGTATCCACCACCAGCCGCATCGACGGCGCCGGCGGATAAATGTATTCTTTTTGTGCGATGTACTCCTTGAGAATATCGTTCTGAATGGTTCCAGAAATCTTCTTCCAGTCCGCACCTTGTTTTTCCGCCACCACCAGGTACATCGCCCATAGCACGGATGCCGGAGAGTTGATGGTCATCGAAACCGTGGTCTTCTCTAGATCGATGCCGTTGAAAAGGATCTCCATGTCTTCAAGGGAATCAATGGCTACACCGCATTTTCCAACTTCGCCTTCGCTTGCAGGATGGTCGGAGTCGTATCCCATCAGAGTGGGGAGATCGACCGCCACCGACAATCCGCTGCCGCCGTGTTCCAGCAAATATTTGTAGCGCTGATTGGTTTCCTCGGGGGACGCGAAGCCGGAAAACTGACGCATGGTGTACAGCTTGCCGCGATATCCGGTGGCGTGAATGCCGCGAGTATACGGTGGTTGCCCCGGATAGCCCAGGTACTGTTCGTAGTTCCAGTCCTCCGGCAAATCTGCCTCGGTGTAAAGTCGGCGAATGGGAACTCCGGAAATTGTGGTGAAGCGGGCATTTCCGTGCTCATCGAGATTGGTGCCGGTAGGTGCGCCAATCGGCTTCTCTGGAGTTTTTTCCAGGGTAGGCGCCAGCGTCTTTTCCGCCCACTCTTTTTCGGAGGCAGACGGATGCCGTCCTTCAAAGACATCTGCAATCGGGCTGTCTGCGACTTGCGGTTTCTTCTCAGGCATGCGGTCTCTGATCTCTGCTTACCTTGGATGATACCTCGTTAGAGACGTTGCTTGCCACGCTTCGGCATACCAAGCCCTTGATGCCCCCCAGCGTCGCATAGAATGCAGGCATGAAGCCTGCTCCGGTCAAACCTGCTATCTCGATTGAAGTGCTGAATCAGATTGACATTCGCGTGGGCACAATTCGCTCCGTCGCCGACGTGCCCGGTTCGGACAAGCTGGTGCAACTTCGAGTGAGTTTCGGCGATCATGAGCGCACCATCGTTGCCGGCCTCAAGCAAGAGCGTGCCAACCCAGGCGACCTTGAAGGTAAGCAAGCCCTATTCGTGGTCAACCTTGAAGCGCGCAAAATGCGAGGCATGACTTCTGAAGGAATGTTGTTCGATATCGGTTACGAGGACGGTGTGACCCCAGTCTTGGCCATGCCTGAGAATCCGGTACCGGACGGAACCCGGGCGGGCTGAGCTTCCCCAGTTCGCCGGAACTTACTTGCTTCGTCCCAACTCCCAAGCCTTAGCATACTTCCACGATACGTATGCTGAGTGATAAAGATGCAGCAGCAATCCTTCACGCCCATCCAGAAAACCGAGCCGAAAAAAATAGTTGTAGATGAAGGTCAGGACGGGCCGCGCGACAATATTGAGAATACTGAAACGGCTTTGTCCCCTTTTAGCGGCAATCTCGGCGCCCATCGAGGAGTAGCTGTTCATGTGGTCGATGTAACCGCGCAGCGTGGGATACGCGTGGTGCAGCAACGCATGAGAAAACCGGCCGGTACTTCCTTCTACTTTGATCGTGGGATGCGCCCCGTACTCCACGAATCGGCCTGCGCCGCGGCGCACCAGGCGCAGTTTGGGATCGGGATAAAATCCGCCGTGCTTGACCCAGCGCCCTAAGAAGAAATTCTTGCGCGGAATCCAATAGCCACTCATGGCCGGCTGACCGCGCAGCATCCCAGCAATCTCTTCTGTCAGTTCCGGTTCCAACGCTTCGTCAGCGTCTAACTGGAGTACCCAATCTCCCGAAGCTTTGTCCATAGCCGAGTTTTTCTGGGCTGCAAATCCCTTCCACGGTTCTACAAATACCTTGGCGCCATGTGCGCGGGCGATTTCCAGAGTGCGATCGGTTGAACCAGAATCGACAATCACGATCTCGCCTTGGCCGTCGCGGACCAGCGGCGCGAAGCTTTCGAGAGTGCGAGGCAGATTAGCTTCTTCGTTGTAAGTGATCAGGACGATGGAAAGGGTCACGCGGAAAGGATACCGCGCGACGCAAGATCGAGCACCCGGGACCTGGCAATCAGCCCTCAGCACTCAGCCGCCAGCATTCAGCCCTTTGGTTCAAGTGGTGATGGAAAGTGCCCAACCAATACAGAAAACACACTCCCTCTAAAAACAGCCTCCGCGAAGGCACGACTTGATGGCGTAAGCAGCGTATTATCTATTAGTTATGATATAAACGAACTGAAGGCTGCCTCGCTATGACAAAAACCGAGCCGCCGCATGCTCCAGGATGGCCTTTAATAGCGTCCTAATGGCTCAGGAGCGCCGCGGCCGGGCTGCAGCAGGGTGAAAAAGCTCAAAGACGCTGCCTTCCGCTCTCATATCGCAGCCATAGGGAATGTTAGCTATTAGATATAGCTTGTAAAAATGCCCGGCATCTCAGCCCAAGGGGTTAGCTTTCCGCTCCGAAAAAAGCAACTTTTCCAACGCAGTTCTAACCCCCTGACTCTATCTATTGCTGCGGCGGCTGCTGCTGTGGTTGTTGCGGCTGTGCCTGTGGTTGCGGCTGTTGCGGCTGCGTGACCTCAGGCGTCAAGCCCTGGCGCTCGGTGACATATGGCACGGCCGGCATCTTGGTTACCTGCCCGCGCTCGGCATCGGCAACCAGAATCCCCAGACGATCCAAGGTAAAGCCGATGGCGCGATCCAGTTCCACCCGGGACTTCTCATAAGCGGACATCGCCGATACCAGATTCGACTCCGCCTGTGCCAAGTCACGCTGGTTCTGCAGCACCAGCGTAGTGGTGGACGCTCCAAGGGCATACTTTTTCTGCTCGGCGTCCAGCGACTGCCGGCCCAGTTCGACCGCGGCTCGCGCCGCTTCCACGCTGGCCCGGTTCTGCTGCACGGCGAACTGGGCGTTGCGCACTTCGATGCGCACCTGGTTCTCGAGCTGTTGCAAGCGCATCTGAGACTGCCGGTATTCCAGTTCGGCGCGCACCTGGTTGGCCTGCGCTGCGCGGTTCCGGAGCGGAATGGTCAAGCTCAGTCCGACACCTTTATCCGGAGCACTCGAGTCGAAGAGCTGCCCAATGGTTCCTCCAATGCTGGTGCTGGGAGGAATATCGGCGGGCTGGGTGCAGAAGGTCTGCGTCGGAGTCGTGCAAATTCGCGCGTTCGGATTGAACGAGCCGCCCAACCCGGTGCCGCCATAATAGGCAAACATCCCGAGTGACGGCAGCAAAGCATTCTTTGCCGACTGATTATTAAGATCGCGGTTGGTGAGGTCGATCCGCGATTCGGCCAGTTCGGCGCGATGATGAAGCGCGTCATTTACCAAATCTTGAATGGGCACCACGGGCTCCGTTGGGGGAACTACCATAGTGGAGGTGGGAACCACTTCCGCTTCGGCCAGCACCGGGTCCACAAGAGTGCGGCTTAGCGCGTTCTTCATCAGCAACTGCTGCAATTGAAGAGTAGTCTGAGCCACAGTCAGCGTCTGCTGATCCGTGGACACTACGCTCTGCGCACGCACAATTTCGATCGGCGCCAAGGTGCCAATCTCCACCTGCTTTTTATTGTCGGAGAGCGTCTTTTGCGCCAGGGCCAGCGATTCCTGCTGCACCTTCACGTTCTCGTAGGCATTGACCAGGTCCCAATAAATATTCTGGATCTGATTCACCGTGGTGATTACCTGCAAACGAAAAGCGACATCGGAGATTTCGCGGTTGTTCTTGGCAATGCGAATGAATCGGGTGGTCGGCAGCAAGCCGAAGCCCTGTAATAACGGTTGCGTGAGCGTGAAGCGGAAATTGGAATTGAGGGTCGGGCTAAAGGTGGTAAACGGCTGATTGGTAGTGATGCGGTTGTTGTTGAATCCCACGGTCATGTTCGTGCCCCAGTGGAACCCTTGCTGATAAAAGAAATTGGCCGTGCCGGTATTTTGCTGGACTACGGGTACGCCCGCAAAGGCATTCGACGTCGGCGAATTGGCATGGTCAATAGACAACGTTCCAGTGACGATCGGGTCAAAGCTCGGCACCGGTGAACCCACACCCAGCGTAGAAGTAACCAGTCCGGAACTTCCGGTTCCCGCACCGCCGGCGCCGGTCGTGGTACCGCCGGCCCCGCCGCCTTGCGACCCGGATGTAGAGCTGCCTCCGATGCCGCCCACGCCGCCGCCCGGCGTTCCTTGCACCACGCCTGTGTTGACACCGCGTGTGGACTGCCCCGCATTGGCCAGCAGGATGTCGGTGTCAGCGATGTTCAGGTTGTAGCGCGCAATGGCGATATCGAGGTTGTTTTCCAGTGCCAGCGCAATGGCGTCATTCAATGACAACATGACCTTGCCATTCTGTATCAGCGCCCCCACCCGCGGAGTGTTGTTCAAGTCCGGTGGCGGCACGTGGCGTGGCAAGTACGGGCCAATCGGATTGGGGAAATGGGAGCGCGGCTTGGTGTAATCCTTTATTTCGGAACGTTGCGCGGAAGGCGCCGCCGGGAGCGCCGCGGGGGTAGCGTTCTGAGAGGTCTGCGTCCAGCCTTTAGTCGACAGCAGTCCGGCCATAAGAAAGCCTGCAAGCAGCCGTGGGGCAGAATTCAAACGAGGCAAATGCATTCGCTTATCTCCATAAATAAAGGCTGGTTTCTTTGAAAGACGGCAATAGCTCCTCGGATCAAAGACTGGTACGCAAAGGGCGCGGTGAAGGTTCCTATAACTCTTACCGGGTCGCGCGATATTTGCCTGAAGTCCTTCTTTTCAGGGAAGTGCAATAGTATAGCCGACAGAGTGCATTCTTTTGGCGATGCTAGGGCCCGGGCAAACGTAAAACTTTGTAAAAATCTGTAAGCGGGTTAGATGAAGCGCGGGTCGCCGAGGACTCGGCAATCTTCATGCGTAATCTCAAATTGGTGCTGGCCTACGACGGCTCTGAATTTTCCGGATGGCAAGTGCAGCCCGACACTGCCACCATTCAGGGTACGCTGGCATCAGCTATTGGACGACTGACCGGAGAACAGGTATTGCCCCAGGGCTCGGGACGCACCGATGCGGACGTCCATGCTCTGGCGCAGGTGGCCAGCTTTACCACCGAATCCCCAATTCCCGCGGAAAATCTGACCAAAGCGCTGAATGACATTCTGCCCGCTTCCATTCGCGTGCTGGAGGTGACCGAAGCGCCAGCTGAATTTCACGCCCGCAAATCGGCTCGCGCAAAAACTTATCGCTATCGCATGCTTCGCAGTCCGATCTGTCCGCCGTTTCTGGCAAGGTACGTTTGGCACTACCCATATCCCCTGGATGAGAATGCGATGCGGCGGGCTGCATCTTTAGTTGTGGGCGAGCACGATTTCACTTCCTTCGCTGCTGTGGACCCGGAACGCGGGGCGCAGGAAGAAGTCTCCAACATCCGGCGCATTTTCTGTTCGACATGGGAGCGGGATGGGGAAGAGTTCGCCTACTCCGTGCGCGGCAGCGGATTTCTTCACCATATGGTGCGGAATTTGGTGGGAACATCTGTGCTGGTGGGCAAAGGAACTTTATCGCCCGACGACATCATGCGGATTTTAGAAGCCCGTAACCGTTCCGCAGCAGGAGCAACCGCGCCGGCAAGCGGGTTGTATCTGGTAAGCGTGGAATACTGATTTGGCGGACGTTCTGAAGGTGGGAGAATGGAAGTAAGAAGAGTAGAAGGCTCGGGGAGCGGCGGCATGAAACTCGGAAGGCGGTTCGGCCGAGTTGGTTTTATAATCGGATTCATCGGCCCAATCCTATCTTATTCACTACCCTACACGCTTCAGTCACATGCTGCGTGTCCACTCTGCCCATATATCGATATAGCATTTGTGCACCCATCGCTTTGGCTCCAGATCGGCTTGTCGTTAGGACTGATTCAAGGTCTCGTATTTGCTATGCTCGGCTTTGCGATTGGGTACTCCATCTTTAGGATTAAGTAATCCACCTAAATTCAAAACAACCTACCGTCGAATAAACCTACCGCCGAATAAATCACCCGTCTGCTTCTCATAAACTCTTTCGAGTAAAATGAATGGTTCCTAATCTGCATCCGGCGGTCTTTCGACCGCAGCGACGAGGACAGCTCCTTTGGCCACAACCGAAACCGGCAGGTCCACAAGCATTGCACCCCACCAACTTCCCCATCACAAAGTCAAAATCAAGAAAGCGGGACAGCGCGCCTGCAATGAGCTGAATGCCAAAGGCAAATTCTGCGGCGGACATCTCAAACGCTGGTATTACATGACCGACGCGGTCGAACAGGCGTGCGGCGACGTGGCGAAGGCTTGGGGAGAGAATGCTGAAGTGTACCGCTGCGAGCATTGCAAGACGTTGTACCTTCCGAACCCGGAAACGCCAAGCGGTCTGAACGTCGCGGGCGAGGGGCAGCTCTCGGTGTTCGGCCTCACGATCCCGCCCAAGGAGAAATAGGTTCAAACCCCCGCCCAAGCAGAGCTTGGACGGGGCACCCAGGCTCTCCTCAGTGACTGTGAAAACTTCGGAGCTCATCTACGATTGGAACGAGAAAGATCCTGCCTTGCTGCGTCCGCCCGGCCGGGTTCTGCTCAATGATGAGACTTTGCGCGACGGCTTGCAGTCGCCGTCCGTGCGTGATCCCTCGATCGAGGAAAAACTTCATATCCTGCATTTGATGGAAGCGTTGGGCATCAACTCGCTCGACCTAGGTCTTCCGGGAGCTGGTAAGCGTGCGTCGGAACACGTGGAGGCATTGGCGCGCGAGATCGTCCAGAAGAAAATGAAGATTCGCGCCAATTGTGCGGCGCGCACTCATGAGAACGATATTCGCCCTATCGCCGAAATCGTGCAGCGTACAGGTCTGAAAATCGAGGCCGCAACTTTTCTGGGATCGAGTCCAATCCGCCGCTACACCGAAGGCTGGACCGACGACTTCCTGCTCCAGACCACGGAGAAAGCCGTGAAGTACGCTCGCTCGCTTGGTCTCGACGTCATGTACGTGACCGAAGACACCTCGCGCTGTGATCCGGAAACAGTAAAGCGTCTTTACAAAGCAGCGATCGAATGCGGCGCACGCTCTATCGTAATCTGCGACACCGCGGGACATGCCACGCCGATGGGCGCATTCGCCCTGATCCGCTTCGTGCTGGATCAAGTGGTAAGGCCCTCAGGCGAAAAGATTCGTGTGGACTGGCACGGACACTGCGATCGCGGCCTGGCAATCGCAAACTCCATAGCCGCGCTAGTCGCCGGTGCCGATTGTGTTCACGCCTGCGCGTTGGGAATCGGTGAGCGCGTTGGCAACGCTCAGATGGACCAGATGCTGGTGAATCTGAGGCTTATGGAAATCGCGCCCTGGGCCGACCAGGACCTAACTAAGCTGAAAGAGTATTGCGAGGTGGTGTCGCGTGCCACGGGCGTGCCCATTCCGCCTAATTATCCAGTAGTGGGTGAAGACGCGTTCCGCACCGCGACGGGCGTCCATGCCGCCGCCGTGATCAAGGCTTATAAGAAAAACGATATCGAATTGGCCAATGCTGTCTATTCCGGTGTGCCCTCGCATGTATTCGGATTGCAGCAGGTAATCGACATTGGCCCTATGAGCGGGAAATCGAATGTCCTGTTCTGGCTGGAGCAGCGCGGCCTTCCGGTCAGCGATCAAGTGGTGGATCGCATTTACAAACGCGCCAAGGCGTCGGACCATACGCTCAGCGAGGCGGAGATTCTCGAGTGTGTGGATTCGGCGGCATCCTGAGCTCAGGTCTCGGGTGTCGGGTCTCAGGTCAGGTCTCAGTTCGCAGGTGCTAGGTGTCAGGCTTCAGGCCCCAGGTTTCGGAGAACTTTGAAGCCCACGTCAGGCTCCGCCACTGAAGCCTGATCCCGAGACCTGAGACCCGAGACCAGCGACCTGAGTCCCGAGTCCCGAGACCCGAGTAACATTACCGTCCTCACGTAATCCGCGGTGTTGTTCAAAGCAGGTCCGAATTTCCACCCGTTGCGTTAATATGAGCCATCATCTCAATGCCCGTCAGTTCGCGCGCCGAAGCGTCGGAAGGCTTTCCTGACGTTCAGCAGGAGATCGCCCGCCTTGCTGCATCAGCCGAGCTTCGCTCAGCGTTTGCCTGGCTGCGTGCGCAAGAGGCTCAATTCGCCCGTTGGCAACTCGATGTGGCACGTATCCCATCGCCTCCGTTTGGTGAGGCCGCGCGCGCCACCTGGCTGGCCAACAAATTTCACGAACTTGGGCTTGATGATGTCCACAACGACGATGTCGGCAATGTTTTCGGCATTCATCCCGGATTCGGACGAAACTACGTTGCGCTCAGCGCGCACATGGACACAGTTTTCCCCGCGGGCACGCCCCTCAATATCCGCCAGCAAGGCAACCGGCTGTACGGTCCGGGCGTTTCCGACAATGGCGCGGGCCTCACGGCGTTGTTAGCCATTGCGGCATTGCTACGCGCGGTGCGCATCCGGCATGCACTGCCATTTTTGTTTATTGCAAATGTGGGTGAAGAGGGGGAAGGCGATCTGCGGGGCATGCGGCACATTTTTTCTTCCCCGCGCTGGAAAGATTCCATCACTTACAACCTGGTGCTGGATGGCGCGGGTTCGGACACGGTTGTGGCCGAAGCCCTGGGCAGCCGCCGCTTTGAAGTGATTGTTCGCGGCCCCGGCGGACACTCCTGGAGCGATTTTGGCGCGCCTAATCCAATTCTCGTTCTGGCGCGTGCTATTCAGACCTTCGCGCAAACTCCGGTGCCGGCGTCACCCAAAACGACCTTCAATATAGGCGTGATTCGCGGCGGCACTTCTGTGAACTCCATCCCTGAATCCGCCAGCATGCGTGTAGATCTTCGTTCCACCTCGATGGCGGAGATGGAACGTCTGGAAGTTGCTATGCGTGTGGCGCTCGACGATGCGGTGGAGCAAGAGTCGAAGACTCCGGAAACCCGCGCGGTGTCACAACGCCGTACTTCTGGGGTCAGTTCCGAGATTGTTGTAATTGGGAATCGTCCAGCGGGAGAACTCATTCCCAATGCACGCATCTTGCAGGTCATTCGCGCCGTCGATGCGCATCTAGCGAATGTGGCGCAGGTTCAGCGCGCTTCGACCGACGCCAATATCCCCCTCTCCCTTGGACGGGAAGCCATTGCCATCGGAGGCGGAGGGACGGGCGGCGGAGCGCACACTCTGCAAGAGTGGTTTGACTGTAACGGGCGAGAGTTGGGGCTGAAGCGCATCCTGCTGACCCTGCTTGCTCTCGCGGGGGTGAGTGCATGAACATGAAAACAATTCTGTTTCTGTTGTGCACGATTTCAATGTCCCTGGCACAAGATCAACCAACGCCGCCGAGAGCGGATACCATTTTCCTCCACGGCAACATTTATACCGGGGTCGCCGTCGCATCTTCCTTTCACGCGATTCAGCGCGTGGAGGCCATGGCCATCCGCAGCGATCGTATTCAAGACGTGGGGAAAGAAAGCGAGATTCTGAAGTTGAAGGGACCCGAAACTCAAATCATTAATCTGGACAACCATTTCGTGATGCCCGGATTCAACGATGCGCATCTGCACTTGGCCCACGCCGGTTTCCAGCGCCTCACCGTAAATCTGGTTGGAGCGAAGTCTCTGACCGAATTTCGCGATCGTATTCGCGCTCGCGTGGAAACCGCAGAGCCCGGCGAATGGATTGTGGGCAGCGGTTGGGATCACACACTCTGGCCGGTAAAGGAATTGCCCAGCCGGTGGGATATTGATGAAGTCAGCCAAAACCATCCTGTTTTTCTGCAACGTGTGGACGGCCACATCGCGGTGGCCAATACCCGTGCCTTGCAATTGGCTAGCGTTACTCTCGCCAGCAAGGAGCCCGCGGGCGGAAAAATTGATCGAGACTCTTCCGGCCAGTCTACCGGCATCTTGCGTGAAACCGCGCGTGAAGCGGTCACTGGCGTAATTCCGAAGCCTTCTCACGACAAGCGGCGGCAGGCTATCGAGGCCGCGCTGCGCGACTTGGCGCAATGGGGCGTCACGTCGGCTCAGGACAATTCCAGTTGGGAAGATTTCCAGATTTATGAGGAAATCCAGCGTGATGGCAAGCTGACCTCGCGCATCACCGAATGGCTTGCCTTCAATGATTCTCTGGACACTTTACAGGCGCATCGTTCGGCGCGTCCTCAATCGGACAATGTGCTGCGAACCGGCATGCTGAAAGGTTTCATGGATGGCTCGCTTGGTTCAAAAACCGCCGCTCTTCTGGAACCGTATGCCGACGATCCCATCAATTCCGGCCTCCCTCAGTACGAGCAAGCCCAACTGACCCAGATGACGAAGGAGCGTGTGGGCGCCGGATTCCAAGTCGGTTTCCATGCCATCGGCGACAAGGGAGTGCAAATGGCGTTGCGGGCTTTCGATGAAGCGCAGAAAGAAGCGCGCGAGAAGAAAATCAAAGCAGCCAATGGAGGTAATGACTACCGGCTGCGGATCGAACACGCGCAGGTCACCACTCCATTGCAGATCGCAAAATTCAAAGAGTTGAAAGTGATCGCGTCCACGCAGCCCAATCACTTGCTGACAGACATGAATTGGGCGCTGGATCGTTTGGGACCGAAGCGCGCGGCTCACTCCTATGCCTGGGCGGAGTTTCTAAAAAGAGGAGTGCCGCTGGCCTTTGGAACGGATTATCCGGTCGAACCGGTCACCCCATTCCGCGGCTTGTATGCTGCTGTCACTCGCAGAAGCGAGGACGACAAGCGCGAATATTTTCCCGAACAGAAAATAAGCATGGAGCAGGCGATTGCCGCCTACACCACGGGGTCAGCCTTTGCTGAGTTTTCGGAAAAAGAAAAGGGGACGCTGGCTCCCGGGATGCTCGCCGATTTCGTTGTGCTCGATCGCGATGTGACGTCTGTGCCTCCGCTGAAAGTTCTCGGAACCAGAGTGCTGCGCACGGTGGTGGGCGGCAAGACAGTCTACGAAGCGAACTAGCGGCTTGTTATCGCAGCGCTGAAGCGCGGCGCCACCTAAAGGCCTGACAGTCAGCCGGATTTTTGCTTCGACTCCAGCGGCAAGCCGGCTTTTTTCCAGGCGTCCAGTCCGCCCTGAAGCGCCCAGGCATTGGCATATCCGCGCTGCCGAAGTTTCTGCGCCAAACTGGCGCTAGAGCCTTCGTTCGGTCAAGTGCAATACGCAACCACAGATTTATTTTTGGGGATCTCTGCGAGGTGCTGTTCGAGTTTGTCCGCTGGTACGCGAATCGCTTCCGGCAATTTCACGTCCGACTGTGCCCAAGCTTGCGGGTTGCGAGTGTCGATGACGACAAAATCTTCGCCCGCTTCCATTCTCTTTTTCAATTCATCGGTTGAGATCCTCAGATTGTCCGGCATACAGGATCTCCTTTCTTAGTCTGAATCCAGAGACTAGATGCGGCGAATGAAACTCGGGGCTGCATCCATTCGACCCGCGGTAGTGGGCTACTTTGGAAACAATGCGAAACCAGCAATGCCCAGAGAGAAAGCCAGCCACGAAAAGCAGTAAGCCCAGTAGTTTCGATCCTGTCCATACAGAGCGCGGTAGTCACGCACTAGTTGTCTCGACATTCGGCGGAATGATTTTCCAGAGCGGTTATAAACCAAGCGCTTCATGGCATTACTGACACCGGTTGTAATGAACAGGCCAGCCATTGCCGCAACCAAACAGATTGTGGATACCGCACTCACGCCGCTCTTTCCGCCCTCCGCTCGTAAGACTCCCAGAGGGCTACTAAAATTCGCACCCGCTATCAGAGTACAATGCCGCCGGATTAGATGGATAATCTTTAAATCCTGCCCGGAGCTGTATATGCGTTCCATTTCTGTCCCAGTATCGCTTGGAATTGTGGAATTGCCGAAGGACGCGAACATGAAATCTGTCACGGTATTGGCCCTCTTGATTCTAATCGGAACGAATTCTGTGACATGGTGCGGTCAGTCTGGAATTGTCTGGAATTATTCACCCACCGTTAAATTCGAGGTTTCCCGGGTCTCGTACAACATGGCAGGGTGAGATCTGGCTGGGTTGGTTAGCCCCGATTCAACATTGGTTTGTTGAATCCGCAATCGCGGGATACGAACGAGGCTACGATGAAGGGTGCGCGGACGCGAGAGCAGCAGTCAAAAGATCACAAACTCGCGGTCAGCAGAATCCGGAGCTCGATTGTCCCCACAGCGAGCGTTTTCGTAACAAGGCACCTTATTATTCAACACAAATGACTGATTTTTGTACCCGCTATCCAGAGGACCGGGATCTCCCCCTCGCCTTTCTGATCAAGATGCTCATGGGCCCAAAACCAAAGACCCTCGAGGAAATCCATCAATCGTTGAGGCCGAGGGAATGACCATCGCAGCGGAACTCCGCTCGGATTGAATAATCGGTACCTGGGCGGTACCAAGCGTCCTACCGCAACTGTTTGTTACTCTACCTGCGTGTCCCGCTCGCTGAAGGCCCACATTCTCCTGGTCGTAGTCACAATGATCTGGGGTGCCACGTTTGTCGTCATCAAGAATGCGCTCGCGGATATTTCTCCTTTATTGTTCAACGCTATACGCATGAGCTTGGCGGCGGCGGTGTTGGCTGTCGTCTTTCATCGCGAACTCACACGCTTCACCGCAAGTTCCCTGCGCTACGGCTTTTTGGTTGGCGCGATTTTGTTTCTTGGAAATGAGTTGCAAACTGTAGGACTCAAATACACCACGCCTTCGAAGTCTGCTTTCCTCACTGGAGTCTCCGTGGTACTGGTTCCGGTGTTTCTCGCCTTGTTTTGGAGGCGGCGGATTCAGCGCTGGGTCTTGCTGGGTGTCACTCTGGCATTTATCGGGTTATATCTGCTTACCATTCCTGCGTCCGCCGGCGCGGGACTTAATCTCTCGAGCACGAATCGCGGGGACTTGATCACGTTGGCGTCGGCCGTGGTTTTTGGCTTTCATATTATTTTCGTGGGACATGCTTCCCAGGCACATCCGTGGCGGCAAATCGCGATCCTTCAAATTGTGGTTACCGCTCTTCTCATGATCTGCACCGTTCCCTTGGCGGAGAAAATCTATGTGGTATGGTCGCCGGCAGTGATATGGGGCATCGTTATAACGGGCTCGCTGAGTCTGGCGCTGGCGTTTGCCGTGCAAGCCTGGGCTCAGCAATTCACTCCGGCAACTCATACGGCATTGATCTTCTCGCTGGAACCGGTTTTCGCCTGGGTGACGTCCTTTCTATTTCTGGGTGAGAGGCTGGGGACGCGGGCGGGCTTAGGCGCACTTTGTATCTTGGCTGGAGTTCTGATCTCCGAGCAGAAGGGAAGCAGCGAATCCATGGCGGTCAGCCCGGACCATGCCGGTGTTCCCTCCGATATCGAAACTCAGCCCGATTCGGGCATGGAAGTGGGCCAGAGGTGAGACTCGCAACGTTTTTGCGAAGTTTTGCGTCTAACCTACTAGAAGGCTCTCCCGCCCTGCGCAGCTGAATACCTGCAAGTGGCGACAAGGTATAATCTTTAGCACACATTTGGAGGAAGTTAATATGGACCCGCGCGCAAGCGCTTTTTGGGGACGTTTGAAGGCCAATCGCCTCGCGTACTCCCTCACTATTCTGGTCACTTTGACCATTGGTATCCTGATGGGAACCATCATCTCGTACGGCGTTAAGGGTCAGGAGTCAAAAAAGGCGTCGGACGCCACTCCCTTGACGGTGCCAGCCCCGCAACAGCTCTCCAATCAGTTTTCGAATATTTCCAAACAACTTGAGCCCAGCGTGGTGAACATCAATACCGAATCCACTATCAAAACTCCGCAGCGGCGTCGCCGTGGAGCTCCCGGTGGGACGCCTAACGGTCCGGACGACCAGAATCCTTTCGATGATTTCTTTGACCGGTTCTTCGGCGGCCCCGGTGGTGGTGGTGCGGGTGGCGGTGCGATTCGTGAGCGCTCGCTGGGTTCCGGAGTTGTGGTTGACTCCAAGGGCTACATCGTTACCAACCGCCACGTGGTTGAGAAGGCTGACCGCATTCGAGTCAAGCTGGACGATGATCCGCCAGGCATGCTCCATGACGCCAAAGTCATTGGCACGGATAACGAAACCGATCTCGCGGTGATCAAGATCGATGTGAATCGGTCGTTACCAACTGCCAAGCTAGGCAATTCGGATGGCATGCAGGTAGGCGATTGGGTGCTCGCGGTAGGCAGTCCGTTCGGACTTCAGGCAACAGTCACGGCTGGCATTGTTTCCGCCAAAGGCCGCAACATCGTGCCCGGCCGGCAATTTCAGTCATTTATTCAGACGGATGCCGCCATCAATCCCGGAAACTCCGGCGGGCCACTCGTCAATATGGCGGGTGAGGTGATCGGCATCAACACCGCGATTCTTACCGATACCAATGCCTATGCCGGTGTGGGATTCGCGTTGCCCTCTAACACGGTGGCGAACGTCTATAACCAACTCATCGGACCGGAGCATCGGGTTTCGCGCGGCTCCATCGGCATTGAATTCAACGCTCAGGAAAATCCCGCTATCGCGCGCGTGTATGGCGTGAACTCCGGCGTGACGATTTCGAACGTGGTTGCGGGCAGCCCGGCTGAACAAGCGGGATTAAAGGTTGGAGACAACATCAATTCCGTAGACGGTAGGCCGGTGAAAAACGGTGACGACCTGGTAGGCGACATCGCCAGCCGCAAATCCGGCGCTAAGGTTACTTTGGGAGTAATTCGCAACGGCAAGAAACAAGACATCACGGTGACCGTTGCGGATCGTGCCAAGTTATTTGCCTCACGCCTCGGCGAAGAGGAAGACAGCAGCGATAGTTCCAGTCCGAAGGAAAGCAAGCTCGGACTCAGCGTTCGCGCCGTGACCTCCGATATTGCCGATCGGTTGGACATTCCCGCGGGCAAAGGCATTATCGTGCAGGACGTCAAGCCTGGTTCGTTCGCCGATGACGTAGGCTTGAGCCGCGGCGACGTAATCCTCGAGATCAATAAGCAGCCGGTCAATAGCGAGGATGACTTCACCAAGATCTCGTCCACTCTGAAAAGCGGACAGGATGTGGTTTTCCTGGTCAGGCAGCGTGGCGCCGGCCGTCAGGACGGCACCATCTTTTTGGCCGGTACACTTCCGTAACGGGCAGTTGGCCCAATGAGCACTGGCACTTTTACCCTGAAATCAGGGATGATAAGTGCCGGCCCATTGGGCTTTGTCTTGGCCACAATTTTGGAAGCCACTTTGAAGACTAGTGGATCAATCCCGGCGATGCTGTTGAGCGCGGCCTGCGCGCTGCTGCTGATGTGCGCGGTAGCTCAGGCGGACACCGGTAAGAAGACGTCCACGTCTGCCGGCAAGTCTGCCACCACGACTCATAAGGCTACGCGCAAAGGCAAAAGAGCGCGTAAGACCAGTTGGCGGCGCGGGCAGCAGAAAATCGATCCAAAACGCGCTCGTGAAATCCAGGAAGCTCTGATCCGCGAGCACTACATGCAGGGCAACGCTTCCGGCATCTGGGACCAGACTTCACAAAAAGCCATGGTGCGCTACCAGGCCGAGAATGGATGGCAGACGAAGACAGTCCCCGACGCTCGTGCCTTGATCAAATTGGGCCTGGGTCCAGACCACGAACACCTGCTCAATCCTGAAAGCGCCATGACGACGACACCGCAACATAGCATCTCAGCCGGTACGCACGCGGAATCCAAAGATCCGAACCAATAGCAAGAAGAAGTCACAAGGCAGTATTCAGAAGTAAAAAGCCAAACGTCTAATTCCTACTAACCACTGATTTTTCTCTCCGGCTCCGGAAAATATGGCAGCGGCTTTCCGCTGATGATAGCTAGCGGGTTGTCTTCGACCAGTGCGCGCGCAATATCCTGGCCGCAGAGCTCCGCCACGACGGCGCGTCCTGCGGAGAGTACGGGGGTGCGATAGACGCTGTCATGAGCATCGCTGGCCAACACATGGACGGCGTCGCGCTCGAGCAGCCATTTGGCGGTGCTTCGCACTCCCTCTCCCCAGGCGCCGGTCAGCGCCGACGCGGTTACCTGCACCGGGCAGCCCAACTCCACCCATTGCAGAATGCGCTCCGGCGTCCGCTGCAAAATCGGATTGCGTTCCGGATGAGTGATCACCGCAGTGACGCCAACCTCACGCAGGCGTGTGAAGCATTCATCGAGCTGTACCGGAACGCTGTAGTTACTCAACTCCACCAACAAATAATTGCTCCCCTCGATGGTGTAGCGTCCAGGCGCATCCAGCGCGTCCTGCAAGTTGTCGTAAGAAAAATGAAAATCGCACCCCAGACTTAATTTCGGAGCGCTGCCCACCTGCTGCCGTAAGTAATGGACGAGGCCGGCCAGATAGTGACGATCGTAGTGATAGCGTTCATTGGCGTGAGGGGTTGCCACGATGTGCTCGATGCCGTCGGCGGCCGCGATACGGCACATTTCCTGCGCCACGTCCCAGGATTTAGGTCCGTCGTCCACTTCGGCGAGAATGTGGCAATGGATGTCGATCACGGCAAACACAGCAGTTTATGCGGAGGGGAACCTCAGTGGCTAGTCAATACCTTATCCGACTACCTATCTGCTTGGAACTGAGCGCTGGCCACTCGTCACTAGTCACCAGCCACTGATTCTGCCAATAGTAGTATAATAGTAGTATGAAAGATAAGACATCCATCACACTATCGCGGGAGGTGCTTGCCGGGATTGACCGTCTAGCGGGATCGCGGCAGTCACGCTCAGCCTTTATCGAAGCCGTGTTGCGCCGATTCTTGAGATCAAGAGCGCGGGCGGAAATTGAGGCGCGTGACCTGGAACGGATCAATCAGGCGTCGGAGCGGCTCAATGCGGAGGCCGCTGAGATTCTGGATTATCAAGCCTCGGAAGGAGAATAACGCGACATGCGACGAGGCGAGCTCTATCGCGTGTACCGACCCGGAGCCGATCCGAAGCGCTACCGCAGCTTCGTGGTGGTAAGCCGGCAGGTGCTTATCGACTCCAGGTTTTCTACGGTGATTTGTGCGCCGGTATTTACCAGCGGCGAGGGATTGTCCACGCAGGTCGCGGTCGGAGCAGACGAGGGACTGAAACATTCGAGCTGGATCATGTGCGACAACCTGGTGAGTCTGCTCAAGTCCGATCTCACACAATATGTCGGATCGCTGTCGCCAGCGAAATTATCAGAATTGAACCGCGCGCTGCAGATGGCGCTGGGCCTGCCGTAGCAGGCATGTAAGCCAGGCGGGAGACCGACCTTACTTTATGAAAGGGATGTAGGCGGACACGGCGCGCTGATAGTCGCGGAACTCATCGCCGAAGCGCGACGTCAGCAGCGCGTCTTCGATCCGAACGCGAATTTCCGTGCCGATGATAAACAGCAAGATTGAAAGCAGGAACATGGGAAACGGTGTGATCATGAAACCGGTGCCCAGAAGCATGCAGAACATAGATGTGTAGATGGGGTGCCGGACTAGTCGGTAGGCGCCTGACCGCACCAGGTGATGATCGGGATTCAGGCCAGCGTCGATGCGCCATTGGCGGCCCAGGGCGCGTGCGCTGGTCCAGGACAAAAGTCCGCCGATGAGGAAAAAGAAAATGGAAAGTACGATCCGCCAGCCCTGCGGCGGTCGCGTCCAGAAATTTCCCCACCATAGCATCGAGTAAGCGAGAGCTTCAAGCAGAACGCCCCAGCGGGCACGCCGGTCGAGTTTTGCTCCGGGTGCTGGATTACGCTTGATCAACAGAAATGGCGTCAACCAGAAGAACCATCCGGCGGCAAGGATGGCGGATGCGTAGGCGGGCATGGGAAGGATTGTACAGAACAGGCATCGCTGCACACTCTTGGGCTGTAACACAGCCATTGCGTCAACATCAATCAAAATTCCTTTGAGGGAGAATTCAAAATGCGGACAATTTTGGCGGGATTAGTGATGCTGTCGTCGGTAGCGGTTCGGGCTGCGGACAAGCTTCAACCTCTGAATGTCAAGGCCGGCCTCTGGGAAACGACCACGACCAGGATCACGAACGGCGAGATGCCCATTCCCGCTGAATTTCTGGCCAGACTCACGCCTGAGCAGCGGGGCAAGATGGAAGCAAGAATGAAAGCGAATTCCGCGGAGAAAACCAAAACCAATACTTCCAAGAGCTGCATGAGCAAGGAGAAGCTGGAGAAAGCACCATTTAGCGATGAGCAGAAAGTGCACTCGGACCACTGTCACTTCGACCAGCAACAAGGCGGAGGTTAGGTTCACGTGCGACAAAGCGGACACAAAGGTCAATGGAACAATCAATGTAGAGGCGCTCAACCCAGAGAACGTCAAAGGCTCAGGGAACGCGACCATGACCGGTGGCGGTCACACGATGACCACGAGTGGAACTTTCACCTCCAAGTGGCTCGGGACAGATTGTGGCGCCGTGCAGTAAATTGCCGAAGACCGACCTGAATGTACGTATAGGGAAAAACAAAAATCCGTTTCAGGAAAGAGAAAAATGGAGAACGGTGGTGTCGTCCGCCATGCCGTTGCTCTTGTTGTCGAATCCAGTGGGTGCGTCGGGATTTGGAGAGCTGGTAGAAGCGAGAGCCAAGAACACGCATTGCAACGTCCCCCCCCCGGGTTACTTTACGATTTACGATTCTCCGGGGCCGAATTTACATCGTGGTTCCTGGTTGTAAAAGCTACGCACGGATCACGACTGAAGTCGCGCCCTTCCCGTGAGGGTCACTTCACGAGACCGATCGTTCAAGAATATCGTTCAAGAATATCGTTCAAGAATATCGTTTCTGGATAAATTCCGCGATCGACTGGTACGCCTTGCCGAGGATTTTCTCATCTGGCAGGAAAACGATCCGGATGTGCTTTGTTCCGGGCTTCTGGCCGAAGCCGGAGCCATGCACCACCAGCACATGTTTCTGCACCAGGAGTTCTTTGACGAAGACGTCATCGCCTTCGGGGATATCCAGTCGCGGGAAAGCGTAGAACGCGCCACGCGGCGAAACGCAACTCACTCGCGGCGTTGAGTTGCACCACTTCACAGTCAGATCCCGGCGAGAGCGAAGCTTCTTGCGCACTTCGACCAGATGACCCTGCGGGCCTTCGAGCGCGGCTTTAATCGCGTATTGCTCAGGATGGTTGGCGCACAGACGCGAACGTAACAAGCGGTGGATGCCTTCGATATAAGGTTTCACGGCCGCGGCATCGCCACT
>Ga0209160_1001522_pt1 | contig 19534 bp, 12 predicted proteins | sample GraSoiAngelo_153_FD_186167 | JGI IMG/M metagenome (GOLD analysis project Ga0209160, IMG submission 186167) | Grasslands soil microbial communities from the Angelo Coastal Reserve, California, USA - 14_1009_12_40cm (SPAdes) (version 2) | ecosystem: Environmental > Terrestrial > Soil > Grasslands ... | reverse complement strand
CAGAAAAGCGGACATTTCTACTTTGCGTTGACACGCGCGAACTGGCGCCGATTGGCTATTGTGAGACACACAGCGAATAATTCATGTTCTCAGGTGCGTTTGTACCGGACACTATTCTTGTAGGAGACGAGAGCCCAGCGGGCCGCGTGCTGACCTGAGCACACCTCGTGTGCTATAAGTACTGGCCTGTTTCGAGCTGACGACAAGTGCCGTTCATCAATTTTCCTGCGCGCGAAATCAACTGCAAGCTGGTGTATTACGGCCCGGGTCTTGGCGGGAAAACGGCCAACTTGCAGTGGATCTATGACCACACGGGCCAGAACCAGAAAGGGAAGATGGTCTCGCTGGCGACGGAGACCGACCGCACACTGTTTTTCGATTTTCTTCCGCTGGACCTGGGAACCGTGCGCGGTTTCAAAACGCGCTTTCATCTTTATACGGTTCCCGGGCAGGTGTTCTATGAAGCCAGCCGCAAACTCATTCTGAAGGGGGCCGACGGGGTAGTTTTTGTAGCCGATTCGCAGGAGGAGCGGCTGGATGCGAATTTCGAGACCTTCGAGAACCTGCAGGAGCACTTGAAGGAACACAACCTGAACTTCGCGACGATTCCCTATGTACTTCAGCTCAACAAGCGCGACCTGCCGAACGCCATGGCCGTCCCGCCGTTGACCAAGCATTTGCGGAAGAAGGGAGAGCCGGTGCTGGAGGCGGTGGCGATTCAGGGCATCGGCGTCTTCGAAACGCTGAAGGAACTTGCCAAACTGGTGCTGGCCGAACTCCGGAAGAGCGGCTAATACGTCTGCACTCCTCCTTCATGGAGAAACGTGGAACAATGTCTCGACGTTGACACGGACGGGGACAGGCTTGCCATCTTTCTGTACAGGCTTCAAGCGCCAGCGGGCAAGGACATCTACGGCCTGTTTAGTGAGACCATAGGGCGCCCCCTTGACGACCTTGATTCCGGTAACTTTTCCATCGACTCCCACGACAACGGAAAGAATCACGCTCCCGTTGTAGTGCAGGAGGCGAGCAATGTCGGTGTAGTCGGCATCGGGGCAATACTCGCATACGGGCGTACTGACTCCCTCCTGTCCCGGAGCAAAGACTCCTGGCTCAGGTGGAATTGGCTCGGGTTCGAGGGGAATGTATGGAGCATCTTCCTTCAGGAGCTGGGTTAGAGGGTCGTTCAGCGTGAATTCCTGGTCGGAATAGAACGTCGGGCCCAGGCCGTCGATGCGCAGGGAAAGGCGTATCATTGAGTCCTTGACCTGCGCAATCTGACCATGGATGACGCCATTGGCGCCGAGTTGCCGGGCCGCCCACAAAGAAGCATCCGCGTCGGAGAGATCGGCCGGCTCCATCCAATTTTGGCGCAGAAAGTCAGGGATAGGCTTGCGGTCAAGGACCAGGAAGCCGCTGGCCAGCCTGCCGAGCGAGTTGGAGAGTTGGTCCGCGAGCAAAGTGCCCAGGCGCGATATATGGGTTGAGTTTGCGAGGGAAAAATCCACGATCAAAAGGTTGGGATTCGGCGGGCGGAGGCCTGGCCGGTGGAGGAGCGCAGCGACCCGCGAAGCCAGGTCATCCATTTGCGCCTGAACCGGCGGCGGCACCTCCGCTTTGGGGGACTGCTCCGCACGTGCGGGCAGAACTAGGGCGCACAAAACGCCGATCAAGACCGAGCCGGACATACGCGGACCGCACTTCAAACGCTGGGCGGGACACATGGATGATGCTGTTGGATGCGGCTGTCGGAAAAAACGTCAAACCGGTCGAGCGCGCAGCACCGCTGGAACAGGTGTAAATCCCCGCAAGCTACGGAGAACATCGCCTAGGCCAGGCCGGTGAGGGCGGCGGCCTCGGTCTCGAAGGTGGGGATGGCTTCGACGAGCCGCGTTACCGTGAGCGCGTCTCGCACGCGCCCCGGGCCGCAGACCAGCCGCAGCACCCCGCCTTCGCGTCCGAGCGAGATCGAATGGCGCACCACGGCTGAAATCCCGGAGCTGTCGATCTGGGCCACGTCGTTAAGATTCAGCACGATCTTCCGCGCGCCACTTTCGGCCAGCTTCGTCAACGCTTGGTGAAGCTGGTCACTGGACGCCCCAATGACGAGACGCCCACGCACATCCACGATGTGCACTCCATTCGCCTGGCGCAAGGAAATTTCCATCGCTCCGTCCGATCCTCGCGAAATACTCGAGCCACGCGGAAACGGGGAATCTGCTCCCCGGGCTGGTGGCATTATACGATGGCCGGACCTGGGGCGGCACAAGTCCGGGCAGCGGCGTAGTGCCAGCCGCAGGCCCTCAGGAAAGGCGAGAATGCGAATCGAGAAAATGCATTCGTGGAACGTGTCGCCGAAGGAGGCACAAGAGATCCAGCTCGACTTGCGGAAACATTGGATCGGCGAAGATCGTCTGCCGGCAATCCGCTCTGTTGCGGGAGCGGATGTCGCCTTCGTGTTGACCGGTTCGCAGGCCTTGCGCCCGCGGCCTACGCGGAGTCTTCTGCGGGAGGCCAATCGCGCCATCGCAGGCGTGATCGTTTACCGCTTCCCGGAGATGGAAGAAGTGGAGCGCGCAGACGCCGTGCGGCCGCTGCGCTTTCCGTATGTGCCGGGATTGCTGAGCTTTCGCGAGTGTCCGGTGTTGCTCGCCGCGTTTGCCAAATTGCGGCAAGCGCCGGATTTGATCTTTTGCGATGCGCACGGCTACGCTCACCCGAGGCGATTCGGCCTGGCGTGCCATCTCGGTCTGCTGCTCAACCGGGCCACGATCGGATGCGCCAAATCTCGGCTGATCGGCGCGGAGGGCCTGCCGCCGCGCAAGGCGGGCGCGTGGGCGCCGCTGATGGATGAGGACGAAACCATCGGAGCGGTTCTGCGGACGCGCGACGGCGTGCGACCGATTTATGTTTCGCAGGGGCACCGCGTCAACCTCGCGAGCGCGATTCGCCTCACGCTCGATGTTTGCGACGGACTCCGCATTCCGCGTCCGACGCGCGACGCCGATCAATACGTCCGGAACCTCAAGCGGAAGCTTCTTGGCGCGCCCGGCCGATAAGAAAATCGAATCCTCGTGATTTGAATTTTTTCTTCGGAGCGCTGTGCGGCGGTGCGTATAATCTCCGGACGTACGCTTCCCTGGAGGAGCGCATGGATTGTAACGGGCCCGCGCTTCGGCGGGCCATCCTCGTAAGTGTGGTGTTTCTGGCCGCCCTGTTCGCGGCCAAGGGTTTGAAGGCGCAGACTCCCGCGGGTTCCTTCCTCGCCAGCGCCGTGTCTCAGGCCGACATTGCAAAACTCGATCAACGGATATCCGCAGCGCAATCATCCGGGGACAACGCGTGGATGCTCGTCAGTGCGGCTTTGGTGCTGATGATGACCGGACCCGGCCTGGCGCTGTTTTATGGCGGGCTGGTGCGGCAGAAGAACACGCTGGCCATCATGATGCAAAGCTTCGCGCTGATGGGACTAATCACGGTGTTATGGGCGCTGGTGGGTTACAGCCTGTGCTTCGGCAGCGGAACGCTCGTTGGCGGATTCGAGCACGCATTCTTGCGTGGCGTGGGCGTCGAGCCGAACGGTGATTATGCCCCGACAATTCCGCAACTGACGTTCATGATCTATCAGTTGATGTTCGCCATCATCACGCCCGCGCTGATCACCGGCGCAACGGCCGAGCGGATGAAGTTCAGCGGGACGGTCTTGTTCATCACGTTATGGTTTCTTGTGGTGTACGCGCCGCTGGCGCATATGGTTTGGGGCAAGGGCGGATTCCTGAGTGCGACGCTCGGCGGCAAATTTCCGACGCTGGATTTTGCGGGCGGCACGGTGGTGCACATCAGTTCAGGGGTTTCGGCGCTGGTCTGCGCGCTCTATATGGGCAAACGGCACGGCTATCCGAAGGTGCCGATGCCGCCGCACAGCCTGGTGCTGAGCTTTATCGGCGCGTGCTTGCTGTGGGTCGGCTGGTTCGGATTCAACGCGGGAAGCGCGCTGGCTTCGAGCGGGCTGGCATCGAGCGCGTTTGTGGCCACGCACTTCGCGGCAGCGGCTGCGGCGTGCGGTTGGTCGGCGGCGGAATGGATCAAGAACGGCAAGCCGAGCGCCCTCGGCGCGATTTCCGGCGCGGTGGCCGGGCTTGTGGCCATTACGCCAGCGGCAGGCTTCGTCGCGCCGATGCCGGCGCTGATCATCGGAGCGGTCGCCGGCGTGGTGTGCTACTTGATGGTGACGCGCGTGAAAGCCATCTTCGGCTATGATGACGCGCTCGACGCCTTCGGCGTGCACGGGGTCGGCGGCACAATTGGGGCGCTTCTGACAGGTGTGTTCGCATCGCGCGCGATCAACGTGGTCTATCATGACGTGAAAGGAAATGCGACGGCGGTCGGCTGGCTCGACGGAAACTTCGGCCAGGTGGGCTATCAGTTCGTCGGCGTGATCGTCGCGTGGGTCTTTGCTCTGGTTGGGACCCTTGTGCTGCTGAAGATTACCGACATGCTCGTCGGCGTGCGCGTGAGCGAGGAACACGAAATCGAAGGACTGGATGTGACGCAGCACGGCGAAGAAGCTTACAACCTCGAAACGTGAGGAGCGCGCGGGAGCAGAAGCGGTCATGATGAAACTCGAAGCCATCATCCAGCCTTCGCGGTTCGAATCGGTGAAGGACGCGCTGCGGGAAATCGGAGTCGAGGGCATGACCGTGATCGAAGTGCGCGGCCACGGCCGGCAAAAAGGACATACCGAAGTGTATCGCGGCCGCGAGTACACGGTGGACCTCCTGCCGAAGATCAAAATCGAGATGATCCTGCCGGACAAAATAGTGCAATCCGTGGTGGACACAATCCTGAGAACGGCCAAGACCGGGAAGATCGGCGACGGCAAGATCTTCCTGTCACGGATTGATGACGCCATCCGCATTCGCAACGACGAGCGCGGCGAAAGCGCGTTGTAGAATAGTTAGGAAGGCGGGCGAGAAACCCATGGCCGCGCCCCGCACGCTCATGACTCAGCTCAGCACTCCACTTGCGCATCTCTACGCGGACTGTGAGGCGCGGCGCGTGCGCATCCGGCAGGAATTCGAGTCCCGCTGGAACGCACGCGAGACCCTATCCGCGCTTTGCCAGCTCGCCGATGATTCGGTCGTGCAGATTCACGACGCGCTCTTCCCGCAGAGCCGCCGTGCGCGAAAGGGTTTTTCCTTGCTTGCCGTAGGCGGTTACGGGCGGCGAATGCTTTTCCCCTATTCCGATCTCGATCTCCTATTCCTGTTCGAACACCAGCGCGATGAGAGGCGCTTGCATTCGTCCATCGCCGAGCTTTCGCGCAACCTGTGGGACCTGGGCTTCCGGGTCAGCTCCGCCGGGCGCACGATCGAAGAGTGCAAGCGAATCGAAGAGGACAACGCGGAGTTCCACCTAGCATTGCTGGACCGGCGCTTCATGGGCGGCGATCGCGAGCTCTATGACAGCCTGAATACCCGAGTTCTACGGTCTGCCGAGAGAAGGGCGAAGAATTTTCTCACATGCGAACTCGCCCGGCTGACGCGCGAGCGGCACGCACGGTACGGCAACACAATCTTTCATCTGGAGCCGAACGCAAAAGAGGCACCGGGTGGATTGCGCGATTTTCACGCTTCGACCTGGCTCGAGGCTATCGCGAAGCGAGGGGAAGCGGAAACGCGAAAACCACCGAAGGCCGAAGACTTCAACACGGAGGCTATCGAATTCATCAGCGGCGTACGCTGCTTTCTACACTATGCGAACGGACGCAACGACAATTCCCTGACGTACGAGCTGCAGGCGGTCGCGGCGGGGCGTTCGCTGGGTGTGCCGGAAGGTACCGCGCGTGACCCGGCGGAGTGGATGCGCACGTATTTCCGCCACGCACGCACACTGAATCGCCAGTTGCTCCACAGGCTGGAGCTGCATGCTGACAGGCCATCCTTCTGGAGCAAACCGCGGGCGGCATGGGCGGCGCGTAGCGGGAAGCGTTTCCGCGAACGAGCGGGCCGGCTTGAAGTGGCTGTGGAAGACCCGCTTAAGACCCGGGAGGACGTCTTCGCCCTGCTGAGCGAGGCCGCGCGAACCGGCGTGCCGCTCTGCGGCGAAACCGAAGACGCCGTGCGACAGATCTGGAAGCGGGCGGGGGAAACAACTCCAGAGGCACCTTCTCTCTGGCCACAGCTCCGGGAACTGCTCGCGTCGGGCTATCCGGCGATTCCGCTGCGGACGATGCACCGGCTGGGATTGCTGGCCGAGGTGCTCCCGGAATTTCGCGCCATCGATGCGCTCGTCGTGCGCGATTTTTATCACCGCTACACGGTGGACGAGCATTCGTTGCGCACGATCGAGCATTTGCAGGACCTCGGTGAGCCAAAGGATGAGCGTGCGGCGCATTTCACCGATCTTTGGAAGTCGCTTGAAGGCCGCGAACTCCTCGTGCTTGCGTTGCTTCTCCATGACGTCGGAAAAGGCATGACGGACCCGAATCATGTGATCGGGAGCCTCCAGGCGCTGGATTCCGCCGCGCTGCGATTTCAGCTCGACGCACAGGAAAAAGACGAAGTCTGTTTCTTGATCGAGCACCATTTGGACATGTCCGCCACGCTGCTGCGGCGTGATATTTTCGATTCCGGAACCGTCGCAGCTTTTTCCCGGACCGTTTTGACCGTCGAGCGCCTGAGTCGTCTCTGCCTGATGACGTATGCGGACATTCATGCCGTCAACCCCGAGGCGCTGACACCCTGGAAAGCGGAGATGCTGTGGCAGCTATTCGCGGCGGCGTCGAATCACCTCAACCGGAGCATCGACCGTGACCGGCTGCACGCCTACCACGAAGCCACAGTGCTCGACGAGGTGGTGCGCCGCGCGGAGGGGGCGAAGCGCGCGGACATCGAAGCATTTCTGGAAGGCTTCCCGCGACGTTACCTGGCCGTGCATTCGCCTGCGGAGATTGCCGCGCACTTCTTGCTCTCGCAGAAGCTGGCCGCGGACCCGGTACAGATCGTGCTGAAAGCGAACCGGCACGCCTACTCCTTGACACTGCTCGCGCAGGACCGTCCGGCTTTGTTCGCGACCATCGCGGGCGTTCTTGCGGGCTGGGGCATGAGCATCATGAAGGCAGACGCATTCGCGAACTCCGCAGGCGTCGTGCTGGACACGTTTCACTTTGTGGACCTGCACCGAACGCTGGAGCTGAACCCGAGTGAGGTCGCGCGCTTTCGCCGCAGCCTCACCGACGTGTTGTGCGGCCATGCGCCGCTCGAGCCACTGCTCAAAGCGAGGACACACGCAGCGCAGGCTAGGCCCCCAAAGCTCGCCGTGGCGACGAAAGTTCGCTTTGACGACGAGTCGTCGGCGCACTCGACGCTGCTTGAGATCTTGACGCAGGACAGGGCCGGACTGCTCTATGAGATCGGCGCCATTTTATCGCGCCTCGGGTGCAATATCGAAGTCGCTTTGATCGACACGGAGGGCCTGAAGGCGATCGACGTTTTCTATCTCACGAAGAACGGTGGAAAGCTCACGCCGGATTTTCAGCACCGCATAGCTACGGAATTTTGGGGCCGGATCTAGGCCACTCCGTTACCTGCCGCATCCGGAGGCAGCTGAAACGGAGACGCAGGAGGCTCTCTTGGCGCAACCAGAAGGGTCAGGCGGTTCCGTGGCGCGCGGGCGTTTTGGAATCGGCGAAGGTCTCTGCCGCGATGGGGACAAACTGCCAATTGTAACTGGCGATTTGCAACGTCAGTGAGACCACGCCGAATGCACCGCCGTAGCCGACCTCGTCGCGAGCATACCAGCCCCTTGCGTTGAGGTGAGGGCGAGGGCCGATGGAACTGGTGGACGTGGCCGGGCTCGAACCGGCGACCCCCTGCTTGCAAAGCAGGTGCTCTCCCAACTGAGCTACACGCCCGCGTACAATCCTATGATTCTAATGGATTTCTTGTGAGAAGGACCACCTGCTTTTTCTCCAGGTGCTCCCCGAGCCGAGCTAACCTCCCACAACGGTGCAACCTTCATCTTGTCAAATAATTACAGCAATTTTCCAAATAGCTTTAACTTCGATTCTCGGTCCGTTCGGTCCAAGAACGCACTTTTTCTAAGGAAGTTGGTAGCCTGATTCGATCCGCTGTGCGCCTTCCGGGGGAATGCAAACGTCATCATGGTTTCTACGACCGGAGAGTTTGTTGGTGGGCAACACCGAGTTCATGAAGTCATCAGGCTCAGCGAGAAGGTGGGCGGCAGCGGAAGAAAACAGACTTGGTCGGGAACCGCGCCGAAGTTGCGTCCGCATGGACAAGGTATTTGGGCACAAGAAGAAACGGACGTAGTTCCACTTACTCTCTTACTTCAAATAGTTACCAAATCAGTTTTCCTTGTCGCGGATGTTGCAGACATTGACAGGCAAGGTCGGGCAAGCGAAGGACGGTGAAAAACACGGAGTAACGGACGACCAGAGCCGACCCGAATCGCAATACGTCGGCTAGCGCACAGACTTCTATGTCGGCACGTATGTGAGTTTTGATCTCCGTCGACAAATCCAATTTAACGGTGCATACGTGTGAGGTAGACTCCCCGTGCTGCTAGGAATAGCAACTCGTGGCGAGCAACCTGAGGTGATCAAATGAAGCAGCCGTTGGTTCTTAAATTGTCAGCGGCGTCGATTTTTTTTCTGCGACTTCTGATGAGTTCGTTCAACTACGGCTATCTGGCGGCGGAGGAGACGATATCTACCTCACGGGGTTTGCGCGTCACAGTTAATCCTGCAACGGGTGACTATGCCATCGGACAACCGGGCGCGGCTTCGGACGTATTGACCGCTACCGTTGCTGCTAAGGTGGACGGGCGGTGGCTTCACGCGCGCGATTATCCGAAACATTTAGTCACCGAGTCTGTCGCAAACGATGATTTGGGAATGGCTCATGAATGGACGGTAAGGCACTCAGGACTAGACAGCGTCCCTGAGCTACTTTGTATCCTACATTCGTACATGGACAGGCCATTGGGGGAAATTCAGGTCCAAGTGTTCAACGGTTCTAGGAAGACGATCCATGTCGAGGCCATTCGTCCGATGGAAGCGACGCAAGGCAGGATCATGGATTTAGGTGGCGCGGTCCCTTCAGACCGGGTTCTCTCGGACAGTTTTAGCGAAGACCGTCCCGCGATGAAAATTCACGACCTGACAGACGCCGAAGGAATGTATCGCGGAGTCGGCAGCCAGCTTCTATACAACCGGCAGAGTCACCTTAGTTTCTTCGTCGGCGCACTCACTTCCAATCGCTTTCTCACCGTGTCCCGTCTTCACGTCGGCGGATCATTGAACGCTCCGCAAATCCAGGCATTCGAGGTTGACTCCACTGGCACTACCGAACTGACCAAAGAGAACTCCCTGAAACAATCGCCGCCAGAAGATCAAATTGAACTGGGCACTTCTGTTGCGCCGGGTGCGAGCTTGGATTCCGAAAAGCTGCTATTCGGTGTGAGCCGCGACTACCACGCCCAATTGGAAACCTATGGATCGCTGATTCGGGTGCTCCATCACGCAGGGACTTCGTCTTCTCCGCCGATGGGCTGGTGGAGCTGGACGGCTTATTATTTCGGACTCAATCAAGGGACTGCATTAACCAACGCTCATTGGTTGGCTCAACATTTGAAGTCGCTGGGATACCAGTTCTTCCACATCGATGAGGGATATCAGTACGCTCGAGGCGAGTACGCTACGCCAGATTCCACACTGTTCCCGAACGGCATGGCTGAGCTCGAACGAAAGATTCGCAGCGAAGGTCTGATTCCCGGCATATGGACCGCGCCATTCCAAGTCTCGGACCGGTCTTGGGTCTACGAGAATCATCGCGACTGGCTGGTGCACAATGCGAAGGGTGATCCCATCCGCATCGGGCAGGTTGGCGGCAAGGATCGTTTATTTGTGCTTGATACGACCAATCCCGGCGCTCAGGAGTATTTGCGCAAGACTTACTCGATGCTGGTAAATGAATGGAATATTGGGTATATCAAGTTGGATTTCATGGAAGATACAGCCGTCGAGGGTTTCTATTACCGACCCAATACTACCGCACTCGAAGCACAAAGAATTGGTTTACAAATCATCCGGCAAGCCGTCGGAGAACAAGTGATCCTGGACAAAGACGGCAGCCCGATGCTCAATCCTGTCGGTATCGTCGATACCGGGCGCATTTCTCTGGACACCGGCCACACTTTCGAGGCAACGAGAGATGCCGCTCCCGGAATTGCGGCAAGATACTACATGAACCGCAATTTCTTTGTCAGCGACCCGGACGCTTTTTGCGTTTCCTCGCAGATTGTGACGGATCAGCCCTGGCATGGGGGCAAAGTTCCCCTCACTCTTGATGAAGCCAAGGCTTCCATCGCCCTTTCCGCGGTTTCAGGAGGAATGTACGAAATCGGTGACGACTTGCCTGCTCTCGGCGCAGATCCGGAGCGCCTCGCCTTGATTCAAAATCAAGACTTAATCGAGATGGTCAAATTGGGCCGGGCCTCGAAGCCTCTCGACCTCATGAGTTATTCGCCAGAGGATAATCAGCCAAGTGTTTTTTGGGTTGAGGAAGATCATCGCCAAGGCATGCTGACCATCTTTAATTGGACTGACCAACGTCATTCACGTTCCATCGAGTTCTCCAGCCTGGGCTTACCGGCCTCGAACCAGCACAAAATCTCAGATGTGTTCGATGGCAAAGCCGTGGCAACTCCGAATCCGAACTCTGTCGTTGTGGACCTGCCTCCTCATTCGGCTCGCGTATTCAAGCTCGTAAACATGGGTATCTCCGCGCGGCCACCGGTTATCAAAGTTGAGCATCTGCCGAGCGTGAAGACAGGAGCGACCGCGACCTTTCGCGCCCAGCCGGCAACTTCCAACGACGCCGTAGTTACGTATCGTTGGAGTTTCGGGGACGGTGTCACTCTGGAGGGCCCGGAAGTTTCTCATGCCTACACAAAACCTGGAACGTATCAGGTGGTGGTAACTGCAGTCGGTCTGGGAGGTCTCTCGACAGAAGAAAGCTTCCGCCTCACGGTATCAGGTTCAGTGTCAACTAGGTTTGTCCCTGCAGAAAAGAGACGTTATCAGCCACCCGGGTGAACGCGACTGTCGAGGTTTTCACAGACGGATCGAGGAAACTTCTGTCATTGGCGCCGCTGCGCTACGCCTCAGGTGGGTGGTCGAGAATCGCTTCCGCCTTCGGATCCCAATGAATCTTCTTCCCGGACCAATAGGCGCGGGCGGCCATCATGCAGGCCACGGAATGCGCAAATCCGTTGTGTACGGTGGCGTTCGGCTGTTTGCGGCTGCGCAAGCAATCCAGCCAGTTGATCATGTGCGAGGGATCCTCATCCCCTATCCACGTGGGCGGAAGACCCTTGTCGCCAGGCAGCAGGATGTCCTTGACGGCACGCTGGCTGTCAATCGTGGCATCATTTTCGTGATTTCCCTTCTCTTCCACCATCTGCCAGCGCGGGCTGCCTTCGCCTCCGTGATTGATCATCGTGGCATTCTTTCCCATGATCCGCGTGAAACTGGGCGCATCATTGCCGAAGCTCGTCGCGTAGCTCGCCAGGAAACCCTTCGGATAGGTGAATAGCGCATGGAAGGTATCGGGATTCTCCCGGCCGTCCTGCCAGGCGAAAATACCACCACTCGCCACCACCGACTCCGGATAAGTTTCGTCCAAGAAGTAGTGGCAGAGGTCGATGCCATGACTCATCCACTGGTCGGAGATGCCGCTGGAAAACTCCTTGTAGAGACGAAATTCGAAATAAAGCTGGGGATCAAACGGCCGGTGCGGTTTGTTCATCAACCAGGCCCGCCAATCCGTATCCTGCTCGCGGATCAGCTTCACTTCGGGACGCCCGCGCCAGCGAGGCCCGTGATAGTTCCACTCAATCTCATATTTGGTGACTTCGCCGAGGACCCCGGAACGCATCAGGTCGCGCACGGCAATCTGATACGGTTCGCTGCGATGCTGAGTGCCAACCTGAACGACGAGATTCCGGGCAACCACCGCATCGCGCGCCGCTTTGACCTCTTCGAGAACGTTGCCCATGGGCTTCTCGCAGTAAGCGTCTTTGCCGGCCTCGGCCGTCATCTTCAGCAACGGTGAATGCGAGTGCTCGGGCGTGGAAATCATCACCGCGTCCACATCCTTCAGCGCCAGCAACTCCTGTGGATGCCGGAGCGCACGGGGCGCTTTGCCGTAGTACCTTTGGTTGGCCGCAACGGCTCGCTCGAGATTGTGACGCCACAAGTCGCAGACCGCTGTCATCTCCACGTTTTTTTGGTCTTTGAGAAACGCTACGATGCCGTCGAGTTCGCTGCCGCGACTGCCGACACCGATGTGCCCCAGCGAGATCCGTTCGTTCGCCCCGGCGATGCGCGCATAGGACAGCGCCGTGCTGCTCAATGCCGCGCTTCCCGCCGCCACAACCGCGCTCCTCTGCAGAAATTCTCTCCGGTTGATCTTACTGTCTGAGCTATCCATTGGTTTCTCCTTGAGATTGAAGTTGTGGGGGCCATCTCGAAATGGAGCGCTGCGTCTCTGACGTCCGCAATTGTCGCCCTTTGATAACGGGCACGGGCGATGAATCTCGTCGCGGAGCTCAATGTTTTTCTAATCCGTGATTCTACCGCTGTTTACAATCGGATCTGAATACAATCAACCGACATCTGGCAGATCAATGCGCTTTCGTATAGCGCTGCAGAAAGGTCTCACGGTGCTCGCGATCGCGAAAAGCTTCAGTGCCGCCGGCGCGGGTCGTGGAGAGGCCGGCACTCACATTGCCGTATTCGAGGCAGTCCTGAACGTCAGATCCATGAATGAATTTGTGCAGGAATCCTGCGTTGAAACTGTCACCTGCCCCAACAGTGTCGACGGGCTGAACGAGGAGCGAAGCAGCATGAAACCTCTCATTCCCGCGTTTGGCGAGCGCGCCTCGCCCACCACACTTGATGACAACGATGGGAACGAGGTGTGATAAGGTATCGAGCGCGCTATCGACGTCGCCAGTGCCTGCAACTCTGCAAGCCTCGTACTCGTTCGGCAGAAAGACATCGACGCTTTTAAGTACGGTCTTAATGTCATCGGTCCAAAGATTATCCGGGTCATCGTTGGTGTCGAGGGACGTGGTAAGGCCTGTCTGCCTCATTTGAAAAAAAAGCTCAGGCAGTTTGGGACGCAGCGCGCGCAGCAGAAAAAAGGATGAAAGATGAAAGTGCGCCGCGTCCCGGAGATAGTCCAAGTCAAGGTGCATATGGTCCAAATCAAAAGTCGTGCCCGGATAAGTCAGAATGTGACGTTTCTCGCCAAGAGGAAGGATCACAGTCACGCCGGTATTCTTATTCGGAAGGCGTTTCACGCCCGAAACGTCAACGCCGCTTTCTGACAGGTGCTCCACACAGAACTTGCCAAGCGGATCGCCACCAATACAAGAAGTGAAACCAACGCGGCTACCGAGGAGAGAAATATTGTGGGCAAAAATTGCAGAAGAGCTGCCGAGGGTCAGCGCAAAATCTTTGGCCAGGTGCTCTCTCTCGGGTTCAAGCACCGGAGGAAGACCGTACAGAATTAAATCGCAATTAAGTTCACCCAGGACGCTGATGTCAAAACGTTTCGCCAAGTGGTCTCCTTCCACCTACAACTGTCCTATGTGAACGCCTTGCTCCATGCGCGAAACATCTTCCCGCACAATGCGGCCGGGGAGCGCAGCCATGCAATTCGAAGCCCCGCAAGCAACCGCGAGTGCCAGGCTTTGCTCGAATGAGCGATCAATTGCGGCAGCAAAGGCTAGTCCAGCAAGCGCCGAATCACCGCAGCCGACCGTAGATTTCGGCCGCAGAGGATTGGTCCACGCGTGAATTGCAATCCCATCATGCTTTCGAACGCCGATCAGGCCGCGATCACCTAGGCTGATGGCGGCGGAGTTCGCGCCCAGATCCAGCAGCTTGCGAGCGGCTTGCGCCGCGGAGATGGGATCACGTATGGCAACTTGCGTGACAAACTCCGCTTCCTCCCGATTGACTTTGACCAGGTCCGGTCCGGCGCCCAGCGCCTTGGAGAGTGGTAAGCCACTGGAATCGACGAATGCCAAACAGTTCGCTGATTGGGCCGAGCTGACAAGCGCAGCACAAGCTTCCGTTGGAACGCCAGGAGGCAGGCTTCCGGAGATCACCGCGATTTTCTTGCTGGCTGCAAGTTGAAAGGCGCCCGCGCAGACTTGCTGAAATTCCGACCACTCGGACTGAGTAATCACCCCTCCGGGCTCAAGGATCTCTGTAACTTCTCCCCCCTTGTCCAAGATTTCCAGGTTGACGCGCGATGCTTGGCCAGTGGACACCGGCATCGTTGCTATCTCCAAAAGACAAAGTCCAGCAAGCAATTCGTTGCCGGTAGCTCCGCCGGAGAAACCAATCCAGGTCGGGGTCGCGCCCAAGCCTTTGAGCGCCATCGCGACGTGCGCGGCTTTGCCCCCCGGCGTTCGGTAAACTTCTGAGACGCGATTGACTCGCCCCGGAACAAATCCGTTCACTATAAGCCGTGTATCGATCGCCGGATTCAAGCTCACGCAAAAGAAAGCGTTTGAAGGGTGATTGGATTGGGAAGCAGGTCTATTCATCTGCGGGATAGTTTTCCCACCAAGGCGTGGCAGCCTTGAGGCTTTCGTTGATGCTTCGCATGTTTTGCACGCCTTGGGTTTCAAGCCATTCCTGAAGCGCATCCGCTCCACCACGGACAAACACACCTACGCCATCCTTCCAGGTTGCGCGTCCGCACAGGACACCGCAAAAATGGACGCCCGCCTCTGAGGCCAACTCGAGAGCCTCATTGAACGCGCGATTGCTAACTCCAGCAGAGAGAAACAGGAACGGCTTGGCGGTTGCCGCAACGGCATTTCGAAAAAGCTCTAGGGCTTCCGCGCGAGTGTGCACGAACGCGCCTGAAGAAGCCGAGGAACCTTCGACGTAGGCCATGGTCACGGGCACCCCAACTTTCAAAACATCCACGCAATAATGAGGCTTTGAGAATTCTTGCATCGCACTGGCGAGAATAGCCGGCTTGCAACGCGCGAATTGAGGGCTTTTTTCATCCTGCCCATCCTGGTACGGAACAATTTCCAGGAAGAAAGGAGCGTCACAGCCGGCGCATTCCGCGCCGACGCGCTCGACCCAAACACGTTTGCGCTCCTGTATTTCGGGTGCGTCGGACAAGGCATAATACAGCAGAACCTTTACGCACTGAGCGCCCGCATCGACCAATCTGCGCGCGGACCAATGCTCCAGAAGCCGAGGAAGGCGAGAAGGAACTACTGGATCATAGCCACTGACTTCGTAGGCCATCAGCAAACCCGAAGATGGATGGCGCTGACTGGCAGCGTGCAAACCGTACTCCGGCTCAAGCAGCACGGCGCTCGCATGGGGGGACAGCACGCGAACGACGATGGATTTGAAGTCCTCAAGCTGCTCGCGTGGAACCAAACCTTTTTCAATTCTCAATTCGGCGGAGAACAGGCTGCGCAACGCGTCACGCTGATCGATCGCAAGAGCGCCAATCACACCGCGAGAATCGGAGACCGCCTCGAGCCGCTTTCGCTTACCAGGCGACAGTCTCACTTCAATCCTCCGTTCCATCGGGCGATTACGATCGAAGGTGCCGAGTACAAAGGCGGTGCCTTCTAATGTTATATTTCATCACTTCGACGACGCCGAGATTCCAAAAATCTGCCCATCATGCCCATTTCCTTATGAAAAAAAAGGGGCGAAGCCCAAGGCCGCCCCTTTTTCTCCGATCAATTGTTCGTCGGGCCGTGAATTAGAACGTGATCCGCAGCCTCAACCGTACAGTGCGCCGGCTGTCCACGCCCTCCTGCGAGAAAGTCTGGCGCGGATTTGCGAAATCCGGATTAGGAACAACCGGATCGACAGTTGAGGGCCGCAGTTTCAGTGTGGCCGGATCTACCTCGACGCTGAAGCTGCCGAGGTTGGAGAAGGTGTCTCCGCCATCGTGATTCGGCGCTCGCAACGGGTGATTGAAGACATTGTTAAAGTCTGCCCCAAGGGTGGCGTTGACTCGCTCGCCGAATCTAAAATCTTTGTGCAGACCAAAATTCACTCCCCAGGCACCGGGCCCCCACAACAGGTTTCGTTTGGCGACCTGGGAATTATCAAACACGTCAGCGCCCATTGGTGGAAGTCCAAATGCTGCGGGATCGTAGAGCTGGTCTCCGACATGGTGCTTGTAGTTCCCAACGACCACAGGCCTGTAGCCTCCCTCAAAGTCCCCGACAGCGTCCACCGAGCTTGTGGCGATATTTCCTGGACCGATGTAGTGGTCACTGTTGAAACAGTTATCGCAGGTCCAAAACGGTGTGAATCCGGTGCCGCTCTTGGCAAACATCTGAAAAGTTGTCTGCCAACCCCCGATCGCAGTGTCGGCCCACCTTGAAAGAGAGCTGCCGACCTTTCTGCCCCGCCCCACTGGCAGATCATATACTCCGTAGAGAACGAACCGATGGCGAGATACCCACCCATCTTGGCCGTAATCGTGTTCGGGATTGAAGGGATTGTAGGCCACGCCGCCCAGGCTGGACTCGCCAACATCCAAGCCGGTAGATTTCTGGTCCAGATAGGTGTAAGACGCATTAAACATCAATCCGCTGCCGTAGCGACGCGCAAGCTGAGTCTGGAAGGCGTTCGCCTGGCTGCGGCCAAAGTTTCCAAAACTCAGCAAGAAGTCTCCCAGCGCGGGATAGGGAAGCGCTGCAGTTTGCGCGGGCGTCGGTTCGCAGTCTCCAGCGTCAGTATCGCAAGGCGTGACTCCATCGCCCGTGGTGGTGTTCCAACCAACATCACTGGGTCTGAGTTCATTCAGGTCTGTGCCCGCAATCAGCCCATGAGCGGTCGTGCCGAGGTAAGAAAAACGTACGGAAGTTTTTAGCCCGAGCTCACGTTCGTAGGTCCCGTTGTACTGTTGAATGAGAGGTTGGTGAAGTTCAACGGGTACGGCGTTGAATGAGAGAAGGCCAGCCAGGTTATTGACGTCGCCTCCAGTCATGGGGGTCGGCCAAGGCTGCAGCGGCTGCGGGTTTATGCCCAGATTCGACTTTGTAAGCGCCTGATTGAAGGCGTTGGTTGAAAGCGGGTCCCGAATTCCCTGGGCAGCCGCAGTTGGGAAGTAAATCCCGTATCCGCCGCGCACCACGGATTTCTCCCCCAAGCCCAGGGCAACGCCGATGCGGGGCGCAACATTATTTTTGTCGGTCCGTACCAGACCTCGGCCGATGCCAAGTCCGGACTGGGCGGCAGTGACCACTGGCAACGTGGTAGCTATTCGGGGATCCAGGAATTGAGTAGTCTTGTCAGAGGCAATAACAAAACGCCCTGTATTGTTTCCGAAGGTCGGGTCGAAATTGAGCATGATGTCGTTCTTGTCGACGAATGGCGAAACCAGTTCATAGCGGACGCCGAGGTTGACAGTCAACCTCGGGGTGATCTTCCAATCGTCCTGGAAGAAGTAACCCTGCTCCCAGTTGTGTACGTCCATGGGGGGCCGGGGCTGCGCGATGTAAGTGACTCTAGAGGGCGCCAGCCCGAGTAGAAAGTGAGCGAACGGGTTGGTTACCGCCCCACTGGATCTATACGTCATCGTTCCCCGCGGATTCCCGCGGGCAGCCGCGAAGCCATCTTGTCCCACGTTGCGCACAAAATCCGCGCCCATTTTCAGGTTGTGTTTTTTAATCACCCAGGTAAGCGTGTCTCCAAAAGTCGCCAGATACTGGCTTAACAGTCGCTCAGTAGTGCGATTGCCACTTCGGTCAAAGGTGGTGTAAGTAGAGCCGAAATCGATTACCGTGTGTCCGTGTGTGCTTAGCTGTGCCTGGCCTACGACTGCCCCATACGCATCTATGGCATTTGAATCAAACCCGATGCTGGAAAGGAATCCCGCCAGAGTAGTATTGCTGTGGCGAAAGCTGTATTCCCGATTGAATCCGCCGCGCGCCTCATTAATCAGGTTATTGTGAATGGTGCGTAAGTAGGAGCCAGACAGAGTATTATTTCGGCGGTCGTTCTGAACCAGGCCGAGTCCTGTGAAGGGGTTCCTGACCGGCGACGTGGCGCCGACGAAGTCGGAGGCGTTATAAACTCCATAAACGTGATCTTTGTCTGTGAAATCGTGATCCACGCGGAGTGTTCCCAGATCACGAGTTGAGCGGCCCGGAAGCAGCGTCTGAAATAGGTTCGCAATCCGGCCCTTTGCTAAATTGATCGGCACCAGTGGGCTTATCTTGGGGAAGTAAATACTAATGAGCTGTTGCACATTGGGGTCCAGCAGGCGCGAAGGTATGGTCACAAACTTCTGCCCCATGCCCAGGTAAGTGTCTGCCAATACTTCAGCCGGCGTCAGAGTTACACCGGCAGGCACATCCGGAAGTAGCTTTGCGGGGTCGGCTGCGGCGGGATTTATGGCTGGCGAGAAGTCGCCGACCCAGAATGCTGGATGAGGCAACTTTTGGTCCGAAATGGGTACCGAGGTCCTCGAGTCGTTCCGTTCATAGGCCATAAAGAACCAGGTCTTCTTGATGCCGGGAATCGGTCCCCCCAGGGATCCCCCAATATCGTTGAGATTGAAATACGGCGTCGGATACTTTGTGACGCCCGGGGTCGGCACGAAATCCGCCATGCCCTGTATGTCTTGTATCTGCAGGGCCGCCAAGGCCGAGTTCTTGTTGTTGTAAAAAGCCGAGCCGTGAAACTGCGATTGGCCCCGCTTGGTGGTGATGCGAATGTTGCCTATTCCCGCATATTCAGCGCTGAAATCGGTGGACAGAACATTGAGTTCGCCGACGGCCTCCAGCGAAGGCTCACTAGTGGTGGGCGAACCGAAAATCGTGTTGGTGGACCGCTGGCCGTCGATTGTAAAATTGGCGCCATAACTCTGGAAACCCAGGAACTTGAATTCGCCACCATCAACGCCCTGCGTAATATTAGGGTTCAAGTAAAGAAATGAGTACACGTCGCGACTGTCGCGGGGAAGATCAATAATTTCCTGGTTAGAAATCGCCGTGCTGATGGTCTGGTCTTCGGTATTGATGGCCGGCGCCTCCATCGTGACAACGACGCTCTCTTGCGCCGCGGAAACCTTGAGCACGGCATCGGCGCTCACCGTGTCGCTGCCGTTCAAGACGATGTCTGTGATTTCTTTCTTACTCATTCCAGCGGCGGTGATTGTCACCTTATACGTGCCGGGTTTCAGCCCGAACATTTCGTAATTGCCCTGAGAATTCGTTTTTGTTTCCCGTGCCGTGTTCGTAAGGGCGTCGGTGACCGTTACCGTCGCATCCGGAATGACAGCTCCCGCGGAATCTGTCACCGTTCCCCGAATGGTGCCTAGATCCGTTCCCTGGCCGAATACAGTTGCCGGCACACAGAATAGAAGTGCCAAGCAAATAACGCAGGTAAACGCGACTCTGTACTTCAAGGCGAACCTCCCCCCACAAAGTAATTTAG
>Ga0209160_1001520_pt1 | contig 19551 bp, 20 predicted proteins | sample GraSoiAngelo_153_FD_186167 | JGI IMG/M metagenome (GOLD analysis project Ga0209160, IMG submission 186167) | Grasslands soil microbial communities from the Angelo Coastal Reserve, California, USA - 14_1009_12_40cm (SPAdes) (version 2) | ecosystem: Environmental > Terrestrial > Soil > Grasslands ... | reverse complement strand
GAACGAGATCCGGGCGGGCTAGGATGAAGTTCTTCAAGCCCTCATCGCCCGTCAACGCGCCCGAGACCCCGTACCCCTCCCCGCGGAGATGGGCGGCCAGGATGTCGACCACCCCGGGCTGGGGGCGCGGATGGTGATGACTCAGGCGCGGTTGGCGATGCCGTCGCGCATCGCGGGAGCGCGCAGGGAAATCTCGTCAGGCTGGGCGGGCCGCACGCTGTTGATCACGGCGCGCGCGCCGTCCGAGGCGAAAAAATCGACCTTCACCCAGTCACCGACCCTGAGATCGGTGAGCATCCGTTGGTCGGGGGCGCGCAGCTCCATCCCGTCCGACAGCTGCATCAAGCTGAGCGAGCGGTCGATGAAGCTGATCTGGGCTATCTTCACCCCGCTGTAGCCGGCGCCCGGGCCTTTGGCCAGCCCATGCCCCACCGGGACGATCAGGGCTAGCGACACGATCACCGTGAGAACCTGGAAGCGACGCATAGTTGTGTCTCCTCTCTCGCACAATTCGCCGGCCCGTAGTGACCACGGGCCATCTCGATCGAGTTAGCGCGAGACCTGCGCGAGGAGAGCGGGCGGAGCGCGCGACTCCCGCGAGGCGAATCGAACGCTCGAGTGAGGTGCAGCCGTGTCGGCGATGAGGTCGAGTGTTGGCTGGGGGCGACGCGCGATGTTGACCGCGGCGGTGCCGGTCGGGTCCGGACTCGACGGCCCGCGTCGGGCGGCGTGGCCGCGCTCGTCTTCGCCGGATGCGTCGCTCCGCCAGGTCGGATCGACGCGTACGGTGTCGGCGCGGCGTCCGACGACTAACACGCGACCCACGACGGTCAGGCGTGGTCCGATAGCTTGAGTCGATTGGGAGGGAGTCCACGGCGCCGAACAAACCATCTGAAACACGATGGGCTGAGATTACGCGCCGGCTCCTATCCGCACGGTTTCCGCCGCATTATCGTTTGGTAATGTTCCGGCCGTCTGGTACGGGGCGATCGGGACCCATACCAGCCAGTCGCAAGGTGAGCTCGTCCGCTACCGTCAAGGCTCTAACGGTGGCGTCCACCGTGGGCCCGATCGGTCCCCCCGCAAGAAAGCGGCGGGGCCTCCTTTCAGGCGAGCCCGTCAGCCAGCTCCGTCAACGTCCCAAACTCGCGATCCGGCCGGGCGGCCCCGGTCGGCCGCTCGCAATGTGGTTCTCGGGATCGCCTGCGTTCCTATCCCATCCGATGACCGCGCCCTGTTACGCGCTCGACAGCATCTTCAGTTGGTCAGACCCAGGAGGTAGCCGTGCCCGCGGATCGTGTGGATCAGCGGCGGCGCTCCGGCAAAATCGATCTTTCGGCGTAGCTTACTGACGTGGACATCGATGAGGTTGGTGAACGGGTCGGGCTCTGCTTCCCATGCCCGCTCAGCAAGCTGGGCGCGCCCCATGACATGACCCGGATGACGCATCAAGACCTCAAGGATCGCGTACTCCTTCCGCGTGAGGTTGATCGTGATGCCGCTCCGTGTTACCCGGTAGCTCGCCGGGTCCAGCGTAAGATCGGCGACCGTGAGGACAACCGGGCGTGTGAGCTCGGACCGCCGAAGGAGCGCGCGGATGCGCGCCAGGAGTTCGGTGAGCCCGAACGGCTTGACGAGGTAGTCATCGGCCCCCGCGTTGAGGCCCCTGACCCGGTCCTCCAGGGAGCCCCGCGCTGAGAGCATGAGGATTGGGGATACCACGCCGCGCTCCCTCAGGCCCCGACAGACAACGATCCCATCCTTGTCCGGCAGGAGCTGGTTCAAGACGATGACATCGTAACTGGTGACACTGGCTATCTCGTCGCCCTCGTCACCCGAGTGGGCGATGTCCACGGAAAAGCGCTCTTCTCGTAGGCCCTTCTCGATCAGGCGAGCGGCTTTCTGATCATCCTCGATGATCAGCGCCCGCATCGTGCGGCCCCACGATACTGTCCGACTTCCGAGCGGGACAACTGCCATTCATCTTCTCGTGGTGGTCACCCGGAAGAACCACCGGCTCGTGCGCGTTGCATTCATCGCTGGCCCTCTCGGCGGTCGCTCGTCTCACACTGATGAGCTCGTGCTTCCGACTCTCCATACGCGACAGCGGCGGCCAGGTCGCGGCCGCATCACCTCAACGCGACGAGGATCTGGGAGTCCACGATTAAGAGGCACCCCGCCAAGATGGTCAGAAGAATGATGTCACTCGTATTGAGTCGTCCACGCATGAGGCCTCCCTTAGCTCTGTTATTGACAGAGACCTCGTCTGAAGGAGTGCTGAAGCTCAGCGCCCCGGCCCGGAGACTCGCAACGATGCCGCCGGTTCGAGAACTTCATTCCCCTCCTTTAGGTTCTCTCACCGCCTGTTGTCGTCGATCTGGAGCCAGGTGTAGTCCCAGACCGTCACTCTGTTCTTATCGGCCGCCGGCGCTTGTGCGACCGCAAAGTAAGCCCGCCCGAAGCCGTTCACGCCTAAAGGCACCGACTCCTGGCTCCGCCGGCAGCCCCGTCGGTGACGCCTCGCGCCGGTTGACCTAGAAGGCCAACCTCACGCGCGCGGCCGCGTAGTAACCGTCATGCTGATCACGCTTCACTGGAACGCCGTTCAGAAGCTCCGACATTTTCAACGCCGGACCTGCCGCCAGGTAGTAACCGGCGAGGTCGAATGCCGTGTTCGCAGCGAAGCGCCAGGTGAACCCACCGTTGACCTCAGTACCGATGTAGCGGGAATCACCCGTGACAAAGCTCTTGTCGCTCACCGCGATTCGGGCCGCGCACCCGGTCGCGCTCGTCGAGACGTTGAGGGCAGGACACCCCGTATCCGTGTCTACCTTCTCTGCCGCCCACGTCGGGGCGACAACTCCGTAGAGGCTCAGGGCTGGCGTGATGCTGTACGTCGCACGGAGGGCGGCCTGCATGCGCCCGTAGCGATCGTAGCCGACGTTGGTGTCCATACCCTGGTTCGACCCGCCGCCGCCGTTGAAGTAGTCGACGCCGAGGCCGAGGATCCCGAGCCAGCCACCGCTCCAGTAGCCGGTGTCGAGGTCGAGTGGCTCGTAGTACCGCTTGCTCAGGGCCAGGTTGTCCCGGGCCTTGTTACCGGTGCTGTACACAGCGCGGCCCTCGAGGAGCAGCGGGCCCAGCTGGAAGCTGCCGATGACGTCGAAGAGCCAGGCCGAGGCGTCGCCCCGGACCTTCCCGACCGTTCCGTTGGTTCTGAACGCCTGGGTGTCGTACTTACCCCACTGATAGGAGATCGTGGGATCCAGGCCGAAGGGGCCCACGCGCCAGCGCGCGTCGAGACCGACGGTGTGCCGGTTTTCATGATCCGTCGCGTCGCCGGCCGCGGTGGTGCCCAGGGCCGCCCCCCCCGGTGGTGTATTGGTTTGACCACCAGTCGCAAACCCGCTGTTCATCGAGCCGCCGAACCCGCCGGGCAGCGTGCCGCCGACGGTGCGGATGTTGGTTGCGTTGCGCCGGGCGGCGCCGGCCGTCGTGCCGTCGGCGTGGAAGTACGAGTACATCGGCTTCACGTCCAGCCCCTTGAACGGCGTGATCTCGAGGCTTTCGATGAACGCGAAGTCCTTGCCGCGGTTCGTCCGCAAAGCCGGCAACGCCCGGTTACCGCCGGCCAGCTGATCCTCCACGTCCACCCACGCGAAATGATTCTTGATGTCCGGCGTGAAGGTCGAGTAGAGGTCCACGCCCGCGAAATCGCCGTTGGCGTAGTAGACCTTGTAGTTGGCGATGGTCGCGAACGGCTGACCGCCCGCGCGGGCCACCGTCAGGATCGGGATGAACGGCATGAGGCTGTCCTTGCCGGTCAGATCGAACTCCGTGTAGATCCACTTGATCTCGAACAGCCCGGCCACGTCAGTGTTAATGTCCAGCCCACCGCCGGCGGAGCCGGCGCCTTTGCAACCTCCTGAGAAGCCGCAAGCCTGGCCGGTGCCGTTGCCCGGGAAGCCGCCGTCGTTCGAGCCGGTCTGGCCGTAGTTCAGGTCGATCTCGATGCCGAGCACGGCCTTAGTCCGCCCGACCGCGAACTCGAAGTCGGGACGGAAGCGCGTCCGGGCGTACCATTCACGATCGTTGTCGCGGCTGAAGTTGCCGTCGTAGAAATTCCGGCCTGCTGCCGTGATCTGGTCGAAGGTCCCGGTGATCGTCACCTTCGGCGCCGGCGGGCCTGCGGGCGCCTGCGCGAATACCGGCGGAGCCAGCATCGCGAGGATGACGAAGGCGAGTAGTTGTGGGACGAAGCATCTCCTCATTGCTGCCTCCTCAGGTGTAGTGAGAAGCAACCAGGCGCTTTCCAACATCCTTTGGGCCCGTTCGCTGTGTCGACACGACTCGCGACTCACGGCCCTTCCTCCGGGGAAGATCGGCGCCGCGCAATCGAATGCAGCGAGTCGAGAGTCAGTCAGACAGGCCGCCGACAATCAGCGACCACGGTACGGAAGAGGCTCAGGTGAGCGGGGGACCCCGGGGCTGGTGCAGTCCGATCGCTGGGCTTGGGCTAAGCGGATCGTCGCCCAGAGGAACGGTCCAGACCCGGGTCAAGTACCGTTCGAGCGTACAAAGCGAATGAGTCTCGGCCACGACCGACGTCGAGGTGATGAGGATGACGACGTCGTCGAAGTCGGCGTCGTCCCAGAAGCCGGCGATCCAGGTCGGATCGGGGGGATCCGCGTAGGCCAATGTTCGTAGGCAGGCAAGCGCCCCGAGCAACGCAACCATGATGAGCCGACGCATCGCCATTCGGACGAGCGTCATCGTGCGGTGCTCCGAGTCGCGCCGAGAGACTGGCGCTGGCGCCGCCAGCGAGCCATTGTTGTTCGACGACGAAGCCGAAACACGACCATGGAGAGGCACTATAAGACCGGGCACCTAAAGAAATCTTAAAGAATGACTGAATTTTTCGATCGGCTTTGCCCCGCGCCCGGGCGTGTGCATCATGGATCGGGTGGAGCTTAATGGCGGAGCAATCTCGAGGCTCTCCCCCAATCGCGAACGGCTGCGACTGGGCGTCCCTGCACGCGCCTGCCGTGATACTTTTCGACGGGAGTGCCTGAACATGCAGTGTCTCCTGATCGAGGACGACGCCGATACCGCGCGCTACATTGGCAATGGCCTCAAAGAGGCCGGGTTTGGGGTGGTCTGGCGCCGCAATGGCGTGGACGGCTTACACCTTGCGACCAGCGAGCGCTGGGATGTTGTGATCCTCGACCGGATGCTCCCTGGCGATGTCGATGGATTGTCGATCGTTCAGGCGATCCGGACGCTCGGCAAGACGACGCCGGTCCTGATCCTGAGCGCCCTCGCCAGTTTGGACGAACGCGTGCGTGGGCTTCGGGGTGGCGGCGACGACTATCTGACGAAGCCATTCGCGTTCTCGGAGCTCCTCGCGCGCGTCTACGCATTGTTGCGGCGTTCAGGAGTGAAAGAGGATGTTCCCGAGCTGCAGGTTGCCGATTTAAAGCTCGATTTGAGAAGACGCAGGGCCGAGCGGGCCAATAGGCCGATCGCCCTGCAGCCTCGAGAGTTTCGGCTTCTCGAGTATTTGGTTCGTCACCAGGGTCAGGTGGTCACGCGCACCATGCTCCTCGAGGCGGTTTGGGACTATCACTTTGATCCGCAAACGAATGCAGTCGATGTGCAGATCAGCCGATTGCGGCAAAAGATCGATAAGGACTTCGCTCCGCCGTTGCTGCACACGGTGCGCGGCGTCGGCTACATGGTGTCCATCGATGGCTAGACGGCTGGGAAGCGTCGCGTTCCGCCTGGCACTCGGATATGGGGTGCTGGTGGTCGCAACGATGGCGGTGATTTCGGCCGCCCTGTATTTCGGAACGGTCGTCGTCATCGACCGCGGAATCGACGCGAAACTCTCGAAAATCTCCGAGCAGCTGATCGATCGGTTCGAGACCGGCGACGTCCAAGCACTTCAACGCAGGATCCAGCAGCTCCTCACGGACGGCATCGACCAGGAAACGGAGGTCTATTCACTTCTCGATGCCAACGGACGGAAGATCGTGGGCAACGTCTCGGCCTTGAGCCCGAGAACGCCATTCGACCGGCTGACCGATCAGATGATCATCCGTGATGGTCAGCCATCGACCAGTCGGCTCCTACCGCACCGACTGTCGAACGGTGACGTGCTCGTGGTCGGCCGAGATCTGCATGACGTGCGTGAGATGGAGCAACTCGTCGTGCGCGCCCTTCTCGTGGGAGGCGTGATCGCCCTCCTGCTCGCCGTCGGGGGCGCGGCGTTGGTTCGCCGTCAGCTCGAGCACCGAATGGCGGTTATCCGACACACCGCGCTGGAGATCGGGGCCGGCGATTTGAGTCGTCGCATACCCGTGCCGGATGCGGACGACGAGTTCACCCGGCTGAATCGCGATATCAACCGCATGCTCGACCGGATCCAGCGCCTGATGGAGGGGGTCCGCGACGTGTCGAATGCCATCGCCCACGATCTCCGAACGCCGCTGGGCCGGATTCGAAACCGCCTCGACGACGTCCTTCGGCCCGGCGCGACCACGGAACAGCTTCGTGAAGCGGCCGGGACCAGCATTCACGGCATCGACGAGTTGATCGTGATCTTCGACAAGCTCTTGCAGATCGCCGAGGCAGAGTCGGCGACTCGCCGCCAGTGCTTCCAGCCGGTCACGCTCAAGGACATCATCACGGACGTGGTGGAGCTCTATGACGCCACGGCCGAGGCGAACGGCGTGATGATCGCAGTCGATGTGGTCGGCGAGCCTACGGCACTCGGTGACAAGGATCTTCTCGCGAGCGCGACAGCCAACCTGGTCGACAATGCGCTCAAGTACGGCGGCAGCGCCGCGACGACTGTGCGAGTCGGAGCGCGAGAAGACGGGGAGGCCGTGTCGATCGTTGTTCAGGACGAAGGTCCTGGCATCGCACTCGAGGAGAGAGCGAAGGTCATCACCCGGTTCTACCGTGTCGATCGGAGCCGGAGCCTTCCCGGTAACGGGCTCGGTCTGGCCATTGTGACGGCCATCAGTCATCTGCATGGCGGCAGCCTCTCTTTAGAGGATGCCGCCCCCGGTCTCATCGCTCGCATCGTTCTGCCGCGCGCAACCGCCTGAACCCGCCGGCTAAGCCGCCTTCTCCTTCGCTCGCCCGCACGAGGCCGCCTGGACATTACCAAACGGTAATGGGCCGGAAACAGTGCGGATAGGCACCGCCGCGTAACCTCGGCCCATGCCGTGCCAGATGTTCTGTTCAGCGCCGCGACCGGGCGGGGCAAAACGATGGGATCGATAGGAAAGAAAGAGAGAACAGCGGGCGGTTGCCGATTCGTCGATTGCACTGACGACCGTTGGCGGTCGTGGGTTGGAAGACATCGATCGCTGAAGGGCGCGACACGAAACGTGTAGCGGACGCCAACGAAAGAAGGAGCACATGAACGGCGGCCGCAAACACATCTATCTCATGCTCGGAGTCGGCATCGTGATCGGGGTGGTGCTCGGCCTCGTGGTGAGCGGGACTCTCGGCCCGCCTCTCGCGCCAGGGCGCGAGTCCGCTCCGCCAGGCAACTCCCAGACATCGACAGAGCCGCGCCCGCATCCTGACCCGAACGTCGTCATGGTCGACGCCGAGCAAGCGCAGCGCTTGAAGATCGCGCCGGTCCGGCTGCTGGAGTTCCGAGACGAGCGAACAGCCGTAGGCCGCATCGCCTTCAACGACGAGCGCACGACCTCGATCTTCGCCCCCTTTCAGGGCCGCGTGCTCCGTCTCATCGCCAAGCCCGGTGATGTAGTTCATTCCGGGAGCCCGCTCCTGATCATCGACTCACCAGATCTCGTCCAGGCCAATGCCGACCTGATCTCCGCCAGTGTGGCCGTGAGGAAGGCCGAGAACCAGCTGAGCCTGGCGGAGCGCGTAGCCAAGCGACAGAAGCTTCTCTACGAGGCCGGCGCGGGCGCCTTCAAGGATCTCGAGCAAGCCGCGTCGGATTTTCTGAACGCCCAGAACGATCTGAAGACGGCGCAAGGGCAGGTCACGGCGGCCCGCAATCGCCTGCGAGCTCCTTTCGGCAAAAACGACGGTGAGATCGCTAAGATCGAGGCGACCCATCAAGTGGATCGTGTCGCGGAAGTTCTCTCCCCGATCGCCGGCACGGTGACGTCGCGCAAGGTCAGCCCCGGCCAGTTCGTTCGTGCGGACAACACCGACCCGATGTTTTCAGTCGGGGACCTGTCGTTGATGTGGCTGATCGCCAACGTGGCGGAGATCGACATTCCGCTCGTCAAGGTCGGGCAGGAGGTCGCGGTTCACTTGATGGCGTACCCGGGTGAGGTCTTTCGGGCGCGCATCACCTACGTCGGCGCCTCTGTCGACCCCGCGGTGCGCCGGCTGACCGTGCGCGCGGAGATCCCGAATCCTGACGGCAAGCTCAAGCCGGACATGTTTGCGAGCTTCCGGATCCTGACGGGTGCCCCGACCCAATCGGCGAGCGTTCCGATCGGCGCCATCGTGCGCGAGGGTGACGGCACGATGACGGCGTGGGTCACCGCTGACGGCAAGCGCCTGGTCAAGCGGACGGTTAAGGTCGGCCTCCAGCAAGACGGGTTCGCTCAGATCGTCGAGGGACTCCAGGCCGGGGAATTGGTCGCGACCGAGTCGGCGCTGTTCCTCGGCAACATCCTCACGTCGGCTCAGTGAGACTCAGGCCGTGCGGGTGACGGCGCGCCTTTGGACGGGATCACCATGCTAAGGCCGCTTCTCACGTTCGCACTGTCCCGCCGCGCGATCGTGATGCTCGCCCTGTTCGTGCTGATCGGCGGCGGTCTCTGGGCGTTCTCCAAGATCAACATCGAGGCGTATCCGAACCCCGCACCCGTCATCGTCGAGATCACGGCCCAGTCGCCCGGCCTGTCCGCCGAGGAGATGGAGCGTTACTACACGATTCCCATCGAGATCGGCCTCGCCGTCACGCCCGGGGTCGAGGTGATTCGCTCGACCTCGTTCTACGGACTGTCCTTCGTCCGCGTCATGTTCAAGTACGGGGTTGAGTACTACTTCGCCAGGACGCAGGCGGCCATCGCTCTCCAGCAGAACGTCAATCTGCCGAACGGGGTGTCCGCGAACATCCAGGGCTCGAGCCTGGTCGGCGAGATCTATCGCTATGAGCTGATCGGGCCTCCGCACTTTGGCCTGACCAACCTGCGCACGCTCCAGGATTGGATCGTGCAGCGCCGGTTGCTGACGGTAGCCGGCGTGGTGCAGGTGGTCACCTGGGGCGGCACGACCAAGACGTACGACGTCGAGGTCGATCTGCACAAGCTCGATGCCTACGGCGTGACGCTGCCACAAATCCTGACTGCCCTCGGCAACGCCAACGTCAATGTCGGCGGTCGTACGATCAACGTCGGCCAGCAGTCGATCAACGTCCGCGGCGTCGGCCTCGTCAGCAAAGTGGCCGACATCGAGGATGTTGTCCTTAGCGTCCAGCCGGGCGGAATCCCCGTCTTGGTCAAGGATGTCGCCAAAGCGTCTATCGGCTATCTCCCGAGGCTCGGCAAGGCAGGCCGGGACGGGGATGACGACGTGGTCAACGGCATCGTCATCATGAACCGGACGATGCACACCAATGAGGTGCTGCCGCGCATCAAGGCGGAAGTCGAGAAGATGAACGGAGACGGCAGCCTGCCCGTAGGGGTCCGCCTCGTTCCCTTCTACGACCGCGGATCGCTCGTCGCCGTCACGACGCACACGGTCCTCCATAATCTGATTTTCGGCTGCGTGCTCGTATTCCTCATCCAGTGGATCTTTATGGGCGACCTGCGGAGCGCGATCATCGTCGGGGCAAACATCCCCTTTGCGCTGCTCTTCAGCATCACGATCCTGTATCTCATGGGAGAGTCGGCGAACCTGTTGTCCATCGGCGCCATCGACTTCGGCATCATCGTCGACTCATGCGTCATCTTCGTCGAGAACATTTTCCGTAATCTCCAAACGGGCGAGAGCGAGCAACGTCAGCTCTTGAGGGACTACCCGCCCCCACCGGCGGCGCAGGAATGGACCGAGAGATTTCAGATGGTCTTCGCGAGCGGCCTTCAGGTGGACAAAGCCATCCTCTTCTCCACAGCGATCACGCTGGCGGCGTTTCTTCCGCTGTTCGCCATGCAAGGCGTCGAAGGACAGATCTTCAGCCCGATGGCGCGGACTTACGCGTACGCGTTGGCGGGCGCATTGATCGGGACGTTCACCGTCACCCCCGTGCTGACAACGCTGCTGCTCCCCAAGGATATTCGGCACGTCGAGACGATCACCGTGCGGACGTTGCGGCGTGTTTACGAGCCTGTCCTGCACGGGGCGCTATCCCGCCGCGCCATCGTGGTCACAACCGGGGTCGCGTTTCTGGTGGGCGTGGGCTTGCTGATTCCCCGTCTCGGCGGTGAGTTCCTGCCTGTCCTGGAGGAAGGCAACCTATGGATTCGCGCCACGATGCCGCAGACGATTTCGCTTGAAGCCGGCATGCCGGTCGTGGCCCGCATCCGCCGGATCCTGACGTCACGACCGGAAGTCATCACCGTCGTCTCGCAGCACGGTCGGCCAGACGACGGCAGCGATGCGGCGGGCTTCTACAACGCGGAGTTCTTCGCGCCTTTGAAGCCGGCGGATCAGTGGCCCCGGGGCATGACGAAGGAGAGGCTGATCCAGGAGCTGCAGGAGATATTCCTCGAAGAATTCCCCGGGGTCGGGTTCAACTTCTCGCAGTACATCCAGGACAACATCGAAGAGCAATTGTCGGGCGTCAAGGGCGCCAACTCGGTCAAGATCATCGGCCGCGAGCTGGCGACACTGGAGCAGATCGCCGCACAGGTCCTGCCCATCATGGCCGGGGTCAAGGGGGTCGCCGATCTCGGGATCTTCCGCGTTCTCGGCCAGCCGAACCTGAATATCACGGTGGATCGTGAGAAAGCGGCGCGGTATGGCCTCAACTCCGGCGACATCAACAGTGTCGTCCAGGCGGCCTTGGGCGGGACGCAGGCGACCACCGTGTTCGAAGGTGAGCGCCAATTCGCCTTGATCGCCCGTGTCGCGCCCCAGTACCGCGACAGTCTGGATCGGGTCCGCACCATCAAGGTCGGGCTTCAGACCGCCGGCGGGGTCAACGCTTACATTCCGCTGAGCGAGATCGCCGCAATCACGCTGGACACCGGCGCGTCGTACATCTATCACGAACGCAATCAGCGCTTCATTCCGATCAAATTCAGTGTGCGCGGGCGCGACCTCGCCGGCACCGTCGCTGACGCAGAACAGCAGATTGCCCGGAGGGTCAAGTTGCCGCCCGGCTATCGGATCGAATGGGCTGGCGAATTCGAGTCGCTACAGCAGGGGAAGAAGCGGCTGGAGTTGATCGTGCCCCTGAGTATCGGGCTGATCATGGTGCTGCTGTACGCTCTCTTCGGCTCGGTACGGGACAGCGTGCTCGCCCTCGCGGGTATTCCGTTCGCGGTCGCCGGCGGCGTGCTGGCCCTCTGGGTCACCGGCCTCAATTTCAGTATCTCCGCCGCGATCGGGTTCGTGTCCCTCCTGGGCATCTCGGTGATGAACGGCATCCTGATGGTCACCTACTACAACGAGATTATGCATCGCGGCGGCATGACGAGCCTCGAGGGAATGTTCCACGCGGGCTCCCAGAGGATGCGTCCGATGCTGATGACAGCGCTGTCGGCGTGTATCGGTCTGGTTCCGGCGGCGATCTCGACGGGCATCGGTAGCCAGGTGCAGCGGCCGCTGGCGACGGTCGTCGTTGGAGGCTTGTTGATCGGTCCGCTCATGCTGCTCGTGGTTGTCCCGGCACTCCAAGCCATCTTCTTGCCGCGAACCGAGCGCCGGACGGCGGAAGGTTAAGGGACGCATTCTCCAGCCAGGCACCGAATAGGCGAGCATCGAGGATCGAAGAGAGATGACGCTCAATGCGTGGGTCCCCCGGGCCAGGCAGCTTTCGGACACGGTGGCCGCCTTAGCTGTGGCGGCACTGTTGTGCGGCTGCGCAGTGGGCCCGGACTTTCGACGGCCAGCGCCGCCGGCATTGCTCGACTACGCGCGTCCGTCGCTCGGGGCGCAGACGACATCGGCGGAGATCGCAGGCGGTGAGGCCCAGCGGTTCCTCCTCGACCCAGCCGCTTGCTGAGCGGTGGTGGACGATATTCGAATCGCCGGCGTTGAACACGTTGATCGATAAGGCACTCAGCGCCAGTCCCACGCTCGTCGCCGCCGGGGCCGCGCTGCGGCAGGCCCGCGCCCTCGTCCTCGCGCAGCAAGGCGCGTTCTTCCCGACCATCGCGGCGAGCTTTTCGGCAAGCCGTCAGCAGGCCTCGGCGACCTTGTCGCCCCCGCTGAGCACGAACGAGCTGACCTACAGCCTGTACACCACGCAGGGCACTCTCAGCTTCACGCCGGATGTGTTCGGCGGCAATCGGCGTCAGGTCGAGTCGCTTTCGGGCCTCGCCGATGCCCAGCGCTTTCAGCTCGAGGCAGCGTACCTGACGTTGACCTCGAACCTGGCCTCGGCAGCCGTCCAGGAGGCGTCGTTGCGCGCGCAGATCGCGGCCAGCCACGAGATCATCGACATCAGCACGAGATCGCTCGCGCTGATCCGCCGCCAGTTCGAGCTCGGGGCGGTGGCGCGCCTGGACGTGGCGGCCCAGGAGGCTGCGCTCGCGCAAGTACAGCAGACGCTGCCGCCCCTGCAGAAGCAGCTGGAACAGACGCGCAACCTGCTGGCCGCCCTCTCAGGCCGTTTCCCAAGCGATGAGCCCGAGGAGACGTTCGAGCTTGCTGTGCTGCGGCTGCCACGGGACTTGCCTGTGGGCCTGCCGTCGACGCTCGTCGAGCGTCGCCCGGACGTGCGCGCCACCGAGGCGCAGCTCCATGCCGCCAGTGCTCAGATCGGTGTCGCCCTGTCGAGCCGGCTCCCGCAGTTCACGATCACGGCGACCGCTGGGGGGCAGTCGACCGGGTTCACCCAGATGTTCGCCAATGGGAACCCTTTCTGGACTCTGGCGGGCAACGTCGCGCAAACGCTCTTCGACGCCGGAACCTTGCTGTCTCGGCAACGGGCGGCGGAGGCGGCGTTCGAGCAAGCGGCAGCCCAGTACCGAAGCACCGTCATCACCGCGTTCCAGAACGTGGCCGACGCCCTGTATGCGCTGCAAGCGGATGCCGAGGCGCTGAAGGCGGCGGTCGCCGCCGAGCAGGCCACGAAGGTCAGTTTGGATCTGACTCTGTCAGCCCAGCAGCTTGGAGCCGTCAACTACCTGGCGGTGCTCAGTGCTCAGCAAGCGTATCGGCAGGCCCTGCTCACTCGCGTGCAGGCGCAGGCGGCCCGTTTGTCGGACACGATCGCGCTGTTCCAGGCGCTGGGTGCCGGGTGGTGGAATCGTCCGGGTCGGCAGCGTGCCGACACGGCCGCGCCGGCCTCTGAGCGCTAAGAGTGGGCGCCAAGCTGATCACGTCGACGGCCGACAAACGGGGCAAGCGAGGGGTCGCTTTGCAATGCCTTACGCTCATCGCTATCTGCGTCGTGACGGGCTGTGCCCGGGATGTCGTGATGCTGAACCCGCGGACGGGTGAAACGACGACATGCCGCGCGAGCGCAGTGAATCCGTGGTCGCAACAGGAAGCCTGCATCGGCGACGGCATCGCACACGGCTGGAAGAAACTCGAGTGAATCAGTAGAGCGCCATGATGGGCTGGGTTGTCTCGGCCGGAATGGTTGGCCCGCACGATGCGAGCGCTGATCATCGAGGATGATCAGCGAGCCGCTCGTCTCCTCGCTAAGGGCCTGCGAGAAGCGCTCTTTTCTGTGGACATCGCCCATTCCGGTGACGTGGGCGACGAGATGGCCAGTGTCACCAATTACGATGTCATCGTCTTGGACCGGCTCCTGCCAGACAAGGATGGGCTCGTCGTCTGTCGGGGCCTCAGGGAGCGCGGCGTGGTCACGCCGATCCTCATGCTCTCAGCACGGGGCTCCCTGGAAGACCGGGTCACTGGCCTCAACGCCGGGGCCGACGACTACCTCGCCAAGCCGTTCGGGTTCAGCGAGCTCCTGGCCAGGATCCGCGCGCTTCTTCGGCGGTCCGAGCTCTCACCCGCGCTTGTCCTCATGGTCGCCGATCTTACGCTGGACCCGGCGAGCCACCGGGTAACACGGGGCGGCATTACGATCAATCTCACACGGAAGGAGTACGCGATCCTTGAGGTCCTGATGCGTCATCCCGGTCAGGTCGTGGGGCGCGCCCAGCTTACCGAGCGGGTATGGGAAGCAGAGCCCGATACGCTCACCAGCCTCATCGATGTTCACGTCAGTAATTTACGCCGAAAGATCGAACCGGCGGGAACGCCGCCGCTGATCCACACGATCCGCGGGCAAGGCTACCTCCTGGGTCTGCCCAACTGACGAGGCGCATGGAGCGCGTAATTCCTTCGGCTCGTACGGGGCGACGCGCTCGACGCAGTTTCGCGTGAGAGCCTGATGACCGCGGCCGAAATCAGAAGGCTGACCGTTATTGTCGTCTGCCTCGACCGGCTCGCTGGTCGTCTCGACGACCCGGAGCTCTGCCGCCCCTCGGCGCCAACGTCTCCATCATCAACTCGCGGACCGCCTCTCGGGCCGTCGCCAAACGTCCGGATCGTCCTGTTTTTGCCGTCCCGACGAAGACCAGGCGCTTTGTGAACCTCATCACCACCTGGATGGTCGGGATACCTCTGAGCATGACTGTACAATCGATTCGCCTGAACACTCCCCGATCTGTGGCGGTAAACCAGACATGCGGAGGCACGTCGGCGGCGAGCATCGAGGCGCCCGCTGAGTGGATGCTACGCGAATGGCGCGAGACGAGAGGGACGGCGCGTCCGTACCCGCAGGAGGTACCCCGCCACGGCCCCGTGTGTCGGCGTGGGCGCTCATGCTGGGGAGCGGACCCCGCTTTGCCCGCGACGCGTTCGGACCGGTTCTCCTATTCTACGTCGGATGGAAGCTCGTCGGCTTTCGGGCCGCGATCCTGGCTGCCACCGCGCTCGCTATCGCGGCCTATATATGGGAGCGCCGACAGGCTCGGTCCGGCATTACGGCGGGGATTGGTCTTGGCATTGCCCTAGTGCAGGCAACTGCGGGGCTGGCCTCCGGCAGCACAACGGCCTACTTCGCTCCACCGATCATCATCAACGGAGCGTACGGTGTGGCGTTCCTCGTGTCGGTGGCGATCGGTCGTCCGCTCGCGGGCGTTTTCGCGCAAGAAACGTATCCGTTCCCCCCACAAGTGAGAGCGTCGCATACCTTTCGGCGGGTGTTCTCCCGGATCTCCCTCGTCTGGGCTACGTATCTCTTGCTCCGGACGGGACTTCGATTCCTCGCCCTGCTGCGGAGCAGCGTAGAGTTCTACCTGGTGATCAATGTCGTGACGGGTATTCCGTTCACGGCTGCGCTCATGAGCTGGTCGATCTGGTACAGCGTGCGGAGCTTCCGACGAAGCAAAGAGTGGGGTCCATTCCTTACTGATCGCTGACATCATTCGAGCAGCGGCGACGACTCTGCTGAATGACCTCTGCGCCTCTTGTTCATAGAAATCTCGCGACGGACGACAGGGGGCGACGCGGCGGGCGCGCTCCGGCAGGCGCTCGCGATCGCTCAGGCCATCGGTAACCCACCGCAGCTTCGGAAGACTCACCTTTGACCGACTTCAACCACCGACTAGTGAATTACATACCCTCTTAACGTACTCGGCTCAACTCCCTCGTAACCCCCCAGAACGATTAAGATAACTCGACGACGGAACAGAATCCCACTTATAGGCCCTTGCTACAAGATGCACCAAGACTCAGAATCCCGTTCTCATGCGTTCCGGGCGGACACCGGGCGGAGATGTCGTCACACCTTGCTCGCGGCGCTCGTTGAAGCCGGACGTCGGTCGCTTCTGTTCGCCGAATGCGGCGGTTGATCGTGGCCGAGGGTCCAACAGCCTTAGCTTGGAACGGTCGGGGAGCCTCAGCGGCGGCTGTGGCGCTCCGCCCTAATCGGAACATGAGGCGGGTGAAACAAACCCGTCAAGGTTAGAGAGAAAATCCGTAACCCCTTGGCTCTATCGAGTTGGTGGTTTCTCGGCAGCCTGCTGGCGGGCGAGATCGCGTCTTCATCACCGGCACGGCTCGCGTCCTTGCCGGCCTGAGACCGTCCTCTCAGCGAGCTACGTCTGTGGGCATCTGTAGAGGAAGACACTGAAAAGAGACACACCCGAGCTTGCGGAAATCGATCAGCGCAGTCTTCAGATGCGACGGAGCGGTCGATGCTATTCTCCTACGCAGCTCGTCCACACACTCATCCGTCCAGCTTTCAGGTCCTCCGCTTGAATGTGCAAGAGGCGGTCTTGAGTGAAGCTGAAGCTCGCCCCGCGCAGGATCTCAAGCTTCTTCTCGACGAGCGCTCGCTGGGTTTCGTTCAGCGGCTGGCTCTGTGCCCGCGCCGGCTTTTCAGAGCGGATCGTGAACATCGTCTTCCCCCGGACTGACACCAGGTGATCCTCGCCCGTCGTCGGTCACGATCGCGAGGCAATGGATATTCCGACCGCGGTCGCCCCGCTCCGGGGCGACTGGCAGACGACGGCTCACGCGCGTTCCTCGTATGGGCGGCTCGCGACGAGCTTTACCCACGCCTTCGCGGTGAAGTTGTACTGGTAGATGTTCCCTTCTTCCTCTCGCTCCCGCTCGGTGGGCTGATCGCCTATCATCCACACCTCGGAGGATCCGGTTGCTAGAGGACCAAAGCCGAAGATCGAGAAGACTTCCTCGAGCGACAGCCAGACGGCGAGCCACTTGCCCTCGAGCTCAATCATGGCGGCCTACCTTGTACGGATCGTTTGCCGCGCGCTCGCGCAGCGCCCTCGCGACCGGCCGGGCGGTGAAGCCGCTCACGACGAGCCGCGCGACCTCGACGATGAGCAGAAGCGAGGAGGATCCATGAAGGCGGATACCGCGACCCTGGCGGATGTGAAGCTAGTGCTGACGGCGCCAATCCACATACAGGCCAAGCGCAGTGGCTACAGTAAGGCGCAGGTCGACTTCGTCTCGGCGCGAATGAAGTTCATCGATCGCGCGACGTTGACGACCTGGACGGGCACCGTCGAGGCCGCGCGTCGGCTGCACGCGGAAGCCAAGCGCGCCGAGCGTGAGCGCGAGGCTGCGGCGTCGAGGGCCGCCACAGACGAGGGAGGGCAGGCCTGATGGCCCGACGCGGTGACGGCGGCGCCCGGTATTTCGCCCATACATCAGAGTGGAAATGGCATTAAAGCTCGCTTTCCGATAACGCTCTGCGGGAACGGGTCCCAGCCCCCCATTCCCCCCTCGACGGGGCCTCCGCGGTCTTTACCTAGCTCAGGAAGAAGAAGGCGCTGCGGAGACGACAGAAGGCGTTGGTTAGAAGAGAGACAGAGATGTCGTTAGAGGTTGAGGGATTTAAGGTTGGTGCGGAAGTCGTCGGCGAGGTCGGGGCGGGCCAGGGCGAACTCGACGGTTGCTTTCAGGAAGCCGAGCTTGTCGCCGGTGTCGTAGGGTCGGCCCTCGAACTCGACGGCGTATACGGGGCGGCGCGCTCGCAGCATCCGGAGGGCGTCGGTCAGCTGGATCTCGCGGGCGTCGGCGCCGGTCCCGGCCAGGATCTCGAAGATCTCGGGTGGTAGGACGTACCGGCCGATGATGGCCAGGTCGGAAGGCGCGTCCCCGGGCTTGGGATTCTCGACGAGGTCGAGGACTTCGTGCACGCGGCTCTCGACCGGCCGAACCTTGATCACGAGGACAAACACGATGCCCGCCCCGGCGTCGGCCAGGTGGTGGCATTGGAGGTAGTGGCTCACACCGACCCAGGCAAGCAGGATCAGAAACGTTCCGTGCATGTAGACGTCGATTCCCGCCACCCGGCCGAGCTTCCACGACCATCCGGTCATACGCCCCCGTGACGGTCAACGCCGTTTCTCGGCCATGTTGACCCCCGTTCGGCCATCAAATCACACCGAAATGCCGAAGCGCCTCTTCGATCGCCTCGCGCTTTTCCTGCGGGCACGGCTCGACGTCACGACCGCGACGGGCCCGGTTCGCCCCACGCAGCGTCGGTACACCGTGAACCTCTTTGACATGAGCGATCCATCCCGTTTTCGGGATGAAGCCGTGGTGACGCTGCACGAATTTCCGAATCTCGGCGTCCGTGGCCATTTCATTTCCTCCACGATCGTCCCTTACGGCATGGGGGACCTATGATGCTGATGTGACTGATTTCGTCGCAGGTGTTGCGGGACCCGTGCCGAGCAGTTTGCGCATCAGTCGGCGTTTGACCAGCTCGACGAGGACGAGATACGTCATGGTGACTCCGCCGAGAAACACGAAGTAGGCGCTCGGGAGTGGCACGAAGCCGAGCGTAGCGGCCAGCGGCGTGAAGGGCAAGATCACGCCGATCAGCACCACGAGCACCGTGGTGACCGCTAGCGGGAGGCTCGGCCGACTGCGCAAGGGATCGCCGGCGGTCCGGATGACGAAGAGGACGAGCGTCTGGGTCGCGAGCGACTCGACGAACCAACCCGTCTGGAACAGCGCCTCGGAGGCGCGGAAGACCCACAGCAGCACGCCAAACGTGAGGAAGTCGTAGATCGAGCTGATGGGCCCGATCACCACCATGAACCGCTGGATGATCCCGATGTTCCATCGCTGCGGGGTCCGGATGAATGCTTCGTCGATATTGTCGGTGGGGATCGTGATCTAGGCGAGATCGTAGAGGAAATTGTTCAACAAGATTTGGGTCGGCAGCATCGGCAGGAAGAGGAACGCGCCCGCCATGCTGAACATGTTGCCGAAGTTCGAGCTGGTCCCCATCAGCAGGTACTTCATCACGTTGCCAAAGGCCCGGCGGCCCTCGAGAATTCCGGCGTGGAGGACGTCCAGGTCGCGTTCGAGCAGGATGATGTCGGCAGCGTCCTTGGCGACGTCCACGGCAGTCGCAACGGACACACCGACGTCCGCCGTGTGGATGGAGGGCGCGTCGTTGATGGCGTCGCCCAGGAAGCCGACGACGTGGTTGCGACTCTTGAGCGCGAGGATGATCCTGTTTTTCTGCGCGGGTGATACGCGGGCGAAGACGGTCGTGTGCTCAGCTACCGCAGCGAGAGCGCTGTCGGTCATGCGCTCGATCTCGTCGCCACCGACGATGCGGGCACTGTCGAGGCCGACCTGACCGCAGACGTGCTGGACGACAAGCTCGTTGTCGCCGGTGAGGATCTTCACCTCGACGCCGTCGCGGCGGAGCGCGCGGAGTGTCTCGGCGACGCCTTCCATCGGCGGATCGAAGAAGGTCACGAAGCCGGCGAGCACGAGCTCATGCTCGTCGCGGGCAGAATACACGGTCTGGAGCGGCACCACCGCGTAGGCCACGGCCAAGACCCGAGATCCTTGAGCGCTCAGCTCGCGGTAAGTTGTTTCGCAGCGCTCCCGCGTTGTCTCATCGAGCGGAGCCTGATGGTCGTCGAT
>Ga0209160_1001519_pt1 | contig 19552 bp, 21 predicted proteins | sample GraSoiAngelo_153_FD_186167 | JGI IMG/M metagenome (GOLD analysis project Ga0209160, IMG submission 186167) | Grasslands soil microbial communities from the Angelo Coastal Reserve, California, USA - 14_1009_12_40cm (SPAdes) (version 2) | ecosystem: Environmental > Terrestrial > Soil > Grasslands ... | reverse complement strand
CAAGAGGAGCGCCTGCGCGCGCAATCCGAGCAGCGGAAGAAAACCGCGAAGAAGTAGGAGGCATACAGTGATGGCAGCGAGCGGAAAGATCGTGTGGGTCGGTCGGGGGATTTCGGTTCTGGTGTCGCTCGTTTTCCTGATCAGCGCATTCATGAAGCTGAAGGGCGGAGCTGAGGTGATGCAAGGGATGGCTCATCTGGGATTGCCTGAGTCGCTGATCCTGCCGCTCGCGATTCTCGAGGTTTCGTGCGTCGTGATCTATCTGATTCCAGCCACGTCGATCTTGGGTGCGATTCTTTTGACCGGATACATCGGTGGCGCGATCTGTACGCACTTGCGAGTCGGCGATCCGTTCTTCATACAAATCGCGCTCGGCATCTTCGTCTGGCTCGGCCTCTACCTCCGCGAGAATCGCCTGAAGGCGCTCATCCCGCTGAGAACACGCCAAGTTTCGTGACCGAGGAGGTGCCAGGTTACTTTCTTTCGGGCACAAGCAGGGGGACAGGCACGTTTAGAAGCTAAACGAACCAGTCCCCAAAGAGGCGGAATTGACAGGGTTGTCCCGGAATAGATAAGATGGTTTCTAGTTCTCAGGGCGTACCAATGATCCGATCGCTACTTAGGCCGATAGCCTGCACGCTGGCCGTGGCCATCCTCCTCATGCTGGGGGCGACCACCGGCAGCGCCTTTGCGCACGAGATCCAGCACGCCGCGCACCACAATGCAGGGATGCACGCCACAGGCATCTGCGCGTGGATGTGCGCGACAGCCGGCGCGGTCGCCACGGCCGCATTCCACGCCACGGCGGTTACGGTCAGTGTAGAGACGGCGCCGCTGTTCCTCGACGGCCTGCGCTCGTTTGATTGTTTCGCACAGCTTCAGGCCCGCGCTCCCCCAGTTCTCCTCTAAATCACTGCCTCCAGCGTAGTGCCCGATCTTCCGGATGCGTCCGCGCATCCGGCGTCGGCCACTGGTTCAATCATTGGGCGGGATTAACGGAGGAGAACAGATGGGTGCGACCCTGAAGCGGTTGAAAATTGCCGGGTCCTGGGCTCTTGCCCTGGCCCTTGTGGTCTTGATCGGTGGGGCGTCCGAAGCCCTTGCCAGTTGCGGGTCGGCGGCATGTTTCTTACTTACCGGGGAGGAAGGCGCGGTTCAACTAGAAGGGAAACTGTCGGTGGGCCTTACCTATGCCTACACGATCTCAAAGCTCCAGTCGGGTACCAGCGGCTTCGTGACATCCGTTGATCAAGAAGAGCGACGACTGATCATGAACGAACATGCAGAGCACCGGACCATCTTGGAGGTCACTACTCTTGACGTGAATTACGGCCTTACCAACAACCTGACCCTTGAACTCCTCGTCCCCTACAAGCATATAAAACATACTCACATTATAGAACGGGGGAGCCCCCCCACCGGGGAGGGTGAGTATGAGGCCTTCCAGGACGCGGGGATTGGGGATATTCGCGTCAACACGAAGTACAGTTTCCTCCCGTCGTTACGAAGCCTCATGGTGGTCGGGTTCGGGGTAGACCTGCCGACCGGGAATTCGCATGCGAACAATATCAACGGCACGTTGCAGGAACCCACGCTCCAACTGGGGCATCGCACGTGGGGCATCGCGCCGTCAATTTTTCAGTCGTATGAGATCATTCCGCATGTGCTGGATCAGTTCGCTAGGGTGTCGTATCAGCACAGCTTTACAGGCCCCAATTCATACAGGTTCGGGGACGTCTACGTGGTGAGTGGGGGGCTAAATTATAAGACGCTTAAGATTCTGACCCTGACCGGCCAGTTCAACTGGCGGTACGCAGTTCATGATGAATTTGCCGGCTCGCTGGAGATAGTGTCCGAAGCCCCAGGAGGGGGACCCAACATCGTGCTTGATTCTGAGATTAAACGTCGGCCAGTGCCGAATACCGGCGGAACCACTCTGGCGTTTTCTCCAGGCATTTCTGTGCAGGTGCGCGACCAACTCCGGGCCTATTTCTTCGCACAGGTACCAGTGGTCCAAGATTATAACGGCGGGTTGATTCCCGATGTGAGTTATCTTGCAGGCTTGTCCATGTCCTTCTAAACTAATGCGAGGTCTGTGTATGAAGCGAGTTCCCTTCTTAATCCTGATTGTCGCGAGCCTGGTGGGCTTCTACGGCATGGCAGGGCGTCCGCCTCTGCTTGGCAGCCCCGCTCCTGAGATCGCGCTCAAGGATTTGCAGGGCCAAGAAGTCCGGCTCTCGGATCTGCATGGCAAGATCGTGCTGCTGAATTTCTGGGCGACCTGGTGCAAGCCGTGCAAAGAGGAGATGCCGGCCATGCAAGCCAGTTACGAGAAACTTCGCGACCAGGGCTTTGTCGTGCTGGCTGTCAATGAACTGGAAGACGTCGAGAAGGTGGCCGAACACATCAGAACCCACAGGCATACGTTTCTGGTCGTGATGGACCACGACAACCGGGTCGCAAATCAGTACGGGGTCGTCGGCCTGCCTGCCAGCTTCTTGATTGACCGCCAGGGCATTGTGAGGGAACACATCTTTGGCAACCTACTGACCGAAGAACGGATCTCCGAGTTGGTCCGCCGATACGGAGGGGCCAGCGCCTCCCTGCATCGCTGATTGAAGTGTCCCGCGGTTGAACCTGGCGCACGGCTTGCGCTATGGTACGGCAATCAGGGGCGTCGGAAACGTGCGAAGCCGTGTAGTGGTAACGATCGCAGTTGTGGCCTTGGGCATTCTCCTGGCCGGAGGCGCCTCCTCGGCATCCGACGAGGCCAAGAAGTATTACAACCAAGGCATGCAGCAGGTCTCTCAGGGCAAGTACGAGGCGGCAGCCGAGTCCCTGCGCAAGGCGATTGAAATCCGTCCCAAGTTTCCCGAAGCCTACCATTTGTTGGGGATCGTGTACGCGAACGGACAGCGCCGCCTGTCCGACGCGGCTGATGCCTTCAAAAAGGCGATCGAGCTCAATCCGAGTTTCGCCGAGGCCTTCTACAACCTGGGACTTGTCTATCAGGTCCAAGGCAAGCCTGTTGAAGCGGAGCAGGAACTGAAGAAGGCGCTGGCCATTCACCCGAAGTACGAAGAGGCGCTCTTCGCGCTGGCGCAGTTGTACGAGCGCCAGCAAGTCTCTGGAAGCGCCGTTGCGACCTACGCGCAGCTCCTGGCCCTGCGGCCCGATCACCAGGAAGCTCTGTACGCCCTCGGCTACCTGTACGAGTCGCAGGGCAAGAGCCAGGAGGCCAAGGACTTGTTAACGCGGCTGGTCAAGCTCAGGCCGGACCACGCCGACGCCCACTACCTGCTGGGGACGATGGCTGAAAAAGCGAATAGCCTGGCCGAGGCGGAGCAGGCTTACAAGAAGGCCGTCGCGGCCCGGCCGGATTTCGTGGACGCGCATTACAACCTCGGCTTTCTTTTGAAGTCGAAGGGCGAGCTGGAGCCGGCCGCGCAGGAGTTCAGGACGACGATCAAGCTCAAACCGGACTACGCCGATGCCTATATGAACCTGGGGGTTGTCTATGCGCTCCAGCATAAGTTCAGCGAGGCCGAACAGGCGTATGAGGAGACCATCCGCCTGCGGCCGAAGATGGCCGAGGCCTACTATAACCTGGGAGTGTTCTACGAGTTCCACATGCGGGACACCACGCGGGCGCTCGTGACGTACAAGAAGTATCTGGAGTTGGGCGGTACGGATGAGCGGGTCCAGCGCATCGTGCGTGAGGTGAAGCAATGAGACTGTCCGCGTGGATGGCAGCGCTGCACCATGAATTCGGCCTGCCGGTCGCGCTGTCCGTGGGGCTCCACGGCCTGGTGGGGATCGCCTTGGGCGCGTTCACGCTTTCGACCCAGGTGGCGCCTGCGCAACTGGAGGAGCTGAGGGTGGACCTCGTGGCGCTTGTTCCAGAATCGCCCGCGTCGGCGGCGGCCCTGGCCCCGACTGCGCCTAACCGGTCAGTCGAGCAAGCCGCTGAGCCGGTGCCGAGTCTTCACGACGTCCCGAGGCTGCTCGCGCCTGCGCCGCCTCCGGGAGTAGCGTTCCCCGACACGGTCGCGTTCTCCGCGCCAGAGCCGGCAGAGCCGCCGCTCTCGCTGACTGAGAGCATGGGGACCGTGCCGCTCAGCCGCCCTCTCCCCGTCGCCATGTCCGGTTCGGCGCATCTGCTTCGGGACACCACGGCCGAAGCGGGTTCTCTGCAATCGAAAGTGCGGTTCGGGAATAACCCGCGCCCGGAATATCCGCGGGCGGCGCGCGAGGCCGGCTGGGAGGGGACGACCGTACTTCAAGTATTGGTCCTGCCGAACGGGACCGTCGGATCGGTCACGCTCCATAAGACGTCTGGCTATGCCGTCCTGGACGAGGCAGCCCTCACTGCCGTCAAGACCTGGCGGTTCGTCCCGGCCATGGACGGCAGCTTTCCCCTCCGGAGCGTCGTGCGCCTGCCGATTCGGTTCGACCTGAAAGCTGCGAACTAGCCCTTTTCCATGGTAGACTACTTTTCATGAAGCGCGCTCCGCATATCGCCGTCTTCCTAGCGGTGGTCTATCTCCTCCTGTCGTTTAATGCTTACGCCTGCCTTCTCCCCATGTCCGGCGGCGCAATGATAGAGCAAGGTAGCGACTGCGCGATGCCGGAGGAACAGCCTGCCCGCCAACAGTGCGATGCCTTCAAGTCGCTCGGCGTTCAGACCATACTTCCGTTCCAGCCTGTGCCGGATACCTACGCCCAGGGTTGGGCGCATGATCTGGCTGTGGATTTGATCCTGCGACCCATCGCCTCGCTTCACCGCAGCGTCTTCAACGGTCCGCCTCTCATCCGGATTGATGTCCTGGACTTGACCTCCATCCTCCGCATCTGATTTCCCGCACAAGCTGACGCGACCGGGGTCCTCCTCAAGGACCCGTTTGTCTTTCTGTCTTTGGAGGTCAGTACCATGTGCGCACGTCATCGCATGTTCATTGCAATTGCGGTTTGTTGCATCGGCCTCGGCAGGGGAATCCTGCCGGCTGAAGCCACGCCATCGGCGGAACCACTTCGCGTCGATGCCTTGGTTGCCGAGGCCCTCAAGCAGAATCCTGAAATCGAAGCGGCCCGACAGCGGTGGCGGGCGGCTCAGGAACGTGCTCCGCAGGCCAGAGCTCTGGACGACCCCGAATTCAAGATCGAGCTGTTCAACTATCCCAACCGGCTCGATCCGGATGCGTCGGCCAATACGATCTTCGGTCTGTCCCAGCGCTTTCCGTTTCCAGGCAAGCTGAGTCTCAGGGAAGGCATGGCGGTCAAAGAGGCGGAGATGGCGGCTTCTCTGCTCCGGGCCAAAGAGCGTGAGGTCGCCGCGCAGGTGAAGAGCGCCTACTACGAAGTGTTCCTGGCCCACAAGGCGATCGAGATCCATCACCAGCAGACTGACATTCTCAAAGATTTCTTCGCGATCGCTAATGCACGGTTTCGGGCTGGCAAGGGGACGCAGGTGGATGTGCTGAAATCCGCGGTGGAGCTTTCGAAGCTTGAGAATGAGCTGCCGGTGCTGGAGCAACAGAAGGAAACTGCCAAAGCCAAGCTCAATCTCCTGCTGGGCCGTGCCCCGCAGTCTCCACTCGGAGAGCCCGTTGGGCCAAGCGGGCCCGCAGAACCAGGGAAACGACCAGCGCTCGAAGAACTCCAGCAACTGGCAGTCCAGAGCCGTCCCGAGCTGCGAGCCGTGGACCTTGACATCGCCAGGAGCCGGACGGCCACCGCGCTGGCGCAAAAACAGTATTACCCCGACTTCAACGTGATGGTGGAGCGGTTCCAGAACTTCGGCGCGCGGGACGGCTTTGGGGGCATGGTCACCATGAGCCTCCCGTTTTCCTTCTGGACCAAGCCCAAGTACGACGCGGGCGTGAGGGAAGCGGCCGCGAATCAGGACGCGGCGAAAGCCGCGTATGAAGCGCTCAAGAACCAGGTCCTGTTCGAGATCAAGGATTTGCTGGCGAAGATCGAAGCGGCGGAGAAACTGATCACGCTCTATCGCACGACCGTGATTCCGCAGGCGCAGCAAACCTTGGAGTCCGCACGAGCGGGCTACCAGGTGGGCAAGACGGAGTTTCTGGCCATGCTCGATGCCCAGCGCGCGATCAAGGATTTCCAGCTTGACTACTACCGATCGCTGACCGCGTTCGAGCAACGGAGGGCCGAGCTGGAACGGGCGGTCGGTACCGAGATTCAAACGTTGTCACCCTGAGCGGAGCGAAGGGTCTGGATTATTCGCTTCGCTCAGAATGACACGAGGATATGGGAGGAAACTCAATGAATAACGACACATCAAAGAAATGGCTGCTGGTAGGTGTGGCCGCAGCCGGCGTAGTTGCCGGAGTTGTCGGCGGATACTTTGCAGCCCACGTGGGGATGTCCGACATGCCCGGCATGACCACGGGAAAAGGGGACGTCAAGGGAATGGACATGAAGGCCATGCAAGGAATGGAAGGAATGAAGGGGATGCAGCCGGGTGCTGTCGTCATTCCGGCCGTGACGCGGCAGTTGATTGGAGTCAGAAGCGCTCCGGTGACCTATGCTCCTTTGGCACAGGAGGTCCGCGCGGTTGGCACCGTGGAGTACGACGAACGGAAACTCACGAAAGTCAATCTGCGCGTATCCGGCTGGATTGAGCAGGTGTTCGTCAATGCGATCGGCCAGTCGGTCCGAGCGGGACAACCGCTACTAACCCTGTACTCGCCTGATCTATTGGCAACCCAGGACGAATACCTGTTGGCCGTGAAAGCTCAGGCCCAACTGGAAGGCAGTCCCGTGGCTGAGGCCAGACAGCAAGCAGCCGCGCTGGTGTCTAGCGCAAGGGAACGCCTGCGACTCTGGAACCTGACCGATGAGCAAATTGCAGTTATCGAGCGACGAGGGAAGGCAGAACGTGTGCTCGCCGTGTATGCCCCTTCAAGCGGGATCGTGCTGAAGCGCCAAGCCTTGCCGGGGAATTACGTTGAGCCAGGCACCACTCTGTACGAATTGGCGGACCTGTCCACGGTATGGATCAACGGCGACATTTACGAGTCAGAGATTCCGTCAGTCAAGCTGAATCAGCCTGCCAAGGTCACGTTCGAGGCGTATCCCAGCGAAACCTTCCGAGGAAAGGTCGCCTACATCTATCCCTACCTCAATGAGGCAACCCGCACGGTCCGCGTCCGCATGGAGTTTCCGAATCCTCATCTGAAGCTGAAGCCCGGGATGTACGGGAATGTCGTCCTGGGCGTGGACGCCGGGCGACGCCTGGTCGTGCCCAAGGAGGCGGTGCTGGATAGCGGCCTACGGCAGCTCGTGTTTCTGGACCTGGGGCAGGGCGTCTATCAACCCTATCCGGTCAAGTTAGGGCGGCGGAGCCAGGAGTACGTGGAGGTGCTGGAGGGCGTCAAGGAAGGGGATCGGGTCGTTACGTCCGCCAATTTCTTGCTGGATGCGGAAAGCAAGCTCGCCTCAGCTGGCGGTATGCAGGCCATGATGGGACAGATCGGCATGGCCGACTGGCAGATGCGCGGCGCGCACGAAGCCAAGATGGAGGGCATGCCCGGTATGAAGTCGGAGCCTGGCAAGCCTGTGTCCGAAACCCGACAGGTCTCAGGCTTCTCACTCACCTTGAGTACAGTGCCTGATAAGCCCAAGGCTGGAGAAAATGTGCTGAGGCTCAAGCTGGCCGATCAGGCCGGGAAACCGGTGACAAACGCCCAGGTGGTCTTCGCGTACACAATGCCGATGCCGGGGATGATGGAGTCCAAGGCGAAGGCGACCCACACCAAGGACGGGATCTATGAGGCCAAGGCCCTGCTCGGCATGGGCGGCACTTGGGTGGTCACGGCCAACGTGACGCTCCCGAATTTTCCTCCGATCTCCGAAAAGTTCCAGATCACCGTTGGCGGCGGAGGCATGTAACCGGGAAAAGCGGGCGTCTTGGCGCCCGCGGGGCGGGAGGGTGAGAAAGTATGATTACGTGGCTCATCGAAAAAAGCGCACGCAACCCGGTCCTGGTGATCCTGGGCGTGCTGTTGCTGACGGCTGGTGGAGTGTGGGCGGTTTTCGAGGTGCCGCTGGATGCGATCCCGGACCTGTCGGATGTGCAGACGATCATCTTTACCGAGTGGCCAGGGCGGAGCCCTACGCTGATCGAGGACCAGATCACGTACCCGATCGTCACCTCCCTGCTCGCGGCCCCCGGTGTCAAACGGGTCCGTGGCGTGTCGGAGTACGGGTTCTCCTACGTGTACGTGATCTTCCAGGACCACATTGACCTCTACTGGGCCCGGAGCCGCGTGCTGGAGTACATGCAGAAACTGACCGGCAAGCTGCCGGTCGGGGTCACGCCGACTCTGGGGCCGGACGCGACCGGGGTTGGCTGGGTCTATCAGTACGCCCTCGTGGATGAGTCCGGGACGCACGATCTCGCGCAGCTCCGGAGCCTCCAGGACTGGTACCTCCGCTACAAGCTGGAGAGCGTTCCTGGGGTTGCTGAGGTGGCGTCGGTCGGCGGGTTCGTCAAGCAATATCAGATCGAAGTGGACCCCAACACGCTGGCTGCTTATCGGCTGCCCATCACGACAGTCATTCAAGCCGTCCGCAACAGCAATGCCGAGGTGAGCGGGCGCGTCCTGGAGATGACCGGCACGGAGTACGTGATCCGGGGACTGGGCTACTTCCGTTCAATCGAGGATATCGAGCTCGTGACGGTCGGCACGGATGGCCGAGGCACCCCGATCCTCGTCCGGGACATCGCCCGGGTGCAATTGGGCCCGGAGCAGCGCCGTGGCGTCGCCGAACTGGACGGGAAGGGGCAGACCGTCGGGGGCATGGTCATCATGCGGGCCGGTGAGAACGCGCTGGGCGTCATCGAGCGGGTGAAAGCGCGCCTGGCTGAGATCAGACCCTCGCTGCCGAAGGGCGTCCGGATAGTCCCAACCTATGACCGATCGGACTTGATCCTGAGGGCCATTGCGGTGCTGCGCGAGAAGCTGGTGGAGGAGAGCATCATTGTGAGCCTGATTGCGACCCTCTTCCTCTTTCACTTTCGCAGCGCCTTAGTGGTGATCCTGATCCTCCCCGTGGCCGTCCTGTTGTCCTTCATCCCGATGGCGTACCTGAAAGTGACCTCGAACATCATGTCACTGGGCGGGATCGCGATCGCCATCGGCGCCATGGTGGACGCCGCGATCGTGATGGTCGAAAACGCGCACAAGCGGCTGGAGCAAAACCCGTTGGCTGACCGCACCGAGACTATCATCACCGCCGCGAAGGAAGTCGGCCGCCCGTTGTTCTTCTCGCTACTGGTGATCGCCGTGTCGTTCCTACCCATCTTTGCCTTGCAGGCCCAGGAAGGGAGATTGTTCACACCGCTGGCCTACACCAAGACCTTTGCGATGCTGTTCGCGACCGCGCTCTCGGTCACGCTGGCGCCGGTCCTGATGGTGGCTCTGATCCACGGGCGCATTCGGGCGGAGACCCGCAATCCTCTGAACTGGCTGCTGATCACCCTCTATCGGCCTTTGCTCTCTGCGGTGCTACGGGTTCGCTGGCTGGTACTCGCGCTGGCGATTGCCGCCATGGGATTGACGATTCCTGTGTTCGCGCGCCTAGGGGCCGAGTTCATGCCACCATTGAATGAAGGGACGATCCTCTACATGCCCACTACCGTGCCGGGCCTGTCGATCCCGGAGGGCACCAAAGTCCTGCAGGTGCAGGACCGGTTGCTGAAGGAGTTCCCGGAAGTGGAGCGGGTGTTCGGAAAGATGGGTAAGGCGACGACCGCGACCGATCCGGCCTTCACCGGAATGGCCGAAATTACGGTGACCCTCAAGCCGGAATCGCAATGGCGAGCCGGGATGACCTGGGACCGCCTGCTGGACGAGATGGATGCGCGCCTGCGCATCCCGGGGTTCCCGAACATCTGGTGGATGCCGATCCAGACGCGCACCGAGATGATTACGACCGGCGTGCGCAGTCCCGTCGGGATCAAAGTGCTGGGACCTGACCTCGGCAAGATCGAAGCCATCGGGAAGGAGATCGAGCGCGTGTTGGCGAGCGTGCCCGGCACGCGCAGCGCCTTCGCGGAACGGCTGAACGAAGGCTATTACCTCGACCTGATCGTCAACCGACGCGAGGCGGCGCGCTACGGCCTCACCGTGGGCGACGTGCAGACTTTGATCACCTCAGCCATCGGCGGGGAGAATGTGACGACGACGGTCGAAGGGCGCGAACGGTATCCGGTCAGTGTCCGCTACAAGCGCGAGTTGCGGGACGATCCGGAGCGGCTCAAGCGGGTGCTGATCCCCACGGCCACGGGAGCGCAGATTCCGCTGGGGCAAATCGCGGAGATCGTCGTCACCAAAGGGCCGCCGTCCATCTCCGATGAGGGCGGCTCCTTGGCCGGGCTGATCTCGGTGTCGGTCAGTGGCCGGGACCTGCGTGGTTATGTCGAGGAAGCCAGGCGGGTGGTCAGCCAACGGGTCACGCTGCCTCCCGGGTATAGCCTGCTGTGGACCGGCCAGTACGAGCATCTGGTTCGGGCCGAAGAGCGACTGAAGCTTATCGGGCCGCTCACCCTGGCTCTGATCCTCCTGCTGCTCTACCTCAATTTCAGGTCCCTCGCCAAGTCCCTGCTCGTGCTGCTGTCGGTCCCCTTCGCTGTGATCGGGGCGTTCTGGTATCTCCACTATCTCGGCTACAACTTGAGCGTGGCGGTCTGGGTGGGGATCATCGCGCTGGCCGGCGTGGCGGCGGAGACCGGCGTAATCATGCTGGTCTATCTCGATGAGGCCTACGAACGGCGCGTGCGCGAAGGCCGGATGGCGACGCGCCAGGACCTCTTTGAAGCGATCTTGGAGGGCGCCGCGCAGCGGGTGCGACCTGTGATGATGACCGTCTCGGCAATCATCGGAGGCTTGCTCCCGATCATGTGGACGACCGGCACCGGCGCGGACGTGATGAAGCGCATCGCCGCGCCGATGATCGGCGGCATGGTCACCTCGACGGTCCTAACCCTGCTGGTCATCCCGGTGATCTATTCGATATGGCGGGGTCGAGCAGTGAACCGTCGACAGGAAGGTCGTCCGGTTTGAGAGCACCCTTGCTGCATACGCGAGCAGGCTGGCGTATGCTGATGTTCAGTGAGGAGGTGACCTATGGCGACGCTAGATCAGCTTATGCAGATCAAGGGAGTGGTGGCAGCAGGCGAATTCACGCTGGCCGGCGAACTGGTGAACTTCAGGTCGGCCATGTCGATGCCGCAGGACCAGGCGGGCATGACCGCCCAGTTCTGTAACACCGTCAGCATCATGTTCAATACCCTGGCCAAAGCGTACTCGCACATGTACACGAACATGAGCTGGTTGCCTCCGAAGTTCTGGGCGTATGGCGGTGGCGATATGGCCGTGTGTGTGGGAGGGACAAAAGGGGTCTTCGTGGAGATCGCCAAGGCCGATTTCAATCAGCTCTTCAAGGCGCTTGCCGACTGATCAGATCTGATGCGACGCCTGCCCGACCGCATCCCACCTGGCGTGCGGGTGCTGTTCGTCGGCATCAATCCCGGACTCCGGTCCTCCGCCATCGGCCACCATTTTGCCGGCTACTCGAACCGCTTCTGGAAACTCCTCTATGACGCGGGGCTTGTGCCGCACCCGCTGACCTGCGAGGAGGATGTGCGCCTGCCGGAGTGGGGCTACGGCCTCACAAATCTGGTTGCGAGGCCTAGCGCCGGCATGGACGAACTGGGTCCCGGCGAATTTCGAGCCGGCCGTCGCCGTCTCCTCGCCAAGATCAGACGGGTTCGACCGAAAGTGGTGGCGCTCGTCGGCGTGACGGTCTATCGATCGCTGTTTTTGTCTAGAGGGAAGGTCCGTCTAGGCCTGCAACGAGAAAGGCTGGCCGGGGTCCGGGTCTTCGTGCTCCCGAACCCCAGCGGCCGCAACGCGAATTACTCTTACCAGCAGATGCTTGCTGCGTACCGAGCGTTAAGAAGTTACCTGAGGAAGGCACCAACTCGCTCTCACCGGCTATGCCGTCTTGGACGAGGCGGCCCTCACCGCCGTCAAGACCTGGCGGTTCGTAGCCGGCTCACGGCTTAAGCTGGCTCGCGATTTCGGACAGGTCCTTCGGATACAGCGCGATCTCAATGCGGCGGTTTGCCGTGCGTCCTTCCTCCGTGTCATTGGCGACTAGGGGCCTCGTGTCGGCATACCCGACCGCCAACAGGTTGGCTCGGTCCACCCCGCCATCTTCTATGAGGTAGCGGACGACGCTCGTGGCGCGGGCTGTGGACAGCTCCCAGTTGGTCGGGAATCGCCCTCTGAGTTTTACTCCTATCGGCACGTTGTCGGTGTGCCCCTCGATCCGGATCTGCTTGTCGGTCACCTTCTTCAGAATGTCACTGACCTGCTTGAGAACCTGGAGACCGGCCGGCTTCACCTGGCTCTGACCTGAGTCAAAGAGGACGCGGTCCACCATGTTGATGGTCAACCGGTCCCTGACCTGCTTGATCTTAATGTCGCCCTTGGCGATTTCGGCCTCCAACGACTTGGTCAGTTCCGCGTGTGTCTGGGTCAATCGCTGGATCTCGGCCTCCTTGGCAGCGCGCTCCTTCTCCAGGCGAGCCTTTTCCGCCGCTTCGGTCTTGAGCCGTTCGTTGAGATCCTGCTCTCGCCCCGAGAGCTGCTTGGCTAGATCGTTGGCGCGTGCCGTCTCGGCTTCGAGTTCGCCGGCGCGCTTCTGAAGCCGTGCAATCTCTTCTTGGGCCGTCGTGGTCCCGCTCATGAGCGACGCGATGCGGGCGTTTACGTCAGCGAGTTGATTTCTCAGGCTGTCTGCCTCGGCGGCCGTCTGCTTCTTAAAACTCTCGAACGCCGCAGCGGTCTGAGCTGCGCTCTTGCGCGCCTCCTCAAGCTCTGTCACTGTCTCTTCGTGAGTTCCTGAGCTGACACATCCGGTCACCAGTGCAGCACACATGACTACTCTCGTAACAGTGCAAATGTTCATGGTTTCCCCTCCTTGGTCGCCTTAGAGATATGATCTGATCATGGCAGATGTCAAGCCGATGATCCTCGACAGTGTGCTGTATACATGCAAAGGCAATGCCGATTCAAGACGAGTGGGTCGTCTTGTGTTGGTTTGTGCCGAACAAGCATCATATAGGATACTAGACCGCGCTGTGTCAGCCCTTTGATAAGCCGTTTTGATCGTGCAAGAATCGGACTGTCGATCGGATTTTGGTACAATGCGCTCCCAGCATGGCGATCACACACCCGCGCGTACACCAGATCAATGTTTCGGACGGGGGCGTACCGAAGCTGCCGGTGCCAAAAGCCTACATCACCATCCAGGGGGTTGCAGGCGACCGCCAGCGGAGCCCCCAGTACCACGGCGGGGTGGATCGGGCGGTCTGCCTGTATTCATTGGAGGTCATCGAGGCCCTGCAAGCCGAGGGCCATGGGGTCGCCCCTGGGTCCTGCGGGGAGAACCTCACGCTTGCCGGCCTGGATTGGGCCCGGCTCAAACCTGGGGACCGCTTGCGCATCGGCACCGGCGTGCGGCTGAAGGTGACAAACTACACTGTTCCCTGCAGTCAGCAGACGCAGTGGTTCAAGGACGGGAACTTCACGCGGATCTCGCAGAAGAAGCATCCGGGCTGGAGCCGACTGTACGCGCGGGTGCTGGCAGAGGGCTTGGTGCGGCCGGGGGACACGGTGGCGGTGGAGGAGGGCAATGGAGCGGGTGCTTGAACCGGAATTGATGGACGACCCCGAGCAGGCACGGGCCTACGCCCGCGCCGACTTCGAAGAAGAGAACCAGGGGTTCGTCGATCGGTTCGTGGAGTTCTACCCGGAATTCAAGGCAGGGCATGTGCTGGATCTGGGCTGCGGGCCAGCCGACATCCCGATCCGGCTTGCGCGCAAGCTTTCTGAGTGTCGGATCACCGGCGTGGATGGCTCGCCGCCCATGATCGCCATCGGCCTGGACGTGATCTGTGTGGCTGGCCTAGTGGATCGCATCGCGCTGCGGTGCGAGCGGTTCCAGGACACGGTCCTTCCGGAACGGGCCAATGCCGTCATCTCGAACAGTCTCCTGCACCATGTCCCCAACCCGTTGCAGTTCTGGTATGCGGTCAAGAAACTGGCCCAGCCCGGCGCCGTGGTGCTGGTGATGGACCTGCTCCGCCCCGAGTCGTCTGAGGCGGCGCAGGCCATCGTGGACAAATACGCCGCGGATGAGCCGGCGATCCTCCGGCGCGATTTCTATAATTCCCTGCTCGCGTCCTTCACCGAGGATGACGTGGCGGCCCAGTTGGCCGAGATGAACCTGTCCCGGCTTCTCATCGACGTCCCGGACGACCGCCACTGGATCGTCGGCGGCCGGCTCACCTAGAGGAAGGCGCGATGCAACGACTCTGCTTGGTCCTCACCATTGGCGGCGCGCTCTGGCTTTCCGTCTCTCCAGCCTTCGCGCTGGAGTTCTCGGCGGAGCAGACGACCCGGAAAGGCGCGCAGTCGATGTCGGGGAAGATTTATTTTCAGTCCGATCGATGGCGGGTGGAGATGGCGAGCCCGGACGGTCCGAAGGTCGCCATCCATCGGCTGGATAAGGCGGTCACGTGGCTGTTGCTGCCGAACCAGACGTACGTGGAGATGCCCTTGCGGATCGATCAGTTGCCACAGGTCGCCCCCAAGATTCCGGGCGAGGTGGAACGCACGCGCGTGGGGGCAGACCTGGTGGGCGGCCGCAAGACCGAGAAGTACCGGGTCACCTTGGATCTGAATGGACGGAAGCAAGTGCTCTACCAGTGGGTCGCTCCCGACGTCCAGTTCTCCATGAAGCTGGCAAGCCTTGATGGAAGCTGGGAGAGCGCCTTTGACCGTGTCGCCTTCGACCATCAGCCGCCCCACCTCTTCGAGGTGCCGGCCGGGTACACCAAGGTGCCGATGCAGCGCTGAGCCCTTCTCTGCCCTCGCCTTGCGCACCGCACCGGCGCGCAGTACGCTATAATTATATTCATGCCTTCCCTGCATATTCGCACGACTCCTCCAGGGCCCCGCGCCCGGACGCTCCTGCGGCGGTATGAGCGGCACGTGGCTCCTTCGGCCACGCAGTCCTATCCGCTGGTCGTGGACCACGCGGCCGGATGCCACGTCTGGGATGTGGACGGGAACTGCTATTTGGACTTCACGGCAGGCATCTCGGTCAGCGCCGTCGGACATGGTCACAAGCAGGTGGTCGGCGCGATTACGGCCCAGGTCGACCGGCTCATCCATTTTTCCTTTGCGGACTTCTTCTACCCGTCCTATGTCCGGATGGCCGAACGGCTGGCTGAGCTGGTGCCCGGTCGTGGGCCCAAGCAGGTGTTCCTGTGCAATTCGGGCGCGGAGGCGATCGAGGCCGCGATCAAGCTGGTGCGCCACGCGACACGGCGGCCGTACATCCTCGCCTTCTACAACGCCTTCCACGGGCGCACACTCGGGGCCCTCTCCCTGACCGCCAGCAAGCCGGTCCAGCGCCGCGGGTTTGCGCCGTTGCTGCCGGGCGTCTTTCATGCGCCGTACCCTGATCCATACCGGAGCCGCAGCGACGATCCAGCCGCGGAGTGTCTGGACCATATCGAGAACGTGTTATTCGGCACCGTGCTGCCGCCGGAGGAGACGGCCGCCGTCTTCGTCGAGCCGATTCAGGGCGAAGGTGGGCTGGTCGTGCCGCCGGACCATTTCCTGACCGGGCTCCGCCGGCTGTGCGATCGCCACGGGATTTTGCTGGTGGACGACGAGGTGCAGGCCGGCATGGGGCGTACCGGGAAGTTCTTCGCGATCGAGCATGCGGGCGTGGCGCCGGACGTCATCTGCTTGGCCAAAGCGGTGGGCGGGGGTTTGCCGCTGGGCGCCGTGATCGCCCGCAAGCGGGTCATGTCGTGGGAGAGGGGCTCGCACACTTCCACCTTCGGCGGCAATCCGGTGGCCTGCGAAGCGGGTCTGGCCACCATCGAGGTGATCGAAAAGGAAGGGCTCATGCGGAACGCCGCCGAGCAGGGCGCGCACATCCAGAAGCGCCTGCGTCACTTGCAGCAGAAGTGCCGGTCGCTGGGTGACGTGCGCGGCCGTGGCCTGATGATCGGCGTGGAACTCGTGCGCAACCGGCGGACCAAGGAACCGGCGGAACGCCAGCGCGACGACGTCGTGCAGAAAGCCTTCCGGCGAGGACTCCTCCTGCTCCCGTGCGGCAGGAACGTGATCAGGATCAGCCCCCCGCTGTCCATCACTCGCGAAGAAGTGAATCAGGGGCTGGGGGTGCTGGAAGAGGTGCTGTCATGAAGACATTGGTGATGAACTTTATCGGAGGCAAGTGGGTCGGTGCCCATGCGGGGCGGACCTTTGACAGTCGAGATCCGTCCACCGGCGAGGTGGTCGGGCGGTGCGTGGATTCGGGACCGGAGGACATCGACAAGGCGGTGAAGGCCGCGACCGAGGCCTTCGAGTCGTGGCGGCGGATGCCCGCCCCCCGGCGCGGGGAGATCCTATTCCACGTCGCCGAGCGGCTGGTGCGGGACAAGGAGACCCTGGCGCGCACCGTGACCCGCGAGATGGGAAAGGTGCTGGCCGAGGCGAAGGGGGACGTGCAGGAGGCGATCGACATGGCCTACTACATGGCGGCTGAAGGGCGGCGCCAGTTCGGCCTTGTCGTGCCGTCCGAGCTGCCGGACAAGTCTGCCCTGTGCGTGCGGGAACCGGTAGGGGTCGTTGGCTTGATCACGCCGTGGAATTTCCCCATCGCCATCCCTTCCTGGAAGACCTTCCCGGCGCTGATCCTCGGCAACACGGTGGTGCTGAAGCCGTCCCCAGAGACGCCGGTCACGGCCGCGCTCTTCGTCAAAGTCCTGGAAGAGTGCGGGGTGCCGCCTGGCGTGGTGAACCTGGTCCTGGGAAACAGCCCCGCACTGGGCGAGGCGCTCGTGCGCCATGCGAACGTGGCGCTGATCTCGTTCACGGGCTCGACGGCAACCGGCGACAAGGTGGCTGTGGAGGCGGCTGCGCACCACAAGCGGGTGGCGCTCGAGATGGGCGGCAAGAACGCCATTCTGGTCATGGAAGACGCCGACCTGGACCTGGCCGTGGACGGGATCACCTGGAGCGCCTTCGGGACGACCGGCCAGCGCTGCACGGCCTGCAGCCGGCTCCTTGTCCACCGGGAGGTGAAGGAGCGGCTGACCCGGATGCTCCTCAACCGGATGGCGAAGCTGAGCGTGGGGAACGGGTTGAAGCCCGGCGTCGAGATCGGCCCGCTCATCAATCAGGCGCAGATGGAGCGGGTGCAGCAGTACGTGCAGGTGGGCATGCAGGAGGGAGCACGGCTTTTGACGGGAGGTAAGGCGCTGACCGACGGCGAGTACGCGCGCGGGCATTTCTTCACCCCGACGCTCTTCGATCAGGTGAAGCCCACGATGCGGATCGCGAAGGAGGAGATCTTCGGGCCCGTGCTGGGGACGATCGAAGTCAAGGATCTCGAGGAAGCCATTGCGGTCAACAACAGCGTCGAGTACGGGTTGTCCACCGCGGTCTACACGCGGGATATCAACCGGGCGCAACGCGCCATGCGGGATATCCGGACGGCGATCGTGTACCTCAACGCCGGCACGATCGGCAGCGAGGTCCATCTGCCCTTCGGCGGGATGCGACGCACCGGCAATGGCCATCGCGAAGCGGGCCAGGCGGCGCTGGACACGTTCAGCGAATGGAAAGCGATCTACGTGGATTACAGCGGACGTCTTCAGCGAGCGCAGATTGACAAGGACTGAAACACGAAATGGAGCGAGCCATGGAACGGGGTGTGGAATTGGAAGCGGTCATTGACGGGCTCCTCAAGAACTACCTCTCGCGCAACTTGGCGGCGCGGGGCCTGCAAGCGGCGCTGGACGAGGTGGGCGTCGGCTTTCGGCCGGTGGTGGACCACCTCACGATCCGGACGCTGGACATTGATCGTCGCGCGGAGGAGTTTCTCCGGCTGGGGTACAGCTATTCGGAGACCTTAAACTACGACGACTGGTTCGCCAAGGTGTACCGGGCTCCGGGGTTCCCGCCCTTGTTCATCGATCAGGCCTATCCGGACGCTCGCGGGGCCTCCAGCATCATCCCCGGCTGGGTGGCCAAGTTCGGCGACCGGACCCTGCACCACGTCGCAGTTCTGGTGGGGGATATCGAATGGGCCATCCTCCGCCTCAAGGCCCAGGGGGTCGTCTTCACAGGGGACATCGTGGGGATGCGCGGCGGGCCCCTGCGCCAGATCTTCACGGCTCCCGAGCGGGTGGACGGAGAGGCCTTCTCGGTGCTCGAGCTGACCGAGCGGCATCACGGCTTCCAGGGCTTCTCCCCTCCCCAAGCCAACGCGCTCATGCGATCCACGGTCGGCACCGGCTAGCGATTTCCGCTTGTCGAATCCGGGCGGGTTTTTGTATAATCGTACTTCGCTCACGCAGCAAGGGATCGTTTTCAAGGAGGGAGAGGCCGTGAAAGGAATGTGGATCTTTTTGCAGACTTGCTTGGTGTTTCTGTGCACCGTCGCCGTCGTCTTGGCTGAAGAAGCCGCGAAGGCCGAGGTCAAGGACGATCCGTACGCGCCGATTTACTACATCTGGTACACGTTGATTGCGGTCATCTTGGCTTGGGGCGTGTACGACTCGTTCATCCGTCCTGTCGACTAACAACCAAATCACAACCGGCCATGAGGCCCCATAAAGCCGGACGGCTTTATGGGGCTTGGCTGATTGTCGGGTCGTAGAGGATTTGGATGCTATTGCCGTCCGGGTCGGCGAGGTAGCACGAATAGCTGCCGTCCCGGTGTCGCTTAGGGGCGGCGAGAATCCTCACGCCGTTCTGCGTCGCCCACTCTGCCCAGGCGTCCACCACTTGCTGGCTGCCCGCAATGAAACCGAAGTGCTCCAGGGGGGACCAGAAAGGTTGCGTTGGCTCGGGATCGCCCGGAGCGGGCGCCTCGTGCAGCGCGAGGTTGTCGGTCCCTGAACTCAGGTAGCAGTTCTGCGGGTCTGGTTCCCAGACGACCTTCATGTTGAAGATGCGTTGGTAGAAGTCCTTGGCCTTCCGGATGTCACGTACTCGGAGCGCCAGGTGTCGTAAGCCTTGCAGCAGGGGGCAGCCCTTTTCCATCACAGTTTCCTCGCAGGAACATTCGCCTCGTGTGGGGAGCTTATCATTATCATAATCATAAAGGATTGAATTCGCCGGGAGAAGTATCTAGCATAATGAGTATTAGGAGAACGGCATGCAGGACTGGAGTCGGCCCGACCCCCTGACGCGCGATCTGATTCACCTCATCAACGCGCGGCGGCACGATCATTGGGACGTGGACGCCGCGCTCGACACCCTCACCGAACTCATCGAGCAGGGACGCGAGGAAGAGATCCTGAGAGTGATGGCGGCGCTCGACGAAGACATGGCCGAGTGGCTCTTCGACCTGGTCGCCGAGGCCGCGTCGACCACGGTGGGGGACGACGAGGAGGACGAAACGCAGGGGGGCTCGCAGTTGACGATCG
>Ga0209160_1001517_pt1 | contig 19572 bp, 20 predicted proteins | sample GraSoiAngelo_153_FD_186167 | JGI IMG/M metagenome (GOLD analysis project Ga0209160, IMG submission 186167) | Grasslands soil microbial communities from the Angelo Coastal Reserve, California, USA - 14_1009_12_40cm (SPAdes) (version 2) | ecosystem: Environmental > Terrestrial > Soil > Grasslands ... | reverse complement strand
TCCGCCGCTGGTGCTCGGTCCCGACAAGAAGCCGCTGGCCAAACGCCATGGCGCCAAGGATGTGCTCGAGTACCGCGAAGCGGGTTATCTTCCGGAGGCGGTCGACAATTTCCTCGCGTTTCTCGGCTGGTCGCCGGGTACCGAGGAGGACATCCTCACCATGGACCAGTTGATCCAGAAATTCTCGATCGAGAAAATCCAACCGAGCCCGGCGATGGCCAACCTCGAGCGGCTCGAATGGCTCAACGGTCAGTTCATCCGGCGGCTCAGCCCCGACGAGCTGGCCACTCGATTGGCCTCGCGCATGCCGGACGTGTCCGTGCAGGCCCTGCGGCCCCTGATGCCCCTGGTGCAGGAACGTCTGCGCACCCTCAACGAGGCGCCCGAGATGCTGCGCTTCTTCTTTGCGGAGCCCGAGGCGTATCGGCCAGAGCAACTTATTCCGAAGGGACGGGACGCGGCCGCCGCCACGACGGCGCTCGAGAACGCCCGCTCAACGCTGGCCACACTGCCCGATTGGACCCCGGAGACAATCGAGGCCGCCCTCCGCGCGCTGGCCGAGCGGCAGGGCTGGTCGTCGCGCGACCTCTTCATGACCTTGCGGGTGGCGATCACCGGTCGAACCGTGACCCCGCCGCTGATCGAGTCGATCAGCCGGCTGGGAAAGGACCGGGTGCTGGCAAGGCTGGATCGCGCCGCGTCCGCCCTGGCGTAGCCGCTCCCGAACTAAAGCCGGATCGGCGGCAGCGGCCAGTAGCGCCAGCGAACCCGAGCCAGGATGTGCTCGCGCGTGACGGTGCCAAACTCTCGCGAATCGGTGCTCGCCCTCGGGTTGTCACCCACGAGAAAAATCGTGCCGGTGTTGTCGATCGAATGGATCCGCTTGATGATCTCCAGTTGCGGACGGTCGGGGCGCCGGGCAACGACGACATCACCGGGACGAAGGACGGCCGCGCCATCGAGGGGCTCGGCGATGACGAGCGCGCCGTCACGTAACCGCGGCGCCATGCTGTCGCCATTCACACGCAGCGGGTAGACTGATTTCAGAGTCAGTGATTCATCGTATAGGAGGAGTTGGCACCATGAATTTGCGTGAGTGGCTACGTCCGAGCCGCACCGTCGAGGCCCACTGCGATCTCCCGTGTGGCATCTACGACCCCGAGCAGGCTCGGATCGAGGCGGAGTCGGTCTACAACATCATCAAAAAGTACAACGACTCGAAAGACGAGGTGTACCGGCAGCGTGCCATCGTCATCAAGGAAGAGCGGGCGGAGCTGGCGAAGCATCACCTGGACGTGCTCTGGAGCGACTGGTACAAGCCGGAAAAGCATGACGCCAAGTTCCCGCAACTCAAAGAGGTCCTCAAGCAGGCGGTGACGCAAGGCTCAAAGGCCAAGGCCTCCGTCGACCTCGCCGAGGCGCAGAAATTCCTCGACCTGATCGACCAGGTCGACCAGATCTGGCAGAAGGCCGGTGGCCCGCAGGAGACCCGCGTCGCCCGACCCGCCGCCGCCCCGACGCGCGCTTAGCTGAAGCATCGCCGCGGGCGCGTCGAGGCGCCCGCGGTTTATGGCGACCAGGCCAGGCGTGAGTCCGCGTCGAGGAAGCTGCCGTGGGAGACCTCTTCGGCCGCGCTGGTCGCGCGCAGCTGGCCGCCGCCGGCCGACACCGGCAGGATGAACAGGTCGAAGCTGCCGTTCATCAGCTTCAGGAAGGCGATCGCGCTGCCATCGGGGGCCCAGACCGGTTGCGACACCATTCCGGTTTGCAGCACGACGGCCGCCTCCGTCGGATAGGGGCGCGGATCACCGCGGTAGCTCGGCTCCAGCGGCATCACCTCGAGATCGTCGCCGGCCGGGCTCCCATGAATGAATGCCACAAAGCGCCCGTCCGGTGAGATCGCCGGCTCGAAATTGCGGGCCTGGTCGGGTGAGAGGTAGGCTCGGGCACCCGTCCGCACGGAGAGCCAGCTGAGTCGCGCTTCCGGCTGCAGCGGCACCCCGCCGTACAGATAGCTGGTGTAGAGCAACTGGTCGCCGACCCCCGGACGAAAGGTCGGATCGCTATCGCCGCCCGTGTAGGCGACGGGCGCAACCAGCGAGCGCGGTTGGCCGCCGGCCGTGTCCTCCATCCAAATGCCCAGGTCGTTGGGCTGCAGGTTTTGCGGACTGGAGCGCTGCTTGCCGCGATCGGTCAGATAGGCGATGTGCCCGCCGTCAGCCGAGAACGCCGGGGCGAACGCCCAGAGCGCCCCCTCGGCCGCGGCTGCCGGCGTGATGGTCCGTCGGTTCTGACCCAGGACGTCGCTCAGCACGATGCTCGAGCTCTGCGCCTGCAGCTCCACAAACGCGAGCCGGCTTCCATCGGGGCTCACCGCCGGATCTTTCACGGTCGTCCCCCGGAGCAATGCCGTCAGCCGAGTCCCGGCGAATCGGTAGAGTGTCCGGCTTTTGGTGAGATACAACCGCCCGGGAACCGCCACCCGCTTGACCGGCATGACGACCCTGCCCGGGTCGTGGGACGGAGTCCCACTCGAGGTACAGCCGGCGCCGACGATAACCGCGATTGCGAGCACCGCCCCCATCACCGGTCTCATGACAGAAGGTCCGCGCCAAAGAGCTGGCGCAGGTAGGCGTTGACCGCTGGCCAGTTCGCGACCAGGATTTGCTGCCCGTCCGCTGACGTCGCATCGTGGACATAGGGGGTGATGAAGGCCTGGTGAACCCCGCCGCCGTGCATGCCCCGCATGAACAGGGCCAGCTGGGTCAGGCGAACCAGGTCGAGATCCGTTTTGACGTGCCCGTTGAGATCTCGAGCGAGGGTGGGGATCGCCGTCACGAGGTCCATGCCGGCCATCCGCTGCTGGAGCGCCAGCAACACCTGCTGCTGGCGGATGGACCGCCCGAAATCACTCAGCAGATCGCCGTGCCGAGAGCGCACGTACTGCAGGGTGTGCCGGCCGTCGAGGTGCTGCGGCCCGGCCGCCAGGAAGACCCGCTCGGTGCCGTAGCCACTATCGCTGAAATCGTTTGGATAGTTATCGTCGAGCACCGGGTGCAGGACGTCAACGTCGACACCACCCAATCGATCAACGACGCGGACGAGGCCGTTGAGGCCAATCCAGGCGTAGTAGTGGATGGGAATCTTGAAGGCCCGCTCCACTGTGGCGCGCGCGAGTGATGCCCCGCCTTCGGCAAAGGCGAGGTCAATCTTGGCGCTGGGATGACCCGGGATCTCCACCCAGAGGTCGCGCGGAAGCGAGAGCAGGGTCACCTGGTGACGCGTTCTGCTGGAACTTCTGATCGTTATCGCTGCCGAGCAGCAGGATGTTGATTCGCTGCGTCGAATCCAGCGGTGGCGGGGGCTTGGCCGGCGCCGGCACGCCACGCGCAGGGACGGCGGGACGGTTGTCGAGGAGGGCGAGCACCGGCGAGAGATAGAGCAGGACACTGGCGATCAGGGCGACGCCGAGCACCACGGCGCCCAGGACGATCCAGTGCGAGCGACGCAGGCTCAACCCGCGGGTGCCTCCCGAGGCTCCCGAGTGATTCATGCTTCCAACCAGGCGCGTGGCGACACGCCTGACCTCCCACCCTATTAGGCGTGGCCGCGCGCTACCCCGTCAAGTCGGCGGTTTGAAAGGCCTTCCGTAATCGTGAAGGCTGGATGAGAAAGCGTTACGGAATCGTGGCCGCCGAAGGCGAACAAGGGGACGAATGCTGGACGTTACGAGAGGTAGAGAGATGCACGAGCTAGGGAATATCCTCTCGCTGCGATTCAATAATCCGGCCATCGCGCATGCGTCCCGCACCCCTGCCCAGTTGACCTTCTGCTACCAGTGCCATTCCGCGGTTGACCTGGGCGCCACGACGACGGCGCTGCGGTCGGGGCACTGGGCGCGGATCGGCACCTGTGCCCACTGTGGGACGACGATCACCCGGATTCTGAAAGCCAGCTAGTAACATCGGTTCGTGACCTCCCGGCCTTCGCGGCCAGCGGCCCGTCGTGCCCGCCGCGCCGCCCCCAACGTCGACGCGGTCGAGTCGCATGCGCCGAAGGAGCAGGCCCGACCGGATAAGGCATCCTACGCCATGATCCTGGCCTTCGCCGCCGCCCTGCGCTCCACCTGCCTTTCGCGCAAAGTGGGTTGCGTCATCGTCCGCGACGGCCAGGTGATCGCGACGGGGTACAACGGGACGCCAAAAGGCACCTGGCATCCGGAGGAATTTCCGCGACCCTGTCCCTGCGTCGGCGGGGTCAGCGGCGCCGACCTCTCGCTCAAGTACTGCGCCCACGGCGAGGCCAATGCCTTAGCGCAGAGTGCGTACCGGGGGGCGTCAACTTCGGGCGCTGATATTTTCTGCACCAATTTTCCCTGCATCGAATGCGTCAAGCTGCTGATCAGCGCCGGCATCCGCGCCATCTATTACGTCCACGGCTATCCGGACCTGAGCGGCCTGCGCGATCGGTACCTGAGCCAGGCCGGAATCCCCACCCACCCTATCGCGTGGTCGCGGATTCAGCCGCACCTGTCGGCGCTGGCCAAGGGCTAGCCGGCGCATCGACGGCGGCGGGTTCCACCAGGAACGACACGCTCATCGCCGGGTGTGGGCGGGCCGGCAGGGAGGCCGCCGACGGAAGCAGGACGGCACAGACGACGGCGATGATGAGCCAGCGGCGCCAGGAAGCCCCCACGGGAACGCAACGGCGGTGACCGGCGGCACCGGTCCGGCGTCGCCGGGCTGCTCCAGCGGCGCCATGGCGGTGTTACAGCGCCGGCTGGAGTTGTCGGGGTGCGCCGGCGCGCCGCACAGACTGCGCATATCGAACCGAGTCCGTCGCCGCCTTGCGGGGCGTCGTTCGCTTCGCCAGCCCGACCCAGAAGGCCGCGGCGCCAGCGTAACGGTCGCGGGGGGCGCTATCACCCGGGCGAGCCGGACAGGCGACCGCCCGGCCCCCATCCCGCAGCAGCACGCTCCCGTCGGGTGCCGTCAGGTAGACGAGTCGCGGGCCCATCTCCGCCAGCAGCCGGACCGCCTCGCGGTTGTCAACCGGACCAAACAGCACCCGGGCGTCCGCCTCCTGGAGCGCGACGCTCTCGGCCGCGGCGATCGCCGGCTCCAGCACGCGTCGAGTGATGCGGGCGTTCGTCCACCACAGAAGCTGGGCGTCGAGCCATAGGGCGGCACGGGCTCCGCGAGCCCGGGCGGTCGTCAGCGCCCCGAGCGCCGCCGAACGGGCCGGTTCGACCGACAGGCTGTAGCCGGAGACGACGACGAGCGCCGCCGCCGCGGAGAGAGGTGGCAGCTCGTCGAGACGAAGCGCGAGGTCGGCGCCGCGCTCGACCCGGCGCCCGGCGGCCTCGCCGTCAGGGTCGTGCCAGACAGTGGTCCGCTGCCCGGGCGCGCGGCGGAGCCAGCGCAGGTCGACATGCAGCCGTTCCAGCCCCTCGTTAATTCGCGAGCCGGCCTGGTCGTCACCAACCTTGGCCACCAGCGCGGTTCGCGCGCCGAGCGCCGCGGCGTGCGCCACGAGCCGGGCGGCGCCGCCACCCAGGATGCGCTGATCCTCGCTGCCCCGCTCCTCCGCGATATCCCCGACGGCGAGCCAATCGAGGGCCCCGCTCATCGGGGTCATCATAGTTAGTCGGGTTCGTGCTCTGGGGGCGGTGGGGGTGTCGGGACGACCGGTGGATGGCCATGGTCCGACCGGCGCGGCGCCGGCGCGGGGACCGGCACAACCGTCACGCTGGCCGTCGCGACAGCTGCGGGCATCGGAGCGGCGGCGGCGTGGGCGGCGTTTCGAGCCCCGGGATTCGCGGTCCTGCCGTCCGTCGATCCCACTCGAACCGCCGACGCCAGGACGCCGAGCACAACGGTGGTGCTCGAGGCCGCCGGCTCGACCCGATCGTTCCCCTCGAGCGCCGGCAGGCTGAGCGACAGGTGCAGCTGGCGGCCGGCCGGGGGGCCGAGCGCCAGCGAGGTCATCTGGTAGAGGGCAAGCCCACCGCCAAAGACCAGGGCCGTGGCGGCCGATAGTGCTCGAGGCCCGACCGCGGCGGCCGCCCGTGGCATGGCTTGCATGCTAGGGACCGTTCGTTTCAGCTCGGTAGTCCATTCGGCCTATTCCGCCGGTCGTTCGGATGACGGCCGTAGAGTGGAGAGGTGAGCAATCGCCTGGCTCAGGAGACCAGCCCCTACCTGCTAGAGCACGCGAACAATCCGGTCGACTGGTACCCCTGGGGCCCGGAAGCGCTGGCCAGAGCCCGGCGCGAGAACAAACCGATCCTGCTCAGCATCGGTTACAGCGCCTGTCACTGGTGCCACGTGATGGCTCGCGAATCCTTCGAAGACTCCGAGATCGCCGCGCTGATCAACCGAGACTTCGTCGCCATCAAGGTCGACCGGGAAGAGCGGCCGGACCTGGACCAGGTCTACATGCGCGCGGTCCAGGCCATGACCGGCTCGGGCGGCTGGCCGATGACCGCCTTCTTGCTGCCGGACGCGACGCCATTCTTTGCCGGCACGTATTTCCCACCGAGCGATCGCTTCGGCATGCCGTCGTTCCGACGCGTCCTCACCGCGGTCACTGACGCGTTTTCGAATCGAATCGGCGAGGTCGAGGCGACCGCGACGCAGGTGCGCGAATATCTCCAGAGGCCCGCGGTTCCGCTGGCAGCCGGGTCGCTGACGCCCGCGTTGCTGGACGAGGCCTACACGCGACTGGCCCGTGACCATGATCCGACCCACGGTGGGTTCGGCAGTGCACCCAAGTTTCCGCAACCGATGCTGGTCGATTTCCTGTTGCGCAGCCATCGGCGAACCGGCGACCCGTCGGTGCTGGCCATGGCCCAGCAGACTCTGCAGGCGATGGCGGCTGGCGGCATGTACGACCAGCTCGGCGGTGGATTTCATCGCTACAGCGTGGACGAGCGCTGGCTCGTTCCCCACTTTGAAAAGATGCTGTACGACAACGCGCTGTTGCCGCGGGCCTACCTCGATGCCTGGCAGCTGACCGGCGACGCCGGCTTCCGCCGGGTAGTGGAGGACACGCTCGCGTTTGTCCAGCGTGAACTGCTATCTCCCGACGGCGGCTTCTATTCCAGCCTCGACGCGGACAGTGAGGGCGAAGAAGGCCGCTTCTACGTGTGGACGCCACACGAACTGGAACTCGCGCTCGGCGTCGATGACGCCACCGCCGTGGCGCGGGCATTCGATGTGAGCGATGCCGGAAATTTCGACGGTCGCAACATCCTCCATCCCATGACGCCGGACGCCTCAGCCGTGCTGGCTGGGGTGCGCGAACGGCTGCTGGCGGCGCGCGCGGGCCGGGTGCGGCCGCACCGCGACGAGAAAGTGATTGCCGGGTGGAATGGGCTGATGCTGCGCGCCTTCGCCGAGGCGGGCCGCGTGCTCGATCGCCCTGACCTGCTGTCAATCGCGGAGGCGAACGCGCGATTCCTGCTGTCGCGGATGCGGACCGGTGAGCGGATGCGACGCAGCTACAAAGACGGGCGCGCCACCCTCGCCGGCTACCTCGAGGACCAGGCGGCCGTAGCCGACGGCTTGCTCAGCCTCTATGAAGCCACCTTCGAAACCCGCTGGCTGGATGAAGTCCGCCGGCTCATGCGGGAAACGCTGGCGGCGTTCTGGGATGCGCCGCGCGGCGCGTTCTTCGATACGGCGGCCGACCAGGAACAATTGGTGGTGCGGCCGCAGGACGTCACCGACAACGCGATCCCATCCGGCACCTCGATGGCGGTCGACGTGCTGCTGCGCGGCGGCAGGTTGCTCGGCGAAGACTCGTGGATCGCGATCGCCCGATCGTCCCTCGAGCGACTGGCACCCACGGCCGCGAAGGCCCCGCTGGCATTCGGGCGGTTGCTCGCCGCGCTGGACTTCGAGCTGGGACGGCCGGTGGAGCTGGCGGTCATCGGTCCGCTGGCCGACGCGAAGACCCGACGATTGCTCGACGTTGCTCGGCTTCGGTATCTTCCCAACCGCCTGCTGGCAGCTGCACCGGACGGCGACGGTCGCGGCATTCCGCTGCTGGCCGAGCGCCGCGCGCTCAACGGGGCGGCGACCGCCTACCTGTGCGAGGGATTCGTCTGCCAGTCCCCCACCACGGATCCAGCTGAGCTGCAACGACAGCTCGAAACCTTCAGCGCCCGCTAAGCCAGGTTTCGTAATCGGCGGGCGTGTTGATGTTTCTGAAGGACCGCAGTTCCGGGTCGATCCGGCGGAGTTCGGCCGCGGTCACATAGCGCACCTCAACCCGCGCCAGGAGATCCTGTACCCGGTGTTCGCCGGCCTGCAGCATCATCTCGATGCGGGGCGCGAGCGATCGCTGGTAGAGAGCGCAGACTCCCTCGGGCTGGTCACCGACGCGGGGCACCACGGCCTCTACGCCGGCAGCCAGGTTGCGCAGCAATGCGCCGAGCCGCGGCTCTACGTCCGGCAGGTCGCAGGCGACCACCCACACCAGGGGATGTGCGGCTTCGACCAGGCCGGCGTGCAGGCCGGCCAGCGGACCCATCCCCGGATAGCGATCCTCGATCCAGCGACCCCCCGCCGGCCCCGGGTTCGCGGCACCGCCGGCGACGATGGTCTCATCGACCACCGGCGCGAGCCGGCGCACCAGGTGGTCGACCAGCGTTCCGTCACCTGCCGGCAAGCGGGCCTTGTCGCGGCCCATGCGGCGGCTGCGCCCTCCGGCGAGGACGAGAAGGGTGCAGCCGTCCGCCATGGGACGAGCGTAGCGCGGCCTACTGGCCGATTGCGCCGCTGATGTTGCAAAACACGTTCGCGACCTGGTTGCCGAGGATGATCAACACCGCGATCACGACCACCGCGATCAGGACCAGGATCAAGGCGTACTCGACCATGCTCTGCCCACGCTCGTGACGAATCAAACGATCGATGAGTGCGCGAATGAGTCCGGCGATATGCATAGATTGGATTGTCCGTTACCAACCTTGCGCGCCCTGTTACAGGATCGTCGCCGGTCTGCCGCACCGCCGTGTCGTCAGACGGACGCATGAAAAAAGGCCGGCACGCGCCGGCCTGTGTATTCGCTCTCTGTTCCCGGATTACGGCGACGCCGAAGTCGAAGCCGACGCGGACGCCGCGATCGACGGCGCGCTGGATGTGCTCGGGTTGACGATCGTCGTGTTCACACCGACCCCGAACCAGTGGGCGAAAGCAAAGCCATAGAAGAGGATCGCCAGGACGACGATCAAGGCGATCAGGAAGATCGCCACCACCGCCGCGCTGGAGCCGCCGTCGCCATCATCGTGCTCGTGTACGACTGCCATGAACTAACCTCCCTGGTACCTTGATGACTTAGTTGATACCGCCGCTATCATATCAAGCCGATACCCGGCCGTCAATATTGGCACTGGCCGGTCACTCAGCGAAGCCAAGGCCGATGTGGATATGTGGAAAGTTTTGTGCATAAGCCAAATCCCGAGATTGGCTCAGCGGTTGCGCGCCACGTCCCGGGTGGTGGCCTGCGCGATGGGACGGACCACCAGCGCATCGATGTTGACGTGCGCCGGCCGGGTTACGACCCAGAGAATGCAGTCCGCGACATCGGCGCCGGTCAGCGGCTGCATCCCCTCGTAGACCCCCGCGGCCCGCGCCGCGTCGCCTTTGAACCGGACCAGGCTGAACTCGGTCTCGACCATGCCGGGCTCGACCTCGGTCACCCGGATTGGCTCGCCCATCAGCTCCAGCCGAAGCGTGCCGGTGATGGCCCGTACGGCGTGCTTGCTCGCGGTGTAGCCGACGCCGCCGGGATAGACCTCGAAGCCGGCGACGGACCCCAGGTTGACGATGTGGGCCCGCGGCGCTCGGCGCAGTAACGGAAGCAGCGATTTCGTCACCCGCAGCAGGCCCAGGACATTGGTCTCTATCATCTGCACCCAGTCGTCGTCGGATCCCTCGGCCAGCGGTTGGAGGCCGGCGGCGAGCCCGGCGTTATTGATCAAGATCTCCACCTGGTGATGTTCGGCGTCGATGGCGCGAGTGAAGGCCTCGATGCTGGCCGGATCCCTGACGTCCAGCGGCAGGCTGCGCCCGCCCAGCTCCCTGGCGATCGCTGTCAGTCGATCTTGCCGGCGGGCGCCAAGCACGACGTGGAACCCGGCGCCGGCCAGGGCGCGCGCTGTCGCCTCACCGATGCCCGAGCTCGCGCCAGTGACGACCGCGATCCGATCGGTGTCAGGCATGTTGGTAATGGTAGGCGAGGCGAGTTTGGGCGACCGCGACTTCGCGATCTGTTCTTTTTCGACGACGCCCGGTATTCTTGGCGGAGGAGATTCCGGGCAGGAGGCACGGGGAAGGCATGGTCCTGCGACGGCGTGCGCTCGCGCTCACGGGCGCGCTCATCGTCATCGCCACGTGCGGTGTACTGGCCGGCGTGGTGAGTGCCGGCAGCGTCTGGGCCGCGAGCGCTACTCCGGCCATCGCGGCAAAGCACCATCCGTCGCCCTCGCCCACCCCGCAGCCCACGCCGCCACCGACGCTACCGCCTCCGCCTCCGCCGACGCCAACGCCGCTGCCAACGTTGCCTCCGCTACCGCCGACCCCACCGCCAACCCCGGGGCCAACCGTTTCGGACAGTGCCAACCCATCACCTTCGGCTCCCGCGCCAACCACCGCCTCGGCACCGTTGGCGCCGGCGGCAGCCGATAGCGCCGGATCGCTGCCCTTTTCCGGCGGTCCATCAACCGAAGGGTCGGCGCAGGCGGTGGCGATTGCGCCCACGCCCCAGGCCGTGGCGGCGGCCGCGGACGCAGGGGCGGCGTTCGACAGCCAGAGTTTGTTCTGGTTGATCACGGCGGTCGTGATGGCGATCCCGTTGCTGATCGTGATGACGCTGCTGGCGACGGTGTTGACCCGTCGCTGACGGCAAAAACCCCTGCGGCCGGGTGTCTAGCCCTTGACGGAGCCGGCCAGGATCCCGCGGACGAAGTAGCGCTGCAGGGTGAAGAAGACGATTAGGGGCACGACCATCGACACGAACGCCGCGGCCGTCAGGTACTCGCGGTGCTGGCCCAGCGAGCCGACCAGATTGGTGAGGGTCACGGTCAGCGGGGCGACCTCCGGCGTGCCGCCGACGTAGATCAACGCCACCAGCAGGTCGTTCCAGACCCAGAGGAACTGGAAGATGATCAGCGAGGCGAGTGCCGGGACGGACAGCGGCAGGACGAGACGGAAGAACACGGTCACCGGCCCGGCCCCGTCGATCTCGGCGGATTCGAACAGGTCCGCGGGCAGGACCCGGAAGAAATTAGCCAGCAGGTAGATAGCGAAGGGTAGCCCGTAGCCGGTATGGGCAATCCAGATCGCGAGAAAGCCGGCGTTGAGGCCGCCGGGAAGCGTATTGCCGGAATTGAGGCCAAAGTGCACGGCAAGGGTCAGCAGCGGGATGAACGTCAGCTGTAGCGGCACCGCCAGCAGCCCGACCAGCGCCAGGAAGATCCAGTCACGCCCCCAGAACTTCATCCAGGCGAAGGCGTAGGCGGCGAAAGCCGCGACGGCGGCCGGGATGATGGTGGCGGGGATCGTGATCATGAAGCTGTTGAAGAAGCTGGGGGCGAGGTCGCTGGCGCCCAGCACGGCGCGATAGCTGTCGAGGGTGAAGGCAAAGGGGGGTGCGAGCGCCGTCCACCAGCCGCTGGTGTTGAACGCACCGCCCTGACGGAACGAGTTGATCAACAGCCCGAGGGTGGGCACGATCCAGGCCAGCGTCAACGCGATGACGGCCACATTCAGGCCGGCGGTGCCGACACGCGCCGAAATCCGCTGCGACCATCGCGTCGCCGGACGAACCGTGGTCGGGGGGGCGGCCGGCGGCGCAGCGGTCGCGACGCTCATCGGCGGGCTTCCACCGCCCTGAACTGGCGGAGGTTGAAGATCAGGACCGGCACCACGGCGAGCAGCAGAATCACGGCGAGCGCGCTGGCGTTGGCATTATTGCCAGCGTTGTAGAGCTCCGAGTACATCCGTCTCGCCAGGATATCTGTGTTGTAATTGCCGGCGGTCATCACGTACACGACGTCGAAGGCCTTGAGGGCGAAAATCACCATGGTGGTGCCCACCACGACGATGGTCGGCATCATCAGCGGCAGGATGATGCGGCGGAAGATCGTAAGCTCCGTGGCGCCATCCACGCGCGCAGCCTCCAGCAGTTCTCCCGGAATGCCCTTGAGGGCCGCCGACAGGATCACCATGGCAAAGCCGGTGGCGCCCCAGACGCCGATCAGGATTAGTGCGAAGTTGTTGAATCGCGTGTCCTGGATCCAGGTGATCGGCTGTCCGTGGAAAATGTTGACCAGGATCGCGTTGAGGGTACCCGTCTGGGGCTCCGAGGGGTCCTTGTAGTAATACACGAACTGCCAGATGATGGCCATCGCCACGAACGAGATGGCCATCGGCATGAAGATCAGGGACTTGACTGGCTTTTCGTACCGGACCCGGTCCGAGAGAACGGCGAGCAGGAGGCCGAATACAAGCACCAGCCCGGTGTAGAGAACCAGCCAGTACACGTTGTTCCGCAGCGCGATCAGTACGCCGTTGTCGGTCAGCATCCGAACGAAGTTGTCGAGGCCGACAAACTTGCTACCGCCGCGGTCAAAGAAGCTTCGGATGATGGTACCGACCATTGGGTAGACGAGGATCAGGCCGACGATCAGGATGGCCGGACCAACCCAGACCCACGGACGAACCGACGGCTGGCTCCGCTTCGGCAGTCGCTTGACCAGGAACTCCGCGCCGAGGGTGTAGCCGACCAGGGCGGCGGGCACGGCGATGATCACGGCCACGAGGATCGGCAGGTTGACGGTCAGCAACGTTTGCCAGTCCACCTGGAGTCCCGGCAGCCGGATCAACGCCGTGATCCCTTCCATGTCGTTAATCCATTACGACCACTCGATCATGACGACGCATAGGCGGTCGCCTGCTTCTTGTCCAGGTCGGACAGGATGGAATCCAGCTGTGACTGGTTCTGGACGAACTTCAGCACCGCCGACCAGTAGGCGGCCTGCATGTCGCTCGGCATCAGGTCGCCCGCATCGTAGCGCCCGATCTTCGTGCTGATGACCACTTGGGCAAGAGCCTTCGAGATCGGATCCGGGTAGTCATTAAGGCTGACTTGCTTGTTGATCGCGATCTTGCCACCGCCCCGCTTCACCCAGATGTCCTGTGCATCGGCCGTGGCGAGATACTTCATCAGCGCTCGCGCCTGCGGAGTGTCTTTCGTCATGACAAACGCGTCACCGGCGAGCACGTGCGCGCCCGCATTCGCGGAATTCACGTCCGGTAATGGGAAGACGGCGTAGTCCGTCCCAGCCGTCGGCTTGGGAGTGTAGCCGTCGAAGAAGCTGGTGATGAACGATCCCTGGTTGAACATGTAGCACTTGGGCGGACTCGCGAAGAGTCCCTGACCGCCGTCACCAAAGGTCGTGGCCCCCATGTACTGACTGCCGCCGTAGACGTTGCTGTCGTTCGGACCGAGGATCTGGCCCCACGTCTGCCAGGCCTGCTTGATTTCGGTCGAGGTCCACTTCTGCTTTCCCTGCCACCACGCGTCATAGACCGTCGGCCCGGACTGGCTCAGCACGATTTCCTTGACCCAATCGCTTCCTGGCCAGCCTGACGCCGCCTGGCTCTCGAGCGCGATGCACCATGGCTTGCCGCCGTCGGACTTGATCTTGGTCTGGAGCGCTATCAGCTCGTCCCAGGTCTTGGGCACCTGGTAACCCTTCGCCGCGAAGGCCTTGGGGTCGTACCAGACCAGACCCTTGAGCGCGGCCCACGCGTAGAGCGTGTACAGCTTGCCGTCGATCTTGCCGAGGTTGATCCAGTCGGCGCCGTAGTTCGCGTTTAGCTGACTCATGTCGAGCTTGTCATCGAGCGTCACGATTTTCCCCGCCCGGGCAAGCTTGATCAGTGTTCCGATGCCCGGGGCGCCAGTGACATCGGGTGGGTTGCCGGCGGCAACTTTGGTCTGCAGAATGGCATTGAGATCACGGGTGGCCTCGAATGAGATCTTGACGCCTGTCTGGTCGGTGAACGGCTTCATCACGGCATCGAACGCGTCCTTCTCGTTGCCGGTCCAGGTCCCCAGAACGTGCACGGTGCCGCCGATCTTTCCCGCCGCGGAGTTCGACGCGCCGCAGGCGGTCAGCCCCAAAATGGCGGACGAAACAAGGGCCACAACTCGGATCAGCCTTCCCATTACGCCTCCTCCCTTTGCCAGGAACACCCGGACGCCACCAGGCGATCGCATGGGGTCCCCGGCTCCAACCCCATAGCCGCGAGTCTATGACGGCACATCCCCCCTGTCAATTGTGGACCCCGTTTGCCTTCACTTGATTAGGAACTATTAACGCCGTCTGCTTTGTTGCGTGAGTGGGCGAATCAGTGATGGATCGACTTTCGGCCGGCGATCGAAGCTCAGCAGGCCATTACGTTCCTGCTGGATATCAGCCAGCTGCGTGTAGCAAAAGCCGTCGACCGGGCCTTGCAGCAGCGCGCCCATCATGTCGGCGTACGTCCGCATCAGTTCGTCGGCACTGGCGACCAGTCCGTAATTCCAACCGGCGTCGGCCTCCAGCGCAACGCCACCGAATTCCGTGACCAGCACGGGCTCGCCCCGGTACTGGTAGCCGGGTAGGTACGGTGGGAGCGGTCGGGGATCGAGCGCGGTCGCGAGCGTGCGGTAGCGCTGCCGAAGGTCCGCCGGCGGACCGTAGTCGTGGAGGGTGCAGAGGTCCGTGAGGGCGTGCTCCCAACCGTCGTTTGAAACCACCGGCCGGGTGCCGTCGAGGTGGTGTGCCAAGCGATAGAGCCGCACCAGCAGCGTGGCCAGAACGTCGTCCTTCAGGGGTTGGGTGAACCCGAAGCTTTCGTTCATCGGCACCCACGCCACGACAGATGGGTGGTCCCGGTCGCGTTCGATGGCGGCGGCCAGCTCGTGGATTAGGCGCGCTTCCGCCTCCGCACTGTCCTCGTGAAAATTCGGCATCTCGGCCCACACAAGGAAACCGAGCCGGTCGGCCCAGTAGAGCCAGCGCGGATCTTCGACTTTCTGGTGCTTGCGGGCCCCGTTGAAGCCGAAGGCTTTCGCCAGCTCGATGTCGCGACGGAGGTCGGCGTCGGAGGCGGCCGTGTACCAACCGCCCGGAAAGTACCCCTGGTCCAGCACCAGTCGCTGGGTGTAGGGCTCGCCGTTGAGGTGGACGTGGCCATCGCGCGCCTCGATCGTCCGCAACCCGAAATAGCTTTCGACCCGGTCAAGCTCGGAGCCGGCCTCGTCGAGAAGCCTCGCGGTCACGTCATAGAGAACGGGCGACTCCGGCGCCCAGGGCACAACCTCCGCCAGCGTGACGCACCCCTGCCCCGGCACGCCACCGAAGCCGCCGACCGATCGGCCACGGAGCGAGATCGCGAGGTCGACTTGCGCGAACGGGCCCGACGTGGCGACCTCGAAGTCCAGGGAGCCCTGGTCCAGCGTCGGCCGCAGCCGCAGCGACGTGATATGAAGTTGTGACAGCGGCTCCAGCCAGACCGTCTGCCAGATCCCGGTCGTGGCCGTGTAGAAGATCCCCTCAGGGCGCTCGCCCCAGAATTGCTTTCCCCGCGGAATGGTGCGATCGGTCGCCGGATCGTCCGCACGGACGACCAGCTCGTTATCGCCAGGGCGCAGCGCCGATGTGATGTCGATGCTGAAGGGCGTATGGCCGCCCTCATGGCACCCGACCTCAACATCATTAATAAAGACGGTGGCGCGGTAATCGACGGCGCCGAAGTGCAGCAGGAGACAATCGGCGTCCGGCGCGACGAACCGGCGAGCGTACCAGACGGTGTCATGGAGATCCGGCCGGCCGATGCCCGAGAGCGCCGATTGGTAGGCGAAGGGGACCAGGATCGCGCGGTCGAAGGTCGGTTGGTCAAAAGCGAAACGCCATTCACCGTTGAGGTTGATCCAGTCGCGCCGACGTAGACTCGGGCGGGGATATTCTGGCCGAGGTCCGTTAACCAACGCCTAAATCTACGAGCAATGAACACCTTTCCTGAAGGCTTCCTCTTCGGCACTGCGACGTCGGCCCATCAGGTCGAAGGCGGCAATACCAACAGCGATTGGTGGGAGTGGGAGCATCGCAACGGCACGCCATGCGTCGAGCCCTCCGGCGATGCCTGCGACTTCTATCACCGTTACCGCGACGACATCGCCCTGATGGCGGGACTCGGCTTCAATGCCTTTCGCTTCGGCATCGAATGGGCCCGGATCGAACCGGAGGAAGGCGAATTCTCGGTCGCGGCGCTCGACCATTACCGGCGCATACTGGCCGCCTGTCGGGAGTTTCGACTGGCTCCGATCGTCACCTTCCACCACTACACGCTGCCGCGCTGGTTACAGGCGCACGGTGGCTTCCTGCTCGATGACTATCCACGCCTGTTCGAGCGCTACTGCCGGCGGGCCACCGCCGCGCTGGGCGACCTGATCGCGTACGCCTGCACCATCAACGAGCCGGAGGGGCTCGGCGAGGGCGGCTTCATCCTGGGCGTCAATCCGCCCGGCCGCAAGGGCGATGTTGCTGGAATGTGGCGGGTCACCGAGAACGTGCTGGTCGCGCACCGACTCGCTGCCGCGGCCATCCGTTCCCAGGCGAAGATCCCAGTCGGGGTCACGCTGGCGTTACCCGACCTTCAATACGAGGATGGCGCCACGCCCGGCGATCGTCCGGTCGAGCTCAACTCGCGGATCAGCGATCGTTTTTTCGAGCTGGCCCGCGACGACGACTTCATCGGGGTGCAGACCTACACCCGCAATCGATTCGGTCCGGAGGGCCCACGCGGACCGCATGTCATCTGGGGCCAAAGATTGCAGGAGGAACGAGAGGACACGACCCAGCTCGGCCAGGAGTACTACCCGCAGGCCCTCGGCAGTACCATTCGCCGCGCCTGGCAGAGCACCGGCGGAACCCCGGTCCTTGTGACCGAAAGCGGGATCGCGACCACCGCTGACCCGAAACGGATCGCCTTCATCGCCGCGGCGCTGCGCGAGGTCCTCGCCTGTCTCGACGACGGCATCGACGTCCGCGGCTATTGCTACTGGACGCTGCTCGATAACTTCGAATGGTCGCTTGGATACGGGCCGAGGTTTGGGCTCGTGGCGGTCGACCGCACGACGTTCGCCCGAGCGCCGAAACCCAGCGCCTCCTGGTTGGGCGCGGTGGCGCGGTCGCGCGTACTTCCAGTCAGGGCCCGCGGCGCGATGAAATAGGCCACGAAGGCCAGTCTATGCTGACAGGGACCTAACGATTGCATACTCCCGGCTCGATCCAGCGGACATACCTCGTGCTCCTGCTGGGCAATACGCTAGCCGCCTCACTCATCTGGGGGATCAACACGATCTTCCTCCTGGATGCGGGGCTCTCCAACCTCGAGGCGTTTGCGGCCAACGCCTTCTTCACCGCCGGCATGGTGCTCTTCGAGGTGCCGACCGGGGTGGTCGCCGACACCGCCGGCCGCCGGGTCTCGTACTTGCTTGGGACGGTGACGCTCGCGGTCTCGACCCTGCTGTACGTGCTGCTCTGGCGAATCCACGCCCCCTTCTGGCAGTGGGCGATCGTCTCGGTGATGATCGGTCTCGGGTTCACGTTCTTCTCCGGTGCGGTGGAGGCCTGGCTGGTAGACGCGCTCAAGGCGACGGGCTTCACCGGTGAGCTGGAAACGGTATTCGGGCGTGGCCAGGTTGTAACCGGCGTGGCGATGCTCAGCGGCTCGGTCGTTGGAGGATTGATCGCCCAGGAGACCAGTCTGGGCGTGCCCTTCGTGCTCCGCGGTCTCATTCTCGTCGCCATGTTCGGGATTGCGTTCCGGCTGATGCACGATGTCGGATTTTCTCCCGAGAAGAGTGGGCGAGTTGTGACCGAGGTACGAAAGATCGCCTCCGCCTCGGTCGAGTATGGCTTGCGGGTGCCAGCGGTCAGGTGGCTGATGATCGAGTCCCTGTTCACCGGTGGCGTCGGGATCTACGGGTTCTACGCCCTGCAGCCCTATCTGCTGCAGCTCTACGGTAACCGCCGCGCTTATGTGATCGCCGGCCTGGCGGCGGCGATCGTCGCCGGCGCCCAGATCCTTGGCGGGTTCGCGGCCCCCCGGATCCGACGGCTCTTCCGCCGGCGCACGTCGGCACTGATGGCCACGGCGACACTCGGCGTGGTCGTCCTGGGGCTGATGGGAATTCTTCAGAACTTCTGGGTCGTGATCGGGCTGGTCGTGATCTGGTCGCTCATCTTCGCGGCCTCAATGCCCATCCGCCAGACGTACATGAATGGCATGATTCCGTCGCGACAGCGGGCGACGATCCTCTCGTTCGATTCCCTGATGGGCTCAGCAGGTGGCGTCTGGGCCCAGCCCCTGCTCGGTCGGGTTGCCGATGTGTGGGGATACGGGCCGTCATACGTCGTGGGAGCAGCAATCTCAGCCATCGCCCTGCCGGCCCTCGCGCTGTCCCGACGGCAGAACGCACCGGCAGACACCGTCCAGGCGATTGGGGCGTCAGGCGAATCCGGCTCTCTGGAATCCACGGAGGCTGGGAACCAGGAGTCCGAGCTATCGCCGCCAGCCTTGGGTCCGCATTGATCCCTCCGCTGTCAGAAAGCTAGACTCTAGATCGTCGATGCTATCTCACAACCAAGTCTCCGCCGTTCTGTGCGCAACCGACTTAGAACGAAGCAGAGATTTCTATGAAAAGCGACTCGGCTTTGTCCTGTCACCAAAAACGATTAGGAACCACCTTGTGTTCGAGTTTGGTAATGGTGAAACTCTCGTCATCTACGGTCGCCCCTCACCAAGTAAGGCCGATCACACGCAGCTGCGCTTTTGGTCGACCGCTATTGAAAAAGATGTAAAGGAGCTTGTGGCAGCAGGCGTTGTCTTCGATGAGCTGGATATGGGCGCAATAAAACAGTCGATCATATTGCCACGGTTCCCGGAATAGGACGATCGGCCTGGTTTAAGGACCCGGATGGGAACACCCTTGCACTCTTTCAATCCGACTAAGCCCTTTTGGAGCGAATAAGGGACGCCCGCCTCCCCAAAGATACTTAGGACTTGTTAGCGAAGGTCCGAACCCGACAAAGCCGGCGCCAGCCTGAAGGCGATGGCTGGGTCGATTGGTTAGGTCTGGCAACTCTGTTGGTCACCAGCGCTGACCCTGGAGCCGGTCGGCTTTACTGGCGATCGCTTCTCGCCTAAGGCGCCTTGGACCGTTACCCACTGTTGGCAAGATGCGTTGGGGCTTTATCCAGCGGGAACCAAGAGCCCAGGGAAGCAAGGAGCTGATAATGAGCGAAACGGCTGCGAGACAACCCAACACGGCCGCCAATGCCGCGGGCGCCATCGCAATCGTTGCCCTGGTCCTGACGTTTGTCCCTTATGGGGTTGCTTTCGGTGGTGGGTAACACCGGACTTCTTCTCATGGTCCTAGCGATTCCATTGAGCATCACGGCCATCGTGCTCGGCGCGATCGGACTCTTTCGATCCAGCGCGCACGGCG
>Ga0209160_1001514_pt1 | contig 19586 bp, 19 predicted proteins | sample GraSoiAngelo_153_FD_186167 | JGI IMG/M metagenome (GOLD analysis project Ga0209160, IMG submission 186167) | Grasslands soil microbial communities from the Angelo Coastal Reserve, California, USA - 14_1009_12_40cm (SPAdes) (version 2) | ecosystem: Environmental > Terrestrial > Soil > Grasslands ... | reverse complement strand
GCATCGATCACTTCCTGGGAAAAGATACGGTTCAAAATCTTCTGGCGCTGCGATTTGGGAACGGCATCTTCGAGCCCCTTTGGAATCGCAATTACGTGGACCACGTGCAAATCACGGCTGCGGAAAGCCTCGGTGTGGAGCAGCGCGCGGCGTTTTATGAAACGACCGGGGCGTTGCGGGATATGGTTCAAAGCCATCTCCTGCAGCTTACTTCTCTCGTGGCGATCGAGCCGCCCTCGAACTTCGACGCCACCGCCGTGCGCAATGAGAAACTGAAAGTGTTGCAGGCCCTCCGGCCGTATACGCCGGATAGCGTTGCGGCAGATGTTGTTCCGGGCCAGTACGCGCCGGGCCAGATCGACGGCGAGGAGGTGGCCGGCTACCGCCAGGAGCCCGGCGTGAGGGCTGATTCCCAGACCGAGACCTTCGTCGCGGCCAAGCTCCTCATTGACAACTGGCGCTGGGCCGACGTTCCTTTTTATATTCGTACCGGCAAGCGCATGCCGCGCCGCGTCACCGAAATCGTCATCAATTTCCGGCGCGCGCCGCACTTGCTATTTCGCGGTCAGGGGATCGATACCAATACATTGGTGCTGAATATCCAGCCCGAAGAAGGCATCTCCATCAGCTTTCACGCCAAATTGCCGGGGCAGTTCATGCGCCTGACGCGCGTGGCCATGGATTTCAGTTATCGCGCCGCTTTTGGGGCTAGCGAACGCAGCGCTTATGCTACGCTCTTGAACGACTGCATGCGTGGGGATGCAACCCTTTTCGACCGCGCCGATGGGGTCGAGGGTGCCTGGGCTTTCGTGCAGCCGATACTCACTGCCTGGGAACAACAGGGGCGCTCCGTGCCCACTTATCCCGCGGGAAGTTGGGGTCCGCATGAAGCTGACGAGCTGTTGAGTCGCGATGGACGGCACTGGCGCAGACCCTGATGCTCCCGCGCGAAATCCTTCCCGGCGTATACGTTTGCGCTGACGCGGCGGACTTGGCCCGCACGGCGGCCCGCTGGTTTGTCGATTGGGCTTGGCAGAGTATTGCTAAGGATGGCAATTTCAATGTCGCTCTCTCCGGCGGTTCGACCCCTCGGGAGCTCTATGGCCTTCTCGCCACCCCTGAGTTTCGCGCCCAGGTAGATTGGTCTCGAGTGCATCTTTTCTGGGGTGATGAACGCGCCGTGCCTCCGGAGAGTCCTGAGAGCAACTACGGTATGGCCCGCCGCGAGCTTCTGCTCCGCGTGCCCATACCTCCCTCTAACGTTCACCGCATGGAAGCGGAGGATCCCAATATCGGGCGCGCCGCTCACAATTATGAGGCCGTACTGCGCGAATTTCTGTCCCTCGATGACCGGGGTTTTCCGCGTTTTCATTTGGTCCTTCTTGGCCTGGGACCGGATGGGCACGCGGCTTCTCTGTTCCCCGGCTCCAAACTCCTGCGCGAGACCTCTCGCTGGGTCAGCACGCCCACCGTTCCGAAATTAGGCTCCAGGCGCATGACTCTCACGCTCCCGGTGCTCGAAGCCGCTCGTCGCGTACTTTTCCTGGTCGCCGGAGCGGAAAAGGCTTCGATCCTGCGCGAGGTTCTTTGCGAACATCCCGATCCGCCCCTGCCCGCGCAGATGGTCAAGCCGCGCGAGGGAGAGCGGCTTTTCCTTGTAGACGAGGCGGCGGCAGGCCAGCTTTCGGGCTCCCACTCGCAACCGATTCCGAAAGGGAAGTCATGATCCTGGCGGGCGATATCGGTGGAACAAAGTCGAACCTCGCCTTGATGGAGAAAAAAGGTGATCGTTTCCGCGTCGTTTTTATCTACCGCTATCCGAGTCACGAATACACGCGCTTCGGGGACATCATCGATGATTTCCTCAGCCGCGGGAGAGATTTCCTCTCCGCTTCGCCTACGGGAAGGATCGCGGCGGCCGGTTTCGGCGTCGCCGGCCCTGTGATTGGCCGTGGAGTTCGCATCACAAATCTCACTTGGGGACTGGACGCCGATTCTCTCGAACGCCAGCTCGGCACCCCGCATGTCGTGCTTCTCAACGATTTGGAGGCCACCGGCTATTCCCTGGCGTGGCTCGCGCCCGAGGATATTTGCACTCTCAACGAAGGTTCGGCCGCGCCTCAAGCGACCCAGGCGCTCATCGCCGCGGGCACCGGTTTGGGAGAAGCCATCCTGATGTGGAATGGCAGCCGCTACATTGTCGCGCCAAGCGAAGGAGGCCACGCGGATTTTGCTCCGCGTACCGAAAAAGAGATCGAGCTGCTTCGTTATCTGAAGACGATGTACAAATTCGTCAGCTTCGAGCTAGTCGTCTCCGGCCGCGGCTTCCTCACGCTGCATGAATTTCTCGACAAGAGCGTCCGGCATCCGAGTTTCGATGAGCCCGGAGCAGACCCCGCGCCAGAGATCACCAAGCTGGGTCTGGAGGGCTCTTGTCCTGTCTGTGTCGAGACGCTCGATCTCTTCGTCACGTTATATGGCGCCGAAGCCGGAAACCTGGCGCTCAAGGCCCTTGCGCGCGGTGGCATTTTTGTGGCCGGCGGCATCGCACCCAAGATTTTGCCTAAGATCCAAAATGGCGCATTTTTTAGCGCGTTTTGCGAAAAGGAAAAATTCCAGGAGTTGCTCTCACATTTTCCCGTTCATGTTGTGCTCAATGAGGAAGCTCCGCTTCTCGGCGCGGCCGCCGAAGCCGCCGCACGTGAGTTGGTCGCTGCCAATGCCGGAGCGCGCTAAATTTGCTGGACCGTAATTCATTCGAGAAGGCAAACTTTGGCGCCATTCTGATCCGCGCGCCTTTGCTGTACTATGCTGGCGACTCCCAGCGTCGGTGAGTTTGTCTCCACGGGCGATACTGCGTGTCTTTCAAATGCACCTCCGAAGGTTGTGCCGAAGCCGCCGTCGCTTCGCTCGAGGAACGTAGGGTGTGCCGCACCCACTTCCTGGCGGGGGCCTACCGGCATCTGGAGTCCATTGAGGCGCAGATTCACGAACCGCGCTTCCACACTCAGCACGGCGAATTGGCGAGCCGCTTCCTGGAACATTGCATGCGCGAAGCCACCAACATTGCTTGCGCTGCGGAACTTCCCAATAACTTGGAGAGGGCTCAACTGCTTGATATTCTCCTGTGGGCTTCGGAGCTTTATGGACGATTGCGGCGTGGTCCTCGCGTGCGCGCCAGCATCCCCATTCTAGTTCGTTCCGAAGATGCGCAGAAGCCTTGGGAGGAGAAGACCGAAACGCGCGAGTTGAGCGTGCATGGCTTTTCCTTTCTATGCCGTCACGAACTGCGCGACGGCGATGCCCTCCTGTGCGTTCGTCTCGATAACGGCCGCAGGGTCGGCGCGCGAGTCGCCTGGGCGCGGCCCAAGGATTCCGGGGAAACCGAAGCAGGCCTGGAGTTCGTTACCGAAACGGATTTTTGGGGCATGGAAGCGAGCCTCGCCACGCCGGTTTTTCCGAAGATGGATCGGTGAAGCCGCGAACGCGAGTGGGATCTCCTTCCCCGAACGCCCCATGAGCAGTTTCAGATTTGCTTCACCCGATTTCAGGAGCCGTTTACTTGGATTTCATCCGCAAACTGATGGTTCCCCGGGACAAGAAGATCAATCTTGCGAAATACGATCCCGCCGATACGCTTGGTCATGATGATGACCAGAAATCCAAGGCCAAACTCGATAAAACGATCAAGCGCCTCGACGATTTGCAGGACTTGTTTTATGCCGTAAAGAAACGAGCTCTTCTGATTGTCCTGCAAGGCATGGACGCTGCCGGCAAGGACGGAACCATTCGCCACGTGATGTCCGGCGTCAGCCCCCAGGGATGTTCGGTAACTTCCTTCAAAGTCCCGAATAGCGAAGAGTCGGCTCACGATTTTCTATGGCGCATCCATAAGGGGGTTCCCGAAAGGGGCATGATCGGTATTTTTAACCGCTCGCATTACGAGGATGTCCTCGTCGTGCGCGTGCACGAACTCGTTCCTAAAGAGATTTGGAAAGCTCGATATGACGAAATCAATCGTTTTGAACGAAATCTGTCCGAAAACGACATCACGATTCTGAAATTTTTCCTGCACATCAGCAAGCAAGAGCAGAAGAAACGCTTCGACGAGAGGCTTAACGATCCGCGCAAGAAATGGAAATTTTCCAAAGCCGATACCGCGGAGCGAAAGCGTTGGGACGAGTACGTCACCGCCTACGAAGACCTGCTTTCCCGCTGCAGCACGGAATATGCGCCGTGGTTCATCATTCCTTCCGACCACAAATGGTTCCGCAATCTCGCTATTTCCCGGATCATCGTGGAGACCCTCGAAGAATTCGATATGCACTTCCCGAAATCTCCGCAGCCATCCTGAGCTTTCCGGTGCGCCTACCCCACCGACCCGCCGTCGGCTGTACTCGCGGGCATGCGCTTGACCGCTGACTCCCTCGCCAGTTACAGTCGCTTTCGCAGAGTCATGAAAGCGGCCAGTTATCAGCGTGCGCCGGCCGGAACGCAACCCGATTACCTTTACCCGCCGTACGTCTCCACGTGCAAGCGTTCCCCGAAACAGCCGCTGATTCTGCTGTCGCACACATTGTCTGAGCTCACCGGCCCCGTCTTCGGCCATAGCGACATCGGCGAAAATGATAATGACCTGACGCACCAGCACGGCGGCGAGGCCCTGGGCGAACGCATCATCGTGAGCGGCCGCGTATTGGATGAAGAAGGGCGCGCCATTCCCGGAGCGCTGGTGGAGGTTTGGCAAACCAACGCGGCGGGGCGCTATCGGCATCGTGTGGATCAGCATGGCGCGCCGCTCGATCCGAATTTCACGGGCTGCGGGCGCGTGCTCACCGATCGCGAGGGCCGCTATCGTTTTGTCACCATAAAACCCGGCGCGTACCCTTGGCAAAATCATCAGAATGCCTGGCGCCCCGCGCACATTCACTTTTCGCTCTTCGGCGCGGGGCTGTTGTCGCGCCTGGTCACGCAGATGTATTTTCCGGGAGATCCTCTGCTGCCATTCGACCCCGTTTTCAACAGCGTCCCGGACGAGAACGCGCGAAACCGCCTGATCTCGCTTTTCGATTGGGAAACCACCATACCAAGCCATGCGCTCGGCTATCGCTTTGACATCATTCTCCGCGGCCGCCAAGCCACGCCCGTGGAGGTCTCTCCGTGAGCGACTCAGCGCCATTCGGACAATTGAGATGACTACGCCCCCAACCGCATCCCAGACGGTCGGTCCCTTTTTTCATCTGGGAATGTCTTACCTCGAAAGAAACAATCTCGTGGCCGAGGGCACAGCCGGCGAGGGGGTCACAATTCGCGGCAAGGTCCTCGATGGAGATGCAAACCCTGTCCCCGACGCCGTGCTCGAAATCTGGCAGGCCGATTCGGCTGGGCGTTACTTGGGGGAGATTTTTCCACGGAATTCGGCCGCGCCCCGCTTCTTGGGCTTCGCGCGCATCGAGACAGACGACAACGGTGAATTCACTTTCACGACCATAAAACCCGGGCGAGTGCGTTCCCCGGACGGCTCTTTGCAAGCTCCGCATATCGTGGTCACGCTTTTTTCGCGTGGGCTTCTCAAGCCATTACTGACTCGCGTCTATTTCGCCGATGAGCCCAGCAATGCCGAGGATGCTGTTCTGAAGCTAGTTCCGCCGGAGCGGCGTCCGACATTGATGGCCACGCCTTCCGGCGAGCGCGGCGCCCGGAACGTGCCCCCAAACATTTTCGACTGGAAAATCGTGATGCAAGGCGATCGCGAGACCGTCTTTTTCGACTACTAGATTCAGCCCGCAGCCTCATTTCAGAGGATGAGCAATTTGGACATCCCGGAACCCATCCGTTTGCTGGATCCTTTGTTCACCACAGACACGATGCGGCGGGTGTTTTCCGATCATCACCGGCTCCAGTGCATGCTCGATTTCGAGGCCGCGCTGGCCAGGGCGCTTGTCGGAGTTGGCCTCGCTCCAAGCGCCGCGAGAGCGCCAATCGAATCTCAGTGCCATGCAGAATTATTTGACGTGGAGTCGCTGGCCCGTGCAACCGCGCTCTCGGGTAATGTGGCCATTCCGATGGTCAAAGCCTTGACCGGGCTTGTCGCCAAGTCTGACTCGAAAGCCGCTGCCTTTGTCCACTGGGGCGCCACGAGCCAGGACGCCATCGATACGGGCCTCGTGCTGCAATTGCGCGAGGCGCTCGACCTCCTCGATCAGGATTTGGCGCATCTCTCTGCTTCTCTAGCTCGCCTTGCGGCCGCCCACAAATCCACGCTCATCGTGGGGCGCACTTGGTTGCAACAGGGCCCTCCCGTTACTTTCGGGCTCAAAGTGGCCGGTTGGCTGGCTGCCGTCGAACGGCACCGCGAACGCCTGAGCCATTCGCACAAGCAAGTTTTGGTGCTTCAGTTTGGCGGAGCGGTCGGCACGCTGGCCGCCATCGCAGATCGCCGCCTGGATCTGGCCGCCGCGCTCGCACGGGACTTGAAGCTGGAACTGCCCGAGCTTCCCTGGCACTCGCATCGCGACCGGCTGGCAGAAGTCGCCGCTTCGCTCGGCTTGCTGGTTGGCTCGCTGGGCAAGATCGCCCGCGATATTTCACTGATGTCTCAGACGGAAATAGACGAAGTCCTCGAGCCTTCCGGCGAAGGCCGCGGCGGTTCTTCCACCATGCCGCACAAGCGCAATCCGGTGAGTTCTGCGGCGATCCTGGCTGCCGCGCTTCGCGTACCTGCGCTCGTTTCCATCATGCTGACCTCAATGGTGCAGGAACACGAGCGCGGCCTCGGCGGCTGGCATGCCGAATGGGAGACGCTGCCCGAGATCTGTCGACTCACGGCGGGAGCCCTGGCGCACATGAAGGAAATTGTCGGCGGGCTCGAGATTCACTCCGACAAAATGTTGCAGAATGTGAAGCTCACGCGCGGACTCGTCCTCGCTGAGGCCGTTGCTCTTGCCTTGCGGGAGCGCCTGGGCAGGGAAAAATCGCACAAGATCGTCGAAGAAGCTGCGCGGCGCTCCGCTCAGGAAGGCAGCGATTTCGCCGACGTGCTCATGTCCTATCCGGACGTCAGCAGCCATCTCTCGCGAGCGGAACTCTCCCGTTTGCTCGATCCGGCGAATTATCTCGGTTCTGCCGTGGAGATGACCGAAAAAGTCTTGTCCGCTCGCAGCGGCGCCAAGAAATGAATCCCCGATTGAGAACTTGACCGCGGATTTCGCTTATGCCCTTCATCGATGTCCATGGCGTCTGCCTTCGCTACCGGCTGGAAGGAAAGCCGGGCGCGCCGGTCATTGTTTTCTCTAATTCGTTGGGCACCAATTTATCTATGTGGGAGCCGCAGGCCTCCGCACTGCGGGGCGACTTTCGCATCCTCCGCTATGACACCCGCGGCCACGGCCTCTCCGGCGTCGCTCCCGGCCCCTACACGCAGGAGCAACTCGGCAGCGATATTCTTGCTCTCATGGATGCCATAGAAATCCCGCGCGCGCATTTCTGCGGTCTTTCCATGGGAGGTCAGGTGGGAATCTGGCTCGGCGCTAACGCCCCGCAGCGGTTCGCTCGCCTCGTGCTCTGCGATACTGCCGCGCACATTGGCAATCCGGAGATTTGGAATGCTCGCATTGCCGCCATTCGCGCAGGTGGCATGCCCGCGATTGTTTCGGAGACCGTCGAGCGCTGGTTCACGCCGCGATTCATTGCGCAGGCGCCGGAGGTGGTCGCTTCCGTCCGCCGCATGATTCTCGATACGCCGCCGCAGGGTTACATCGCCTGCTGCGAAGCCATTCGCGATACAGACCTCACCGGCCAGGCTTCTCGCATTAACGTTCCGACTTTGGCGATTTCCGGCACGCACGATCCGGCCACTCCTCCCGCGCAGGGACGCTTGCTCGCCTCCATGATCCGCGGCGCTCGCTATCTGGAATTCGATGCCGCACATTTATCAAACATTGAAGCCGCACCCGAGTTCACGGCTGCGGTGCGCGACTTCCTCTCGGCAGCGGCGGCTCCCGCCGGATAAACCAGTTGCCTCGAACATATGAATCAGATGCGCACCCAAGTTGGCATCGTCGGCGCTGGTCCCGCGGGACTCGTGCTCGGCCATCTGCTGCATCTGCAAGGTATCGAATCTGTGGTGCTCGAAGCGCGCAGCCGCGAATATTGTCAGGAGCGGGTCCGCGCCGGCCTGCTCGAACAGACCACCACCGATTTGCTCACCGAAATGGGCGTCGGCGAGAGAATGAAGCGCGAAGGGCTTGTCCATCACGGCATCAACTTGCGCTTCCGCGGCCGCACGCATCGCATTGATTTTGCCGACCTGACCGGCCGCTCCATCACCATTTATGCCCAGGGCGAAGTCATCCGAGATCTCGTCGACGCGCGTCAAGCCAGCGGCGGCCCGATCTTTTTTGAAGTTGAGAATGTCAGCGTGCACGATTTTGCATCTTCGCGGCCGCGAATTCTTTTCCAATACAACGGGCTGCAAACGCAACTCGCCTGTGATTTTATTGCCGGCTGCGACGGCTTTCACGGCATTTGCCGCCCATCCATTCCCGCCGGCGCGCTCACCGTTTACCAGCGGGATTATCCGTTCGGATGGCTGGGCATTCTCGCCCAGGCGCCGCCCTCTTCAGAGGAGTTGATCTACGCCTATCACCAGCGCGGCTTTGCCCTGCTGAGCATGCGCACGCCGGAGATTAGCCGTCTCTACATCCAGTGCACGCCCGATGAGGATCTTGGGCTCTGGCCCGACGCAAAAATTTGGCAGGAGCTTCAGGCCCGTCTGTCTTCCGAGGAAGGCTGGAAATTGGTGGAAGGGCCGGTCCTGCAAAAGAATGTCGCCAAGATGCACAGCTTCGTCGTCGAGCCCATGCAGTACGGCAGCCTCTTTCTAGCCGGCGATGCCGCCCACATCGTTCCTCCCACCGGTGCCAAAGGCTTGAACCTGGCCGTTGCGGATGTTCGCATCCTGGCTCGGGCCATCGCCAAGTTCTATCGCTCCGGCCGAAAAGACCTGCTCGAACAATATTCGGAGACCTGCTTGGACCGCGTCTGGAAAGTGCAGCACTTTTCCTGGTGGATGACTTCCATGTTGCATCGCTTCGACGACGACAATGCGTTCGATCAACGCCGGCAGCTCGCCGAACTCGAGTATGTCACCAGTTCGCACGCCGCCTCGCAGTCGCTGGCCGAAAACTACGTCGGCTTGCCGATGCATTGACATCTATCAGCGCCCCTGATAGCTTCCAGCGCGCTCGCCCGGGACGCTCGGGCGCAGCATGGCTATGCGGCGCACGCAGGTTCCCGACGGATCCTTCAAGAGTTGTCATTCTGGGGAGCGGCAGGCCGGGTGGTAGCGACGAGGAATTTCTCTTTTTCTGCGATTGGTTCGAGGTCTATTGATGAGAATTGATATCTTCTGCCACATCTTTCCCAAAAACTTTTATGAACGCATGTTGGTTCTCCCCGAGCGTGGTACCACGATCAAGAAGCGCGTCACGGAGATTCCTTCTCTCATCGATATGGATGTTCGCTTTCGCATCATGGACGAGTTCCGCGACTACGTTCAGGTGCCCTGCATGCCGCTCCCGCCTATCGAAGCCCTTGCCGATCCACAAAAATCGCCGGAACTCGCGGAAATCGCCAATGACGGCTTAGCCGAACTGGTCGCCAAACACCCTAATCGCTTTGCCGGCTTCATCGCGTCCCTGCCCATGAATAATCCCGCTGCCGCCGTAAAAGAGATCGAGCGCGCCATAAAGAAACTGGGCGCTGTGGGCGCGCAGACTTTCACCAATGTGAATGGACGCCCCCTCGATGAACCCGATTTTCTGCCCATCTTCGAGAAGATGGCCGAACTTGATGCGCCGCTTTGGGTGCATCCGGCGCGCGGCGCCGGGTTTCCCGATTATCAGACCGAGAAAAAATCCAAATTCGAGCTTTGGTGGGTCTTCGGCTGGCCCTACGAAACCAGCATCTTCATGGCTCGCATGGTTTTCGCCGGGATCTTCGATCGCTTTCCCAAGATCAAAATCATCACGCATCACCTGGGCGGCATGATTCCTTATTTTTCAGGACGCACCGGTCCTGGTCTCGATCAGCTCGGCGCGCGTACTGAAGAAGAAGACCTCACCGTTTACTTGCGCCGTCTTAAAAAACGCCCGCAGGAATATTTCAAAATGTTCTATGCGGATACGGCCACGTTTGGCTCCGGTGCTGCTATTCGCTGCGGGCTCGATTTCTTCGGCGTAGACCAGGTCCTCTTCGCCTCCGACTCGCCTTTCGATCCCGAAAAAGGCGCCGGCTATATTCGGGAAACCATGCGCTGTCTCGACGTGCTGGATATTTCCGAAGGGGACCGCTGCAAAATTTACGAGGGCAACGCCCGCCGCCTTCTTCATCTCAAGCTGCCGTAGTTGGCGCGTTTTTCAGTTGCGCAGGTGTCGTCCTGAGCGAAGCGAAGGATCTCTCTGCAAGCTTCAGGCGGAATGGTTCAGTCTGGTGTCGCTTCCAGAGACGGCTCAGGCAGCCAGAAACTGGCGACGAATCCCATCACATACGAAAGCAATCCTACAATGCCCGCCGCATAACCGAGCTGCCGGCTGGCGGTTCCGCCCGGCATGAACTGCACAATCGAAGTGACAAGCAAAGCCGCCGAAGTCCCCAGCATCCGCCCGCCGATATTCGCCGCGAAGGCTTCGCCGGTTCCTCGCAAGTACGTGGGATAAACGAGCGGCAGGTAATTTCCCCAATAGCTGAACTGGGCCACCGTTAGCAATCCAAGCGCAAAAATTCCCACGGCGGACATGTCTCGATCCCGCATGGCTGGCAGGAACATCACCAGAGGAATCACTATGAGCGCGGGGAGCTGAAACAGCCGCAGCAAGCGCCTCCGGCTCAAAATGTGCACCGCGAGAAGGGCCATGAGGAAGCGCCCGGCGAGCCCGCCCATCTCCTGAACGCCTTGCAACGCGCCTACGCGCTGTTCCTGTGCCGCCACCGGCAGGACTCTTACGCTGGGCGTGCCGGGGATAATTCGGGCAAAATGCTGCAACATCCCAAACGATCCTGCGTAGGAACAGGCCATCATCAGGCACGTAATCAATGCCGTCTTGCGGAACGTGGGACGAAAGAGTTCGCCAAAGCTCGGCCGCTTCAGCGTTCCCTCGGCTTTCTTTCGTTTCCAGAGCGGAGATTCCGGAAGGAATGGCCGCAGCACGATCAGCGGAATTGCGGGAATCAGTCCAGACATGGCCGTGTAACGCCAGGCCTCATGTCCGCCGTGGATTAATGGCAAGCGCTGGCTGTAGGTCACCGCGAGATAATAGGCGGCGCTGATCAGCAGGCCGCCGGTTGAGGCAAAGGCTTGTGTGTAGCCGATAATGGCTTCGCGCTGTTCGCGGCGCGTAAATAGCTCCGCGAGCCAGGCCGTCGCCGCCACAAATTCCACCGAGACGCCTATGAACGTCCCGCAGCGCAGCAGCAAAAATTGTCCGGGACTCGTAACGTACGCGGTGGCGAATGTGGAGGCGCCGTAGAGCAGAATGCTCCACATCAGGATGCGCCGGCGCCCCAGCAAGTCGATCAGATAACCGCCCAGCAGCCCAAAGACGCCCCCGGCAATCGCCGGAATGTAAAAGAGAATTCCGACCCACTGATTGAAAACGGCAGGCCCTGCGCTCGCTGGCAGCATTTCGGTCAGGGACGGACGCACGATCAGCGTCAGCACGAGGAGTGTGTACGTATCGAAGGCAAAGCCCAGGCAGGCCACCCCGCAGATCAGCCATTCCGTCGTGGTCATCTGCCAGATTCTGACTTTGGCCGGAGCGCGCGGGACTTGCGTCGTTTCCGTCGCGTGCGAACTGGTCGGTGCGGGTGTCATGGGCGCGTCATTCTTGAAGCGATGCAGGAACGTTCCGGGACCTCAAGGGCCAGCGAACTTAGGCGGCCTAGTATATGCGCGAACCGGAATGCCGCAAAATGCAGTTCTGACGTGCACCCTCTTCCGCGCTTCTGGTAGTAACCCCTGGAATGCTCTACACTTTGTGCTCGCAGGGAGGCATCCGTGCATAGCGCGGGCACGCGCGCTCTCACCGTCAGTGAGATCATCGACCAGCGGCCGTTGAGCCGGTTTCAAATCTCCACCATCACTCTGTGCGGCCTGGTGCTGCTGCTGGACGGCTTCGATACGCAGTGCATCGGCTTTCTGGCGCCATCTATCTCTGAAACTTTGGCGATTCCTCTCAAGAAGTTTGGGCCCGTTTTTTCCGCCGGCCTGATCGGCTTGATGATTGCAGCGATGGCCATGGGTCCGGTCGCGGATCGCTGGGGTCGGAAATGGCCGGTGGTGCTCTCCGCGCTCACCTTTGCAATTTTCGCCCTGCTGACGGCGCGCGCGGTTTCGCTCGAGCAATTAATCATCTTTCGCTTTCTGACCGGACTGGGACTGGGCGGCGCTATGCCCAATGTCGTCGCGCTTACCTCGGAGTATTCGCCCAAGCGCCTGCAAGCTGTTTTCGTCGGCATGCTTTTCTGCGGCATGCCCCTCGGAGCTTTGGTGGGAGGGTTGGCCAGCTCCGTGATGATTCCGCTATGGGGCTGGCGCTCCGTTTTTTATCTCGGAGGCATTTTGCCGCTCGCGATTGCCATCATTCTGGTCAAGGCTCTGCCGGAATCGGTGCGTTTCCTGAGCGAGCGCGGGAAAAACGCACGCGCCATTTCCAGAATCATGCGGGCGATCGCGCCAGAAATCAGCGTGGCAGAACTTAATCTCTCCGCGCCTGTTGCAGCTCGGGCACAGAGGGAAGGCCTGCCCGTGCGCCGCCTCTTCACCGAAGAGCGCGCCGCCGGAACGATTCTTTTATGGATTCCATTCTTCATGAATCTGCTGATCCTCTACTTCATTGTGAACTGGTTGCCCGGACTTTTGCGGCAATCAGGCCTGGCCGTCTCCGCGGGAGTTATCGCTGTCTCACTTTTCAGCCTGGGCGGAATTGCTGGAGCGCTCACGGAGGGTCGCGTGATGAATTCCTGCGGCGCATACGCCACGCTGATGGCGCAATTTGTAATCTCTGCGGTGCTCATCGGCTCGCTGGCCTTTTTGACGCGATCGTTTGCGATCATGATGACGGTCACATTTGCGCTGGGCTTGGCCGTACAGGGCGCGCAGGCCGGCCTGAACGCCCTGGCTGCAAATTTTTATCCCACGACTGTGAGATCAACTGGAGTCGGATGGGCGCTGGGAGTGGGCCGCGTAGGCTCCATTGTGGGACCCGCGATCGGGGGGATGTTGCTCACGACGGGCTGGACCCCGCAGCGTATTTTTCTTGTGGGAATGGCGCCTGCGCTCTGCGCATCGATTGCCATACTTGCGAGCAGCCGGCTTCGCGGCGAGGCCAGCGCTTTCCGGGCGGAACTCGACGCGGGCCGGGCATGAAGTCGAAATTCGCATGGGCCACAAACTTGCGGAACTACGAAATGGCGAGCGCAACCTACGAATAGATCATTGCGCTCGGGTCAGCTCTTGAAATCAGTGCCCAACCCTACGTCGCGCCACGTTTCCATTTCGTTGCGGAGCGCATCGAGTTTTTGATGGAAGCGATCGTAGGCAAATTTTCCCAGCAATAAATGCAATGGCGGATTGGGCGACGTAACGGCCTGAACAATTGCGTTCGCGGCGGCCGCAGGATCACCCTGCTGCTTTCCATTACGCTCGAGGGCGCTGGCTCGCGTCTTCCCGGCCGTAGCTTCGTAGTCCGGCAAACTATTTGCTGCTTTCACCAAGGAGCCGCCGAGAAATTCCGTGCGGAAGGGGCCGGGTTCGACAATGGTTACGCCAATACCCAGCGGGGCCAATTCCGCGGCGAGCGCCTCGGAAAGCCCTTCGACGGCAAATTTGGTAGAGTTGTAGATGCCCCAGCCGGGGAGGCCCGTAAGGCCGCCAATGGACGAGAGATTCACGATCTGCCCGCTGCGCTGTTTTCGCATCTGCGGCAGGACGGCGCGGATGACCCGAAGCAGGCCGAACACATTTGTTTCGTAAACAGCGGCGATCTCCTTTTCGCTGGCTTCTTCGACCGCGCCCGTGACTCCGTAGCCGGCGTTATTGACCAAGATATCGAGGCGGCCAAAACGCGCGAGCGCATTGGCGACGACGGACGAAATCTGCGCCGGATCGCGCAGATCCATGGACGCGGCCAGCAAACGGTCCGCCGCTTTTGAGAAAGCCGCGGAGACAGATTGCGGGTTTCGCGAAGTCGCGACAACCGAATCGCCGCGCTGCAAGACCGCGCGCACAAGTTCGCGGCCGAAGCCTTGCGAAGTACCGGTAATGAACCAAACAAGATGATTACTAGAGTGACTTGTCATGTCAGGACCCCTGTTGGCTTCTCGGCGTCGGCGATGCTGTAATACCGCGCCGCGAAATATCTAAATGAAGTATTCACTCGACACGGGTGCTTGCATCGTGTCTATGAATCGGGCCTTTGCTCCTCTAAGTGCGGGTTTGGCGCCGCGTTTATTTGATGGCGAGGAGCTCGACGTCGAAGACGAGGGTGGCGTTGGGAGGGATGACGCCGCCGGCGCCGCGCGCTCCGTAACCGAGCTCGGGCGGAATGCGCAACTGGCGCTTGCCCCCGACTTTCATTCCCGATACGCCTTCATCCCAGCCTTTGATCACTTGGCCCGCGCCGAGCTGAAACATAAAGGGTTGGCCGCGATCGACGGAGCTATCGAACTTCTTGCCATCCTTGGCAAGCCAGCCGGTGTAATGCACCGAAACCGATTTGCCGGCCGATGCGGTGGCGCCGGTCCCTTCTTTCAGATCCCAATATTGCAAGCCGGAAGATGTGGACTTGCCTTTTCCGGTCACTTTGGTGGGGCTGGAATTATCGTTTTGGGCGCGGCCGGAGACCGCGGCGAAAAGTGCAAAGAATACAAAAAAGGCGATGTACTTTGGTTTCATGGAGCTCTCCCTAGGGACGGAATCATATACCATCCTTGCGGATTAGAATTTGGAATTTGATGCGAATGCCGGGAGGCCCCGGAAATTTAACACAGAGGGCACAGAGGCACAGAGGGCAAAGAAAAAGGACGGCAGGGTGGTGAACTACTCTGGGCGTTCGCGGTGAATCCAGTTCCTTTCTTACCCCATCGAATGCGGATATGAAGCTGATCTCGGTGAATGTAGGGCTGCCGCGTCAAGTCGTGTGGGACGGCGGAAGCGTGGCGACCGGCATTTTCAAGCAGCCTGTCCCAGGGCCCATCCGCGTTGAACGCTTGAATTTGGTTGGAGACAGGCAGGCGGATTTGTCTGTGCATGGCGGACCCTACAAGGCTGTTTATGGTTATCCCGCTGAGCATTACGTTTACTGGCGCAGTGAGCTGGGCGAAGGGCTGCCTTGGGGAATCTTCGGAGAGAATCTCACCACGGAGGGATTGCACGAAAGGGATGTACGGATCGGAGACCGCTACCGCGTTGGGACGGCGGAGTTGATTGTCACCCAGCCTCGCGTGCCTTGTTACAAGCTGGGGATCAGGTTTGGAAGGCCGGAGATGGTCAAGCGCTTCCTGAATAGCCGGCGTAGTGGCTTTTATTTTGCCGTCGCTCAGGAAGGCGAACTCAAGGTTGGAGACTCCATCGAGCTCGTCGCACGCGAGGCAAACAGCCTCACGGTTGCCGACATCAACAACCTGTACACCTTCGAGAAAAACGATCGCACAATGCTGCAGCGGGCCGTGCAGCTAAAGGCCTTGCCGGACACTTGGCGCGGCTACTTCCAGGAGCAATTGCAAAGAATTTCCCGTTAGGTTCGCTCGGCGAGTGGATCCCAGCAGCTCATGTTACAGGCACTTCAACTCGATCACTGATCCTTATCTAGATACTCCTGGGGCACGTCGTCTTCCGGCACTTGCTGCGTCCGTACCTGGCCCTGATCGGCATTCGGAGCATTTTCCACGCCCTGCAATACCTCGGCCTCCAAGGCATTCCCTTCCTCTAGCAATTCTTGAACACTCTCCGAATCAGCCGTCGGGCGGCTGGATAATCCCTGTAAGTCCCCGGACTGTCCGCCCCGGCGCTCTCGCGGCTCCCCGGACCGGATCGCGACCGTCCCCACACCCTGGCGCCTACTCGGTACTCGTTTTCTCTTTGGTGATGTCTTCTTTCTTGCGGCAGGGGACTTCCTGGAAGCTGCGTATTTCTGCGCCGCTTTTCTCTTCCGCGCCGTCTTCTTAGCGACGGCCGTTCGCTTCGCCCGCCTGATTTTGTTAGGCATGCTGGCAGTTTACCATCGATCCGAATTACTTACTGGGCTACTTAGTGGGCCGCGCCGGCTCCAAACCAGTCTTCTCGATGGCCGTGTAGTGGGCTGGGGACGCGAGCCACTGGATGAGCGCTTTGGCGGCTTCCGGATGTTTTGACGTTACCGGGATGCCCACGGCGAACACGGTGACTCTCTGCGCGCCGGGCGGCAACTCTCCTACGATATCGATGCCCTTCACGGGAAGCAGTTCGCTGATTTGTTGGAAGCCGATCTCCACCTCTCCCGTGGCGACGACTTCGCCGACCGGGTCGGCTTCGATTTTCTTGCACTTGCCCTTGATCTGCTCGGCGATTCCAAGCTTGGGAAACAACTCCGTGGAGAGATAGACACCGCTGGCGCTATCGGAATAGGCAATCGATTTCGCCGCCAGCAAGGTGCGCTTCAGCGCGTCCAGGGTGCTGATATCGGGCTTGGGCGCTCCGGCCTTCACCGCCATACCGATTTTGGATTGGGCCAGGTCGACGCGGCTGTCCGCGCGGACCTTGCCCTGCTTGATCAGATCGTCAAGCGCTGGACCGGCCATGATTACGACGTCGATCGCTTCGCCACGTTCTAGGCGAATCGGAATGGCGTTGTGCGTTGTTCCCATGGAGGGGCCGAACGCGGTCACGAGTTTGTCATGCGTGGCGCGTTCGTATGCGGGGACCAGTTCCAGATAGGCGGCCGTGAACGCGCCGGAAGTCACCACTTTGATATTCTCTTCCTTGATCTGGGGCGCGCGCGCAGCCGCGACGGTAAGGAGCGCGCAGGTGAAAGTGAGGAACGCCGTCCTGGCAGCGCTCCCAACCTTATGGGGAATCGTTTTCAAGCGCCTCCTTTCACGGCGGTCCCGTTCATTGCTGTCCTGGCTCATTGGTTGAGCAGAGGGATGTCTTTGGCCGACGGCGCGGGAGGCAAAGACTTCAGGAAGGCGTAGATATCGGCGACATCCTGGTCGGAGACGACTGTGCTCGTGTAGGGAGGCATATTCCCGGTGGGCGTGTGAATGTAGCGCGCGAAGGCGTCGATCGTGAGCGCAGGAGGGCCGATGCGCGGCGCGCTGGTTGACTGCGATCCCTGACCCACGCGGCCGTGGCATTCGTAGCAGCCATAGCTGGCATAAATGCGGTTGCCGTTTTGCGCATTGCCGGTGAGAGTGGAGAGGTTGCTCGGGGGAGCGAGATTGGCCGATTGGAGAAAAGCGTAAATATCGGCGAGGTCGGCGTCGGAAACTGCCTGCGCGGTAAACGGCGGCATTTTGCCCGCGGGCTGGCGGACATATCGAGCGAAATCACCAAAGGGGCGTGGCGGCGAGGCGATGGCCGGGCCGACGGCGCCTTGGCCCTCGGGGCCGTGGCACGTGGCGCACATGTGAGTGCTGAGCGCGTATTTGCCTTTCTGGGCGTTTCCTGCGGGTACATTCTGGGCGCGGGGAGGGGGATTTTGCGCGGGCCGGTTTTGGGTGTGCGCGAGCGAAGACGCGGCAAGCGCCGCGGGGAGCAGCGTTAGCGCGAAGGTCAGCCGCAGGGGCAGATGCGCACTAGCTTTCATGCGAGCCGATGACCTCCTGGCAGCCGTTCACGCGTTTATATCACAGGCGAGCGATTGCCGGTATGGGCGCGTACGGCCAGCGGACCATGCGGACTATCCAGGAGCCAGACGAACACGTCGCCCGGACGGTTTGGCAGGCGGCTATAGATCGGCAGGGGCACTCCCACCCCATTGCTGAACTGGCGGATGGTTTCTTCCGGGGAGGAGCCGACGGCGATGATGCCGGTCATGGATTTGAGCGCTGCCTCGAGGACTGCCTCTAGATGGACCGTGATCAGAACGAGTCCCGTCAGGCGCTGGGGTATGACGCCGATGGCCTGGCCCCGCTCTCTGGGCAAAAGGTGATGAGCTTCGTCCAGGATGATCCAATGCGGGCGGCCCATCTTGGCGCGAAGCTCCTGCAGCTTCGGAAACAAAGCGGCGAAGAACAGCGGGCGGTCCGCCAGCGGAAGTCCCAGCAAATTGACGATCAGCGAAGATTTGGGATTGTGCAGGATCTGAAATATTTCCGTGATATTGGGTGGCCGCTCCGAGTTGCCGAGCGTGACGATGTCTTCCAGATGCGAATAATCGCCCTCGGGGTCGATCAGGCAAACCTGGTAATCACATTCCGCAAGCCGCTCGAGCAGCCCGATCATGGTGGTGGATTTTCCGCTGCTCGGAGGCCCGGCGATTACCAAACTGGCGTCGCAGGAATCGATGGAAACCTTCGTGCCATCCGCCGCGGTTCCGAGAAGAATCGGCTGGCGCACCAGGCGGTTTCGCACCCCCCGAAGGTCATCCAGCAGCAGCCTCTCGATAATTTCCTCCACGCCCTTGCCGTTGGAGGCGCTGGTTGTGACGTCGGCCCGCTCTTTCAAGGTCTGAATGGCGTTGGATACGGCGATGCCGCATTCGCAGGCGCTGAGCAAGGCGTGGTCATTTTCGGCGTCGCCGATGGCGACGGCATTGTGATGGGAGATGCACATTTCGGAAAGCGCGGCGAGCAGGCCGGTGCCCTTATTAACGCCGGAGGGCAGAACCATGACCGCGCCTTTGTTATAGATGACCTGAAGTTCCAGTCCGAGTTCGCGAATGACGGCGAGAATCTTGGCGTCCTCGGGCTGCCGAGAATCCACGATGACGGAACCGGTAGAGAATGGCGACACGCCGCGCTGGCGCAGGGCGTCGACGAAGACCTGGGGGGGAGGCTCGGCGAGCAGCTTCGTTTCCCCGGTTGAGGGCCGGAAGAGAACGGCGCCATTTTCCGCGACGACTCTCTCAAAGAGCGATATTTGCGGGAAAATTCGTCGCAAATCGTCCAGCTGCCGGCCGGTTACCAGCACAAGCTTGCGCCCGGAGGCGAGGAGCCGCTCCAGCGCGCCCAATGTGCTTGGGGCGACGACGCCCATATCCGCCAGGGTTTGGTCGAAGTCGCAAGCAAGGGCAAAATAGTGCATAGCATTTGGATGACGCTGACTCCATTTTAAGGGCCCGCCAGATAAAAGGCACAAGTCCCTTAAACCGAGCCTTAAGCCCAACGAGCCGAAAGCCAAAACGTGAATGGAAGGGTCTCTATAGAGCGAGGGCCGTCCGACCAACCTGCGGCATAGACGAAAGCAGGGCGAAATACTAGGTTTCCCTGATTCTTCTTTCATAAACGCCGGAGTATGAAGCCAATGGTCCCTGCAGAGAGTTAATTCGAGACCTTCGTCTGGGATCACAAAGGCTCGCGCTTTGGTGAGCCGCAAGAGAGAAGGAGGG
>Ga0209160_1001513_pt1 | contig 19594 bp, 20 predicted proteins | sample GraSoiAngelo_153_FD_186167 | JGI IMG/M metagenome (GOLD analysis project Ga0209160, IMG submission 186167) | Grasslands soil microbial communities from the Angelo Coastal Reserve, California, USA - 14_1009_12_40cm (SPAdes) (version 2) | ecosystem: Environmental > Terrestrial > Soil > Grasslands ... | reverse complement strand
CCAGTTGAAGGAACCTCCGCCCCTCCCCGCCGCCGCTCCTGCCCATGGGCAGTGCGGACACAACCCACGTGTCACGGGATTTTCTGCCACAACAGGGGCGCCGGTCCAGAGGGATGCGTGTCCCTTCCACTCATTCGTCCGATCCGCTCCGCTGCACGCCGTAGGTACTCGTGATATCTCACCATGATCATGCGGTACCGCATGGAGGCGGCACAGTGGCTCACCGAGCGCGGCTTCGGCAAATCACCCCAGGTAGTCTCGGTGCCGCCCTCGAATACTGGGCCTGAGAACAGGCGAAACAGGGACACGGCGGGGTGCATCGCGGCCCACCGGTCGCCGTTCTTCTCGACGAGGCCCTTCTGCCGCAGCCTCCGAAGGGCACGATCAACTTTCGAGCGAGAACTCCCGGGATAGGCCACGATTAGCTCTTGTAGTATCAAACCTTGCTCGCCCGCCTTCTGGAGTGCGGTCATGACGATGTCCGGCCGAACCGCTGCGGCCAACTGACTGGCCCACCACTGACGCAAACGGGTCTGAAGTTTCATGATGGTCATTTCCCCTTCACCCCGCGCGGGTCCACGGTGTCGGGGAGGCAGACGTAACGAAAGGTCTGCACCCTGACGGGCTTTTCGGTCGGCGAGTCGGAGCGGAAGTGCAGCACTTGAACGGCGTCGCCATGGACCTTGAGCAGAACGTCCTTCGGCCGGTTGTCCGGGTGTGTAACGCGTTCGATTTCCTTATGGAGCCGTGCGTCGCATTCGGGTTTACTCGCAGTCCCTGCGACGGTGTGCCACACGCGCGACTCAGCGTATGCACCGTAGTCGAGCCGCACCTCGTCATTCCACAACACCCACGAGCACTCCGCGTAGGCCACTATCGCTGAGGTGAGTATCGCGAAGGCTGCGAGCGGTGAGGCACTGCGAATGGCACGGATCATCGGCATCTCTCCTTGGCTTTGCTAGCGATCGTCGCAGGCGCGTCACCTCAACGCGCGGAGGACCTGGGCACCAATAATTAGGAGACACCCCGCTGCGATGGCCAGCAGAAAGATGTCACTCGTTTGGAGTCGCCGTCGCACGAGCCGATGATTTCAGACATCGCCTGAAGAAACCCTTAAGACCTACTCGCTTCACGCTGACTCTCTCGCGCGAGCCCACACGCGGATCTCGGTGACGGCGGACTGCTTGATAAGCCGGAAGCGCATTGGCGTTCTTGCCGCCTACGTTCGTGAAGGGCCGCCCGACCACTGCCTACTCGCCGGTTGCGTCGGTCAGGCGATCACCGGGCTTGAGTTGCATGGGGAGGACGCTACGATCGGCTCGCGCTGTCGAATCGTTCGTCTTCTCACGCTTCGGCCTAGCCACAGACCTCACGCCATCTACGAGTCATTACGTGGGTCTCCTCGATGCTCGCATTCTCATGCCAGCACACTACACGACTAGAGCAGCCCAGTGACGAATTTTGTCGGTCGCCTGCCCGCATGTGTCATTTCCGGCAATGTTTCCGGCCGGATCCGATTCTAAGGCCAGGAAATTAGGGGAGTCGTGGTTGGCAGGCGACATGCACGGCAGTTGTACGGCATGGAAGGGTCAAGTTGCCGTCTCCACCGGGTGCATCTCGCGGTTCTGTTGTGCGGTCTGCTGCTCCTCACGTTCGCGGAGCGCCGGCTGGCCGAACTGGACTTCAACTCTACCGGCGTCGTACGGATCGAGAACAACGAGAAGCCCGATGGCGACGAGATCATCAACCGGCTCGTTTTTGTCGACGACACGACTGAACCTCTTGCGCCGAAGGTCGGCGATGCCTGCCACGCCGCGCACATTCCGGTCGCATCGTGCCCACGGTCGCTCATCACGGTCCGACTCTCAGAGTCTCGCGCCCCGCCGCTCGCTCTTCTCCTGTCCCACGCGTAAGTGACGCTCCGCTACTAGGCGGAGCCCTAAGTAGCAAACCTGACGAACGTTGAACATTCATGGGAGGAACGTATGCTTCGCTTTTGGAACAAACGACATTTGAACTTTCGCAACCAGCGAGGCTTCACCCTCATCGAGCTGATGATCGTCGTCGCGATCATCGGCATCCTGGCGGCCATCGCCATCCCGCTCTACGCCAACGTTCAGGCGCGCGCGCGGATCGCCAAGGCCCAGGCTGACGCGCGTGCCCTTGCGTCGGCCATCTCCATCTACGCCGCCCACATGGCCGTCGTGCCGACCACGGCCCAGGGGCTCAACTCGCTGACGGTGCAAGCAGTCAATAGCCTCGGCCAGTCAGCCGGTCCGTTCATGGCGAAGATTCCGCTTCCCCCGGCGGGCTGGGTGAGCCCATATAGCTACGTCGGCGACACGACGTCCGGCACCTTCGTGATCACCTCGAGCGGTGACAACACGACGGTCGCGCTGCCGTAACGAATCGACATCGCACCCACGGGGAGGACCCGGAGTCTCCCCGTGGGCGCTTCTCTCGAACTTGACCGCGCTCGTTCCCGCTCGCTACTGTTGGAGAAGCTGAATTCTTTGCCGCGACTGGTCCACCCGCCGGCAGAGCGTTCAGTGACGACGGCCGGAGCCTCAAGGTTCCGGCCGTCGCCCTTTGATCAGATTAGGGAAGGCCACGCCGCGCGCTGCGTCGAGTGCCACGGCGTGCGCTCCCACCCGGTGCCGGTCGCACTCGTTGGGGAATGCTCCATGCCGGTCGTGTAGAACGTGGCCCGCCAGCCTCAGTCATCGTACTGAGTCAATTGCAGGTCGTAGCCCTGACGGTCCATGCCCACCGCGACGTGCCCAATACCAGCCCACGAGTCGAGCCATGTGCGGAGGGCGTGGAGGGCCCGGTCGGACGACGCGTTTCACGAGGCCGTAGTCCAGATGGAAGCGCTTCGCCAGACTCGGGGCGGTGACCGGAACGGGCGAGCTCAGAACGATGGCAAGCACTCGCCACTCCAAGCGGTGGAGCTTGACCCGCACGGCCAGGGCTTCCAGCCATTGAGCAGGGACCGCTTCGAGACGCGGATCGAAGGAAGATTGTTCCATGCTGGGCTGTTCCCCCCGTTGCCCGAGGCACTTTCATCGGCCCTGGCCTCGGCCGTTTCTCGGCCAGTTGCGTGCGCGGCCGCTGTCCGTGTTTTGTCCGTGTTCCGCATTGGACAGCCCCGTACAGAGCCGACGCCACCACTCAGAAATACCGCGATTTTCCGGCTGTGGACGGCGCTGGTAGACAGGTCGCGGGCATCGATTATACTCACGCCGATGCCGATGCGTGGGAAGGTGATCCGGTTTCCGAGGTTCCCGCAGGAATCGGGCGGCGAGCGCGGCCTGGTCGAGGTGCGCCGCTGCGATCAGGCGGAGGCGCTCGTCCTCAAGGGCCTCTTCGAGAGCGAGGGGATCCCGACCCTTCTTCGCGCACGCCTGGCCTATTCGGTCTATCCGTTCAGCGTCGGCGGCCAGGGTGAGGTGGTCGTCCTCGTCCCGGCGAGCGAGGCCGCGCTGAGCCGCCGTCTCCTCTTCCGTCTCGCCTCGTCTCCGCCTACGCCACTTCCGCAATAACGGCCTCGAGTCCCCGGAGCGCGAGGGCCAGCGCCGGCGGCTCAAGCGTGCCGCCGCGATCCCGCGGCGTGTGATACGTGTCGAACGGCACCGGGCGCCGGATCAGGTGACGGAAGGCACTGCGCAGCGGGCTGAAGACGAACTGCCGAAGGGCGTCCGCATTCGCCGAAGGCACGAGCGTGAACCCGTACGCCGGCACACCCAGCGGCGCGAACGCTCGGTGATCGCTTCCGAACATGGGGATGCGGCCGACCACGTGGTAACTCTGGTCGCGCCCGAGCCCGACACCCTCGAGCGCCGCGCTGACCTTTCGAAGAAACGGCGTCTCCTCGGCCGCGTCCCAGACCACGACGCTGTCGCCGATGCCGCACAACTCGAGACTCAGGACGCCGGCGAGCTCCGACACGTTCGTGTTGTCGAGCACGTACTGGCGGGCGCCCAGATAGCCGCGCTCCTCCGCCGCGGTGAAGAGAAACCTCACCCGCAGCTTCGTCGGGGGCGAGACGGCCAGCCGCTCGATCAGATGGAGCAAGAGGCCGACGGAGGCGGCGTTGTCGTTGGCGCCGGGGCTGCCGGGCACCGCGTCGTGATGCGCGGCGAGCAGGAGCACACGGTCGCCGGTGCCGAGGTCGACGCTGAAGTTTTCGCCCGAGCCTTCGGCGGACGCGAAGCGATGCACCGCGAACGGGACGGCGAGGGCGCGCAGATATCGCGCCACCGCGTGCTCGCGCTCCGGGTTCGACCGCCCCTCGAGCAGACGGGAAAGCGCCTGGGGCGTGCGTACGCCGCGAATGACCTCGGCGATCGGCGCTGGCACTACGGGCGGCGTCCGGTCGCGGACGTTGGCCAGCTGACTCAGCCGTGTGTTGAGGCGCCCTCTCAGATACAAGGCGACGTCACGCAACGAGGTGGCGCGACTCACAGCCTCAAGAGACTCCGGGCGTTCTCGGACATCCGCGCGGCCAGGTCGGCGAGCGGCTCGCCGCGCAGCTCGGCGACGCGCGCCGCCGTGATCGCGAGATACGCGGGCTCGTTGCGCTTGCCGCGGTAGGGCTGCGGCGGCAGGAACGGACAGTCGGTCTCGACGACGAGGCGGTCGGCGGGGACAAATTTTGCAACCTCGGGCAAGGCGCCCGGCTTCGGATACGTCACGGGCCCCGCGAGCGAGAGCAGGAGTCCGAGATCGAGACAGCGCCGCGCGATCCCGACGTCGCCGGAGAAGCAGTGCATGATCCCACCGTGCTCGCTCACGTCCGCGGCGCCGAGGATGCTCAGCGTCTCCTCGTGGGCATCGCGGCAGTGGATGAGCACGGGCTTGCGCGTCCGGCGCGCCAGCGCCAGCTGGCTCCGGAGCGCGCGCTCCTGGGCTTCGCGCGGCGCCAGGTTGCGAAAGAAATCGAGCCCGGTCTCGCCGATCGCGACGACGCGGGGGCCCCCGGCCAGCCGCTCGATCTCGGCGAGCGCCGCCTCGTCGGCATCGGCAGCTTCGTGCGGATGGATGCCGACCGCCGCCCACACGTTCGGCTCGCGGAAGGCCAATGCCGCCGCGGCCCGCGAAGTCGGCACGTCGGTCCCGATCGTGAGGATGCGCCGAACGCCCGCGACCCGCGCGCGCTCGAGGACGGCGTCGAGATCGCCCGCAAACTCGGGAAAGTGCAGGTGCGCGTGCGTGTCGAAGAGATCCGGCGCGGTCACATGGCTCCGAGGACGGTGGCCGCCTTCTTCACGTCACGAGCCTTCACCCAGAGGATCGCGGCGTAGCGGCCTCCGCCCGGGGGCGCCACGGCGTCCATCGCCGTCACGTTGATCTTCGCCGCCGCGAGCCGGCCGAGGACGTCGGCGCAGGCGCCGAGACGATCGTCGCCGTCGATCAGGAAGGTGCGCTTGGGCCCCTTGACCTTCCACTTCTTCTCTTTCGCGAGCGCCTTGAAGGCCGCCGGATCGGTCGGCACCAGGTCGAGCTGTGAGCCCCGGCCGCTCGGGAAGCCCGAGTAGGCCACCAGGTTCACGCCGGCCCGCTTGAGCTCGCCGAGGATCCGGGCACCCTCGCCCGGCTTGTCGGGCACCATCACGTAGAAATAGTCGGCGGTTCGCACCGTCTCAGCCATGGCATTCCCTCCGGGTCGGATCGTCGACCGTTATCGGACGATTCGAAACCTGAGCCGGCCGATCAGCTGGCCCGAGGCCGTCACCACGTCCACCGACCAGCGCCCCTCCGGCTCTTCGGGAAACGACGTCTTGCGCGAATACGTGCGGTAGCCCTCCCGGCGTCCACCGAGCACGGGGGCCAGCGAGACCGTTTCGATCACCTGACCCCGATGCCGCCAGACGTGACTCACCGACTGGCGCAGGCCCGCCGGCGCGTAGATCGCAGTGTACGCCACGAGCCCACGCTGCTTCACCTCGTCGGCCGAGATCGTCGTCGGCAGCGCCTCGATGTTGTCGAGATCGGGCAGGTCCCACATGATCGCGGCCCGCGCCATGAAGAGCGGCGCCGGCGGGATCCAGGCGCGGCCGACCGCCGACAGCGCCGCCGCGGCGATGCCGAGCGCGACGGTCACGCGGAGCGCGCCCGTCCACGTCCGGCCGCCCGCGCGCCGGACGACCGGCGTGATCCCGAGCGAGGCGACGAACGCGCTGGCCATGAGCGCGCCCAACGGCGGGAGCCCCACGAGCGGGAATGCGACGTTCAGCGCCGCGAAGATCGACACGACGAAGAAGACGTAGCCGAGCCAGGGCCGCGGATGCACGATCACGCGGTACCACGGATCGAAGGTTGCCAGGACCGCCAGCAGCACCAGCAACCCCAAGAAGACCACGTTGCGCGACGTGAACGTCGCGCTCGCATAGTACGCGGGCAGCACGAACAGGAGGAGCCCGTGATAGAGGGTCTGGATCGTGTAGTCGGCCGCGGTGACGACCAGTCGGCCCGACCGGCGCCCCGACTCGGCCAGCGGCTGGCGCAGCTCGACGAGCACCGCGAAGACCAGCCACAGCAGCAGCAGGTAGCCGACGATCCAGGCGACGTTCGGCAGGCCGCGGCGGAACACGAACAGCGTGAGCACGCCGCCGGTCAGCGAGGCGAACGAGACACCCCACTCGGCGAGCCACGCGAACGCGGAGCTCAAACGGGCGGCGGGGTCGTCGGACCGCCCGAAGCGGGCGTGCGCGCGGCGTCGAGCCGCTCGGTGAGGCGCTGCGCGATCGCGTCGCGCTTGAGCATGTCGATGCAGGCGAGGACGTCGCCGGCGGCGGAGTGTACGCGAAGATGCGCGGCCACCAGGTCGAGCGCGCTCGACCTCACGGCGCCGTCGAGGCTCAGGATCTCGCGGAGGACGCGCCCGATCGAAGCGTCACGCTCGGCCACCTGGACCATCGCGTCCACGTATTCGTCGGGGGTCAGCGCCGGGCCTCTCACGTGACCTTCGCTCCGGGCGGCAGATCGCGATCGAGCGAAAGAACGGCCAGCTTGCCCCCGGAGGAGGCGGCCAGGACCATCCCGTTCGATTCCACGCCCATCAGCTTCGCGGCCTCGAGGTTCGCGACGATGACGACCTTCTTGCCCACGATCTCCGCCGGCGTGTAGTGCTCGGCGATCCCCGCGACCACGGTGCGCTGCTCCTGACCGAGCGATACCGTCAGCTTGAGGAGCTTCTTCGACTTCGCCAGCGGCTCCGCGGCGATGATTTCCGCCACCCGCAGCTCGACCTTGCCGAACTCGTCGATCTTGATTCGTGGCGTCGCCGTTTCAATCGCGAGCTGACCCGTCGTAGGCGTGATCTTGGTATCGATACGCGGGAACAGCCCCGAGAGCTTCTGGACCGGCGTGCCGGCCGCGAGCCGTCCCCAGGCGGCGTCGGCGAGCTTCGGCTCGCCGGTCTGGCCCAGCGCCGCGCGGATCTTCGCGGCGGCGTCGGGCAGGAACGGCGCGAGCACGATCCCGAGCATCTTGAGCGACTCGGCGAGCGTGGCGAGTGCCGCCGCGAGCTGCTCCCTCTTGCCGGCGTCCTTGGCCAGCGCCCACGGCTGCGTCGCGTCGACATAACGGTTCACGACGCCCACGAACTCCCACATCGACGCCAGCGCCCGCTGGAACGCGAACTCCTCCATCGCGGCCGCCACGTCGGCCTTGGCCTTGGCGAAGGCCGCGGCCACGCCGTCCTCGGCCGCGCTCGGATTCCCGCGTGCGGGCACCGCACCCTGACCGAGATTGACGATCAAGGTCGTCGCGCGTGAGACCAGGTTGCCGAGGTCGTTGGCCAGATCGGCGTTGAGCCGGCCGACGAACGCTTCCTCGGAGAAATCGGCGTCGAGCCCGAAGACCATCTCGCGCAGGACGAAATAGCGGAAGGCGTCGTTGCCGTACTTCTCCTTGAGCGCGAGCGCCTCGACGAGGTTGCCGATCGACTTGGAGATCTTCTGGCCGCCGAGGGTCCAGTAGCCGTGCACGTTGAGGTGCTGGTAGAGCGGAATGCCGGCCGCCTTGAGCATGCACGGCCAGTAGATCGCGTGCGGCTTGACGATGTCCTTGGCCGTCACGTGCTGGACGTGCGGCCAGAACTTCTCGAAGCGGGGATCGCCCGGGCCGCCGAGCGCCGAGACGTAGTTGATCAGCGCGTCGAACCAGACGTACGTCACGTACTTGTCGTCGAACGGCAACGGGATGCCCCACTCGAGCCGGCGGCGCGGCCGGCTGATCGAGAGATCGGTCAGGGGGTCGCGCAGGAAGCCGAGCACCTCGTTGCGATAGCGCTCGGGCCGGACGAACTCGGGATTGCGCTCGAGGTGGTCGATCAGCCAGGTCTGGTACTTGGACATCTTGAAGAAGTAGTTCTCTTCCTCGATCCACGTGAGCGGCGTCTGGTGGTCGGGACACTTGCCGTCGACGATCTCCTTCTCGGTGTAGAAGCGCTCGCAGCCGAAACAGTAGTGGCCGCCGTACTTGCCGAGGTAGATCTCGCCGGCATCCCAGAGCTGCTGGAGGATCGCCTGCACGACCTTCTTGTGGCGCTCCTCGGTCGTCCGGATGTAGTCACTGTACTGGATGCCCAGCGCCTGCCAGGTCGCGCGGAACGCGGCCGAGTTCTGGTCGGCCATCGCCTGCGGCGTGATGCCGGCCTTCGCCGCGGCCTGGGCGATCTTGTCGCCGTGCTCGTCGGTGCCCGTGAGGAACCAGACGTCGTCTCCGGCCAGCCGCCGGTAGCGCGCCATCGCGTCGACGACGATCGTCGTGTACGCGTGCCCCAGGTGGGGGCGATCGTTCACGTAGTAGATCGGCGTCGTCAGGTAGAACGCGGTCACGGCTCGAGCTGCGCCTTGATGTGCGCCCGTCCCTCCCACGTGACCTGGTCGATCGGCACCTCGGCCTGGGTGCCGTCGGGGAAGCCGACGATGACGCTCTGCTTGAGGACGCGGATCGATCTGACCTTGCCGGTCATGCAACCGCTCGTGCCGCAGTTCGCCTGGCAGGGCGAGTTCACGCGCGGCAGGCGCGACCTGAGCTCCTCGTAGGTCGAGAACTCGTAGAGCAGACAGCACTTGAGGCGGCCGCAGTTGCCGAGCAGGCGGTTGTCGGTCAGCGGCATGTCCTGGGCCTTGGCCATCTTCACCGAGATCGGATCGAAGCGCCGCAGATGCGAGGTGCAGCAGAGCTGGCGGCCGCACGGCCCGATGCCGTCCATGACCTTCGTCGTGTCCCGCGCGCCGATCTGGCGCATCTCGACCCGCGACCGAAGCTCGCGCGCCACATCGCGCACGAGGTCGCGGAAGTCGATCCGCTCTTCGGCGTTGAAGTACACCGTCGTCCGGCGCGCCACCGGGTGCATCTCGACGTCGACCACCTTCATCACGAGGCCGCGGCTGCGCGCGATCCGCTGGCAGGTGACGATCGCGCGCTCTTCGCGCTCGCGACGCTCGCGGTGCGCACGCGCCTCCTCGTCGCTCGCCAGGCGCAGAACACGCGGGTACGCGCGATCCTTCTTCATCTCGGGAACCTCGCGCTTGGGCCGGCGGACCTCGCCGACCACGCTCTCGGACGGGGTCTCGACGAGTACGAGGTCGCCGACGTGCAGCTCGAGATCGCCCACGCGATAGTCGTCGGCCTGAGCGGTGGGCCGAAGTCGGACGCCAATGAGGAACTCGTCCATATCCTCTATCCTATGCCGCCCGCAGAGCGAGGCGGCTCAGCACGATTTCGAGGGTGAGGCGCGGGGCGACGTTGCGCAGGAGCGCGTCACGCGCCTGGCGGCAGACGTCCACCGCGGCCACGATCTGATCGACGGTCCAGTCCTCGGCCTCGCGGGCGAGTTCGGCCGCGCGATCGGCGTCGATCAGGAGACTGCTCGGCGCGCCGGACTTCGCCACGAGCAGATCTCGACAGAAGAGCCAGTAGGCGTCGACCAGGGCTTCGGCCTTCTCGCGCTCGAGCCGGTCGGTGCGGCGGAACAGCGCATCGACGCCCTGCGCCTTGACCTCGGCGAGGATCTCCAGCGCCTGTGCGCGGGCCGCGGAGGCGCCCGCGTCGGCGCGCGGCCCGAAGCGCACGACCTGGCAGCGCGACAGCAAGGTGGCCGGGACCGCTCGGGCCCGCGGCAGGATCAAGATGATCACGGTCGCGGCGGGCGGCTCCTCGAGCGTCTTCAGGAACGCCTGCGGCGTCTCGCCGGTCATCCGCTCGGCTTCGTCGATGATGAACACCTTGCGCCGCGCCATCGCCGGGCGCAGCGACGCCACGCGCTCGAGCTCGCGGATCGCGCCGATACGAATGGCCCTGGCCCCGCGCGGATTCGACTCGGGCGGCGTCGGCACGATCACGTGCAGATCGGGATGCGGCCGGGCCGCGCTCCCCAGAAGCGCCTCGGCGAACGCCAGCGCCGTCGTCATCCGTCCGGCGGACACAGGACCGATGAACGCGTACGCGTGGGCCACTCGATCGCTCGCGAGCGCGCGGCGGAGCAGGTCGACCGCCCGCGGCTGGTCGAGGATGCGCTCAAGCGCCACGGAAGAAGTCCTCGACGATCGCCCGCACCTCGGCCTCGACGACGGCCGGCGCACGCGCCGCGCGGATCAGCCGCACGCGCTTGGGCTCGGCGCGACGGATCTCGAGATAGCCCCGGCGCACCCGGCGGTGAAAGGCGAGCGCTTCGCGCTCGAAGCGGTCGAGGCGCCGGCCGCGGATCCGCCGCAGTCCCTCGGCGGGATCGAGGTCGAAGAGCAACGTGAGGTCGGGCACGACGCCCCCGGTCGCGCGCATGTTCAGCTCGCGGATCAGGTCGGGATCGACGCCGCGACCGTACCCTTGATAGGCGACGGTCGCGTCGGCGTACCGATCGCTGAGGACGACGCGACCCCGGTCGAGCCACGGCCGGATCTTCTCCGCGACGTGCTGCTGGCGCGCGGCCATGAAGAGGAAGACCTCGACGAGCGGCTGCGGATGCACACCCGGGCGCTCGAACAGGCGACGCACTTCGACTCCGAGCCTCGTGCCGTCGGGCTCGCACGTGTGCTCGACCTTCCGACCCTGCTGACGAAGCCATCGCTCGAGCCGCATCATCTGGGTCGTCTTGCCCGACCCTTCGACGCCCTCGAGGGTAATCAGTGAGCCGCTCACACTCCAGAAACCTCCGGAGCCACCATAGCACGGGCTCGCGGTGCCCGGGCGCTCTGCGGGAGTCGCGGGCGGCCGGGCGGGGGCGTGCGGGGGGGTCGCCGGACCGCGCGGCGCCCTTTCGCTGCTCCTTTGCGACTGGGCTCTATCTGGGCCCTTCTCGTTCGTCATCCCCTTGGAGGGAACGGGTCCGGTCGACCCCTCCCCGCCCCCGCCCGGCCCCCCGCGACTTCGCTCGCGAGCTTAGTCCAGCGGCTGAGTCGCGAGGGCTTGGCACCGCACATGATGGGGGTGACGTGAGCGCGAAGCGCAAGCGCGTGGCTCGACGGGCTAGGCATTATCGGTGGTGGCGAGCTAAGCGGCGACGGCAGTCAGGGCGGGGCGGCTGGTGTGTGGACCCGCCCACACCGGCCGCCCCGCCCTGTCTGCAGTTAGAGGTGAGTGATGGAGTCTTGCGGCGCGGCTTCGCGCTCGCGGCGATAGCGGCGCTCGAGGATTTCGCGGGCCAGGTGGCGACCGCCGAGACCGAAGGCCAGGGCAAGCGCCAGGACGAGACCGCCGAACAGGACGCCGAAGGCGATGAGGACCATGTCGCGACCGATGCCGATCTCAACGAGCGCCGTGGCGACGGCGAAGAGCAGCACGACCCAGCGAGTGGTGCGCGCCAGGAGCCGCGCCTGGAGCAGGCCCGCATTGACGGCGGTGACTAGCATCGCTTGCCCGAGGAAGTTCGCCGCGAGCCAGCCGACCACCAGGATCAGCAGCGCGGAGAGCAGCCGGGGCAAGAAAGCCATGAGCATGATCGTCGCGCCGCGGGCGCCGGGGATCGCCAGGGCGTCGATGCCCATGGTGGCGAAGATGACGAAGATCCCCCAGAACGCAACGAGCCGCAGCACCTGAGACGGCGGCCGGTAGACGCCGGCGCGCGCGAGCGCGGACGTGACTCCCCATGTCCGGCTCCGCTGGTCGAGATCCATCGCGCGGGCGAGTCGCCCGACGAGCGCCCCGGCGATCCAGCCGAGCACGGCGCCGAGCACCACCAGGGTCAGCATCGCGAGGATGCTCGGCAGCACGGTCCCAAGGGTCACGCTCATGTTGCGCATCGCGGTCAGGACGAGATCGCGCCAGAAATCTGCCATGGACGCCCCCTCCTCAATAGTAGCTCACTCCTTCACCGCGCCGGCGACGAGGCCCCGGACCAGGAAGCGCTGCAGCGCAATGACGATCACGACGGGCGGCAGGCTCGCGAGCATCGACGCTGCGGCGATGTCACCCCACGGCACCTCGAAGACGCCTGGGAACAGCGCGAGCGCCACCGGGATCGTCCGGCTCGCCTCGGACACGGTGAACGTGTAAGCGAAGAGAAACTCGTTCCAGCTGAAGAGGAACGTAAGGAGCGCCGTGGACGCGAGGCCGGGCGCCAGCAGCGGAACGATCACCCACCGGAACAGCGAGATGATGCCGGCGCCGTCAACGGACGCGGCCTCCTCGGCCTCGATCGGGATCTCGCGGACGAACCCGGCGAGGAGCCAGATGGTCAGGGGCAACGCGAACGAGGCGTGCACGAGCACCAGCCCGGTCCACGTGTCGCGCAGCTCCAGCGCGCGCATCAGGAGATAGAGTGGGCTCACGGTCGCGATCTGCGGAAAGGCCGTGCTCGCGACGATCGCGAGCAGCAGGAAGCGTTTACCCGGGAGCGGCAGCCGGGCGACCGCATACGCGGCCGGCACGCCCGCCGCGAGGGACAGGAGCGTGGTGAGCGTGGCGATCCCGAGGCTGTTGCCGAGCGCCTGCGGCATCAAGCTTTGCGTGATGACGACCTTGTAGTGGGAAAGGGTCAGCCGGCTCGGCAGGAGCGGCGGCACGCGGAGCAGCTCGGCCTCAGGCTTGAACGAGGTCAGGAGCTGCCAGAAGAACGGGATCGCGTAGGCCACCAGCGCGAGGATGACTGCGATGTCGGCGAGCGCGCGCAGCCTGGTCCTCACGCCGTCACCGCGCCCGCGCGCAGGAGCCTCAGGTACGCCCACGCGACGGCCATGACGAGGAGGAACACCACGACGCTCACCGCCGAGCCGAAGCCGAGCTGAAGCGTCTGGAAGAGCGCGCGGTACGCGTACACCGTGAGCGTCTCGGTCGTCCCGGCGGGGCCGCCGCCGGTCAACACGAACATGATGTCGAAGGCGCGCAGCGCGTCGAGGGTCCGGAAGAGCGTAGCCAGGAGAAGGATGCGGCCGAGCAGCGGCAGGGTGATCCGCGTGAGCGTGCCGAGCCGGCCGGCGCCGTCCACTTGCGCGGCCTCGTACACATCGGCGGGAATCGCCAGGAGCCGCGCGTAGCAGAGGATCGCGACGAAGGGCATCGTGCGCCACACGTCGGCGAAGATGACCGCGGGAAGCGCGACGAGCGGGTCGCCGAGCCAGTTGATCGCGTGCCGGCCGAGCGCCACGTTGATGAGGCCAGCCGACGGGTGATACAGCCACTCGAAGAGCTTCGCCGCCACGACCGCCGGCATCGCCCACGCCAGCAGCAGCAGCGAGAGCGCCAGGCGACGACCGCGGCGCTGGGTCTGGATCGCGAGCGCCGCCGCGACGCCCAACACGACCTCGAGCGCCACGGACCCGAGCGTGAACACCGCCGTCGTCCGCGCGGCGCTCCAGAATCGCGAGTCGACGGCGAGGAAGGCATAGTTCTCGAAGCCGGCGAAGCGCGAGACATCGAAGATCGGGATGCGGCGCTGGAGCGACAGCCAGAGCACCCAGACGCCCGGATACACGGTGAGCGCGCCCAGCGCCAGGACCGTCGGCGCCACGCAGACGAGCGCGCGCCGCCGGTCGGCGGCCTCGCGGCCGGTCATCGGACGGCCTCGAGGAAATAGCCGAGCCGCGTACCGGCCTCGGCGATCGCGCGCTCCGGCGGCTTGATGCCGACGAGCGCCGCCGAGAACTCCGGCTGGACGGTCGCCGAGAGCAGCAGGTAATACGGCACAATCGGGCGCGGGCGCCCGGCCAGCGCGAGCGCCTGCAGCCGCGGCATCGCCGGGTGATCGCGCGTCACCTCGGGATCGCGGTAGAGCGACTGGCGCGTCGGCGAGAGCGCGGCGCCGAGCGTGATCGCCCGCTGGGCGGCCTCACTCGTGAGATGCCGCGCCAGCGCCAGCGCGAGGTCGGGATGGCGGCTTCGGCGCGACACGCCGAGGTGCGCGCCCCCCGTCGAGCCGACGCCTTGCTCGCCGCGCGCACGACCGGGCAGCGGCGCGAACGCTACCTTGCCGCGCACCGCCGAGTCCTGGCCCTCGAACAGGTCCATCGCGTACGGCCAGTTGCGCAGGAAGATCGCGTGGCCGTCCCCGAACGCGCGCCGCGAGAGCTCTTCGTCGGCGGCGGTCGTCCAGGCCGGGCTCACGCCGCTTTCGATGAGGCCGCGCAAAAACCGGAGCGCGTCGGCCGCGCGCGCGGGCTCGGGAAAGATCGTGCCGTCCTCGGCGAGGACTCGCGTGCCGTTGGCCCAGAACGCCTCGAGCACGTTGACGACCAGTCCTTCGTACTGCTTGCCCTGCCAGACATAGCCGTCGAGCGTCGGGTCGCGTTCCCCGGCGCGGATGCGGCGCACCTGCTCGACGAGCGTCTCGTACGTCTCGGGCGGGCGCAGGCCGTACTTGGCGAGCAGATCGGCGCGATAGTAGAGAAGCCCGACGTTGAAGGTCCACGGCAGCGCCCACACCCGCCCGCCATAGGTCGCCTCTGCGACCGCGCTCGGGAAATGGGGCGCGAGCTCGTCGGGCTTGAGAGAAGGCGTCAGATCGAGCAGCCATCCCGCTCGGGCGAACTCGGGCACCCAGATGCAGTCGAGCATCATCACGTCGAAGCCCGGGCTCCGGCCCTCGAGGTTGATGATGTAGAATTGGTGCTGATCGTCCGACGCCCACGGAAGCGCCTCGCCCCTGACGCGTACGCCCGGATGGGCCGCCTCGAACTGCCGCAGGAGCGCCGGCAGCGGATCGGCGTTCCCGAGGATGCGCGCGTACTTGAACACGAGCGTGACGGGGGCGGTTTCCTGACCGGCGACGCAGCCACCGAACGCCAGGAGCCCGAGCAGCCACAGCGACCGATGCGCCGCGCGGCGGAGCGCGACCATTACGACGCGCGCTCGCGAGCCAGAAGGCGCGCCAACCCTCGGAGCGGGATACCGAGCCAGGTCGGCCGGTTGTCGAGCTCGTAGCGCACCTCGTAGAGCGCTCGATCGAGCTCGAAGACCGCCAGCGCGCGCGACAACCCCGACGGCGAGGCGGGCAAGAGCCGCGCGGGCACCCGGGCGATCTCGTCCAGATAGCCCTCGAGAAACGACGCCGTGGCCCGCCGAACCCAGCGCTCGCCCGTTTGTGACGGCGCGCCCATCGGCGCCAGCGCCGTATGAACGGCATAGTCGAGCGAGCGGAGCATGCCGGCGACGTCGACGAGCACGCACTGCTTTCGCCGGCGCTCGGCGAGGGGCCGCGCGGGCTCGCCTTCGAAGTCGAGGATGACGAATCCGGCGTCGGTTCGGAGCGTCTGGCCGAGGTGATAGTCGCCGTGGATGCGGATCTTCGCGCACCGCTCGTCGCCGAGCGCCTGAAGATCACGCGCCCGCTCGCCGAGCGCCCGTTCGGTGGCGAGAAGCATCGTCGCGTCGGCCGCGATCTCCCGTGGCAAGGTGCTCAGGCGGGCCCTGACGGCGGCACAGGTGAGGCGCACCCCTTCCGCGACGCGCTCACTCCAGGCCGTCGCGTCCTCGGCCGTGAAAGGCTCCGGCGCGAAGGCGCGGTCGCGCGCGTCCGAGGCGAGCGCCCCGTGCAGGGCCGCGGTGATGACTCCCAGCCGAGACAGCGCGTGGAACACGTGCTCCGTCGCCTCGGGCGCCTGGTCGGGTTGAAGCTTGCTCAGCTGATCGAGAACCCAGCTCCACCCGTCGCCGTGGCTCGGGACGAAACTCTGGAGCAGTCCCAGGGTCGTCCCCTCGCCGGCCGCCGGAACGTACTCGATCGCTCCGGCCAAGGGCGGCACGTGCGGAAAGCGGGCGCGGGAGGTGAGGAACTCGCCGACCTCGTAGTCGAGGTTGAGCCCGGGCTGTACCTTTCTCAGGGCCTTCATGATGAGCAGGGTGCCGTAGACGACCGAGGTGTTGGATTGCTCGCCGGTCAGCCGCTTGGGCGCGCGCGACGCCGCGGGATCGAGTCGCGGAAAGCGCTCGGTCCGCACGAAGCGGATCGACCCACCGCCCTCGGTCGGCACGGTCGCCTCTTGCTCGAACGCCGTCAGGAGCTCGAGGCAGAATCCGGGATGATCGAACGCGTCGGTCGCGCGGGTCGGCGTGCCGTCGAGGTCGAGCGTGAGCGACAAGCCACTCGTGGCTCCATCGTCGCCGAGGCTGAGGGCGATCGCGTACGTCTCGTCCGGCCCCTCGGCAAACGTCACGTCGATCAGCGCGAGCCACGCGCGCTCGCCGAGGGCGCCGCAGTCCCGCACGCGCGCGCCGATGATCGCGCGGCCCTTGGCGCCGAACCACCGCTGGCGCGGCAGCGCCGCCGGCAGCTCGCCCGCGACCGCCCGCGCGAGCGCGGCGGCGATCCGTGAGGGATCGCCGGGGCGCGCGTCGTCAGATCGCGGTCCGCTCGATCCCAAACGGCTCGTCGCCGTCGCCGGGCCGCTCCAGGCGGAACCAGTAGAAGCCGTGGGGGCCCAGGCTCAGGAAATAGGGCGCCGTCCGGATCGTCGGGAACGCGGTGGCGCCCAGCATCTCGATGGGTGTCGCTCCGGCAAAGGCCTTGAGGTCGAGCTCGACCGGCTGGGGTGCCGCCGAGAGGTTCGCGACGATCAGGAGCGTCTCGCGCGCGTGACGGCGGAGGTACGCGAGCACCTTCGAGTTCCGCGGGCGCAGGAACTCGATGCTGCCGCGTCCGAACACGGACGACGTGCGCCGCGCCGCCAGGAGGCGCCGCATCGTGTTGAGGAGCGACGAGGGCTGGCGCACCTGCGCCGCGACGTTCACGGCCTCGTAGCCGTAGACCGGATCGGTGATGACCGGCAGGTAGAGCTGTCCGTGCTCGAGGCTCGAGAAGCCCGCGTTCCGGTCCCGCGACCACTGCATTGGCGTGCGGACGCCGTTGCGGTCGCCCAGATAGACGTTGTCGCCCATGCCGATCTCGTCGCCGTAGTAGATGATGGGGCTGCCCGGCAGGGTCAGCAGCAGGCAGTTCAAGAGCTCCACGCGACGCCGATCGCCGTCCAGCAGCGGCGCCAGGCGCCGGCGGATGCCGAGGTTGAGCTTCATGTCCGGCTCGTACGCGTAGGCGTAGTACATGAACGCGCGCTCTTCGTTCGTCACCATCTCGAGCGTGAGCTCGTCGTGATTGCGCAGGAAGAGCCCCCACTGGCAGGCGGGCGGGATCGGCGGCGTCTGCGTGAAGATGTCGGTGATCGGCCGCGTGTCCTCGAGCCGGAGCCCGAGATACAGGCGCGGCATCAGCGGGAAGTGGAACGCCATGTGGAACTCGTCGCCGTCGCCGAAGTAGTGGCGGACGTCTTCGGGCCACTGGTTGGCTTCCGCCAGCAAGACGCGATCGCCGCCGTACTCCCGATCGATCACCGCGCGGAACTCCTTGAGGATCGCGTGCGTCTCCGGCAGGTTCTCGCAGCTCGTGCCCTCGCGCTCGACCAGATACGGCACGGCGTCGCAGCGGAAGCCGTCGAGGCCCCGGTCGAGCCAGAAGCGCATCACGTCGAGCATCGCGCCGCGGACGACGGGGTTGTCGTAGTTGAGGTCGGGCTGGTGGCTGAAGAAGCGGTGCCAGTAGTATTCGCGGCGAATGGGGTCGAGCGTCCAGTTGGACTTCTCGGTGTCGACGAAGATGATGCGGGCGTCGGCGAAGCGGCGGTCGGACGCGTTCCACACGTAGTAGTCGCCGTACGGCGACCTGGGATCCGAGCGCGAGGCCTGGAACCACGGGTGCTGATCCGAGGTGTGGTTCATCACCAGGTCGGTGATGACGCGCAGGTCGCGCGCGTGCGCGGCGTCGAGGAACTTCTGGAAGTCCTCGACCGTGCCGTACGAGGGATGGATCGCGTAGAAGTCGGAGATGTCGTAGCCGTCGTCCCGGAGCGGCGAGGGGTACATCGGCAAGATCCACAAGCAGTCGACGCCGAGCTCCTGGATGTAGTCGAGACTCTCGGTCAGCCCCGCGAAATCGCCGACGCCGTCGCCGTTGGCGTCCTTGTACGCCTTGACGTGAACCTCGTAGAAGACGGCGTCCTTGTACCAGTCCGGCGCCGCGTTCTTCGTCATCGCCAGCGGTCCACCAGATAGGGCTTCGCCCGCTCGAACGCGGCCGCCACGGCGTCCAGCCCACTCTCGACCGCCGCCGCATCGCGCCGGCGCGTCGCGAGCACGAAGGCGGCCGTCCGGCCGAGATAGAGCGGGACGAGCGAGCGCAGCAGATGGTCGCGGTACACGACGCTCCAGTGGTACCCGAGCGCGAAGTCGTACACGACCCGCGCCCACAGGTCGTCCGGGAAGCGGAATCGCTCGAGGTCGTCCGCCTCGAGACTCAACACGTCGCCGAGTGTCTCGGGCGCCAGCACGTGCTCCCAGATCGTGCCGAGGTCTCGCAGGCCGCGGCCGAAGGCGGTCACCATGCGCTCGACGTCGATCTGCACCGGCTCGTCCGACGGCAGGACCGGCGGCCCGTCCGTCGGCACCGGGAGCCCGCTCGTGGTCGCCAGCCAGAGATCCTCGTACTCCTCCATGACTGCGAAGACGGCGCCGAGGGTCTGCGCGACCATCGTCGGCAGGTCGGTCGTACGCGTGTTCGACTCGACCCGCCAGGGGCCCAGCCGCGCCTCGTGGATCGAGAGGCCGTCGGCGACGGCGGTGCCGGCGAGCCAGAGATCCGTCATGCTTCGGCCGGATTGGGGCCACCGCGTCTCGCCGGACAGGCGCTCCAGGAGGCGCGCCGAGAACGCGCGTGGACCGGACAGCGGCTGGTGCAGGCGCCGGCCGAGCAAGGCGCCGACGAGCGGCGCCAGCACGAGATTGGTGATGGTGCCGTCGTACCGGTGGCGTGCGTGGACGGGCATCACGAGATCGGCGCCCTGCTCGAGCGCCGGGCGCACGAGCCGCTCGAGCCATTCAGCGTTGACCGACGTGACGTCGGCTTCCAGCACGAGCAGTGCACGCACGCCGAGTCGTCGCGCGACGGCGACCGCCAGACGGAGCGCGGCGCCGCGGCCGGGCACGCCGTGGAACGGCACCGCGCCGAGCTGGCCCGCCGGGGCCTCGTGCTGCGCGCGAACGAACGGCAGCCCGGCCTCGGACAGCCGCTCCACGGTCGCGTCCGACGAGCCGGCATCGGCGTTGATCAGCACGGCCGGCGTGCCGGCGAAGTGCTTCTCGAGGCCGTTGCGGACCGCGTCCA
>Ga0209160_1001508_pt1 | contig 19622 bp, 16 predicted proteins | sample GraSoiAngelo_153_FD_186167 | JGI IMG/M metagenome (GOLD analysis project Ga0209160, IMG submission 186167) | Grasslands soil microbial communities from the Angelo Coastal Reserve, California, USA - 14_1009_12_40cm (SPAdes) (version 2) | ecosystem: Environmental > Terrestrial > Soil > Grasslands ... | reverse complement strand
GCGGGCGGCCGCAGCGCGAGCAGGTAGACGGCGGTGCCCAGGCGCAGGCGGCTCGTGATCGGCACGTAGCCGGCGAGCAGCGTGAGCGACTCGTACATCGGATTGTGGAAGGACACGTGGTCGCCGGTCCACACGCTGTCGAAGCCGAGCGCCTCGATGCGTCGGACGAGGTCGAACTGCTCGTGCGGCGGCTTGATCGAGAGCTGGACGCCGAAGCGTAGACCGCCGACGCTCACCGCGGGAAGGCGTCCTTGACGCCGCCGTCCACGGTGAGCGTGCAGCCCGTCGTCTTGGACGCGCGGTCGGAGGCGAGGAACAGCACGGCCTCGGCGACGTCTTCCGGCAGGATGCGGGCGCCGAGCAGGTTGCGCTTGCGGTAGAAGTCCTCGAGCTGCTCGACCGCGATGCCCTGGGCGGCGGCGCGCTCGCGGCGCACGTCGTCGGACCAGAGCTTGCTGTCCTGGAAGACGGCGTCCGGGTTCACGATGTTCGAGCGGATGCCGTGCGGCGCGCCCTCGAGCGCCAGCACCTTCGCGAGCTGGGCCTCGGCCGCCTTCGCCGCCGAATACGCGGCGAAGTCCTTGCCCGGCGACATCACGTTCTTGGTGGCGACGAAGACGAGCGCGCCGCCCAGGCCCTGGGAGATCAGAACGCGCATCGCCTCGCGCGCGACGAGGAAGTGGCCCGTCGAGTTGACGGCGAACGAGCGCTCCCAGTCGGCGAGCGCCATCCGGTCCACGGGCGCCGAGTGCGCGACGCCGGCGTTGGAGACGAGGATGTCGAGGCCGCCGTAGGCCAGCACGGTCGTCTCGAAGGCGGCGCGCACCGAGGCCTCGCTCGTCACGTCCATCCGCAGGCCGATGGCCCGGCCGCCGCCGACGGCCGCGGTGACCGCCTCCGCCGTCTTCCTGGCGCCGGCCTCGTCGAGGTCGCCGACGACGACGTGGGCGCCCTCGGCGGCCAGCCGCTTGGCCGCCGCGCGGCCGATCCCGGAGCCGCCGCCCGTCACCAGCACGATCCGGCGCGCCAGCTCCTTCTCCGGCGGCGCCAGCGTGAGCTTGTAGAGCTCGAGCGGCCAGTACTCCACGTCGTAGGTATCCTGCGCGGTGAGCGAGACGTAGCGGCCGAACGCCGCGGCATTGCCGATGACGTCGATCGTGTGGTGGACGATGTCGTCGACGATGCCGGCGGTGCGGCGGTCGCGCCCGGCCGTGAACATCCCGAGGCCCGGGACCAGCACGACGCGCGGCAGCGGATCGGTCAGCTCGGCGCCGGGCTCGCGGTGCGCCTCGAAATACGCGGTATAGTCGCGCACGAACGTCGCGATGGCGCCGTCGACGGCCGACCACAGCGCCTCGGCGCGCTCCGGCGCGCGGTCGAGGGGCACGAAGCACGGCAGGCGCTTGGTGTAGATCGTGTGGTCGGGCGTGGCCGGGCCGACCTGCGAGAGCGCCGGGGCCTCCGCCGACGAGGTGAACTCGGTGACCTTGTCGGCGTCGTCGAAGGTCACGATCACGCGGCGCTCGCGGCCCAGCCGCCCCCGCAGCCGCGGCGCCAGCGCCAGCGCGGCCGCGCGGCGCTGAGCGGGCTCGAGGACCGGCACGCGCGGACCCCCGAAGACACGGCGTCCCTTCTTCTTCGCGGCGATCGCCTCCTCGGCGCGCGTGATCAGCTCCATGGTGGCCTCGTAGGCGTCGCGCACCCGCGCGCCCCAGGTGATCGTCCCGTGGCGCTCGAGCACCAGCGCGCGCGCCTCGGGATGCTCGGCGATGGCATCCGCCACCTCGCGCGAGATCCTGAAGCCCGGCCGGCGGTAGTCGAGCGCGATGACGTCCTTGCCGTACACACCCGCCAGCACCTCGCGGGGCCGGTCGTTGTTCGTCAGCGAGACGATGGCGTCGGCGTGGGTGTGGACGACGGCGTGCGCGTCGACGAAGGCGTGCAGCAGCGTCTCGATGGAGGGCCGAACGCCGCCGGGATCTTGCAGCGCGTGGGCGAGGTAGCCGACCATCTCCTGGTCGCCCATGTCCTGGCGCTCGAGCAGCGCGCGGATGTCGTCCATCCGCACGCCGGGGAAATCCTTGCGCTGGACGGACTTGAGGTCGGAGCCGCTGCCCTTCACACGCAGCACGCCGATCTCGCGGCCGCGGTGATCGCGCTCGACGGTCTTGATGGAGGTGTTGCCGCCGCCCCAGACGACCAGCGAGGTCTCGGCGCCGACGAGCCGCGAGGCGTACACGAGAAGGTCGAGGCCCTCGAGCTTCGCGGCCTCGGCGTCGTTCCAGCGCGACTTCATCGCGCGCTCACCATATCACAGCCGCTAAAAACGTAGGGGGCGCGAGAAGCGCGCCCCGTGTTCGTTCGTCCGAGCGACCGGTGTCAGCGGACGCCGTAGACCTGGATGCGGTCGCCGCCGGTCGCGGGCGAGAAGGTCTGCACCGTGTCTGCGCGCGACGCGGGCGACGCCGGCGCCGCGTCGAAGCCATTGCCGCCGCCGAAGATCGTGCCGCACTCGTTCTTCGTCTTGTACGCGCCGTAGCCGGCGCCGAGCGCCGCGCCGGCGAGGCCACCGATCAGCGCTCCTTTACCGGCGCCCTTGCCGCCGTCGGCGATGGCGCCACCGCCGGCGCCCAGGCCGGCGCCGAGCAGCGCGCCGATGGCGCCGGGCTTGGCGATGCGCATGGCGCGCTCGCCACCGGTGCTGCAGTCCGCCGCGGTCGTCGACGCCACCCGCGTGACGCGGGCGGGAGTCTCGGCGCGCGCGACGGCGGGATACGCGCGCGCGGTGGACGGCGCCGGCGCCGCCACGTACCGCGTCGCGGGACGCAGGGCCGGGGCTGGAACCGTCGAGGCCGGCGCGGCCTGGGCCTGCGCCTCAGCGGCAGGCCGCAGCATCCACGCCGTGGTGAGGCCCGTGCTCAGAGCAGTCGTGCCCACGAGGGCGATGCCGATGGTCGCAAGCTTCCAGGGATTCCGTTCCATTGTCGTGTCCTCCGTCGGCGATCAAATCTGTCAGCCGATCAGACGGGGCGCGCTGCGGAGCTATTCGGGGGGTGACGCCCGGGAATGAACTTCTTACAACAGATCAGAGCCCGAACAGGCGCGGAAGGACCAGGGTGAACCATGGGACCAGGATGACGAACAGGAGCCCGATGCAGAGAAACAGCACGTAAGGCAGCATCGGACGCACGACGCGATCGACCGTGATGTTCGCGATCGCGCACGAGATGAAGAGCCCCACGCCGATCGGCGGCAGGAAGAGCCCGATACCGGTCGCCGCCACGACGACGATGCAGTAGTGCACGAGGTCGATGTTGAGCTGCTTGACCACGGGGAGGAACGTCGGCAGCACGATGACGACCGCGGGCAGGCCTTCGAGCACCGCACCCATCAGGATGAAGAGGACCGCCGTCATCACGAGGAAGCCGGCCTGCCCGGCCTCGACGGCCGCCATCGCGTGGGCGAGCGACGCCGGCACCTGCTGGACCACGAGGATCCACGCGACGACGGCCGCCGTGGCCAGGAGGAAGCAGACGTTGGCGGTCACCACGGCGCTCTGGATCAGGATCTCCGGCAGCTGCGACCAGCGGATCTCCCGATATACGAACAGCCCGACGATCGCCGCGTAGAAGACGGCGACGGCCGCCGCCTCCGTCGGCGTCATCACGCCGCCCAGGATGCCGCCGAAGATGATGACCGGGAGCCCGAGGGGGATCAGCGCGCCCCGGAACGCCCGCCAGAGACCCACCGCCGTCGTGCGCTGCGGCAGCGCGATGCCCTCGCGCCGGGCGTCCCAGTAGATGTACGCCATGATCGCGACGGCCAGCACCAGCGCCGGGATGAAGCCGCCCACGAACAGCGCGGCGACCGACACGTTGGCGATGGCGCCGATCACGATCATCAGGATGCACGGCGGCACCAGGATGCCCATCGCCGAGGCCGCGGCCACCACGCTGACGGCCTGCTCGGGCCGGTACCCGGCGCGCGTCATGGGCGGGATCATCGTGGAGCCGATGGCCGAGACGTCGGCGATCGTGGAACCCGAGATGCCCGAGAAGATGTACTCCGCGATGACGACGGCCATGGCGAGCCCGCCGCGGATCCAGCCGACCAGCGCCTGGGCGAAGACCACGAGCCGCACGGCGATGCCGCCCGTCTCCATGAGCGCCCCGGCAAGGATGAAGAGCGGGATGGCGAGGAGGACGAACGAGTCCACCGCGAGGAACATCTGCTGGATGATGATGGACAGCGGGTAGGCCCCGCTCCACCAGAGCCCCATGAAGCCCGCCATCCCGACCGTGAAGGCCACCGGCACCGCGCAGAGCAGCAGCGCCGCGAAGACGACCGCCGTCAGCGTGACGATCACCGGACGAGGTCGCGCAGCGCGCGGCCGAGCGGGATCAGGCTGAAGAGGATGATCAGCGCGCCGCCGGTGGGCATGGCGAGATAGACCCACGCCTTCGACAGCCCCATCACCGGCGTCTGCTGCAAGCGGCCGAGCTCGACGAAGGCCCAGCCCTGCTGCACGAGGGCGGCGGCGAAGCCGATGACGACGAGCTGGCCGAGGACGGCGATCGCGCGCTGAGCGCGCAGCGGCACGCGGTCGACGAGGAGGTGCAGGCGGAAGTGGGTGTGTCGCCGCACGCCCACCGCCGCCCCCAGGAACACGACCCACACGAAGCAGATCCGCGCGATCTCGTCGTACCACGTGAACGTGCGGACGAGGACGTAGCGCGAGAAGACGCCCAGCATCAGGTCGAGGGTGAGGGCGACCATCAATAGCAGGCAGACGCCCTCGACGACGTTCTCCAGCGCCGCGCGAAGCATGCCGCGCTACTGCGCCGCCTTCACCGCCGCCGTCACGCGGTCCATCCACTCCTTGCCGACCTTGGTGGTGACCACGTCGTAGGCCGGACCCATGCGGTCCTGGAAGGGCTTGAGGTCCTTCACCTCGTTGACCTGCACGCCGGCCTTCCGGATGAGCTCGAGCTCGCCCTTTTCCTTGTCCACTTCCGACTTGCGGTCGAGCGCGCACGCGGCCTTGCCCGCCTCGTCCACCACCTGGCGCAGGTCGGCCGGCAGCGACTGGTAGCGCTTGAGGTTCATGAACCAGGAGATCGGGGGATAGGTGTGCTTGGTGAGCGAGTAATACTTGGTGACCTCGAAGAATTTGTCCGAGACCATGGTCACCACCGGGATCTCCATGCCGTCCACCGTCCCCTGCTTCATGGCCAGGTAGACCTCGCCCCACGGCATGGGCACCGGGTTGGCGCCGAGCTGCTTCATCATCGCCACGTAGATCGGCGACTCCTGCACGCGGATCGTCTGCCCCTTCATGTCGTCGGGCGTGTTGATGGGACGCTTGTTGGAGAGCATGTTGCGGAAGCCCCAGCCCCCGCCGAAGCAGAGGCCCTTGACGCCCTTGGCCTCCATCTTCTTGAAGAGCTCCTGGCCGATCGGGCCGTCCATCACCTTCCACACCTGATCGCGGCTCGTCCAGAGAAACGGCAGGTCGAGCGGCAGGTACGCGGGCTCGAAGATGCCGCCGATGGGCGCGCTGCCGACGGGCGCGACGTCGATCGTCCCGAGCTGCACGCCCTCGAGGGTGGCGCCCTCGCCGCGCGCGAGCTGGTTGTTGGTGTAGACCTCGACCTTGATCCGCCCTTTCGACTTCTCGGCCGCCACGCGGGCAAACTCGTTGGCGGCGAGGTTGCGCGGGCTCTCGCCTGGATTGACCGTGCCGAGCTTCAGGACGATCGGGGCCTGGGCCTCGGCGGATGGCCAGAGCCCTGCGAGCGCCAGACCGATGGCGACGAGGACGAGCACGGCGACGAGCGAGGGGCGCAGGCGATGCCTCATGGCGGTGTCCTCCCGGGGCCGGCGCGATCCGCGCGGCTGGCGCTGCAATACACCGCGAGCCGGCCGGGAGTCAATACAATGCCTCGTATGGCCCGCCATCTGATCCCCGCCCTCGTCGCCGTCGCGCTTGGCTGCGCGACGGCGCCAGGCCCGGCCGCGCGCGCCGACGGCGTCATGCTGATCCAGGCCGGCGCGTTCTGGATGGGCCGCAACGACGGCCCGTCCGACGAGGCGCCGCTGCATCGCGTCTACGTGCGCGACTTCTGGCTCGAGCGCCACAAGGTGACCAACGCGGAGTTCGCCGAGTTCCTCGACGCGGTCGGCGTGGTCTCGCCCGAGGGCGAGCAGCGCTACGACTGGGAAGCTGCCGACGCCCGCATCCAGCCGCGCTGTACGCACGTGTCGGGCACTTCCACGGCCACCGGATCGACGCGCGACGTTCCATCAAGGCGCGACGTTCCATCGAGGCGCGACCTGCCGCGGCTCGACCTGCCAGTGGTGCGCCCCTGCTTCGCCTCCGGGACGGTGCTCATATGGACAGTCGATCCGGGCTACGGCCACCATCCCGTCGCGGTCTCATGGCTCGACGCTGGGGCTTTTTGTGCATGGCGCGGCCGGCGCCTGCCGACCGAAGCCGAGTGGGAGAAAGCGACGCGCGGCGACGACCGGCGGCGCTATCCGTGGGGCGACGCGGCCCCGACCGAGGCCCACGCGATCTTCGGCCGGCCCTCCGGCGCGACGGCGTCTGCCATCGGCCGCCCGGGGGGCGCCGGCCCGTACGGCGTCCACGACCTGCTCGGCAATCTGCGGGAGTGGACGGCGACAATCCCCAAGCCTTACCCTTATCAGCACGACGACGGCCGGGAGTCGTTCACCGACGCCGGCCGCGTCGTCGTCCGCGGCGCGAGCCACGACGATCCGGAGGACGCGCTGAGCGTGACGAGGCGGTGGTCGTACGATCGGCGCCGCGCGGCGAGCGGCCAGCACGTCGTGGGGTTCCGCTGCGCGACGTCGGACGATCTGGGAGAGGTGGCACCGGGAGGGCGCCGATGACCGCTCCGATCGACAACCTGATCATGAACTACCCGCTCACGCTGCCGCACTTCTTCGAGCGCACGCGCCGGATCTTCCCGAAGAAGACGCTGGCCACGCGGGTGCCGGGCGTCGGGCTCGAGCGCATGGACTACGGGCGCTGGGCCGAGCGCACGACGCGGCTGGCCGGCGCCCTGAAGGCGCTCGGCGTGGGCAAGGGCGACCGCGTGGGGACGTTCGCGTGGAACTCGCACCGGCACCTGGAGGTCTACTTCGCGGCACCGTGCATGGGCGCCGTGCTGCACACCGTCAACATCCGGCTCTCGGCGGCCGATCTCACCTACATCATCAACCACGCGGGCGACAAGGTGCTGATCGTGGACGCCTCGTGCTGGCCCACGCTGGAGCCGATCCGCAAGCAGCTGAAGACCGTCGAGCACGTCATCGTCATGAAGGACACGCCCGGCGCCCAGATCCCGGCGGGCGCGCTCGACTACGAGGCGCTGCTGGCCGACGCGCGGCCGATGGAGACGTGGCCGGCGCTCGCGGAGACCGACGCGGCGGGCATGTGCTACACGTCGGGCACGACCGGCCACCCCAAGGGCGCGGTCTACACGCACCGCGCGATCTTCCTGCACTCGATGGCCTCGTCGATGACCGACGTGCTCGGCATCAACGAGCGCGACGTCATCCTGCACATCGTGCCGATGTTCCACGCCAACGCCTGGTGCGTGCCGTTCGCGGGCGTGCTCAACGGCGCCACGCAGATCTTCGGCGGGCCCAACCCCCAGCCGCGCGACATCGTGGAGATCGTGCACAACGAGCGCGTGACGTTCGTGGGCGCGGTGCCGACCGTGTGGATCGCCATCGACGCCATCCTCGAGGCCGAGCCGCGCTGGAACATCTCCTCGATCCGCTGCATCCCGATCGGCGGCTCGGCGGCGCCGCGCGCGCTCATCGAGAAGTTCGACAAGAAGTACGGCGCCCCCATGCTGCACGCCTGGGGCATGACGGAGATGACGCCGCTCGGCACCGTGTGCCGGCTCAAGTCCTACATGGACGCGCTGTCCGACGAGGAGCGCTACGCCATCCGCGCCAAGCAGGGGTTCGTCGCGGGCGGCGTGGACATGCGCATCGTGGACGACGCCGGCCTCGAGCAGCCGTGGGACGGCAAGAGCGTGGGCGAGATCCAGGTGCGCGGGCCCTGGGTCATCCGTTCGTACTACGACAACCCGGAATCGGCCGACCGCTTCACCGCCGACGGCTGGTTCCGCACGGGCGACGTCGCCAGCATCGATCCCGAGGGCTACGTGCAGATCACCGATCGCACGAAGGACCTGATCAAGTCCGGCGGCGAGTGGATCTCGTCCATCGACGTCGAGATGATGATCATGACCCACCCGAACGTCCTCGAGGCCGCCGTGATCGCGGTGCCGCACCCGAAGTGGGTGGAGCGGCCTCTCGCCTGCGTGGTGCCCAGGCCCGGGACGACGGTCGAGCCGGCCGAGATCCTGGAGTACCTGCGGCCGAGGCTCGCGAAGTGGGCGCTGCCGGACGAGGTCGTCCTGATCGAGGCGGTGCCGAAGACGAGCGTCGGGAAGTTCGACAAGAAGGTCCTGCGCGAGCGCTTCAAAGGCTGGACGCCGAAGGGCTGAGACACGCGCGATGGCCGACGCCACCACCGCCTTCGTCGGCAAGATTCCCGAGAACTACGAGCGCTATCTCGCACCACTCTTCTTCAACGACTTCGCGGATGACCTGGTCGCCCGCGTGCCCGTCAGCGACGACATGCGCGTGCTCGAGGTCGCCTGCGGGACCGGCATCGTCACGCGCCGCCTCGTCGAGCGGCTCGGCGGGCGCGGGACCGTCATGGCCACCGACCTCAACGAAGCGATGTTCGCCCACGCGCGCAAGCGGCTGCCGGGATCGGGCGACGCGACGTACCGCACGGCCGACGGCACGAGCCTGCCGTTCGAGAGCCGCTCGTACGACGCTGTCGTCTGCCAGTTCGGGCTGATGTTCTTCCCCGACAAGACGGCCGGTGCGCGGGAAGCGTTTCGCGTGCTGAGGCCGGGAGGCGTCTATCTCCTGAACGTCTGGGACGCGCTCGAGCACAACCCCGTGGGGCGCATCACCCACGAGACGATCGCGAAATTCTTTCCGACGGATCCGCCGAAGTTCTACACGGTGCCCTTCGGCTATCACGACGCGGGCGTGCTCCAGTCACTGCTGCGCGACGCGGGCTTCGACGACGTCCGGTGCGAGCGCGTGGCGAAGCAGGGCCAGAGCCCGTCGGCGGCCGAGGCCGCCACCGGCCTCGTCGAGGGCAATCCCGTCTACGGCGAGATCACGCAGCGGCGGCCGGAGGCGCTCGCCGAGATCAAGGCCGCCATCGCCGCGAACCTGGCGCGCGAGCTCGGCGACCGGCCCCTGCGCGCGCCGCTGCGGGCATTCGTGGCCACCGCGCGGCGCCCGGAAACCTAGCACCGGAGCGGCCGCTGCCTTGACAGGTCAGTCCACCGGTCCTATCCTCGCCGTCACTCGTCTCGACAAAAATTGCCCGGCGCCCTGCGGCCGGGAGGAGGCTCCATGACTCGTCTCTCGCGACGGCAGTTCGTCATCGGCGGCACCACCGGCCTGGCCGCCATCCTCGCCACGCGCACAGCGCCGGCGGTGGGCCAGACCCGTGAGATCAGCTACCTCTGCTGGAACAACTTCGCGCCCAACTCGGACAAGAAGCTGGCGGAGATCGGCCAGCGCTTCACGAAGGACACGGGCATCAAGCTCAAGATCGACCACATCTCGCACATGGGCCCGCAGCAGGCCAAGTACGCCTCCGAGGTGCAGACGCAGGCGGGCCACGACCTCGTCGAGATGCGCATGCACTTCCCCTGGCTCTACGAGCCGCAGCTGGTGGACGTCTCGGACGTCGTCGGCGAGCTCGAGAAGAGGCACGGCAAGGCGATCTCGTCCTCGTACGAGGGCGCGCACGTCCACGGCGTCTGGCGCGCGGTGCCCCAGTACCACGGGATGTTCGTGGCGACGTACCGCGAGGACCTCTTCAAGAAGGCGAGCCTCAAGGTGCCCGACACGTGGGAAGACCTCTACGTCGTCGGCAAGGAGCTGAAGAAGATGGGGAACCCCGTCGGGATCCCCATCAGCCAGAACTACGACTCGATCTCCACGGCGGGGCCCGTGCTGTGGTCCTTCGGCGGCATGGAGGTGGACAGGGACGGCAAGACGGTCCGCATCAACTCGCCGGCCACCGTGCAGACGATCGAGTGGTACAAGAAGATGTTCCGCGACTGCATGGAGCCCGAGGTGCTGTCGTGGTCGGACGCCAGCAACAACGAGTCGATCCAGCAGGGCAAGGCCGGCTGGATCCACAACCCGGTCAGCGCGTACATCATCGCCAAGCAGCGCAAGCTGGTCACCGCCGACGGCATCAACCATCATCGCAGTCTCGGCGGACCGGCCGGGCGCTTCGAGACCGACACGCCCCGCCACATCGGGATCTGGAAGTTCAGCAAGAACGTCGACGCGTCGAAGGAGTGGATCCGCTACCTGCTCGGCAAGCGCGAGACCTACGACGAGTACATCATGTCGGGCGACGCGTTCAACCTGCCGGTGTACGCGAAACTTCAAGATCATCCCGTGCTGAGGACGGATCCGAAGTACGCGGCGCTGAAGGGTGAGGGCGTGGAGTACCACACCTACGGCTGGCCGGCGCCGCCGTCGGACAAAGTGCAGCTCATCACCAACGCCTACATCCTGCCCAACATGATCGCCAAGGCGGTGACAGGGACCCCGACCAAGGACGCCATCGTCTGGGCCGAGACCGAGATGAAGAAGATCATGGCGGGCTAGCGTCGCCGTGGCGATCGGCACCCTTCCCGCGACCGGCGCGCCCGCGCGTCTGCCCTGGCGGACGCGTGTGCGTGAGACTCTCGACCGCGAGCGCGTCCTGGGCCCGCTCTTCATCACGCCCGCGCTCATCCTGATCCTGTTGCTGGTCGCCTATCCGTTCTGCGTGGCGCTCTACTTCTCGGTCTCCAACGCCTTCATCGGGCGGCCCAGCCACTTCATCGGCCTCACGAACTTCATTCGCCTGTGGGACAGCGACGCGTTCCGGCAGACCTTCCAGAACGCCTTCGTCTTCACCGGCATCTCGATCGCCTTCAAGCTCGTGCTCGGCATCTCGCTGGCCCTGCTGCTCAACCAGCAGCTCTGGTTCAAGCGGCTGATCCGTGGGGCCGTCCTCCTGCCGTGGGTCATCCCGACCGCGCTGTCGACGCTTGGCTGGTGGTGGATGTTCAACTCGCTCTACAGCGTCGTCAACTGGACGGGCATCGCGCTGGGCCTCATGGATCCGCCGGGGCCGAACTGGCTCGGGCAGCGCTACTACGCGATGACGGCGGTGATCACGGTCAACATCTGGCGCGGCCTGCCCTTCTTCGCCATCACCATCCTGGCGGGGCTGGTCGCCATCCCGAAGGAGCTCTACGAAGCGGCCCAGGCCGACGGCGCCGGGCCGTGGTCGCGCTTCTGGTACGTCACGCTGCCGATGCTGAAGCCGGTCCTGGCCGTGGTCGTCCTGTTCTCGACCATCTTCACGTTCAGCGACTTCAACATCGTGTACGTGCTCACCCACGGCGGGCCCATCAACACCACCCACCTGTTCGCGACGTACTCGCGCATGATCGGGCTGGAGAGCGGCCGCATCGGCGAGGGCGCGGCGATCTCGCTGTACCTGTTCCCGCTGCTGATGTTCGTGGTGTGGGCGCAGCTGCGCTTCGTGCGCAAACAGGCCTATTGATGTCGCGGCGGACGCTCGGGACGAAGGTGCTGATGCACGTGCTGCTCGTGCCGTTCCTGATCTTCGCGCTGTTCCCCTTCTACCACATGCTGCTGACCTCGCTGAAGCAGGACCGCGAGCTCTATGACCGCTTCGCGGTGCCGCTCGCCATCAAGCAGGGCCCGACGCTCGAGCACTACACGAAGCTCCTCCGGGAGACCGAGTTCCTCACCTGGACCAAGAACAGCCTGATGGTGACGGTGCTCGCGACGACCGCCTCCGTGATCATCGGCACCGTCGCCGCCTACGCGCTGTCGCGGCTCAAGTTCCGCGGCGTGAACAGCTTCGGCACCGGCATCTTCGTCACCTATCTCGTGCCGACCTCGCTCCTGTTCCTGCCGCTGGCCCAGGTCATCAACTGGATCGGCCTCGCCGACTCGAAGTGGGCGCTCGTCGTCACCTATCCGACCTTCCTCGTCCCCTTCTGCACGTGGCTGCTCATGGGCTACTTCCGCACCGTGCCCAAGGAGGTCGAGGAGTGCGCGATGGTCGACGGCGCCACGCGCATCCAGGCGCTGTGGCGGATCGTGCTGCCCATCGCCATCCCCGGCCTGGTGTGCGCGGTGCTCTTCGCGTTCACGCTGTCGTGGAACGAGTTCATCTACGCGCTGACCTTCACCTCGTCCTCGGAGCAGATCACGGCCAGCGTGGGCGTGACCAGCGAGCTGATCCGCGGCGACATCTACTTCTGGGGCGAGCTGATGGCGGGCGCGATCCTCGGGTCGGTGCCGATCGTCATCCTCTACGTCTTCTTCCTCGACTACTACGTCTCGGGCCTGACCGCCGGCGCCGTGAAGTAACGACGGGCTCCCGCGCGGCGGCCGCGCCGGCCGCCAAGCGGGCGACCGGCGCGACCCCGGCGCGCGACTACTTCAGCGCGGCGGCGCCCGCCGCGGCGATCTGCGCGTCCTGCTGCGAGGTGACGCCGGAGACGCCGATGGCGCCGATGATCTTGCCGTCGAGGACGATCGGGATGCCGCCCTCGAGCGGGCTGGCGCCCGCGAGCTTCAGGATCCGGAGGTTCTCGCCGCCCTGACCGACGGCATCCTGGAAGGCCTTGCTCGGCCGCCGGAACGCGACGGCCGAATAGGCCTTGTCGCGCGCCACGTCCACGCTGCCCCACTGCGCGCCGTCGAGGCGCTGCATGGCCACGGGCTGGCCTCCAGAGTCGAGAATGTAAATCACCACGTTCCAGTTGTTCTTCTTCGCCTCGGCCTCGGCGCCGGTCAGGACCTTCTTGGCCTGCTCGAGGCTGATCGGCGTGCCGTAGGGCGGCGGCCCCTGGGCCAGCGCGGGCTCGGCGGCGAGGACGGTGAGGGACAGCAATAGCAGGACGGCGGTGATCGCTCTCATGGCTCCTCCTTGGTGGTTACGTGGACGCGTCAGGTAACGCCCGTGATGGGCGCTCAGTTCCCGCTTCGAGTGCCCGGCATGCTACGCCGGAGCGCGGGTTCCGGCAAGGCCGCCGCGAGACGGCGCGTCACGACACGATATATCGACGGCGGAGGCGTCGGAGCCGGCGCGGGTCAGTCGCGCTCGGCGCTCCCGCCCGAGATCGGCGGCGCCGCCGGCCGCGCGCGCCGCCGCAGGCGCAGCCGCCACGCGCGGCGCTCACGCTGGCGCGCGGCCCGCTTCCAGGGCACCAGCGACGGCCGCGCCAACTTCAGGGCGGCGGCCGCGTCCTCGAAGAGTGAGTACGCGACGGGCGTGACGAGCAGCGTGAGCAGCAGCGACAGCGTCTGTCCGCCGATGACGACGACGGCGATGGCGCGGCGCTCCTCGGCGCCGGGCCCGGTGCCAACCCAGAGCGGGAGCATGCCGGCCACGAGCGCGAGGGTGGTCATGAGGATCGGACGCAGCCGATCGCGGTTGCCCTGCATGATGGCGGCGAGCCGCTCCATGCCGCGCGCGCGCAGGCTGTTCATGTGGTCGATCTGGAGGATGGCGTTCTTCTTCACCACGCCGAAGAGCACGAGGATGCCGAGCGCCGAATAGAGGTTGAGCGTGTTGCCGGTGTACCAGAGCGACGCCATGGCGAACGGCACCGAAAGCGGCAGCGACAGCAAGATGGTCAGCGGGTGAATGAGGCTCTCGAACTGGGAGGCGAGGATCATGTACATGAAGGCGAACGAGAGCACGAAGACCCAGAGGAACTCCGTGAATGTCTTCTCCATCTCCTTCGCCTTGCCCGTGACGAAGGTCGTGTACGCCAATGGCAGATTCATCTCGGCCACCGCGCGCTTGAGGGCCTCGATCCGGTCGGCCTGGCCGTAGCCCGGCGCGATCTGGGCGCGCAGCCGCACCTCGCGCTGGCGGTCCGTGCGGTCGATGCGGGACGGCGTGGGCGCGCGCACGATCTGCACGAGGTTGTCGAGACGCACGAGGCCGCCGCCCGGCGCCAGCCCGACCTGGGCGGGGGCGCCGGTGGCCACGTTGTTGCTGACCGAGTCGCGTGACACGTAGAGCCGCGAGATGACGGACAGGTCGCTGCGGTGGGCATCGATGAGGCGCACCGTCACGTCGTAGTCGTCGTTGACGTCATTGTCGTGGAAGCGCGAGACCTGGTCGTCGCCGCCCACCATCAGCCGCAGGGCGGTGGCGATCTGCTCGGTGTCCACGCGCAGGTCGGCCGCGCGCGCGCGGTCGATCACCACGCGGAGCTCCGGCTTGTCGAGCTGGAGCGTGGTGTCCACATCGACGACACCGCCCAGGGCGCGCGCCCTCGTCTTGAGGATCTCGCCGTACTCGGCGAGCTTCTCGAGGTCGGGACCGCGCAGGGCGAGGTCGATGTCGAAGGTCCCGCCGCCGATGTTGAAACCCGCGATATTGCGCACCTGAGGCCGGTAGCCGGCGGCGAAGAACTTGCGGTAGCGCTGGCGCAGCGCCGCGATGATCTCCCGCTGCGAATAGTTGCCGCGGAAGGCGGCCATCGGGTCGCCGCGCTTGAGGCCCTCCCAGATGCGGTGCAGGCTGACCGTGCGCTCCCCGTGGGGCACCGTGCGCACGTACATATAGCCCTGGTTCACGCGGTTGAGGAAGCCGCCTCCGGCGGATGCCAGGGTGAGCGCCACGCCGTTCGTCTCGCGCGCCTCGCGGGCGAGGGCCTGCATTCCCTCGTCCATGGCGGCCAGGCTCATCCCCTCGGGACCGAAGACGAGCATCTCGAACTCGGACTCGTCCACGTCGCTCGGGATGTACTCCTGCTTCACGCCTCGGTAGAACGGCACCGTGGAGGCCAGGACGACCGCGCTCACCACCACGATCACCCAGCGGCGACGCATCGACCACGCCAGGCACGCCTCGTAGGCGCGGTCGATGTACGCGTAGAACCCGCGCCGCGACGCGGCTGTGTGGCCGTCGCCGTGCCCGCCCGCGTCCTCGGCGCGCAGCAACCTGGCGCACATCATCGGCGTCAGCGTGAAGGACACCAGGAGGCTGACCATGACCGACACGGCGGCGGTGAGGCCGAACTGGTAGAGGAAGCGGCCGGAGATCGACGACATGAAGGACACGGGCACGAAGATGACGACGAGCGAGAGCGTGGTGGCCATGACCGCCAGCCCGATGTCCGCGGTGGCCTCGCGGGCGGCCTCGAAGGGCCGCATCTTCTTCTCCTCGACGAAGCGGAAGACGTTCTCGAGCACGACGATGGCATCGTCGATGACGATGCCGACCATCAGCACCAGCGCGAGCATGGTCACGCTGTTGAGCGTGAAGTTCAGCATCCACATCATCCCGAAGGCGGAGATGACGGAGGTCGGGATGGCCACCGCGGCGATGAACGTCGACCGCCACGAGCGCATGAAGGCCAGCACGACCAGCGAGGCGAGGATGGAGCCCAGCACCAGGTGCAGGTTGATCTCGTGCAGGGCCGCGTAGATGTAGCGCGACTGGTCGCGGATGATCTCGAGCTTCACGTCGGGCGGCACCTGGACGGTCAAACGCGCCAGGCTCTTCTTGACGCCCTCGATGACGGCCACGGTGTTCTCGCCCGACTGCCGGCGGATCTCGACGATGACCGTCGGCACGCCGTTGAGCCGCGCCGCCGAGCGCTGCTCCTTCGTCCCGTCCTCCGCGTAGCCGAGGTCCCGCACGCGCACCGGCGAGCCGCCGAGCGTCGCCACCACGAGGTCGTTGAAGGCGCGCGGGTCGGCCATGCGGCCCATCGTGCGCAGCGAGGCCTCGTTGAGCCCCGACGTCACGTTGCCGCCCGGAAGGTCGGCGTTCTGGCGCACGAGCGCGTCGCGCACGCTCGTGATCGGCAGCTGGTAGGCCGCCAGCCGGTCGGCGTCCACCCAGACGTTGATCGCACGCGGCAGACCGCCGACGATCCGCACCTCGCCCACGCCGGGCGAGCGCTCGAGCTGCGGCCGCGCGATCTTGTCGGCGATCTCCGTCAGCTCGCGCAGCGAGCGGTCGCTGGCGAGCGCGATCGTCAGCACGGGCGCCTGGTCGTTGTCGAACTTCGCGATGATGGCCGGCTTCACGTCGCGCGGCAGGTTGCGCTGGGCGATCGACACTTTGTCGCGGACGTCCTGGGCCGCCACGTCGATGGCGCGGCTCAGCACGAACGTGACGATGATCAGCGAATTGCCGGGGGTCGAGATCGAGCGCAGCTCCTGGACGCCCTGGATGGTGTTGATCTGCTCTTCCAGCCGCTGCGTGACCTGCGTCTCGATCTCCTCGGTGGAGGCGCCGGGCAGCTCGACGCGCACGGTGACCGTGGGCAGGTCCACGGCGGGGAAACGGTCGACGCCCAGCCGGAAGTAGGACGCGGCGCCGACGACGACCAGCGCCATCACGATCATTGTCGCGAAGACGGGGCGCTTGATGCAGACTTCGGCGAGCTTCTGCACGAAGGGTTACCGCTCGGCGGTCACGGCCTGGCCGGGGGCGAGGTTGCCCGGCTCCAGCACGACGCTCTCGCCCGGCTTGAGCCCGGCCACGATCTCGATCCTGTCGCCCTCGCGCCGGCCCGTCTGCACGCGCACCTCGACGATCTTCCCCTGGCGGACGACGAGCACCTTCTCGACGCCCGCGAAGGTCACGAGCGAGGCGGCGGGGATGCGGATCACCGGCTGCGAGCCCTCGGTGACGATGTCCGCGCGCGTGAAGGCGCCGGGCTTCAGCACGGCGTTGGGGTTGGGCACCTCGGCCTCGACGAGGAGCGTGCGGTTCTGCTCCTGCACGATCGGGCTCAGCCGCACGACGCGGCCCTGGTGGACCGTGGCGGCGCCCTCGAGGGTGAGGCGCACCGTCTGGCCGACGCGCACGCCGGCCGCCTCGCGCTCGGGCACCGGCAGGCGCAGCCGCAGCGGGTGCGTGCGCACGAGCGTGGCCACCGGCGCGCCGGCGGCCAGGTACTCGCCCACCGCCGCCTGCTTGAGGCTCACCGCGCCGTCGAAGGGCGAGACGAGCACGGTGTCGATGAGCTGCTGCCGCGCGAGGTCGAGCTCCGAGCGCCGCTGCGTCAGCGTCGCCTGGCGATTGCGGACCTCCTCGATCGCATCGTGGTACCGGGCCTCCGCCACGCCGAGGTTCGCCTGCGCCGTGTCGTCCTGGGCCCGCGCGATCAGGTCCTGCTCGAGCAGCTTGGCCGAGCGCTCGCGCGCCAGGCGAGCCTCGTCGAGCACGGCACGCGCCTGCCGGACGATCGAGGTCTTCTCCGGATCGACCTGCTCGTCGGTGCCGGTCAGCGACAGCCCCAGCCGCGCGCGCGCCTGCTGCAGCGCCGCGGCGGCCTGCTCGACGCGCAGCTTGTAGTCCGTCTGATCGATCCGCGCGACGACCTGGTCCTTGCGCACGCGCGTGCCGAGGTCCACCGCCTGCTCGACGAGACGGCCGGGAACCTTGACGCCGAGCGCCACGGTGTCGTCGGCGGCCAGCGCTCCGGTGGACGCGACCGTGCGCGGCACGCGCTCCTCGACAGCCGCGAAGACCTTGACGGGACGCGGCGGGACGACGGCGGCTGGCTGTTCCGTCGACGCGGAGGCGGAAGCGGACGCGGCCGGCTGGCCGGTGCAGCCGGCGGCAGCCAACACGACGGCGAGCAGCGCCAACCAGGGGCGGGGCATCCGGCAGATGATACCCCAGAAGCGACGCGGCTTTTCGAGGAGCGGCCCGGGTCCCCCGGGCCGCTACGAACGCGGGGGGGTGGGGGGGGCCATGTCGGGGCCCCCCACGACAGCAACGGCGCGGACGGGCGAGCCGTCGGCGCCTTCGATGCGAAGCGGCAGGGCCAGGAACCGGCAGCGGTCGGCGCCGATCTGGTCGAGGTTGGTCAGGTACTCGATGACGGTGATACCCGCGGGGAAGAACACGTGGTGCGTCGTGCACTCGGCAGGCGTCAGCTTGACGCCCGGCTCGAAGATCGACGTGCGCACGGTGTAGTCGGGCGGATAGTCGTAGCCGACGGCCTTCACGCCGCGGCTCACGAGCCAATCACACGCAGAGCGGCCCGTGTATGGTGCATCCCGCCAGAACTTCTCGCTCTCCACGCTGACCTTGCGCGGCCAGTCGGTGCGCAGCAGCGCGATATCGCCGCGACGCACGTGACCGGCGTGCGCGTCCAGCTCGGCCGCCGTCACCTCGCCGTTGTCCCCGAGGTGCGTGAGGTCCACCACCGCGGCCTCCCCGATCCACTGGTCGACCGGCATGGAGGCGATGTCGCGGTCGCCGGGCAGGAAGTGGACCGGCGCATCGACGTGCGTGTAGGCGTGGCAGGCGACGGTGAGCACCGTGGACTGGAAGACGTCCCCGGCGGCATGCGATCGGACCAGCTTGGGCTCGACCTTCCAGCGGAAGTGCGGGCGGATGGGAAAGGACAGGTCGACGATGCGCATGGCCCCTCCTTATATACAACGATTCGTCGCTACGCCACCACGGCCGGCCGCTCGAGCTTCGCTGAATCGACACAGCGCCCGATGTAACCGAGGATGAGTGCAAAGCTCAGCGGCAGGTCGTGAATCCAGACGTCGGCGACGGCAAAGGCCGCGAACGTCGTCACTGACACGGCGATCCAGAGCGCGCCCGCGAGCAGCACGGAGCGTGCGCCGGGCACGTGCACGGCAACGACAGAGCCGACCAGAGCGAAGACAACGGCCAGGACCACCGAGACGGCCAGCGAGACCTCGCGGAGCCAGTTGCCCGTCATCAACGTTTCCAGCTCGTTCGCGAGAATCTCGACGCCCGGCATCTCACCGTTCCGGGCAAACGGCGTTGCAAACCGGTCATGGAGGAGCGGACTGGTCACGCCGACCATGACGATTCTGTCGCTCCAGTAGGATGCCGGGATCTCACCGCGCAGCACGCGGTAGTACGAGATCCACGGAAACGTTTTCGGTCCCCCGCGGTAATTGATCAAGACGTCGTTCGTGCGCGGTAACGGTGCGCCGCGCAGGCCGAGCTTCGCAAGGTAGCCGTGCGCGGCAACGATCAAGGTCGGCATCTCTCCAAAGGGCAGTGTGAGCCTGATCGGCATTCGATGAATCTGCCCATCGCTTTCGATTGGCGCGTTGACGAGGCCGACAGCGGCGGCACCACGCCGAAGCTCCGCGATCGGCACACCGAGTGCATCGCGCCGGTAGAAGGGCTGAATATCGATACCGTACACGGCAGCAAGGAGAACATTGCCAGCAGACGCGACGGCCTCCGCAAGCTGGGCGTCATCGGCAGGACCGCGCAGTGACGGCTCATCGAAGTTCAGATCGAGCACGATGGCGCGCGGCTTGCCTGGGATGATCGCACGGATCAGATCGGCATGGCGATCACGAGCGAATGGCCATTGCTCGTTCAACTCACTGAGTGTCGATTGATCGACGCTTACGATGACGATCGGCAGCGTCGGTGCCCGTGCGCCACGCAGCTCGAAGAGCCT
>Ga0209160_1001507_pt1 | contig 19633 bp, 19 predicted proteins | sample GraSoiAngelo_153_FD_186167 | JGI IMG/M metagenome (GOLD analysis project Ga0209160, IMG submission 186167) | Grasslands soil microbial communities from the Angelo Coastal Reserve, California, USA - 14_1009_12_40cm (SPAdes) (version 2) | ecosystem: Environmental > Terrestrial > Soil > Grasslands ... | reverse complement strand
CCTGGACGTGCTGATTAGTTCGCTAGACCATTGGTCCAACATCCGTTCCAAATCGCAGTTGGTCGCCTTCGAGTTCCCGAGCAAAACCGATAGAATTGCGTTCCCCGCCGAGGTAGCTCAGTTGGTAGAGCAATGGTCTGAAGAACCATGTGTCGCCAGTTCGATTCTGGCCCTCGGCACAGAACGGTTTTGCTGGGCTTCTTAGCGCAAGGGGTGACGCGGCCGACGCCGCCCGTCCAATGCGATCCGACATCGGCGAAAGCGCGCTGCGCTCGACGATGCAAGGGCGTCCCGTTCTATAGCACCCGAGAGCCGCGGCACCGTGGAAGAATTGCATCTCATGGACGATGAAGGATCCGTCGCTACATCGCCGAGAGCTATGCGGCGTCGCGTTTCTCGTCGCCTCGGCCATGGACGGCTCGCCCGAGGTCGCCTGCGGCGATACCTTCTTCTTTTACGAGCCCGACGGTCTTGAGATGGCGCGCTTCCCTTCACCACTGTCCTCACGAATGATTACGCCCCGGGAGCATCACCTCCGGACTGGAGGCCGAAAACAGCCACGCACGGGGCGGCATCTGCGCGGCGACCCTAGAGTCGGATCACCGACCGGATCACAGTTCCGCTGGTCATCGCGGCGAAGGCGTCCTCCACCTCGTCAAGTCCGATCTCGCGCGTGACCATCTCATCCAGCCGCAACGTGCCGTCCAGATACCAGCGCATGAGCCGCGGGAAGAACTCGGAGGGGACCATGTCGCCGCCGCTGCATGATGTGAGGGTGACCTTCTTGTTGAAGAGACCGCCCCGCGCGAGGGGCAGCGTGACCGTCGAATCTGTCGGTGGGACGCCGACGACCACCACAGTTCCGCCGTACCCGACCATGCCGACGGCCTGTGCGACCGTCGCGGGAAGGCCTACTACTTCGAACGCGTAATCGAGCGGCCCGCCGGCAGCCGCACGAGCAGCTGCGACGGGATCGCCGCTGCGCGCGTCGACCGCGTCCGTCGCGCCGAACTGGCGAGCCCACTCGAGCTTCTGTGGCGTGAGGTCGACAGCGACGATCCGATCGGCGCCGGCGATACGCGCGCCCTGCACGACCGACAGGCCCACAGCGCCGCAGCCGATGATCGCGACGCGTGACCCTCTGCGGATCTTCGCCGTGTTCAGTGCCGCGCCCACTCCCGTCACGACGCCGCAGGCGATCAGACAAGCCTTATCGAGCGGAATCGCGCGCGGCACCGGGATGGCCTGGGCCGCATGAACGACCGTGCGGGTAGCGAAGGTACCGGTCGCGAGGACGCGGGCGAGATGCTGGCGATCGCGGGCACGGCGGACGCGAGGCTGGGCGACCCTTTGGGTCTGGCAGAGGACCGGATCACCGCGTCGGCAGATCGCGCACGCGCCACAGGGGACGCGCCACGAGATCACGACCCGGTCATCCGGCCGCACGGAGGTCACCGCGTGGCCGACGTGCTCGACGACGCCGGCGCCTTCGTGACCGAGGAGGATCGGGAAGGCCATGCCCCAGCCGTTCGTGCGCTTGACGTGGAGATCGGTGTGGCAGACACCGCTCGCAGCCAGGCGGACGAGGATCTCGTCGTCCCCGAGATCATCGAAGGCAATCGGCTCGACAGCGACGCTCTCGCCGGGCGCGTTCAGCATCGCCCCCCGATCGCTCACCGCGAGAGGCTACGCCGCCGTTTCTACCGAACGGTCGTTTGGTATATCGTCCGCGCCCGTGGCACGGCCGGTGGGGAGGGTGAGCGCGCCTACCCTCGGGCGGCGACGGCAGCGTCGGTCCGCCGTGCGCGAGAAATCCATCCGCGCCGCGGCGCTCCGCATCTTTCGCCAGAAGGGTTACCACGCCGCCTCGATGCAGAACATCGCGGATGCCGTGGGCCTCTACAAGGGCAGCCTCTACTACTACGTTTCCTCGAAGGAGGAACTACTCGTTCGACTGTTCGAGGGGCGAGCTGATCAGGTCCTGGGCGAGATACGAGCCATCACGTACGGGACAGGAACGTGCACCGACCGGCTGCGCGCAATGGTGCGCGCGTACGTGCTCGGCGTTCTGAGAAATCTCGATTCTGTTCGCGTGTACCTCCGCGAGGAACATGTGCTGCCACCGGCGGCGCTGCGGCACGTGCACGCCGAGCAGCGGACAATGCGTGACCTGTTCGAAGGCGTCATCGGCGATGGTATGCGCGACGGCTCGTTCGTCGGGACCGACCCCAAGCTCGCCGCCCTCGCTCTCCTCGGGATGTGCACCTGGGTCCATCGCTGGTATCGGCCGAGAGGGCGGCTCAGCGAGACTGCGATCGCCGACGACTTCGCCGAACGCGCGATTCGGATGCTGAACGTGTGACGCTCGAGGTCCGCGTCGCGCTGACGTTGGTCTAGGAACGAGGAGTGCGGTAGCCGCATGCTCTCAGTCGAACCGGACATCCTCACCGATCTCCCGTGGGGACAGCTGCTCGTCAACGGGCTCGCGCTCGGCAGCCTGTACGCCCTGACCGCGTTCGGCATCGTCCTGATCTTCAAGACGACCAAGGTCATCACCTTCGCTCAGGGCGAGACAGCGATGTTCAGCACGTTCGTCGCTTTCACGCTCCTGACCGCCTTCCAGCTCCCGTTCGCCGTCGCATTCGTCCTCACGATGCTCTTCGCCGGCGTGTTCGGTGCACTCATCGAGCGCGTCGTCATCCGGCGCATCAGCACGACCACGGTGTTGAACCCGGTGATCATGACTGTCGGGCTTAGCCTCATCCTTCTGGGCGCTGCGGGTTGGATCTGGGGCTACGAGATACGGACCTTTCCCGATCCGGTGGTCGGCACCCCCTTCCACCTCGGTACGGTCGTCGTGAGCCAGCTGAACGCACTGATCTTCCTTGTGACGCTCGTTTTGATGACGGTCCTCTTTGCGTTCTTCCGCTTCAGCCCAACTGGGATCGCCATGCGGGCCGTCGCGGAGAACCGAGCGGCCGCACAGCTGATGGGCATCAGCATCGGTCGCATGAATGCCCTTGGCTGGGGTATGGGTACCGCGATGGGCGCGGTAACCGGCATGCTGATCGCCCCGATCAACTACCTCGACCCGAGCATGATGGGCGACGTCGCGCTCAAGGCATTTGCCGCGGCTGTGGTCGGTGGACTCACCAGCCTCCCAGGCGCCGTCGTCGGCGGACTGTTGCTCGGCATCGTCGACAGCGTCGTCGGGTTCGAAGTGCCTGAGCTTCGCAACACCATCGCGTTCGCCCTCATCGTGCTCGTGCTCGTGGTGCGGCCCGGTGGCCTGCTGGGCAGGCACGAGACCAAGAAGGTCTAGGCGGAGTGACGATGCACTGGCTGCGAACTCGCGGGCGCGCCACCGCGCCCTACGGTCTGGGTCTGGCCGCCGTCCTCGTCATCCCCGCATTGCTCAACGTCATTCCCGGCGTCGCCCCGGGCTACGTCCTTTATCTCGTCTCGCTCGCGTTCATCTACGCCGTCGTCGCTATCGGCCTGGGAATCCTGATCGGACACACCGGCCAGATCTCACTCGGACACGCCGGTTTCTTCGCGATCGGCGCCTACGCCTCCGCCCTGCTCACCCTCCGCTTGGGTCTCCCATTCGTCTTGGCGGTGCTCATCGCGGGAGCTGTTTCCGCGGCGATCGGGTTCCTGTTGGGTCTGCCGGCTCTGCGCCTGACCGGTCCCTATCTCGCGGTCACGACGCTTGGCTTCGGCCTCGCAGTCCCGCAGCTCGTCGTGTGGCAGGGGTCCTGGACCGGCGGCTCATCGGGACTGCACGGTCTACCGCTCGCGTCGCTCCCGCTGGGCGCGTTCACGATCGTGTTCCGCACCGATCAGGACTACTACTACCTGGCCGCGGCCGTGCTCATCGTGTTGACGATCTTCGCGAGGAACGTCGTCACGAGTCACACCGGCCGCGCGTTCGTGGCCATACGCGACAGTGAGATCGCCGCGCGCGCGATGGGAGTGGACCTCGTGCGCTACAAGACCACTGCGTTCGCGCTGAGCGCGCTGTATGCGGGGATCGCGGGTGCCCTCTACGCGCACCTCCTCCACGGCATCAGCCCCGAGGACTTCACTGTGCTCCTCTCGGTGGACTTCCTGACGATGATCGTGCTCGGTGGCCTCGGTTCCGTTGGCGGCGCGCTCTCAGGGGCTCTGCTGCTGACGTTCCTGCAGAACGCCCTGACGCGACTGCCCGTGGTGCACGACTTCAAGAATCTCTACATCGTCGTCCTGGGCGCGATCCTCATCCTGACGATCGCGTTCCTGCCGCATGGCTTGGCCGGGGTCACGCGCTCCGTGCGGCAGCGCTGGGCGGCACGCGTGCGCGACGGAGCGCCGCGCGTGGACCAGATCGTCGAGCTGGGTGAGGGGAGCGGCGTCAGGTGAGCGGACCGCTCCTCGAGATCACGGGGCTCACGATCAACTTCGGTGGACTGGTCGCCGTCGACGGCGTCGACCTTTCGGTGAATACCGGCGAGATCGTCGGGCTCATCGGACCGAACGGAGCGGGGAAGACCACAGTCTTCAACTGCATCAGCCGGTTCTACGAGCCCGTGCGCGGGACCATCCGTTTCAAGGACCGCGACATCACCCGCGCTCGGTCGCACGAGATCATCCGCTTCGGTATCGCGCGTACGTTCCAAAACGTTGAACTCTGTCGCAGCATGACGACACTGGAGAACCTCCTGGTTGGAGAGCACGCGGTCATGCGCGGCGGCGCGATCCGTGATGGCCTGCGCCTGCGCGGGGTCGGCGCGGACGAAGCCCGCGCGACGGCGCGCGCCGACGAGATGCTCGATTTCCTTGGCCTCACGGGCCATCGCGACAGCGTGGTATCCACGTTGCCCTTCCGCCTCCAGAAGCTGGTCGAGCTGGGCCGGGCGCTCGTCTCGCACCCAGGGCTGCTGTTGCTCGACGAGCCGAGCGCCGGCGCCGACCACCGCGAGAGCCAGGGGCTCGCGGACCTGATCCGCCGGATCCGTGAACGGTTCGACCTGAGCGTGCTCGTCGTGGAGCACGACATGTCACTCGTCATGGGGCTCTGCGATCGGCTCTACGTACTGGACTTCGGCCGACGTATCGCCACGGGAGCGCCGTCGGACGTCCGCCGTAACCCCGTGGTCATCGAGGCCTACCTCGGCGAACCTGAGCTCGAGGTCTCCGATGCTTAGTGCGGCTCGTCCGCTGCTCACGGTGAACGAGATCGAGGCCTACTACGGGCGCGTCTGCGCCCTGCACAGCGTCAGTCTCGAGGTCGCCGAGGGGAGCGTCGTCGCGCTGCTCGGGGCGAACGGCGCGGGCAAGACGACGACATTGCGGGTGATTTCCGGTCTCCTCCGGCCGACGCGCGGCTCGGTCAACTTCGACGGCAAGCGCATCGATGGATGGAGTGCAGACCGAATGGTGCGGGCGGGGATCGTCCAAGTGCCCGAAGGACGACAGATATTCGCGGATCTGACCGTGCGCGAGAATCTGTTGCTCGGCGGCTACGCGCGACGGGATCTCGGTCCCGCACGCCAGGAGGCGTCGCGTATGTTCGATTATTTCCCGCGCCTACGCGAGCGGCTGCAGCAGCGCGCCGGAACGCTGAGCGGCGGCGAGCAGCAGATGCTCGCAATCGGACGGGCGCTTATGGCTCGGCCACGCCTGCTTGTGCTCGACGAGCCATCCCTTGGCCTCGCGCCGATGCTGGTCAAGGAGATCTTCCGTGTCATCAGCGAGATCCGCGCCGCCGGCACGACCGTGCTCCTCGTCGAGCAGAACGCGCATATGGCGCTCGACATCGCCGACCATGCGTATGTCCTAGAGACCGGACGCGTGATCCTTGGCGACCGGAGCGCGGCGCTCCGACAGCGGGAGGAGGTGCGACGCGCATATCTGGGGCACTAGGGCCGCGAAGGCCAGAAGGAGGGAGATGTCTTGATCCAGCAACTTTCCGGGATGCAGGGCCGATCGCTGGCACGGGCGGCGCAGGTCGTCCCCTTGCTCGTCGCGCTGCTCGTGGCCGCCTGCGGATCGGCGACCCCCGGGACATCCGCGTCCGCGACGGCGGCGATTGCCACCGCCAAGCCGGCCGTCGTCGGTGTCACCGACACCGAGGTCGTCGTCGGCAGCTGGGGACCGCAGGATGGGCCGGCGGGTGCGTACGGCGCGATCGACCGCACGCTCGACGCGTACTTCAAGATGGTCAATGACCAGGGCGGCATCAACGGCCGCAAGATCCGCTTCATCTACGAGAACGACAGCTACCAGCCGGCCAAGACCGTGGCCGCGGTGAAGAAGCTCGTGGAGGAGGACAAGGTCTTCGCGCTCTGCGGTGGCCTTGGGACGGCCCACAACGCGGCGGTCATGGACTACCTCGTCAGCAACAACGTCCCGCACGTATGGCCGGCGACCGGGACGACCGCACTCGCGGTCCCGCTCAAGAAGAACATCTACGCCGTCCAGCTCAACTACACGACCGAAGCGACGCTCGCGACGCAATACGCGCTCGACACGATGGGCACGAAGAAGATCGCGGTCTTCTACCAGAACGATGCCTTCGGCAAGGAGGGGCTCGACGCCGTCCAGGCGGAGCTCAAGAAGCGCGGACTTCCGGCCGCGACCGGTGTGTCGTACGAAACGGCCGACACCAACTTCAGCGCGCAGGCGCTCAAATTGCAGACGACCGGCGCGGATACGGTGATCCTCTACGCCGTTCCGAAGCCGGGCGGCTCGATCATCGCCGAGATGGGCAAGATCGGCTACGCGCCGAAGCTGCTTTCATCCTCGGTCATCAACGACCCGTCGATCTTCCAGCTGGCTGGCACCGCGATCAACGGCATGCTGATCGAGGCATACCTCCCCGCGTTCGATGACACCAGCAACCCGAAGATCGTCGAATACCAGGCGTTCATGGCCAAGTACGCTCCGAAGGAGCAGATCGGTGGGTTCACCGAGTCGGGATACGCATACGGGCAGGTGTTCATCGAGGCGCTCAAGCGCGCGGGCAAAGAGCTGACCCGCGAGGGCTTCATGGCGAACCTCGACCAGATGAAGGACTTCACGGGCTCGCTCGTGCCAAGTCTCAGCTACAGCCCCACGGATCACGCGGGTGTGAAAGCCGCCTATTTCCAGGCGGCGAAGGATGGCAAGTTCGTGACGGTCACTGGCTACATCACGCTCAAGTAGCGACGGGCAGACGCTGTGCGTGCGCTACGCGCAGGGCGAGCGGGGTCGAGATGCGTCGAGTTGACGTCGACCCCGCCCGCCCGGACAAGATCGCACCTGGCTCTCACCCGAGGCCCGGGCTGATGCGCATCGGACTCTTCGACGGCGCGCAGCGGGATCGGCGTCCGGCGACGCTGGACGAGCTCGTCGAGCGCGCCCGCGTCGCGGAGGACCTCGGCCTGGCGTCGGTTTGGTTCAACAACATCTTTGGGCACGACGCCATGACCGCTGCCGCGCTCGCGGCTCGGATGACCACACGCATCGAGTTGGGCACGGCCATCACGCCGACATACCCGCGCCACCCGTACGCGATGGCCCAGCAGGCGGCGTCGACGCAGGCCGCGGCGCGCGGTCGCTTTACGCTCGGCGTCGGGCCTTCGCATCGCGTGGTCGTCGAGCAGATCTGGGGTCTCTCGTACGAGCATGCCTACGCCCACACACGTGAGTACCTCTCCGTCCTCGTCCCGCTTCTGAGCACCGGTGAGGTCGATCACGCCGGCACGCGGCTCACCGTCCGCGCTCGCGTTACCTCGACAGATGGGCTGCCGGTGCCGGTGCTACTGGCCGGTCTCGGTCCGAAGATGCTCGCGCTGGCCGGTACGGTCGCGGCCGGCACGGTGACGTGGATGGTGGGCGCGCGCACGCTGCGCGATCACATCGTGCCTCGTCTGTGCGAAGCGGCGGCGCGGGCCGGCCGGCCTGCACCGCGGATCGTGGTAGGACTCCCGATCGCGCTCACGGGCGACGCGGCCGCCGCGCGCGAGTTGGCGGGCCGCGTGTTCAAGACTTACGCCTCGCTTCCGTCCTATCGCGCGATGCTCGACCGGGAGGGTGCCGCCGGCCCGGCGGAGGTCGCCATCGTCGGAGACCACGACGCGATCGGCGAGCAGCTGTTGCGGCTCGCCGAGGCTGGCGCGACCGAATTCATCGCCTCGCCGTACGCGCTCGGTGAGCACGACGCGGGAGTCGAGGCATGTCTTCGCACGCTGGTGACGCTCGGTGCCGAGATCGCGGCGCGCCCGCCGGAGGTGTCGTGGCCAGGCTGATCGATCGCTTCAACGCGATGGTGCGTGGGGATGGGCCGGGCGCTCCGGTGGGCAGACTCATCGGCTTTCGACCGACCGCGATCGAAGCGGGGAAGGCGATCTTCGAGCTTGAGGCCGGCCCACAGCACACCAATCCCATGGGCACGCTCCATGGCGGGATCATCTGCGATGTCGCCGATGCCGCGATGGGGACGGCGTACGCCTCGACCCTTGATGAAGGAGAGAGCTTCACCACCCTCGAGCTGAAGATCAACTTCCTGCGGCCGTTCTGGAGCGGCCGCCTCGTCGCGACGGCGCGCACTGTGAAGACGGGGCGGACGATCGGCCTCGTGGAATGCGACGTGACCGACCCGGACGAGCGGCTCGTCGCCCGCGCGATGAGCACCTGCATGACCCTTCGCGGCGAGTCGAGCGAGGGCCGCTGATGGATCTCCGAGATGGACCAGAGGAGGCCGCGTTCCGCGCCACGCTGCGCACCTGGCTCGAGGCGAACGTGCCCTCGGGGCTGCGCGGCTTCCGCGGCTGGACCGGCCCCGCCCTCGCGCTCGGACGCGACTGGAGCAAGCGGCTCGCACAGGCCGGGTACGCCGGGCTCACCTGGCCGAAGGAGTACGGCGGTGCGGGTCGGCCCTGGCGATACCAGGCGCTCTACCTCGAGGAGCTCGCGCGTGCCGAAGCGCCGCAGCACCTGGGTGTGATCGGGCTGGGTATGGCCGGTCCCACGATCATCGCGCACGGCCGGGCGGATCAGAAGACGCGCTACCTCGCGAAGATCCTGTCGGCCGAGGACATCTGGTGCCAGGGCTTCTCCGAGCCCGGCTCAGGCTCCGACCTCGCGTCCGTGCGCACGCGTTTGGATCTGGTCGGCGATCGGTTCGTGGTGAACGGTCAGAAGGTGTGGTCGTCGTACGCGCACGTCGCCGATCGGTGCATCCTCCTCGGCCGAAGCACCACGGCGAGCGAGAAGCACGAGGGCCTCACGTATCTCATCGTCGACATGAAGAGTCCCGGTGTCGAGGTCAGGCCGCTGCGCCAGATCACCGGCGAGGCGGAGTTCAACGAGATCTTCTTCACGGACGTCGCGGTGCCGAAGGAGAATCTGCTCGGCGAGGTCGGTGGCGGCTGGCGCGTAGCGATGACGACGCTGTCGCACGAACGAGGCACCTTCGGCTTCGCCCTCGCAGGCGCCCTCGACGTCGCGGTCCGCAAGCTCGTGGCTCTGGCCCGCGAGCGGGCAGGCACCGACGCGCTGGTGCGCGACCGCGTCGCACGCGAGTGGATCGATCTGCAGGCCCTCCGGTACACCAACTACCGCGCCCTAGCCCGCCTCGAGCGGACCGGCGTGCCCGGCCCCGAGGGGTCGGTGGCAAAGCTCCGGTGGTCCGAGGCGAACCAGCGCCTCACCAAGCTCGCCATCGAGATCATCGGACAGGAAGCGCAGGTGGCGGAGGGCGACGGGGCGCCCGCGTACTGGCGCTATCAGCAGCTGCGCAGCCGCGGCAACACCATCGAGGCCGGCACGTCGGAGATCCTGCGGAACATCATCGCCGAGCGTGTCCTCGGCCTGCCCCGGAGCCGCTGATGGACTTCAGCTTCTCGCCGGAACAGGACCAGCTCCGCGCGCAGGCTCGCTCGTTCCTCGAGAAGCGTTACCCCCTTGGGCGCCTCGCGGAGATCGCGACGTCGGAGGATGGCTGGGACCGCGCGTCCTGGCCGGAGCTCGCACGTCTTGGATGGACCGGCGCGTCGATCCCCGAGGCGCAGGGTGGTGCCGGCCTGAGCTTCGTCGAAGAGGCGATCGTGTTCGAGGAGCTTGGCCGCGCGCTCTATTCGGGTCCGTACTTCTCGACGGTCGCGCTCGCGCTGCCGGCCCTCGGATGCGCTCCCGACCTCTTGGCGAAGGTTGCCTCCGGCGCGTTCACCGCGACGCTCGCGTCCGGGCCGGCGGTGCAAGCACGCGGGGCGGGCGATCGCTGGCGGTTGCGCGGTGAGACGGACCTCGTTGCCGACGCGGGCAGTGTCGACGCGTTCGTGGTCCAGGCGTGCGGGCCCGACGGCATCGGGCTGTACCTCGCGGAGCGCCACAACGCCCGGCCGCACGTCAACGTTCTCGACACGGTCGACGCGACGCGTCGTCTCGGCCGTGTCACCTTCGAGGACGACGACGCCCGGCTCCTCGCGGCACCGCCCGCCGCCGCGAAGATCATCGCGGGCACCCGCCGGCGCGCGCTCACGGCGCTCGCCCTCGAGGCGGTCGGCGTCGCCAGCCAAGCGCTCGCGATCGGTGTCGAGCACGCGAAAAGCCGCGAGCAGTTCGGCCGCCCGATCGGCGCGTACCAGGCGGTCTCGCACAAGCTCGCTGACACCTATGTGGAGACGGAGCTAGCGCGCTCGCTCGCGTACTGGGCGGCGTGGTGCATCGCCGAGGATGACGGGCAGGCCGAGCTCGCCGCGAGCGCGGCGAAGACGTATGCCGCGGAGGGCGCGGTCGCGGCATGCGAGCGCGCGATCCAGGTGCATGGCGGCATGGGCTTCACCTGGGACCATCCGCTCCATCGCTACTACAAGCGGGCGCTCTGGATCGAGTCGTTCGACCGCTCCGGCGCGGCCCACCGCGCCGACATCGCACAGGTCCTTCTCGGTGGCTGATCACGGAACGAGGGGGGTGGCGTCGACGTGGACGGACTGATGATGGAATACCCGCTGACGCTCGCGTTCATCCTCCGACGGGCGGAGACACTCTTTGGGCACAAGGCGATCATTACCCGCAGGCCTGACAAGACCATCCACCGGTACACGTACGCGGACTTCGTACCCCGCGCGAAGAAGCTCGCAGTCGCGCTCCGGCAGCTCGGCCTGCGACGTGGTGACCGCGTCGCGACTCTGTGCTGGAACCAGTACGAGCACGTCGAGGCGTACTTCGGAGTGCCGCTCGCGGGCATGGTCCTCCACACGATCAATCCGCGCCTGCATCCGAGTGACCTCGCCTACATCGTGAACGACGCAGAAGACCGCGTTCTGATCGTCGACGATTCGCTGCTGCCGGTGCTCGAGAAGTTCCGCGCCGACGTGCGGATCGAGCACATCGTCGTGATCGAGCACGGCGCAAAGGCGCCCGCGGGCACGATCGGCTTCGAGGCGCTCCTCGCGAGCGCGGACGCTAACGCGTTCGCATATCCAGAGCTCGACGAGCGCGAGGCCGCCGCGATGTGCTACACGTCCGGGACGACCGGCCGACCGAAGGGCGTCGTCTATTCGCACCGCGCGCTGGTCCTGCACAGTCTCGGACAGGCGTCCGGCGCGGTTGGCGTGCTGGAGTCCGACGTCGTCCTGCCCGTCGTGCCCATGTTCCACGTCAACGCCTGGGGCCTGCCGTTTACCTGCACGATGATCGGAGCGACGCAGGTCCACCCTGGGCCGCACCTCGATGCGGAGAGCCTCTGCGAGTTGTTCGTCGGAGAGCACGTCACGTACACCGCGGGCGTCCCGACGATCTGGCTCGGGCTCCTGCGCAGGCTCGACGAGCGACCGAAGGACTACGACCTGTCGCGGCTCCGCCTCCTCGTGGTCGGCGGCTCGGCCGCGCCGAAGTCGATGATTCGCGGCTTCGAAGAGCGACACGGCCTGCGCGTCCTCCACGCCTGGGGCATGACCGAGACGACGCCGCTCGGTGTTGTGTCCAGCCTGATGAGCGATCTCGAGGACGCGGATGTGGAGACGCGCTTCGGCTATCGCGCAAAGCAGGGGTACCCGGTGCCGCTGATCGAGATCCGCGCCCGGAACGACGCGGGGGACGAGGTGGGCTGGGACGGGAAGTCGATGGGTGAGCTCGAAGTGCGCGGTCCCTGGGTCGCTCGCGCGTACTACAAGAGCCCTGAGTCGGCGGACCGTTTCACGACTGACGGCTGGTTCCGCACCGGCGACATCGTCACCATCGATCCGCGGGGCTACGTCGAGATCCAGGATCGCTCAAAGGACCTCATCAAATCCGGCGGCGAGTGGATCAGCTCGGTCGCGATCGAGAACGCGCTCATGGGCCACCCCGCGGTCGCGGAGGCCGCGGTCATCGCGGTCCCGCATGCCCGCTGGCAGGAGCGTCCCCTCGCGTGCGTGGTGTTCAAGCCCGGGTGCACGGCGACCGCGGATGAGCTCCGTGCGTTCCTCGCACCCAGCTTCGCGAAGTGGTGGCTGCCCGACGCGTTCGAGTTCGTGACCGAGATACCAAAGAGCGCGGCGGGCAAGTTCCGCAAGACGGCGCTCCGCGAGCGCTTCGCGACCGCGCGGGAGCCCTCACCTGCCTCCTGAGCTCGTTCACCTCGAGCGGTCGGGCGGCGTGACGACGATCACGATCGATCGCCCGCCGGTGAACGCCATGAGCCGGGCGGTCGTCCTCGCGCTCGAGTCGGCGCTGGATACGCTCGCGACCGACCCGGCGACGCGTGTCGCCCTGCTCCGCGGCGCGGGTCCGCGCGGCCTCAGTGCCGGGGCCGACATCACGGAGTTCCCGGCGCTCCTCGAGCCGAACGCGGATACGCGCGGGGAGGGTATCCAGCGCCTGGCCGACCGCGTCGAAGCCTTCCCGAAGCCGCTCATCGTCGCGATCCACGGCTTCTGCATGGGTGGCGCGCTGGAGATCGCGCTTGCGTGCGACATCCGGATCGCGGCCGAGGACGCGCGCATCGGCCTGCCCGAGATCCGCATCGGCATCCTGCCCGGGGGCGGCGGCACACAGCGACTGCCGCGAGTCGTCGGACCCGGGCGTGCGCGGCTCATGATCTTCAGCGGCGAGCCCATCTCCGGACGCCGCGCCGCGGAGTGGGGACTGGTCGAGGAGGCGGTCGGACCCGCCGACGTCTTCGACACGGCCGCGGCGATCGCGCGCACGCTCGGGGCGCAGTCGCCGCATTCCCTCGCGGTGATCAAGGCGCTTCTGCGTGAGACGAGTGGCGTTCCACTCCGCGACGGGCTGCGGACCGAGACCGCCGCGTTCGCGCGTCTGCTCGCGCATCCGGACGCGCGCGAGGGCATCGCCGCGTTCCTCGGGAAACGCGAACCGCGCTGGACGCCGCAGGACGATGGGCACGCCGATGCGTGAGGCGGTGATCGTCGCGAGCGTGCGGAGCGGCCTCGCCAAGTCGTTCCGCGGCTCGTTCAACCTCGCTCGGCCCGACGACATCGCGGCGCAGTGTGTTCGGGAGCTGCTGCGTCGCGTACCCACGGTCGACCCCGCCGAGGTCGACGACGTCATCCTCGGCGCGGGCTTCCCGGAAGGGCCGCAAGGTCAGAACGTCGGGAGGACCGTCGCGATCATGTCCGGCCTCCCGTCGTCGGTGCCGGGCTCGACCGTGAGCCGCTTCTGCGCGTCGGGACTCAACGCGATCGCGATCGCCGCGCGGATGATCGAGGGCGGGAGCTACGACGTCGCGATCGCTGGCGGCCTGGAGTCGATCACCATGCTTCAGAACGACTACAACCGGAAGAACCTCCAGAACCCGTGGCTCCTCGACCATAAGAAGGACATCTACATGCCGATGGGCCAGACCGCGGAGGTCGTCGCCGAGCGTTACGGCGTCACGCGCGATCGCCAGGACGAATTCGCGCTCGCCTCGCAGCAGCGGACCGCCGCGGCCCAGCGCGCGGCGAAGTTCGCCGACGAGATCCTTCCCATAACGGTGACGATGCAGGTCACGGACAAGGTCACGGGGGCGACCTCGACAAAAGAGGCCACCGTCGATCGCGACGAGTGCAATCGACCCGACACCACCGTCGAGGGCCTCGCGAAGCTTCCGCCCGCGTTCAAGGAGGGCGGCACGGTGACGGCTGGGAACGCCAGTCAGCTCTCCGACGGCGCCTCCGTGGCTCTGATCATGTCCGCCGAGCGCGCGAACGCGCTCGGCCTGCGGCCGCTCGGCGTCTTCCGCGGGTTCACGGTCGCGGCGTGCGAGCCCGACGAGATGGGCATCGGTCCGGTGTTCGCCGTGCCGAAGCTCCTCCGGCAGGTCGGGGTCCCACTAAAGGACATCGACGTCGTCGAGCTGAACGAGGCGTTCGCCTCGCAGGCGGTGTACTGCCGCGACCGGCTCGGGATCGATCCCGAGCGGCTCAATCCGAACGGCGGCGCGATCTCGATCGGTCACCCCTACGGGATGAGCGGCGCGCGCCTGGTCGGGACGGTGCTCTACGAGTTGCGTCGCCGGAAGGCGCGGTATGGGCTCGTCACGATGTGCGTCGGTGGCGGGATGGGGGCGGCCGGGCTCGTCGAGGCTACGTGAACTCCCAGCGGCGGCCGGCCCGATACGCCTTGAGGACGTCGCGGCTTACCACCATGCGATGGACCTCGTCCGGCCCGTCGACCAGCCGCATGGTGCGTGCGACGAGGTACATCGCGCCGAGCGGCGTCTGGTCGGTGAGTCCGAGCGCGCCGTGTACCTGGATGGCGCGGTCGATCACGTCGTGCAGCACGCGCGCGGCGTAGAACTTCACGAGCGAGACCTCGACCCGCGCCTCGTCGCCCGCGTCGAGCCGGTGCGCCGCCTGGAGCGTCAGTAGGCGGCAGGCCTGGATCTCGGCGGCGGAGTCCGCGATCCAGTTCTGGACCGTCTGCTTCTCGGCGAGCGCGCTTCCAAAGACCTCGCGCGCGAGCGCGCGGTCGCACATGAGGTCGAAGGCGCGCTGCATCTGCCCGAGCCATCGCATCACGTGATGGATGCGGCCGGGACCAAGCCGCTTCTGGGCGATGCGGAAGCCGTCTCCGGCTTGGCCGAGTGTGTTCGAGATCGGCACGCGGACGTTCGTGAACCGCACCTCGCAGTGGGTGTTGTAGCCGCGTCCGCGATGACCGAGGGTCGGGATCGCCCCCACGATCTCAAGCCCCGGCGTGTCCGCGGGGACGATGATCTGGCTGAGGCGCTCGTGCGCCGGTGCGTCGGGATCGGTGACCGCCATCACGATCGCGAATGCCGCGCCCTCCGCGCCCGAGCTGAACCATTTGTGCGCATTGATGACCCATGTGTCGCCCGTGCGCTCCGCTCGCGCACGCAGGCCGCGCGGATCGGACCCCGAGACTTCAGGCTCGGTCATCGCGAAGAACGAGCGGATCTCGCCCGCGACGAGCGGGCGCAGCCAGCGCGCCTTGTGCTCGGGCGTCCCGAACTCGTGAAGGATCTCGGCGTTGCCGGTGTCCGGCGCCTGGCAGCCGAAGATGCGCGGCGCCACGAGGCTTCGACCGATGACCTCGTTCAGGTAGACGTAGGGGAGGAACCCCGTGCCCGTCCCGCCGGCGTCCGGGCCGATGAACATCGCCCAGAGACCCGCGGCCTTCGCTTTGCCCTGGAGCTCGCGCATCAGCGCTTCGGCCGCCTCGTCGTCCGCTGCGAGGGCGTGCTCATTGGGGTAGACCTGTGCCTCCATGAAGGCCGCGAGGCGCTCGCGGCGCTGCTGCACGTCGGAGGACGGCGCGAAGGCCAGCACCGGCGGACTGTACAACCGGCGTGATTGGCAAAGGAACGAGGGGAGCGGATGCAGACCAAAGAGCTTTTCGACCTTAGCGGGAAGGTCGCTGTCGTCACCGGTGGCGGCAGCGGGCTGGGACGGCAGATGGCGACCGCGCTGGCGGAGATGGGTGCGGACGTGGTGCTCTGCGCGCGCAACGCCGAGCGATGCGCGGAGACTGCCGCGGAGCTGTCGGCGCTCGGGGTCCGCGCTCTCGGACTCCGTTGTGACGTCACCAGCGCCGACGACGTTCGTGCGATGGTCGAGCGCGCGAAGGCCGAGCTCGGCAGGATCGACATCCTCGTGAACAACGCCGGCCGCGCATGGGTCGCGCCCGTCGCAACCATGGCCGTGGAGGATTGGCGGCGGGTGCTCGACGTGAACCTGACCGGCGCATTTCTGTGCTCGCAGGCGGCGGGGAACGTCATGATCGCGCAGGGCGGTGGCAAGATCATCAACATCGCCTCCGTCGCGGGACTGGGCGGCGCGATGCCCGAGGTGCTCGATTCGATCGCGTACAACACGAGCAAGGGCGGACTCATCAACTTCACCCGCGACCTCGCGGTCAAATGGGGCCGACACAAGATCAACGTGAACGCGATCGCTCCGGGATGGTTCCCGAGCCGCATGTCGAGCGCGATCGTCGAGCGCTGGGGCGACCGGCTCGCCCGCAACATCCCGCTCGGCCGGATCGGCGGAAACGAGGACCTCAAGGGGACGGTCGTCTACCTCGCGTCGCGTGCATCCGACTACATCACCGGGCAGATCCTCGCGGTGGACGGTGGGCACACGGCCTCATGAGCGTCGCCGGATTCGATTGACGACGGACGCCGACCCGGCCTTTTCGGTCGAGCTGCGCGAGCGCCTCGTGCCGCTCTTCGGCGCGGACATCACGATCGAGCGACTTTCCCTCCTCGCCGGCGGAGCCTCGAAGGAGGCCTGGGCTCTCGACCTCCGCTCGCCGCACGGGACGCGCGAGCTCTTGGTGCGGCGCGCCGGCGGCGGCGTCATCCATCAGGAGACGCTGACGCTCGAGCACGAGCACCGACTGGTGGAGGTCGCGTTCGCAGCCGGCGTGCGCGTCCCGAAGCCGTACGGCTACCTCGGGGAGATCGCGGGCCGGCCCGCGTTCGTCAGCGAACGCGTGTCGGGCGAGACGATCGGACGGCGGATCGTGCAGCGGCCGGAGCTGGCCGATGCGCGCGCCGTGCTGCCGGCGCAGATGGCCGAGGAGCTTGCGAAGATCCACGCGATCCCGGCCGAGCGCGTGCCCTTCCTGGGCGGCGTCGGAGCACGCGACGTGGTCGACCGGCTCGCGAACGAGGTCGATCGCCTCGAGGACGCGCACCCGGCGATCGAGCTCGGGCTCGCCTGGGCACGACGACGGGCGCCGGAGCAGAGCGAAACGGTCGTGCTCCACGGCGACCTGCGTGTCGGCAACCTCGCGGTCACCGCGATGGGCCTCGGCCACGTGCTTGATTGGGAGTTCGGGCACCGCGGCGACCCGGCCGAAGATGTCGCCTGGCCGCTTGTGCGGGCGTGGCGCTTCGGCGTCGATCAGCTCCGCCTCGGCGGCATCGGCGAGGTGGAGCCGTATCTCGAGCGCTACAACGCGCTCACCGGCCGGCACATCACGCTCGCCTCGCTCGATTACTGGGAGATCGTCGGCAATCTGAAGTGGGCCATCGGCGCGCTCACTCAGTCGCGCCGCCACCTCTCGGGACAGCAGCGGAGTGTCGAGCTCGCGGTGCTCGGACGGCTCGCCGCCGAGATGGAGTTCGAACTGCTCCATCTTCTGGAACGGGTCGGCTGATGCAGGATCGCCCGCACGCCGCCGAGCTCGCCCAAGCGGTGCGCGAGTTCATCGAGACAGAGGTGCTTCCGGGGATCGACGATCCACGGCTTCGGTTCCGAACGCTCGTCGCCGCGAACGCTCTGGGCATCCTCGAGCGCGAACTCACGCTCGGAGCACCGCTGGTCAGACGTGAGGTCGTTTCGCTCGCGCGGCTACTGGGTCACGCGGACCCGCTCCCCGACGATCTCGAGGAACTGCGTCGACTGGCGAGCGACCTCAACCGCGAGCTCGCGCTGCGGATCCGCGCGGACGACACTCCCGAGGGCACGCTCGCGCATCTTCTGGCGACGGTCGCCGACAAGCTGCGGGTGGCGAGTCCGCGCTATCTCGAGCGTTACCGCTGAGGCTCGCTCACTCGTACCGGTAGAAGCCACGGCCGGTCTTGCGGCCGTAGTGGCCCGCGCGGTAGCGCTCCTCGATGCAGCGCGGCGGTCTGTCCTCCTCGCGTCCCGACGACTCGTAGATCGCCGAGCGGATCATGAAGGCGAGGTCGATCCCGGTGAGATCCATGAGGCGGAACGGTCCGAGCGGATGGCCGAGCGCCTTCTCCGCGGCGAGGTCGACCTCCTCGAACGAGGCATAGCCCTCATCGACGAGGAAGGTCGCCTCGCGCCCGAGGGCACGGAGCAGCCGGTTCGCGATGAAACCCTCGATCTCCTTCCTCATCAGGATCGGCCGCTTGCCCACGCGCTGCGCGAACTCGACCAACAGCGAGGCCGTCTCGACGGAGGTGTGCGGGCCCTGTACGACCTCGACGACCTCCATGACCATCGCCGGGTTGAAGTAGTGGAGGTTCGCGACCTGCGCGGGACGCTTGGTGGCGTCCGCGACCAGGCTCGATACGAAGGTCGAGGAGTTCGTCGCGAGGATCGCGCGTGGCGGGCATAGTCGATCGAGCTCGGCGAAGACCTTTCGTTTCACCGCCACGTCCTCGACGACTGCCTCGATCGCCAAGTCCGCATCCGCCGCGGCCTCCGCGAGGTCCGCTGCGAAGCCGAGCCGCGCCCGCGCCGCCGCGGCCTCGTCCGCGGTCCAGCGGCCCTTCTCGATCCGCCCTGCGATGTATTCGTCGGTCCAGCGCTCCGCCGCCCGCAGCTGTTCCGCGCTCGCGTCCCAGAGTCGAACGTCGAACCCGCGGTGCGCCGCGTTCAGTGCGATCTGGCGCCCCATCAGGCCGGCCCCGATTACGCAGACCCGTCGCAGCTCGTCGATCTTCAACCCTGCCTCCCTGCCGTTTCTTTCACGACGCGTGACGCGCGTTCCTCGTCAGCGAGCGCGCGTCGCAGCACCTTGCCGACCATGCTCTTCGGCAGGTCGGAGCGGAATTCGATCTCAGCCGGGATCTTGAAGCGCGCGAGCGACGAGGCACAGTGTGTCCGCAGCTCCTCCGTCCTCGCGGAAGCGCCCGGGCGCAGGACGACGAACGCCTTCACGACCTCGCCGCGCTCTTGATCCGGGACGCCGATCGCGGCGGCCTCGAGCACCGCGGGGTGCGCGTAGAGCACCTCCTCGACCTCGCGCGGATAGACGTTGTATCCCGAGACGATGATCAGCTCCTTCTTGCGGTCGACGATGTAGAAGTAGCCGTCCTCGTCCATGCGCGCGACGTCTCCGGTGTAGAGCCATCCATCGCGGAGCGCGATCGCGGTCTCCTCGGGTCGCTGGTAGTAACCGTCCATCAAGTTCGGACCGCGCACCACGAGCTCGCCGGTCTCGCCGACGGGCAGATCGCGCGTTCCGGTCTCGAGGTCCACGATCTTCGCGTCGACGTCGGGAATGGGGACGCCAATCGAGCCGAGCTTGCGCAGGCCCCGTCGCGGCGTCGTATGGGTGACCGGGGCCGCCTCCGTAAGTCCGTAGCCTTCGAGCACCCGACCACCGCCGGCCAGCTGCTCGAACTTCGTCTGCACCTCCGCCGGGAGCGGCGCGGACCCCGACTGGAATACCTCCACGGAGCGAAGATCGTATCGAGCGAGGTCGGGCGCGCTCGCGGCGGCGACGTAGATCCGCGGGGCGC
>Ga0209160_1001502_pt1 | contig 19658 bp, 16 predicted proteins | sample GraSoiAngelo_153_FD_186167 | JGI IMG/M metagenome (GOLD analysis project Ga0209160, IMG submission 186167) | Grasslands soil microbial communities from the Angelo Coastal Reserve, California, USA - 14_1009_12_40cm (SPAdes) (version 2) | ecosystem: Environmental > Terrestrial > Soil > Grasslands ... | reverse complement strand
TCGAGAAGCATGGCGCTCAGCGTGTGGTCGATACGCCCCTTGCTGAGGCAAGCATCGTCGGCGCTTCATTGGGTCTCGCCATCTCGGGCATGGTGCCGGTCGCGGAGATTCAGTTCCTCGGCTTCACGGCGCAGGCCTTCCATCAGCTCGGCCCTCAGCTGGGGCGTTACCGTGCGCGCTCGCGAGGCCGATACCACTGCCAGGTGACGATTCGGGCCCCGTTTGGCGGGGGAATCCACAGCCCAGAATTCCATTCCGACGCGGTAGAGGCTCAGTTCGTTCAGTCACCAGGAATCAAAGTCGTGATGCCGTCAAATGCATATGACGCGAAGGGCTTGCTGATCGAGGCCATTCGCGACCCTGATCCTGTTCTCTACTGTGAACCGGATCGCCTCTACCGGCTAGGCAGGATGGAAGTGCCGGACGGCGCTTACACCATCCCTTTTGGAAAAGCGGCCATCGTCCGCGAAGGAGATGACATCACCCTCGTAGCCTGGAGCGCCGCAGTCGAATCTTGCTTGCTGGCTGCGGAGCGGTTGGCGGACGAAGGGATCTCAGCGACAGTCGTCGACCTGAGAACCCTGGTTCCATTCGACGTCGAGACAGTTGTCGGCGCCGTCGCCAAGACCGGCCGCTGCGTCGTGGTGCATGAAGCGCCACTGAGCGCGGGCTTTGGTGCCGAGGTCGCTGCCACGCTGGCGAGCGAGGCGTTTTATGACCTCGACGCGCCGATTGCGCGCGTGACCTCGTGGGACGTGCCCTACCCCGCCGCACCGCTCGAGGGCTGGTACCTTCCGTCCGTCGAGCGAGTGGTTGCAGCCGCTCGGGAAACGGCGCGGGATTGAGTTTGCAACTGTGAGCCGGCAGCCAGGAGGTCGACGTCGTTTGGCCGATCTGTCCGGCACAAGCCCGGATCGGCTGTCGGGCATCTCAGATGGAATCTTCTCGGTGGGCATGACCCTGCTCGTTCTCGGGCTCGTAGTCCCGACCTTGAACGGATTGGCGACCACGGAGGGCCAGCTGTGGGAGGCGGTGCGCAAGCTCGGTCCGAGCGTCCTCGTCTATACGACGAGCTTCATGACACTCGGGATCTTCTGGTTAGGACAGGGCACCCAGCTCGGTCAGCTCGAGCGCAGCAATCGGAACTACGTCTGGATCCACCTTGCCTTTTTGTTCGCGGTGACCATGGTGCCGTTCTCGACGTTGCTGCTGGCTCATTACTACTGGCTCAGGGTCGCCCTGATCGAATACTGGCTCAACATCGTCCTGCTCGGAGCAGCCCTATTTGCGGGTCTCGAGTATGGCCTCCGCGCGCACCTCTTCAGGGAAGAGGGTATCCATGACCTCGAGGTGCTGATGCGCGGACGCATTCTGATCGCACAGTCGCTCTACGCCGGCGCGACTCTGCTGTGCCTGATATTTCCTACATGGGTCAGCATCGCTTTGATCATCCTGGTCCAGATCAACTACGTCCTTGCACCTCGGATCCCAATCCTGGGCCGTTTTTGACCGCACCGATGAATTCCGGGCGCCAAGGGAGTCTGTATTTGCGGAACCTGACTTCCTCTAGTTGAAGGAGCATGACAATGAGCAGCGATCGGACCACGCAAACGAAGGGCACCGGCCAGTACGCCGAGGTCAACGGCATCAACCTCTACTACGAGACTCATGGGAGCGGGCGGCCGATGGTCCTGCTGCATGGCGGTCTCGGGTCGGGCGAGATGTTCGGACCTGTCCTACCTCAACTGGCGGAACGCCATCAGGTCGTTACCGTCGATCTGCAGGGACACGGCCGGACCGCAGACATCGATCGACCTCTCGACGCCGTGCTGATGGCCGGCGACATCGCGGCTCTTATCGACCACCTCAAGCTGGCCAAGCCGGACGTGGTGGGCTACTCGCTTGGCGGTGGGGTCGCGTTCCACACGGCGGCCAAGTACCCGGCCAAGGTGCGCCGGCTTGTCATGGTCTCGGCGAACATACGGCCCGACGCAATCTATCCCGAAATGCGGGCTCAGCAAGGGCAGGTCAATGCGGCGGCCGTCGAGTTCATGAAGGACACGCCCATGTATCAGTTGTACCAGCGAGTCGCGCCACGGCCCGAGGACTTCCCCCGGCTGCTGGAGAAGATCGGCGAATCGATGTCTAAGGACTTCGACTTCACCGAGGAGGTCCGCGGTCTCCAGATGCCGACGCTCGTAGTCGCCGCCGACGCTGACATGGCCCCGCCGAGCCACTACGTCGAGGTGTTCAAACTTCTCGGTGGCGGCCTTCGCGATGGCGGATGGATGAGCGAGGGGCGGCCAATGGGCGGTCACGCGCTCGCGATCCTACCGGGCTTGACCCACTACAACATCTTCAGCTCGCCACTCTTCGCCGCGGCCACCCTCGCCTTCCTCGACGATCAGCCGGCTGGCTGAGCGCTTTGGAACAGGGCGGCGGAGCAGTGAGGGTCAACCCTCACGCTGCGTTCCCTCAGACCCCGAGAATTCGGTGCAGAACCTCGCTGTCTCGCGCCCGCGCGGCCGGAAGCACCTCGACGATGCGCCCCTTCTCAATGAACGCGGCCCGGTCGGCAACGCGCAGGGCCATCTGGTGATTCTGTTCGGCCAGGAGGATTGACACGCCCGTCGACTTCAGCGTCCGGAGCAGCGTCCCGATCGACTGCACCAGCACCGGCGCAAGGCCTTCCGTCGGTTCGTCGAGCAACATCACCCGCGGATTGCTCATGAGCGCGCGCCCGACGGCCAACATTTGACGCTCGCCCCCCGACAGGCCCCCCGCAAGGTTGTTCTTCAAAGGTTCCAGCTTGGGGAACAGCTCCCAGATCCGCTTCTTCGTCCAGCTGCGATCGTTGCCGTTGGCGTGGGAAGCGATCTCGAGATTCTCGTCCACTGTCAAGCTCTGGAAGCAGCGCGCCCCGGAGGGCACGTAAGCGAGGCCCCCTCGCGTCCGCCGATGTGCGGGCCAGCTGCTCATGTCTCGACCTCCGACGCTGACCTTTCCTGAAGCGCCCGGGAGGAGTCCGACGATCCCGCGGATCGTGGTGGTCTTGCCCGCGCCGTTGCGGCCCAAGACCGCCAGCAGCTCGCCATCTTCGACTTCCAGGCTGAAGTCGAAAACGACGTGGCTCTTGCCGTAACGCACGTTCAAGCCCTCGACTTTGAGCACAGTTAAGCGCCGAGCTCCTCTTGCTCCAGCTCCCCCAGGTACACCTTCTGTACATCAGGATTGCGCCGGATCTGTTCGGGCGTGCCCGCGGTCAGCACGCGGCCCTGGTACATCACCGTGACAGTGCGAGCAGTGCTGAACACGACCGACATGTCGTGCTCGCAGAACAGCAGCGTCAGGTGCCGCTCAGTGGCCAGCCGCCGAACCAGCTCCATCGCTTTGTCCGTCTCATACGCGGACATCCCCGCCGTCGGCTCATCCAGCAAGACAAGCTTCGACCCGAGCGCGAGGGAGATCGCGATCTCGATGGCGCGCTGGTCGCCATGGCTCAGCTGTCCGGCGGGCAGTTCCGTCAACGTCCCGAGGCCCACGGCCTCAGCAAGCTCCTGTGCTTCTGCCGAGAACTTGCGATTGGCAATCCCGAAGGGTCGCACCGTGTAGCCGCGGTGGGCGAGCATGGCGTATTGCAGGTTCTGACGCACGGTCAGCTTCGGGAATATCGTCGTGATCTGGAAAGCGCGGCCGATGCCGGTCCGGGCGATCAAGTGCGGCGGCTTCCCGGTGATGTCGCGGCCGTCGAATATCACCTTGCCAGAGCTGGGCTTCAACTGACCGGTGATGAGATTGAAAAGAGTGGACTTGCCGGCGCCGTTCGGACCGATGATGGCGTGCCGGTCGCCCTGCTTCACCTCGAGGCTCACATCCTCGACCGCACGCAAGCCGCCGAAGCTCCGGCTCAGGTGATCAATCTTGAGCAGGGTTTGTCCCGAGTGAACCTCTTCGGCCTGGATCGCATCACTGGCGAGCGCCTTGCGGACATCGAACATCCGAATCGCCTCGCCCGCGCTTTCCTCCGGCAGTGCTTCCGCCTGCTCGCCACGACGGAAACGCTCGCGGAGGCGGAGGAACACCGAGGGCACGTCGGAGATGCCACCAGGTACGGCCAGGACCACCGCCAGGACGATGGCGCCGAGGATGATGTCGAACTGGTACGGGAACTGCTTCGAGATCGAGTTGTCCAGTACCACGTAGATGAAAGCGCCGATGGCCGGCCCGAGGAACGTGGTGGTGCCGCCCAGCAAGGAGACCACGACCGGCTGCGCGTTCGCCGTCCAGTAGAGCATCTCCGGGTAGGCCTGTTGCTGATAGAAGATGAAGAGGCCCCCCGCCACCCCGGCGAACGTGGCGGCGATGGTGTAAACGGCCAGCTCATACGTCCTCACATTGATGCCGATCGACGCTGCGCGCTGCCTGTTTTCGCGGATCGACAGCAGAGCAGCGCCGAACGGCGAACGAACCAGGATGAACATCAGCAACAGACAAATGGCAACCACTGCCGCGGTGAAGTAGTAGAGCGTGGTGTAGTCGTTCAACTGGTCTGGCAGGGAAATCGAGATGCCATTGTCGCCGCCGGTGAAGTCGTACCACTGGAAAACAATCGAGAAGAGCAGCTGCGAGATCGCGAGCGTGAGGAGTGAGAAATAAAGTCGCACCGCACGTTGCGCGACGAGGCCGGTGATCAGGCCGACGGCAGCTGCGGCAAAGGGCGCCGCGGCAAGACCCACCAGGATGGGAAGGTGATAGTTCTTGAACATCACGGCCACCGTGTACGCGCCGACGCCATAGTAGGCGGCGTGCGCGAAAGAGACCATGCCCGTGTAACCAAGCATCAGGTTGTACGAGACCGCCCACAACGCGAGCACCAGCGCCGAGGTGCCGAGAAAGATCTGGAACCTGGAGCTGGCGTCCGGGTTGAGGTTCTCGTTGAGGCCGGCCAGGGGCGGGATCAGGGCCGCAAAGAGAAGGAGGGCTAGTACGACGCCCCAACGGGCGCGGGCGGCAGGGCTGCGGGGCAACAGCCGGGTCAACTCTCGGGTAGACCGAACAGGCCGCGAGGCCGAACGATCAGCACCGCGGTCATGATGATGAAGACGAACGCAAGCGCGAACGGGTTAGTTTTGGGAATGACCAACCCGAACGAGATCACCATCCCCACGATCAGCGCCCCGACCCCGGAGCCGATGATGCTGCCCAGACCACCGATCACGCTGATCGCGAAGGCCAGCACAAGAACGTCGGTATCGATGCTGGAGCTGATCGCCTGGCTTGGCGCAACGATCGACCCTCCGAGGCCGGCCAGACCCGCGCCGATCACGAAGACGGTGGTGTAGAGCCGGGTGACATTGACCCCCGTGGCATTCAAAAGGTCCGGATCCGCCACCGCGGCTCGGATGTTCCGGCCGAGATTCGTCCGATAGAGCATCGTCCACACGCCGGCTGCGATCACGATCGCGGCGGCGATCATGAAAAGCGAATAGCTCGCGTAGCTGTAACCGCCCAGGTCGATGTGACCCGGGATCGGCGAGACAACCGTTCGATAATTGGCGCCGAAGACGATCCGCACGCCGCCCGCGACTACCAGGCTCACCGCGTAGGTCCCCAGCAGCTGGATGAGGTGCTCCCTTCCGTAGACGCGCCTGAGGACGAAAACTTCGACGATTCCGCCGATCGCGCCGGTTACCGCCACGGCCACCAGGAGGCCGGCCCAGAAGCCGAGTTCGGCGCCGATCTGGTTGGCGATGACGACGGTTACGAAAGCGGCGATCATATAGAACGAGCCGTGCGCCATGTTGATGACGCGCAAAGCTCCGAACACCAGGGACAGCCCCGCCGCCACGATGAACAGGTAGGCCGCATTGGCCAGCCCGCCCACCGCAAAGAGTAGGAGCTGCCCCGGCGTCATTTAGTTAGGTGTTGCTCGAGTTCTCGCTAGCTTGCCTTCCACGACGGACACAGCGCGAAGTTCGCCGTATTGGGTTGGCCTGCCTTCGCGTCGCACTGGTCGCCCTTGATCTCGTTGACCATCTGCAGCGGCATCATGAGGTCGTCACCTTTCAGGTTCACCGAGTCCTTGAGCACGGGGAACGGGTACGTGCTGGAGGATGCCGTGGTGCCGACCGTTTCGCCGACGTTGGCCTGCAGCTCGTCGGGCCGGATCGTGATCTTGTAGCCGCGCAAGCTGTCGAATGTGTGGCCGGAGATCTGCTTGACCACCTGGTCGGCGTCGAAGCTCTTCGCCGCATTGGCAGCCTGGGCCCAGAGCGTGAACGCGTCGTAGTCCATGACCGCCCAGTCGGACGGATATTCGCCGTTGTACTTGGCTCGGTAGCGAGTGATGAAGTCGGTCAGGCGCGGGTTGTTGTTTTGCAGCGCGAAGAACGGTGCGCGCATGTAAGCGTGCATGCCCAGCGGGTACTGGGAACCAAGGGTGTTGAGCTCGTCGACCGAGACGAGGGTCGTCATCGGATACTTGACGAAGAACTGCGGGTCAACGGCCAGCGCCTGCTTCACGAAATTGATCTGGTCAGCGGCGAAGATATTCGAGTAGACAAGGTCGGGCTTGTCTGCCTGGATGGCATTGATCGTTGAATCCCACCGCGGGTTGGTGGGAAACGGCACGTACCAGGTGCTGGGGTCGTTCACTATCTGCACGCTGGGGTTGGCCTTCTTCAACGCAGCCACGAAGGCATTGGTCTCTGAGATCCCAAAGAGGTACTTCGGCGAGACGATGAAGATCTTGTTGACGTTGAGGGTGGCCGCAAGGCGGCCCGCAGCAGTGCCCTCCATGTAGGTGTTGGGGACGATCGACACCCAGTAAGGATTGACGACGTCAGACTCCATGGTCAGCTGCCAGCTGTTGCAGGTGGCGTCGATAGTGATGATCTTGTTCTGCTTCGCGATCGGGCTCTCTGCAAGACATTGCGCGGAGGTGACAGATCCCATCAAGGCCACGACGTTGTCCTGCAGGATCATGGACTTGGTATTGGTCACAGCCTGAGGGACCGTGGTGCCATCGTCCTGGATATCCATCTCGATCTTGTAGCCGTTGACTCCGCCCTTGGCATTGATGTCGTCCGCGGCCAGGTTGAGAGCCTGGCTGACGGCGTGACCATAGAGCGCCGACTGGCCGGTCAGAGGAGCTGAATACCCGACCTTTTTCGTGCCCTTGAAGGTCACGGCCTGGTTGCCCGAAGGCTGGCTGCCACAGGCGGCGACGATCATAGTCGCGGCCATGACCAGGCCCAGCCAGAAACGTGGCCTGACGATGCGTGGTACCAAGTTCACACCTCCACTCCTGGTTGGTGGCACCCCATCTCAAAACCGCACTCTGCCGGTGCCCCGGCTGACGACGATATGGTAGTTCGCCGTGGGCGAGGTTGCTAACCGCAGCTTCGCTGCCCCGCCCGCGGCTTGGTCCTGACTAAGCTGAGCTGGCATGAAGTTCGCCGAGCTCGCAGCGAACCTCGACCTCATGGAGGCCACGAGCAAGCGGAACGAGCTCGTTCGCATCCTGTCCGACGTTTACGGCGCCAGTACCGTGGACGAGCTCGAGCCGATCACATATCTCATCCAGGGAAGACTCACGCCTTTCTTTGAGCCGGTGGAGATCGGTCTCGGCGAAAAGCTGCTGATCACCGCCATCGGCGCCGCTTACGGGACGCCTAAAGAGGAGGTGACCAAGCTGAACCGTCAGACCGGCGACCTCGGCGTCACCGCGCAGCGCCTTGCGCCGGTTTCGAAGCGCAAATCGCCTTCCGTCGTTGACGTGCACAAGCGGCTGTCCCAGATCGCTGCCGCATCAGGCGACGGCAGCCAGCAACAGAAACTCGACGGCTTCACCGGCCTGCTCAGCGACCTTGATCCCATTTCGGCCAAACACTTGGTCCGAATCACCCTCGGCAAGATGCGCCTGGGAATCGGCGACCCGACCGTGCTCGACGCGCTGTCGTTCGCAAAGAAAGGAGACCGTTCCCTGCGACCGGTCCTGGAAGGCGCCTACAACCGGACCTCCGACCTGGGCCTCATCGCGCGAACGCTCTGGAAATCCGGTGAGGCGGGTCTCGAGGCTCTGAAGGTCAGGGTCGGCCACCCGCTTCGCCCACAGCTGGCGGAACGGCTTCCCAACCCGGAGGCGGTGATCACGAAGCTGCATACGGTGGGCGTGCAGCCGAAGTACGACGGGCTCCGCGTTCAGATCCACAAAGACGGGGACCACGTGAGCATCTTCTCGAGAAACCTGGAGTCGATGACGGAGATGTTCCCGGAGCTTGTCGCCGCCGCCTCCAAGCTCAAGGTCAAAAACGTCATCCTTGACGGCGAGGCGATCGCCTACAACCCGGAGTCCGAGGAGTACGTCCCCTTCCAGGAGACGACGGCGCGCAGGCGCAAAGACGACATCGAGGCGTTTGCCGCCCGAGCGCCCATGCGAGCGTTCGTTTTCGACGTCATGTTCCGCGACGGATCCGACCTGACGCCGCTGCCTTACGAACGGCGCTTCGAGATCGTTCAGGAGCTGCTCAAAAAGTCCGACACGCTCGTGGTTGCGCCGCTGATGAAGACCGACTCGACGGAGGTGCTCACCCGAGAGCTGCTCGACAACATCAGCCGGGGCCTGGAGGGAGTGGTCGCCAAGCGACTCGATTCGCCCTACCAGGCGGGCGCGCGCAACTTCAACTGGGTCAAGCTGAAACGGAATACCAGCGGCCAGCTCACTGACACCATCGACGTGGTCCTGCTCGGCTATTACCGCGGCAAGGGCAAGCGGGCGGAGTTCGGCACTGGCGCTCTGCTCGCAGGCGTGTACGACACCGACAAGGACGAGTTCGTGACCATCAGCAAGCTCGGCACCGGCCTTTCCGACCAGGGCTGGCGCGACATCCATAAAAGGATGGCCAGCCTCGAAGTCGCGGAAAAGCCGGCGCGGGTGAGCTCGAACTTCGTCCCGGACGTTTGGCTGGAGCCGGAGATCGTCGTCGAGGTGCTGGCCGACGAGATCACGCCGAGCCCGCGTCACACGGCAGGCATGACCGAGGACCAGCCTGGGTTCGCCCTGCGGTTCCCTCGGATCGTGTCGTTACGCACCGCCGATAAGAAGCCCGAGGACGCCACCAGCGTCCGTGAGATCCGGGAGATGTTCAAGCAACAGAGGCAGCCGGGCCGCGGTCGATCCGGCTGAACCGCCGAAGAACAAGGGGAAGACGAAGGGAGCGGTCGCCCGCTCCCTTCTTTCGGCGTTCAGCCACTTGCTCAGCAAACCTGTGCGACCACGGTGCCGGTGCCCGCTTGCCCAGGATCGGATGCGTAACCAGGATCCGTCTTGACCACGACGATGTGGACGGTGCTGCCGGAAATTTCCGAACCCGACATGCTGGTCGAGCTGGTGACGATCACCGCCATGTAAGTAGGCAGAGGACCGTTCGGAGGTGGCGTGCTGTTGCCAGGATCGGTGCTCCAGCCAATGCCACACGTTGGCGCGCTCGGGTTCTCGGCGAAACCCTTGAAACTGGCTGGCGCGGCCCCACCGCTCAAGGAGTTCGTTTTTGCCCACTGGGCGCCCCAGAAGATGACCGCCGTCCCGGTCGCACTGTTCCGATCGCCGATCACGAAAGCTCCGCCGCCCGGTGCGAAGGCGAACGCGAGCGTCGAACATGATGTTGTCGCCTTTGCCCCGCCGGCGTCGGTGATGGTCGTTGTGATAGTGAAGGGGCCCGGCGAAGCGTATGTGTGCGAGCCGCTAACCGTGTACGGCCCACCATTGGGACCACTGACCACACCATTCGAGCTGGAGCCGTCACCCCACTCGATCGTGGCGGTGAAGTCCAGGAGGGTGCCGCCAGGGCTGGCGGCGTCTTTGAACGTGGCCGTTGGACCGTTGTAAGACTGGAGCGAGGTGGCCGCGCATGCAGGCGAAGCGGTCAGCGCGGCGTCCGCAACCTTGGCTGTTGCGGTGGATGATATTGTGCTGCCACCGTCGTCTTGAACCGTCACGGTCACTGTGTTGGAGCCTTCCTCGGCGTAGGTGTGGCTGCCCGCGACGGTGAACGAACCGCCTGTCGGGCCGCTGACAGTTCCGGCCGAGGTGGTGCCGTCGCCCCATGTGATCGTCGCCGTGAAGTCTGCGGTCGTTGAGCCAGGGTTGCCATCGGTGAAGGTGAAGGATGCGTGCGCCGCACCTGAGCTCTCTATTCCGCCAATCAGACTGAGTGCGCCGGCGGTCAAGGATGCATCGGTGACATTGGCCGTCGAGTTCGCTGCGGCAGTGTTACTTGGCGTGTCGGTGTCCGTGATCTTGACCACCGCCGAGTCGGTCCCCTCATCGGCGTAGGTGTGTTTACCGCTGACCGTAAAAGGGCCGCCGATGGGGCCGCTGATAGTTCCGCTGGTTGTAGTGCCATCGCCCCAATCGATGGTGGCGGAGTATTCGACTGCAGTGGAGCTGGGGTCAGGATCAGTGAACGTCGCCACCGTTCCGCTGAACTCCTGGCCCTCGGTGGCGCTGAAAGTTGTTCCCTGCCCTGTGATTTGCTGCTCTGCTGCGGCCACCCAAGTTTTGGACGCGGTGGCGCAATGCAGCGTGTTGGTGGAGTCAGTGAAGCAGGCCCTGATCGTGTCTGTGCCGCCCGTGCCGTTGCTGGCATAGGTGAAGGAGACCTTCCCGCTTGCGTCGGTCTTGCACGTCGCGTTGGCCGTACAACTGCCGCTGGCTCCTGCATTCGGGCCGGCTGTGATCGTGAAGGACACGGTCGTACCCACCACCGGGTTCCCGTTGTTGTCCTGAACAGTTGCGGTCACGCTGTGGTTCGCGCCAACGACGGCATCGTTGGTTGCGGAGGGAGGACTCAAGACGATTCCTGCTCCCACAATCGCGGACACCGACTTCAGGAAGAAGCCCGCGAACAGGATGTTGTCGTCGCCAGAGGGGTTATGTGTGAAGACGGTCGTGCTCGTGTCGCCCTGGTTGACGAACGGCACCAGGTTATAGAGCTCGTCATCTTGGCGCGGCCCGCCGCACTGGAACGTGGGGTCGGGATTGGTGTCACTATCCCCGATACCGCCGACTGTCATCAGCGCACCATTCGCTGGCTGGCCATCGTCTTGACCGCCGGCCGAGCTCGACATCCTCGTCCCGTTGACGTCGATGGTGCTGAACTGAATGATGCAGGCTGGTGTCTGGAATCCAAAAGAAATGCCAAGCGACATGTCGAGGACCAGGTTTGGATTGGTCTTGTCGATCGGAGACGCGTACAGCACCTTGAAGCTGTCCCCAGAGGGATTCTGGGCGCCGAACATCAAGACGATGGTGTTGTCGGCGGTCTGAGCCGGATCGTCCCAGATGACCGCAAGACCCTCACCGTCCATCTGCAACGTGCTCTGCTCGAGGACGTGGAACGAAGTAATGCCCACCGGAGCTGCGTCCAGAGTGGGCTTTACGATCGAGGTGACGTTGGCCCAACCGTTGCTGGACCCGATGTCGCTCGGGATCACGCTATCCCACATCACTACCTGTCCGCCGAGCGTCACATCGCCGTTGACAACCGTGTGGCGACTAAAGCCGGTCGACGCGGCGAACAGATAGGCTGACCTGACGGTAGCGCCCGCGGAAGGCTTCTGCGCGCGGATGTCCCCGCCGGCGGGGTCGTTGGTGCCTAGCCCGTCGGTGGACAGGTAGATCTTGCCGTTTTCGGTGACTTTGACCGAGAGGGGATCGTTGTTGGTCGCTACGCCCCCGGCTGGAATTGTGCCGGGATCGTCCGCCGCAGCGACCAGTGAGACCGAGACTCCGGAGGCCGCGAGTGCGAGGACCCCGGCCATGGTACCCAGAAGGATCTTGCGCAATCCGCGCGAAGAGATATGCATTATCAGACCTCCCAACTCCTTTCCAAGGGCCTGCTAGATCGATGCTCGTAGATTCGCAGCAGCCCCGACAGACCCGGTTGTCTATCACCTCCTATGGGCACGCGCCTCGGCCTGACAACAGGTCTAGCGTTTAGGTCGGATTCCCAGGTGTAGGCTACCCCGAAATTTGGAATCCTGGGGGCCCAAAATCGACGCGCTGTCTATTAGCTACGGCAGAGGATCGCCACCACAGTCCCGGTCCCCGGATGGCCAGGATCATTGAGGTAGCCGGGGTCGGTGTTGACGACCACGATTTCGGTAACGGTCCCGGACATTACGGATCCCGACTGCGAAACCGAGCCCACCACCACGACCGCCATGAACGACGGCACCGTGATGGGCGGTCCTGAGCTGTTTCCAGGATCCGAAGACCATGTCGATCCGCAAGTTGCGGGTGTGGCGCTGAGAGTGTCGGCGAACCCCTTGAAGCTGGTCGGCGCCGGTGCGCCGCTAAACGAATTGTTGTCGGCCCACTGGGCGCCCCAGAAATTTGCCGATGCTCCAAGAGTCGCGCTCTTGTCCCCGATGACGAACGCTCCGGTTGCCAGCGTCTCGTAGATGAGCCCGTTCGCCGTGGCCGACGCCGAGCGATAGAAGCCGTCAGCGGCGAAACTGGCCGTGATGGTTCCGGGTCCAAGCGGCTGGGCGACGATACCGATCGAGCACGCAGCCGTTCCCGCGGTGTTCGTCGTCCCCGAGCAGCTCTGGCTGGTGGGGCCGTTACCAAGAGTAAAGACCAGGGATCGGCCCGCGACTGGGGTTGTGCCATCTTCGGGCAGGCTGCCTGAGAGCGTGCCCGTCCTCCCGTTCGCCATGTTGACGGCGCCTGTGTAGGTCAGGCTGTCTTCTTCCAGCGTTACATCGAACGGCGTCGGGGCATTGCTCGCCAGGAATGTTGCGTCCCCGGCGAAGCTGGCCGTGACGGTGTAGTTGCCGGCCGCCACATTCGGCACCAAGGTGCAAGCGGCCAAGCCCGTCAAATCAGTAGTCCCGGTGCAGCTTAGGGCGCCGAGGCTGAGCGTCACCGCTTTGTTCGAGACAGGGACGGCGGGACTCACCGAGGTGTCCTGCAGGGTTGCGGACAGGTGCGCCGCATCGTTGAAGTCTGAAGAGAGGTCGCCTCTATAGGTGATCGCCGTCGTGTGTGTGGACGGCGCCGGCGCGGGCGGGACGATCGTGCCGTTGGCCGCGAGCGTGATCGCCAGCTGGCCGCCGCAGCACTCGTTGTAGTCGAGCTCCAGCGGGTAGGTTCCGGCCGCTGGGAAATCGACCGTGATGTCATTCGCGTTCGCCGCCTCCGAAAAATTGAAAGCACCTGCAACGGGATACCCCTTCACGTAGCTGATTCCGCCGGGCGGCGGGTTCACCATCGGGCCCGAGATCCGCGTCGGCTGGTTGGTTCCCTGGGGACCGATGGCCAGCACGAACCCGTCGTCTGAAAACACATTGAAGGTGAGCTGACCCGCCGAGGAGACATTCAGATCAGCGGTGAAGACCGCTTGAAAGGCGGAGAGTGGGTCCAGCCCAGCCTGAAAGCCGTTGCCGGCAACCGGGATCACCGAGCACGTGCCATCGGGGTTGGGGACGACATCGCCCATCGGCCGCGAGAATATGTCCACGTGGGTGACGTTCGAGCAGATCGCCTGGGGGCTCGGCGGCGGATTGAAGCCGATCACTGGAAATTGCTGAGTGAAAGCCGGCGGACCGGTGAGCACGGATGGGTCGAACATGCCGCTGGCGGGAGTGGGATTAGTGAAAAACATGCCCTGGACCGTGCCGATGGTCACGGGAGGTACGGTCGCCGCTGAGGCTGTCTGTACGATCGCGATTGCCGAAAGCAGCATTGCTCCGGCCGTCACGGCGCCGAACTTCTGGAGCTGTAGTCGGACTCTCATGGTGTATTCCCCCCTGAACTCCGTAACGGAATGTAGGGAGTGGCTCTTGCTGTTAGTTGCATCTGGATGATGGAGCTGGCCCCGGCAGCATCAACCCGCAGGGCATCTGGGTGGATCGCGCTTCTCGTCCTCTTCGGGATCACATCGACCATCGAGGCATTCTCCGTTTCGCACGTCTTCCGCTTCTTGCCCCTGTACCTGGGGACTGTGCACGTGCCGCCGCCGGAGGTGCCGGCCTGGACGGGATACCTGAACGCCGCGTTTTTCCTCTTCGGCCTGCCCTTGGTACCTTTCTGGGGGGTCTGGGCTGAGCGGTACGGACGCATTCCGATCATCGCCCGCAGCGCGTTCGTCGAGATGGTCGTTTTCGCTGTGCTGTGGCTCGCACAGAACCGTTGGCAGGCAGCGTTCGGTTTGCTCCTGGTCGGCTTCCAGTTAGGCAACACCGGTGTGATGCTCACCGCTCTTCGCGGCGTCACACCGCATGGCCGCGTGGGGTTGGCGATCTCCCTTTTTGGCGTCACCCCATCGCTCGGCTTCGCGCTTGGTCCTGCGGCCGGTGGCTGGCTCGTCGACCACAGCGTCCTGAACCTGCATACCTTGTTCGCCCTCGACGCTGTGCTGTCGTTCGCCGCCGGCGTAATGCTGCTCGCGCTCGCTCGAGAGGGACCACGCCCGCCCGGTCCTCCAGGATCGGCGACGCAGCTCGCGCTCGGGGCCTTGCGGATGGCCCTGACGGGACGGGTGACCTTGATCGTCTTCGGCGTTTTCGGCCTCGCTTACTTTGCGCAGCAGATCGCGAACCCGTTTCTGCCGCTTCTAGTGCTGAGACTCGTCGGTGCCTCATCTGGCGCGGCCGGCCAGATCGGCATCGTCTTCGGTGCGTCCGCTTTGCTTGGTGCGCTTCTTTCGCCGCTTGCGGGCGCCGCCGGCGATCGCTACGGCTTCCGGCCGCTGCTGGCGGGGGCGTGCGTGCTAGCGGCGGTGAGCTTGGCCGGGCTGGCAGTGGCGCCGGATCTCGTCTGGCTCACGATTGGCGCGGTAGCGCTCGGCGCTGCGAGCGCTACCGCAATCTCGATGGTGTTCGCCGTCTTGGCGACTGCCGTCCCAGAGGACCGCCGCGCGACGACGCTCAATTTGGTCTTGCTGCCGATCTATTTCTCATCGATCGCCGGGGCGATCGTTGGAGCGCTCTTGGTTCGCAATAGCCTGAACACCGTTCTGTGGACCGGGGCGGCGGTCTCTCTGATCGCCGCGCTGCTGACCACGAGATTGCCCTCGGCGGGACGAACCGGGGAATAATGAGCGTCGGGCCGCCTGCCGCGGCACGAGGCGCTCACCCGCATCAAGGAGGAAGCCATGGCTGGGGACATTGACCTGGGCAGCATCCACCACATACGGCTGACGGTGACCGACATCGAGCGCAGTCGCGAGTTCTACACCAGCCTTTTGGGATTCAACGTCGCGGCCGAGGCGCCCGCATCGGACGATCCAAAGTCTGACCCGACCTACCCGGTGTTGTGGGGCGGATGCGTGATGGCGAAAGGCGACTACCTGCTGGGGCTCCGACCGGTTGCCAAGAAAGGCGACCGCTTCGACGAGGATCGTGTGGGACTTGACCACCTGAGCTTCAGCGTAGAAAGCCGGGCCGCGCTCAACGAGGCGATCCGAAAGCTAGACGAACTAGGCGTGTCGCGCGGAGAGGTCCGCGAGCTGACCTCTTTCGGGATATGCGTGCTGCCCTTCCGAGACCCCGACAACATTCAGTTGGAGTTGACGTCTCCACTCTGAATCAGGGGAGCCACTCGTCCTAGACCGAAAGTCAAGACCGACGCGGGGCCCACAGGCCGGCGCACTGCAACTCCGGGCGTTGCATATGAAAGGCGGTGTCGAACGTCACATCCCAAGTGTGATGCCCGGCATAGGAGCTAACGCCACCCCTCCCTACTCTCACCTCGTTCCGGCAACCCGATTACCGCGAGGAAATGAGATGGAAGCGAGAAGGACCTTTCAGGGAGGAGCGACAAGCTCAAAGCAGATCTGGATCGTCGTCGCAGCGCTGGTCGCAGCCTTGGCGCTCGGCGTCGCGAGCCTGTATCTCGCCAAGGGCATGAGCTCAGCGAGCGCACCGGCGACGACGCACGTCGTGCAGAGCTTCCAGGCGCCTGACGCCCTGGACCGCAATGCCGAAATCCAGGCCGCACGCCAGGTTCCGACTGAGCAGCAGGTCATCGACGACACCCTGTCCGGCATCAGCGGAAAGCCGTTCATGGAGTCCCACGGCCACTAACGGCCAAGCGTTTTCTCAGCGTGTGGAGCGGCGAACCACCCCTTAGCCGCTCCACACCACCGCCTCGAGATTAGAAGGACACGAAGCAATGAGTGAGAACTACCAGTTCTACGTGGCGAAGATGGCGCAGGTTCGTGCCGATCGCTTCGCCAACCGGCCGCTGCAGGGCCAGCTCGATGAGCTGCTGGCGTTTGTGAAGAGCTGCGAGGAGCAGTGGATTCGCGACAGCCGCGAGGAGCCAAGCACCGGTCGCTGATCGACAGCAAGCCTTCCGGAGCCAGCGCGCCTAGAATGGGCGCGCGCCGGCTCTGTGAAGAACTCTGAAACGATCGCCCTCTTGAGTCGCACCCGACTCTTCAGCGGCCTCGGCCCTGCCGATCTCGAGCCCCTTCTGCCCGCCGTCCGCTCCCGACACTTCGCCCCCCAGTCGTACATATTTCGGGAAGGCGATTCAGCGGACCAGCTTCACCTCATCGCCCAGGGCGAGGTCAAGATCGGCCACGTAACGGAATCTGGGAGCGAGGTCGCCTTCGCCATCTTGCACGCTGGCGACGTTTTCGGAGAGATCGGCGTGCTCGAGGAGAACGGCACACGGTCGGCGGATGCGCAAGCGCTCGTGCAGACGGAGTGCCTGGTTCTGGACAAACGAGCCCTCGTCGAATTCTTGAAGACCCACCCGGCGGCAATGTGGCGAATCGTGACGATGCTCAGCTCTTACGTGCGGGCCAAGGATGAGGCGTTTGCCGAGCTCGCGTTCCACGACATTCCCAGCCGCGTCGCCCGCAAGCTCCTCGACCTGGCGGAGGCCCAGGGGGACACCATGAAACTCTCGCAGCGAGACCTCGCCGGCCTCGTGGGCGGAAGTCGCGAGAACGTCAACCGGGCGTTGAGCCGGTTCGCGGCGCTCGGGTACATCAGGCTCGAGCGCGGTCGGGTCACGGTGCTTCGCCCCGACCAGCTTCGCTCCCGCGCCGGCTGAAACAGCCTAGTTGCAACCCACTCCGGGCCCGGTATAGAGTCGATTTTGACAAGGGCTGTGGGGCCTCACATGGGAACTCGGATTCAGGACCCTAGGAGGAAGAGGATGAAAGGACGTTTTGCCGCGGCTTCAATTCTTTCCGGCGCGGCGGCGCTAGTACTTGCCACCAATGCGCTGGCCGTCAGCGTCGTGCAGGTTTCAGGGACCAGCAGCCCCTACAAGGCCTGCACCCCGATAGGCCAATCCGGGATCAACTATCCCAACGCCGAGGTCGAGCCGCAGGTCGCGGTGAACCCCTTCAACACGAGCAACATCGTCGGCCAGTGGCACCAGGATCGCTGGAGCAATGGCGGCGCACGGGGAATTGGGGGCGCATTCTCCAATGACGGCGGCGTCAGCTGGACGGATACCACGGTTCCTTACTCGAGCTGCGCAACGCCCGGCTTGCCGTACGAGCGGGCGTCTGACCCCTGGGTCTCATTCGGTCCTGATGGGACGGCCTATTCGTCGGCCCTCTCTTTCGACGGCAGCACGAACCGGAACGCGGTGGCGGCCACCGTCTCCCATGACGGCGGCAAGACCTGGATTCACCAGCAGAATATCGTCGCCTACACGACCGCCCAGTTCTTCACGGACAAGAACTCCACGACAGCCGACCCGATCCATGCCGGAGTCGCTTACACCGTCTGGGACACCCTGATCGCTCCGACCGACCAGCCGGACGACCGCGTCCACGCGGCCGCCTACACAGGCCCGGCCCAGTTCTCGAAAACCACCAACGGCGGTTTGACGTGGAGCCCGGTGCAAACCATCATCGGGTCGGGCAACCGGCAGCAGACCATCGGCAACATCATCGTGGTCGACCCGAAGAGCGACACACTGTACGACTTCACCGACCTGATCGTGCCGCCCAATACTCCGTTTCGCGGGACGGCCAGCAACGCTGAGCTCGCCTTCGTGAAATCGACGGATGGCGGCGCCACATGGACGTCTCCTCAGGTGATCGCTCCCTTCAACGCGGCAGGCGTCATCGACCCGAACACCGGACGGCGTGCCCGGGTGGGCGATGGCCTGCAGGAAGTCGCCATCGATGGCTCCGGAAAGCTCTATGTCGTCTGGGAGAGCTCGACGAACTTCAAAAAGAACATCAACCAGGCGGTCGGCACCTTCGACAACGAGGTGCTGTTCACGACATCGGGCGACGGTGGCGCCAGCTGGAGCACACCGAGCGCGATTGTCGGCCCCAGCACGCTGCCGATCTTCACGCCAACCGTGGCGGTCGACAGCAAAGGCAACATCGCAGTGACTTACTACGACTCGGGCAGCCTCTCATCCACCAACACGACCACCTGGCCGATCGACCTCAAGGTCACCTACTCAGAGGACGGTGGGAAGACATTTAGTGCCGGTCACGAGGTCGCGGGACCATTCGACCTGATGTCGGCGCCGGTCGCGCGCGGGTTCTTCCTTGGTGACTATGAGGGACTCCAGAGCACCGGCACCAAGAGCTTCATCGCCATGTTCGTCACGACCAACTGCAACTTGAACCCGTCAGACCCGAACGGTCCTCCAATCGGCAACACGTCACTGTGCGGCCCGGCCGGCAGCGTCTCGACGCCAACCCCAAACAACGACCCAACTAACGTTTTCAGCGCGGCGCTTTCTGCGCCCTGACCCGAGCTAACTAGCCTGCGGCGCCGGCCACCGAGGCCGGCGCCGGCCGGTAGGTCGCGATCACCACGCCGGTGCCGGTCGGCTTCGAATCAATCAGGCGAAGGGCGACGAAGGGACCTCCGTCTGGAAAGAGACGCTGCCCAGATCCAAGAACGAGTGGGTGGATCAAGAGGATGTATTCGTCGACGAGGTTGCGCGGCATCAATGACCGGATCAGCTCGCCGCTGCCCAGGATCACGAGGTCCTTACCTGCTCCCTTTTTAAGCTCGGCCACCGCGCCGACCGCGTCGCCCTCGAGAAGTGTGGAGTTGCGCCACGGCAATGGCTCACTCAGCGTTGTCGACGCGACGTACTTCTGGGTGTTGTCCAGCACTTCGGTGAACGGGTTGTCGGTTCGGTTCGGCCAGACCTTGTAGAAGTCCTCGTAAGTCCGCCGGCCGAACAGCACGCCGCCGGTGGTGGCCATGCTCTCGCCCACCGCTTTGCCCATGGCCGGATCGGAATAGGGCAGCGCCCAGCCGCCGTGTTCGAAGCCGCCGCGGCGGTCTTCGTCCGGCCGGCCAGGCGCCTGCATGACCCCATCGAGACTGAGACTGTTGAACACGATGATTCTTCTCATCTCATCCTTCCAACGGGGTCGCCTCTCCTAGATCGCAATGAAGATCGTGAATCCGTGACCCTCGTCGGTGTAGTCGTTACTGACACCCCCACCCAGGATCAGATGGATGCCCTCGCCCACGCTCGGCGGCGGCGAGCCGATTATGCAGAAGATCGTGAAAACCCCGCTATGTGGTCGAGAGAAAAACGTTCTTCAGCTCTGTGTAGTGGTCCAGCGCGTCTGGTCCCAGCTCGCGACCGACACCGGATTGCTTGAAGCCCCCGAAGGGCGTCGTCACGCGCACAGAGTTGTTCG
>Ga0209160_1001501_pt1 | contig 19678 bp, 17 predicted proteins | sample GraSoiAngelo_153_FD_186167 | JGI IMG/M metagenome (GOLD analysis project Ga0209160, IMG submission 186167) | Grasslands soil microbial communities from the Angelo Coastal Reserve, California, USA - 14_1009_12_40cm (SPAdes) (version 2) | ecosystem: Environmental > Terrestrial > Soil > Grasslands ... | reverse complement strand
CGCAGGATGCGTCTGATGCCGAGCCAAACGCCTCTCACCGCGCCGTAGCGCTCCACCGCTTCGTAGGTGTAGCGCGAGCACGACGGCACGAAGCGACACTGCGTGAACACCAGGTGCGCCAGCGTCACCTGGTAGACGCGAATCAGCGCCATGACGGTACGCCGCGGCCAGTGCCGGAGATTCACGTGATGCGCGTCACGCTCGTCGTCAATTCGGTGCGCAGCTGCGCGAACGGCGCGGCGTACGCGGTGCGTTTCGCGCGCACGACGAGATCGACGATGGGGAGCGAGGCGACGGGGTAGCGTCTGAGAATCTCTTTCAGGCGTCGGCGCAAGCGGTTGCGGGCCACCGCGGTGAACTGAAAGCGGGGCACCACGATCGCCATCCGCGGGTGGTCCAGCGGACTCGGGCGCCACGCCAGGTCGAGATGCGGGGTGCGCAAGCGGCGACCCTGTTCCCAGCAAGCAGCGAGCTCCGGACCGCGCGCGAGGCGCACGCGCCGCGGGAACCGCTCTCCCGTTAGTGACTCCGGTGTTTGGACGGCAGGCGTACGGTGAGGCGCTTGCGCCCCTTCTTCCGCCGGCGGGACAGGACGGCGCGACCCCACACGTCTTTCATGCGCGCGCGAAATCCGTGCTTGTTGATGCGCCGCCGATTGCGCGGGCGATACGTCGGACCCATACATTCCTCTCGGGAGGACGGGAAACGTACACGGTCGTCGGCGCGGCGGTCAAGGTTGACTTTTCCACAGGCCGACCGTACTTTCGGGCCGCCCTTGCTGGACGTCCCACCTCAGAGTCAGTCGCGGATGGAGCAGTCAACTAAAGAAGCTTGGAAGCGACTCCTCGACGAAGCGCGGCGCGAACTTCCCGACGCTACGGTGCGGACGTGGCTCGAGCCCGCGGTGCCGATCGCGCTGGACGATGGGCGCCTGATCGTCGGAGCTCCCGATCAATTCGCCGTCGAATGGAACGAGTCGAAGCACGCCACCGTCCTGGCGCGCGCCGCCGAGCGCGTGTTCGGACGGCCGACGGCGGTCGTGTTCCGGGTGCAGGAGGATCGCCAGCAGCGGCCCCAGATGGATTTCTTCGTGGCGCCACGAGAGCCGGCGACCGTCGACAGGTCCGGCGTCCCGACCACGCCGCTCAACGAGCGATACACGTTCCAGACGTTCGTGATCGGAAAGTCGAACGAGCTCGCCGCGGCGGCCGCGCACGCGGTCGCTGAGGCACCCGGCAAGACCTACAATCCGCTCTTCATCTACGGCGCCACGGGACTCGGCAAGACGCACCTGATGCAGGCGGTCGCCCGTGCCGTGCTCACCAAATACCCGGGCACGCGGGTGCACTACTTCGGCGCCGAGCAGTTCATCAACGAAGTCATCGAATCGATTCACGCGCGCACGATGTCGGAGTTCCGGCGCCGGTACCGCAACGACGTGGACCTCTTCCTGGTGGACGACGTGCATTTCCTCGAAGGCAAGGAAATGACGCAGGAAGAGTTCTTCCACACGTTCAACGCGCTGTTCGAGGGGCACAAGCAGATCGTGCTCACCTCGGATCGGCCGCCGAAGGAGATCCCGGGGCTCGAGGATCGGTTGATCTCCCGCTTCGAATGGGGTCTGGTGGCCGACATCGGGCACCCGGATCTGGAACACCGTATCGCCATCCTGCGAAAGAAGGCGGAGCAGGATCATCTCGAGCTCACCATTCCGGACGACGTGCTACGGTTCATCGCGGAGCACATCCGCTCGAGCGTGCGGGAGCTCGAGGGCTGTATCATCAAGCTGCTGCTCTTCGCCTCGCTCAAGAACCGCGAGGTCACCATCGAGCTCGCGCGCGAGGCGCTGTCGGACAAGATTCGCCAGGGGGAAGACGCGTCGAGCTACGGCGCGCAGCCGACGCCCAGCATCGATCGCGTCCAAGAGGTGGTGGCACGCCGCTGGGGCGTCACCCCCGAAGGATTGCGCTCCAAGGCCCGCACCAAGACCCTGACGATCCCGCGGCAGGTGGCGATGTATCTCGCGCGCAACATGCTGAGCATGCAGCTGGTCGAGATCGGGCAGGCGTTCGGGGGGCGGGACCACTCAACCGTGATCCACTCGGTCGACAAGGTAGAGCGGCAGATGATGCGGGACCGGACGTTCAAGGAACGCGTCGAAATGGCGCGCCAGGAGTTGTCCGCACTGTAGCCAACATCTGGGAACGCGCCGTGTGGGCGGGTGTGGGAACCGCACGGGGATGTGGGGAAGGCCCGGGATACCAACAGTCCCAACAGACGGGTCGGACGACGGCGGGACGCGAGTTGCTGCGCGGGGCACCAGTTTAGGCCGACCACCCACATTTCCCCGTCCTCTACTACTACTACTAGTAGTTCTATCCTAGTAGAGTAGTAGAGTCTTACTCCACAGAATTCGGGAAAAGGGCGACGAGACGGATGAAGTTCACCATCACGCGAGAGCAACTGCAGGAAGGACTGAGCGGCGTCGCGGCCGCGATTCCCGCCAAGACGACCCTCCCGGTGCTCGCCAACGTCCTGGTCGAGGTGACGAAGCAAGGCCTCCGGCTGTCCGGCACGGATTTGGACATCGCGGTGACGACCACCGTGCCAGCCGAAGTAGACGCCGAGGGCGCCGTGACGCTGCCGGCCAAAAAGCTCGTGGACATCGCGCGGGAGCTGCCCTCGGGGCCAGTGCGGTTCACGGCGGCGGGGGAGTCGCGCGTGGCGATCGAATGCGGCCGCTCGAAGTTCAAGCTCCTGGGGCTGCCGCGCGAGGAGTTCCCGTCGTTCCCGGCGGTCAAGTTCGACGGCGCGTGGAAGGCCGAGGCGGGGGTGGTGCACAAGCTCGTCGGGCACGTCGCCTTCGCGGCTTCGACCGAGGAGAGCCGGCCGATCCTGAACGGCGTGCTGTGGGAGCTCCGGCCCGACCACATGCGCATGGTGGCGACCAACGGGCACCGGCTCGCCAAGATGGACGTCCCGGCCAAGGGCGGCTCGACCGCCGATCTGATCGTGCCACCCAAGGCGCTCGAGCAGATCCGCCGGCTGTTCGCGGCCGACGACGCGCTCGAGATCGCACGCAGCGACAACCACATCGGTTTCCGCGCGGGCGGGACGCTCGTGTTCTCCCGCTTGATCGAGGGGCCGTACCCGAACTACGAGCAGGTGATCCCGCGCGAGAACGACAAGGTCGCGACTGCGGACAAGGCGGCGATGGCGGCGGCCTTGCGGCGCATGAGCGTCGTGGCGAGCGATCAGACGCACCGGATCCGGCTCGCCTTCTCCGGCGGCGCCGTCAAGTTCTCGGTCCAGACACCCGACCTGGGCGAAGCCCAGGACGAGCTCGCGGTCACGTACGAAGGCGAGCCGCTCGAGATCGGGTTCAATGCGATGTACCTGCTCGAGATCCTCAAGTACATGCCTACCGACGAGGTGCGGCTCACTTTCAAGGCCCCCGAGCGCGCGGCCACGGTGGAGCCCGTGGGATGGGATGATCCGGCGAGCTATATGGCGCTGGTCATGCCGCTGCGGCTGGTCGATTAAAGCGGGGACCTGCACTACTAGACGCACAGACGCACAGCGGTGAACAGACAGCAGTGATCAGGGCAGGCTGTCCTGGACACTGTCCTCTGTTCTCCTCTGTGCGTCTGTGCGTCTGTCAGTGAGACTATCCTCCAGACTGTCCACCGGTACGTCGATCCTCAGCGAATCGAGCGCGGGCGGGACCACAGGAGCCGGCAGGGGGATTGGCAGCGAGTCTGTTTCCTCCTCCGGAGGAATGTACACATCGACCCCCCGATACCGCGCCAGAATGAGATTGCGGCGCTCGAGCGTCCGCTCCGGGCGGAACGTGGGGTTCGACGTGCGCGGATGCGGCAGCGTGGCGGCCAGCTCGGCTGCCTGCTCCGCGCTGAGGCGGGAGGCCGGGACGCCGAAGTATGCGCGACTCGCCGCGTCGATCCCCCAGATGCCGGGTCCCCACTCTGCCACATTCAGATAGAGCTCCAGGATCCGGTCCTTGGACAGGACGAGCTCGAGCCCGAGCGCGGTGGCCGCCTCCTTGAGCTTACGGATCGGACTACGGGAGGACGAGAGATACAGATTCTTGGCGAGCTGCTGGGTGATGGTGCTGGCGCCCCGCAGCCGGTCGCGGTGCCGCCACGCCGCGCGGATGGCGGACCAGAATCCGTGGGCGCCGTCCACGCCGAGCGCGTCCGCGACCTCGGCGGGGTCGATCCCGACGTGCGAACGAAACCGCGAATCCTCGGCGATGATCACCATACGCTGGAGGACGGGCGAGATGCTTTCAAGGTCGATCGGGCGGACGGTGGGACAGGCGGACGGTGACCGGCAGTCCGCCTGTTCTCGCATCATCGCGGTCTCCCGCGGCCAGTGATTGCGCCACCACACGGGGGGCGGCCAGACGCCGAACAGCCATACGAGGACGAGACCGGTCGTCCCTAGCGCCACGCGGCGTAGGTTCCTAGGTTTCGCGTCCGCCATGTCGCTCGATCTCACCACGCTGCGTCGCCGCCTCCAGAAAGCCCTCGGCAAAAAATTTACCGTCGGAAATATCCTGGGCGAAGGCGGGTTCGCCGCCGTGTTCCGCGTCCGCGACCAGGACCTGGGCCAGGACGTCGCGGTGAAGGTCCTCGACCTGGGTCTCACGCCCTCGCCCGGGCTCGCCGAGCGGTTCGTGCGCGAGGCGCGCACCAGCGCGCGACTCGAGCACCCCCACATCGTGCCGATCTACAAGGTCGGAGGCTACAAGAACGAAGTCCTCTACATCGTCATGCGCTGCCTCGACGGACCGTCGCTCCGCCAGCTGCTCGAAAAACATCAGCGCCTGTCGCTGCGGGATGCCGCCCGCATCGCGCGGCAGGTGGCGGACGCGCTCGGCCACGCACACCTGCACGGCATCGTGCACCGCGATGTAAAGCCCGACAACATCCTGCTCGACAGCGCGGGCCACGTGCTCGTGACCGACTTCGGGATCGCAAAGGCCGCGCAGGAGGCGTCCGTCAGCCAGCTCACCACCGAGGGCATGGTGGTCGGGACCCCGCATTACATGAGTCCCGAGCAGGCCACCGGCGAGGACGTGGATGCCCGTTCGGACATCTACTCGCTCGGGGTCGTGCTGTATCAGATGCTCGCCGGCGTGCCGCCGTTCGACGGCGAGTCCGCCCAATCGATCCTGATGAAGCAGGCCACCGCCACCCCGGTGCCGATCCAGCAGCGCCGGAGCGACGTCCCTCCCACGCTCGCCGGGGTGGTTGATCGCGCGCTCGCCAAGGACCCCGCCGAGCGCTTCCAGACCGCCGAGGAGCTGAGCCGGGCACTGGTGGAGGCCCTCCCGACCGCGGCGCAGGACAGCGTGCGGATGCGTTCCCCCGTCCTGTCCGGGGCTCTCCACGCGCTCGTGGGCCTCGGGGTGGTGGGGGGCCTCCTGTTCGTGGCGCTCACCGTGCTGTCGAAGCCTCCCCGCCTCTCGGTGCGCGCGCCCATCCCCGACAGTCTCGCCCAGCTCCTCCGACGCCAGGGCGCCCTCGCTCCCGGAGACGTGGCCTTGTACGTGTTCTCCCCCCGCGGCGCCGACGATACCACGCTGCTGCTCGTGGCGCGCCGCAGCGTGGCGGTGGTGACGCCACACCGTGTGCGCGCCTATCGCCGGGACTCGGTGCAGGTCGGCTATGGGGCCGAGCTGCGGGGCGGCGTCTCGTTCCGGATGGTCCTCACACTACCGCGCGCGCGCCGCGACACCGTGTTTCGCCGCCTCTCGTTCCGCGATGTCTACGAGCTGTCGCGCCGGCTCGGAAAACTGATCGGCGAGGACTAGCGCTTCGACCGCCGCGCGCTGGTGAAGCGCCGCGTCGACACGCCGTACAGGCTGAGGGCATCGATCCCGTTGACATCGGCGGGAGTCGTCGCGACTAGACCGGCCATATCTGCAGCGCCGAGTGAGAAGCCGAACGCGAAACCGCCGCGGCGTAACGAGCGGTCCGTGTCGAGGCGTGCGAGCAAGCCGATGGGGAGCGATGTCCCTGCCCGGAGTGTGCCCCGCAGACCGAAGCCGTAGCCTGCCACCCCATCGGATGTGAGGCGGCTGAGCGCGGAGAGGACGATCCGTCGCCCGGCAAGCTGCAGCGTGGCGCTCGGGACGTATGTGAGATGCAGGGTCGAATCGCGCACGACCGGCTGTCCGATGTTCCGGATCACCCCGCCAATCGACAGGGCCGGCGTCCAGTCGTAGAGGATGCCGACGTCCCAGCCCGTGCCCGAGGTCCCGCCCCGATACAGGGCCGTCGCAAACCCCGCCGCGAGTCCCCCACGACCCGCGGCGTACCCCAGCTTGTAGGTATGGCCGCGCCGCCCGGAGCTGAACAGGTCGCGTTGGTAGCCGAGCGACAGGCCGCGGGAGTTGACGCCCAGCGTGAGTTGCCGCAGCTGACCTTTGGCGCCGGGATCACCGACGGTCAGATCGAGATGGACCGACGCTTCCGGGAAATGGCCCAGCCCCGCGGGGTTCACCCACAGGGCGCGCGCGTCGCTGACATCGGTGGGATGGAGATAGAGCGTGGCGTTGTTCGGGGCGACCTGGGCGAGCGCGCCCGACGCCAGGAGCAGGAGCGGAAGGAACAGTCCGACCGTCCATCGGTCCCACCGTCCGCCCACTACGGCAACACCGCGACGGTCGTCCGAGTCACCTGAATCACCGGGACGGCGACGCCTTGGACCGGCAGACGAACGGTCAGGGTGGTCGAGTCCTGCCACTCTCCGCCCAGGTAGCGGCCGTCGGCGGCGAGGTACGCAACCCCGCTGCCCGTTCCGGCACCGGAGAGCTCGAACGGCTGCCCCGCGTTCTTGCCGCCCCCGGCGACCCGATAGGTCTGGCTCCCGTCCACCCGCACGCTGCGGGTGCCGAGGCGGTCCTCCCACCCCGCCGCCGTCGAGTGCGTGATCGAGCGGCGCGACACCTCGGAGCCGCTCCCCTTCTGGCTGGTCTCGACGGTGTCGGTCCAGGCGGTTCCGGGCTTGACGCCGTCGAGCGGCAGGCGCGGCAGGAAGTCTCGAAAGTTCCCGAGGAGCTGGACCACGGACTGCGCCACGGCACTGTCTGACGCCAGGGCGTTCACGAACTCGCCACGCGATGCCACGCGTCCCGCGAACACGAGCTTGCGCACCTTGTTGACGTTGTCCACGATCGGCGGCGGTGTTCCCGAGTCGGCAACGATCGAATCGACGAGGAACGTGGCCGGGTAGCCGATGCTGTCGGCGGGCCCCGTGATCGCCGTCGCCACGAAGATCCGCGCGCCCACGTCCTGGGCTTGCGTCTGATCGCCGAGGGCCTGCTGGATGTGGAGTCGCCGGTGCACGACGTAGCGTAGGGCGCTGGGTCCGTAGCGCACCACGTCGGGTCGGTGCGCGGACGCCCCTTCCGTCGCTGGAGTCGTCGGCGGAACGCCCGGCGCGGGGGTTAATCCGGGGGCCGCCGCGGTGGGCGTCCCGCGACTCCCTGGGGCGCAGGCGGCGGTGAGCGCCGTTCCCGCGAGCAGCAGCCGACGAATCATGGGGCGCTCCTTAGGCGGTATCCGGCGCGGGCGCGCGGTCGCCCTTGGTCCGGCCGAAGACAGCCACCATCTCGGTCCCCTCACTTGCGACGCGTAGCAGCTTCCAGCCCCGCTTTCGCATGTCGGCGCGCCACCCGATGAGCTTCTCCCATTCCTGGGTGGTCGTGCGGAATACCCGCAGGTCCGCGACTTGCTCCCACTGTGCGGGGTACGGTTTCGACGGTGAGGTCATCGAGAGGTGGGCGGTAGGGCCATAAGCCGAGTTCTGTTTGCCCGCCGAGGCGGGCAGATGGTCATCTCTCTGGGATGGCTGTCGCCAGCCACCTCACGCGGCCTACCCGCAGCTCAGACGACCCGGGCCGGGTCTCGCTGCCTATTTGGCCTTGCTCCGACTGGGGGTTACCGTGCCACGCCTGTTACCAGGCGCGCGGTGGGCTCTTACCCCACCGTTTCACCCTTACCCTTGGATAAAGGGCGGTCTGTTTTCTGTGGCCCTTTCCGTCGCCTTACGGCGCCCAGGGGTTACCTGGCAGTCTGCCCTCAGGAGCTCGGACTTTCCTCAGCATGCCACTCCAACCGGCATACCGCGACCATCACACCCTACCGCCACCCGGCAGGAAAACTACCGGTTCTGGAAGGGTCAGGGCAAGTCTACCGCACGAGCCGCCGCAGCAGTCGGCCCAGGCTATCCTGCGGCAGGCGCCGGCCGGCGCCCGGCCCGGCGGGCTCCTCGGGTGCGAGCCAGAACCCGTCACTTTCGCCGAAGACCAGCCGCTTGACGCCGGTCCAGTCGCGTGCCCGGAGCGACGGCGGAACGAGGGCGACCGCGTGTACGATGTTGAGGCCGCGCGCGCGGTAGAACGCGAGCAGGTCGCGGGTCCATAACTCCGGTGTGAACAGGAGCAGCGGCCGGTCCGGAAGCCCGAAGCCGCGGAGCAGGCCGAACGTGAACCAATCGGCCGGCGGTTGCGCCAGCCGGAACGCGAAGTAGAGGTCCCGGCGCTGCCGCAACACCCGATCCCGGAGCGTCGTGGCGCGGGCGGCAACCTCGTCCTCCAGGGCGCGGTAGTACCGGGGTAGCAGGCCGGCGTCGCGCAGCGCCGGGTAGCGGGCGGCGTACGGGAGCGAGTCCCAGCCTCCCCCCGCCGCGCCCGTTCGGATGAGAACCGCCAGCCCGCGCCGCCACGCCGGGTCGCAGAACTCCTGGCCCATCGAGTAGCTGCGCGCCGTCCCGACGTCGAGACCGAGCGCAATGACGAGCGTGCGCTGCTCCGCGGCCAGCCGGGCGAGGGCCCCGAACGCCGATGGGAGTCCCTCCCCCCACAAGGTCGAGTCGAGGGCGCACGGGGCCGCGAGTCCCTCGCCGCGCGCGCCTCGCGACGAATCCAGACCGGCGTGCCGCGCGTTGGCGTAATCCAGCAGGGGGATCCACGCCACACTCGTCGGCTGCAGCCGCTTCACCGCGTCCGCCCAGGCACGACGCACCGCGTCGCGCTCCTCCCAGCGCACGTGCAGGGAGTCCGTGCTCTCGGGGCTGGCGTCGCCGGCGAGCAGGTTGAACCCGCCGGCATCGAGCAAGACGACGAGCGAATCGAGCGAGGCGCCCGATCGCATCACGCGCCGCCCGTCACGGGTCGCGAATAGGGGAGTCCACAACACGCGCATGCCCTGCTGCCGCAGCCACTCGGGGGTGCTGGTGGCACGGGCGAGCTTCGGGTCCGGAAGGAGTGGCAGCGCGATCGTGTCGACGCCGCCCGGCGGAGCCATGGCCGGGGGCGCGACCTCGACGGGAACCGGCGCCTGCTCCAGCACCAGCGGGCCGCCGCGCGCCGCGGGTGGGACGTGCGCCCACTCGGCCGGGCGTCGAGTCCAGCGGGCGAGCGCGCCGAGGAACTCGTGGGTTCGTTCCAGGGCGTCGAGTTGCTGCAGGGGGGCGGTCGTGGACCGGAACTGCGGCCCCAGCGCGCCGAGCGCGTGGCGGCTGGCGACGACCACGAGCCCGTCGCCGATCCTGGTGGCCGCCACCACGCCGGCGCGTGGCCGGGGCGCCGGGGTACGCGGTATGCGCACGAACGCGTGCCTCGAGGTCACGGCGATCAGCTGGGAGGAGTCGCGGGTTGTGACGACGTCATTCCGGTCGAGCGGAAAGGGATCGAACACCGAGCCGAGCGGCTCGTCACCCATGGCCCGGCCCTCGGCCCACGGCTGCGGGCGCCCGGTGGTCGTGAGCACGCGCGCGGTGGTGTCCTCGAGCAGTCGATCGCCGATCGAGATCCCCGTCCCGACGGACTCGAGCCAGCGGTTCGCCGTCCAGCGGTCCAGATATCCTTCACCGTCCGCATCGTAGCCGAGCACCACGACGCCGCCCCGCAGCACCCATTCGGTGAGCAGCGCGAGATCGCCGACGGTGAGGGCGTCCGATGGCGCTTCGGGCTCACGGCCCAGGAGGAACAGCAGCACCCGGTAGCGCTCGAGATCGGCGCGGGCGAGGTGGGGATAGAAGCGGCGGTACTCGACCGTGTAGCCCTGGTCGCGCCAGGGCCGGGCGGTGCCGTTCAGCAGAACGGGGTCCGACAGCGCGAGGTCGAGGAGCAGCAAGCGGCGGGCCGCGGGCTGACAGGCGGAGAGGAGCAGCAGGGCGGTCAGGCGGACGGGCGGACCGGCGGACCGTAACGCGGACGCGAGCCGGCCCACGGCTCGCCAGACCGTCTGACCGCCCCCCCGCCTCATTCCGGCGCCGACTCCGCGACGAGCTGGGCGAACCGCGGATTGGATCTGATGGCGTCGAACTCCGGCGCCCGTAGGTAGTACCAGAGCCGCGCGCCGCGGGGGCGGACGCGTTCGAGCAGCTCGAGCGCCCGATCCGGCTCGTGCAAGGCCACGAGCGCGCGTCCGACCCACGCGGCGTCGGTGATCGTGTGATTACCCGCGGAGCGGATCTCGCGCTCCAAGCGCTCGATTCGTGTTCGCGCGGCCGGTGTGTCGGCGGCCTGCAGCTCGACGAGTGCGAGGACCGCCTCGCCGGGCACTCGGAATCCCGATCGCAGGCGCGCCGCCGTCTCAGCGTCGGCACGCGCCGCGGCGGGTTTGCCGAGCCGGAACTCCGCGAGGGCCCGGAGTACGTAGGCGTAGTCGGCTCCCGGGTCGATGGCCAGGGCGCTGTCCGCCCAGCGACGAGCCTCCGCGTAGTGCACCTGCCGCGCGGCCACACGCCCCAGATTGAACAACGTGATCGGCCGCTCCGGTTCGAGCTGGAGCGCGCGGCCGTACATGTCGGCGGCGGCGGAGTCGCGACCCAACCAGAGCAGAGCCATCCCGTACTGGTGGTGCGCCTCCGCGTTCCGCGGATCGAGCGCGATGGCGCGCAGCAGCGCCTCGTGCACGCCCGCGAACGTGCGCGGATGCCGGAAGCTGAGCAGGAAGCCGCGCGCCATCCACGCGTCGGCGGATGCGGAGTCCTGTTGCAGCGCGCGGTCCGCCGCGTCGAACCCGCGAGACAACACGGCCTCCGACGACAGGCCGGAGTACTCCCAGCCCCAGTCGAGGAACAGCCCATAACCGACGGCGACCCGGGCGAGGGCGGGCGTGAAGCCCGGATCGAGCCGCAGGGCGCTCTCGTACTGGTCGATCGCGCGACGCACGGCGCGCGGCGTCCGCTGTGCGAGCTCGTAATTCGCGCGCAGGAAGCGATCGTAGGCGCCGGGATCGCGGGGCGGTCGGCTCGCCAGGGCGGTTCGCTCGACGGGCCGGAGCGCGCCCGTGATGGCCGTCGCCACGGCGCGCGCCACGGCTTGCGGGATCGTTTGGAGCGCCGTATCGCGGCTCTCGTACTGACCGCCCCAGACGTGCATCCCGTCCGACGCCCGCAGCAGTTCGACGGTTACCCCCGGGCTCTGGCCCCGACCGGGCCGCGCCACGCTGCCGCTCACGAGATACGCCACGTCGAGGGCCCGTCCCAGCGTCGCCGGATCATCCGCCGCCCCGCGAAAGCGGCGAACGGCGTTGCGGGACTTCACGCTGAGTCGCTCGATTCGGCCGAGACTGGTGATGATCGCCTCCGTGAGCCCGTCCGCGAGGTAGGCGCTCGCGGTGTCCGCGGTCTCGAAGTACAGGACGGCAACGCTCGCGGGTTGCGGCACGGGCTCCGGCACAACGGCGACGCCGCGCGCGCAGCGGAACCCCGTGTGGGCGAGCCACGCCCGTCGGTCCGGAAGGACGGCGCGGTATGCGGCGGTCGCATTCGCAGACGGCGTGTCGAAGGCTCCCCCCTTGATCACGTGACCGGGCTGGCCCCGCGCGTCGGGGGCGGCGGCGGCCGTCCATTCCCACGCGTTGCCGATCAAGTCCACCGCCCCGACCCAGGACCTGCCGGGGCTTCCCGCTCCGGCGGGCGCGAAACCGTCGCGCAGCGAGTCGGCGTTGGCTCTGCCGCGCTCCCAGCGATTCCCCCAGGGATACCGAAAGCCGTGCGGCCCGCGGGCGGCCGCCTCCCATTCATCTTCGGTCGGCAGGCGGCCACCGCGCTGCCGCCAGGCGCAAAAGGCAACGGCCTCCGACCATAGTACGCCGGTCGCCGGCCATTGATCGGGTGGCGGGTGGGTCCAGGGCGGGTGGGCTCGTGTGGCGTCCAGGTATCGCCGGTAGGCGGCCACGCCGACCTCCGCGGAATCTATGAAATACGCGTCGAGCCGGACCGCAGTCGAATCGCGCGAAAGGACGCCCTCGCCGCCGGCGCCGCCCCCGCGGCCCCCGCCCCCCACCGGGTAGAGTCCGGCCGGTACGAGCACCATGCCGGGCGGTGGATGGACCCGCCACTCGCGCCACACCATCCACCCGATGATGGCCACGCCGGACGCCGTTGCCATCCACGCGACCTGCCGCGCGGACACGCGGCGCTCGCGGGCCGGGCTGGCGAGGGCGTCGACGAACGTCCTCGCGGTGCGAGGCCGGTCCGCGGGCGACTTCGCGAGCCCGGCTGCGAGCGCGCGCTCGAGATGCACCGGAAGCGCGGGGCGCACGGTGCGAATCGGACGCGGCGGGTCGTTGATCACGCGTGCGGCGATCGCTTGCGCGCTGGGTCCGGTAAACGGCGGCTCACCGGCCAGCATTTCGTACAGCACCGCCGCCAGCGCGTATACGTCGCTGCGCGGGTCGATCCGCTTGTCGCCGCTCGCCTGCTCCGGGCTCATGTAGGCCGCGGTGCCCACCGCGATACCGGCGCCGGTCAGCGCCGGCCCTTCCGCGCTTCCTCGCTCCTCCATCAGCTTCGCGATCCCGAAGTCGGTCACCAAGGCGTGACCGCGGGACAGGAGGATGTTCTCCGGCTTGATATCGCGATGGATCACACCGTTTTCGTGCGCGTACTGCAGCGCGTCGCCGACCTCGGTCGCGATGCGGACGGCGTCGTCGACCGAGAGTGGCCCGTGACGACTGAGCCGTTGCCGCAGCGACTCTCCCTCAACGTATTCCATCACATAGAACAGCAGCCCGTCCGCCTCGTCGGCCTCGAACAGCGGCACGATGTGGGGATGGGAGAGCTGAGCGGCGAGCAGGACTTCCCGCTGGAACCGGTCACTTCCGAGGTAGGCGCGCGTAGCGGGCGCCAAAAGCTTGATGGCGACGCCGCGCCCGAGCTTCACGTCGGTGCCGAGGTACACCGTCGCCATACCGCCCCGGCCCAGCTCGCGCACCAGGGTGTAGCGGCCCGCGAGGGCGCGGGCCAGGCGATCGAAGAGGGGGTCGCCAGGCGTCGTCAGTCCTATTGCTTGGCGCAGCAGGCACTGCCACCGCAGCCGCCCCACTGACTCCCGGTCCACCGTGCAATCGACTGGCGCCACTCATAGCCTGGGTGGGTCGTGTAGGTCGTCTTGTGGGGGAGGGAGTCGTACACGCGCGTCTTGAGGCTGTCGGAGACCAGGATCGAGCGCCACTGACCTCCTTTCTTGTCGACCCACCAATAGGTCCACCAGGGGCCATAGCCGAAGGGAGCGTACACGGCGTGGCTCCGGATCCTCGCGATGATACGTCCCTCGACCACGTCCTTCTCGTCTAGCGCCCAGGCCCCCTTCTCAGGTTGGATGATGGCCCAATCGCCGCTGCCGATTTTGCCTGTGGCGAAATCCACGCGTTGGGAGTCTGCGGCACCGTAGACGCTGTCGTAGACCAGACCGCGCCCGTATTTCACGATACTGTCGACTGCGATCATGTCCACATTGGCTGGAGTGAACTGCGTCGGCCTCGGGGTCTCGTAGTAGTAATGGCAGCCCGCCAGGGCGAGCACCAGAACACACGACTTGGCCGTCCAGGACCATCGCTTGCCGCTCGGCATACGACCTCCTTGTCCGTGATCGCGTTACCTCGCCATTCGTACAATCTGCTTCATCCGCGCCACAACCGGTTGCAGCGCAGGCTCCGCACCGGACCAGAGGGTCACGACGGCGGTCGCCCAACGCCGCGCCGTCCTGTCGTCTCCGCGCGCCGCAGCCACGTCGGCACGCAGCGCCATCATGCGTACCAGCCCACCCGCGAGGGGGAGATAGCGCAGCAAATAGCTGTGGAGCCTCGCGAGGTTGTTGAGTGGCGCATCGAGAGTCTGCTCCGCAGCTCCCGTATCCCCGACCGCGAGGAGCACACGGGCGTCGAGGTACACGCCATCCGGCGGGGTGTCTTCGCGCGAGAGCAGCCCGCCCCGCTGCCTGAGCGCGGCCGTGACCGTGGTTCGCGCCGAGGGTGTGTCACGCTGTGCAAGGGCCCACTGCACGGCCATCTCCCACGAAGGCCCTGGGGGAGTGGACCGGTGCGCCGGGCGTGATCCCATAGCATCAAACACGAGCTCGGCCGGAACGTCGAGCAGCGCGCTCCGCACGACCGGACGGGATGTGGCGGGCAGGCCTGCAGTGCTCCGCTCGACCCGTGTCTCCAGCGCCGCGACGCTCTCGGCGGGCGCCCCTGTCGACGCATACGCGAGCAGTTCGAGACCCACTTGCAAGGCCGCCATTGGTATGGTCACCGACTGGTTATCCGCGCTCGCCGGATACTCGGTTTCGGGGTCTTCGGGGGCCACGAGGCGGGCGGCGAGGGCCGGCCGCCCGAGCAGAACGGCCACCCCGGCGGGACCCGCGACCCCCCGTGGAGCGGCGCGCAGCAGCGAGTCGCCGAGCCGGCGCGCCCCTTCGAAGTCTCCGGCTTTCACGAGGAGGCGGACGGCGGTGACGGCGTCGCGAACGCGATCCTGCGGCCTGTGCTCCAGCCGTTGGGCCGTCCGGATCTCGGTGAGTGCCGAGCGGGTTGCTTCGACCGCAGGCGTGATGTTGCCGTTCACTTCGAGCGCGTAGGCGAGCGCGCGGTGAGCGCGAGCGTCGCGGGGAAACGCACCCACCCAGGCTGCAGTAACTTCGATGAGGATGGCTCGATTGCGCCCGACCGCGGCGACGTGCGGTGGTGTGCCGGCGGTGAGAGTGTCGGCGTGCGCAGCCGGGACGGGGTGAAAGGCGAGCGTGTCTCCCTCGAGCGCGGGGAAGGCGAAGAACGCTTCGCCGTCGCGCTGGCCTGGGCGCCACCAATAAATCTCCGCCTGCAGGATCCGGGTCAGCCGCTCGGCGGCCCGCCTCCCGAAGATGAAGTTGAACGAAGGCGCGAGCAGCAGCGCCCGTCGGTACGCCAGGACGGCGGTGTGCCAGCTACCGCGGAACACGAAACGTGCTGTGTCTCGAGCATCCCGCTCGACCACCGGATCTCCCGCGTTGCACTCCGCGAGCCCGTACCATCCTGCGAAACTCGTCGAGTCTGCCTCCACGATCTCGCGATATTGACGGCAGGCGTCCGACCAGGCCCGCTGGAACATGGCCTGCTGGGCGAGCAGCAGGGCGCCATCGGCATTCCCGAGCCTCGCGACCAGGTCCGCCGTGCGACGGGCGATCACGGTCCGATCGCGCGTCCCGTCTGGGGTTGAATCCGCCGTCCACAGCAGCGCCTGGCCCAGTCCCAGGTACGCGCGCGCGAAGGCGGAATCGGCGGCGATCGCCGCCCGGAACTCCCGCGCGGCGCGGCCCAGGTCCCACTCCCGAATGGCCCGTTCACCCAGCGCGTAGGCGCGCAGGGCACGAAGCGAGCGCGTCTGATCCGCGCCGGCCCCCCGAGCCGCGCCAAGATCGGCCCCCAGCAGTGAATCGGCGAGCGCGTTGAACGCCGCCCCGATCGCGCCGTTCGCCGCGACCCGGGTCGTGCTCTCTCGCACCGGCGCGCCACCGCGCGCCACGTCGTACAGGCCCGCGGTCAGCCGCAGCGTGTCGCCAAAGCTCCACAACTGCCCCATCACCAGCTTCCCCGCGCCCAGTCGCCGGGCGATCGCGACGGCGGTGTCAAACGGGATGCGGAACGGCGCGCGCGCGCCGTGGCGCGTCAGCGCATCGTAGACGCGCGTCTTATCGGCCAGCCGAACTTCGATCCAGCGCGCAAATCCCTCGATGAGCAACTCGGCGCAGTCGGCGCCGTCGAGCGTGCTTTGTTGGCCGCCCTCGCGATGCACAAATGGCAGGATCGCGTAGCGGGCCGTGTCGAGGGCCACTCGCCTTCCGCAGGGGGGCGGGGACCCGTCGGGGCACTGCCCGGATGCGAGAGTGGGGAGACCGACGACGAGGGCGAGGACGACCGCGACGATCGACGCGCGCGTCCTCACACCCCGCCCTCGGTGAACGGCAGCAGCGCCGCCCGCATCTCCCCGGCGCGCTGCCACCGCTCGGCGCGCGATTTCGCGAGCGCCCGCGCCACCGCCGCAGCGAGCTTCGCGGGTACGTCGCGCCGCAGGCTGTGCAAGTCGGGCGCAGGGTTGTGCTGATGCATGTCGAGCACGGCCGCCGCACTGGGCGAAGAGAACGGCGGGCGGCCCGCAAGACACTCGAACAGCACCACGCCGAGAGAGTAAAGATCCGTGCGGCCGTCCACATCGGGGACTCCCTGCGCCTGCTCCGGACTCATGTACTCCTCGGTGCCGACCACGAACCCGCTGCGGGTCACCCGATCATCGCCGGAGCTCGCGATGGCGCGCGCGATCCCCAGGTCCACCAGGACGGCGCCTTGCGGCGGGGGCGCGAGCACGATGTTGTCCGGCTTAATGTCACGATGGGCGATGCCGTGCGCGTGCGCGTGCTCCAGGGCGTCGAGCACTTCCGCGGCGATCGCGACCGCACTGGAAATCGAGAGGCGGCTCTCTCGGCGCAACGCCTGGCGGAGCGTTTCACCCGGCAGGTACGGCATCACGTACCACAGCAGATAGTCGGCTTCGCCGCTGTCCATCATGCGGGCGATGTGCGGATGATTGAGCTGCGAGGCGTAGCGGATTTCGCGCAGGAAACGGTCGGCGGCCACCGAAACGGCCAGCTCGGGGTGCAGCACCTTGATGGCGACCTGGGCCCCGGTCGGGTCTCGGCCGGCGAAGATGGACGCGTTCCCACCTCGACCCACCGCGGCGAGCACGGTGTAGCGGTCGCCCAGGGCCTTACGCACCCGCTCGATCAGATCGCGTCCCGGCATGGTGTCCCGTCCCGCCGGCGGCACCGTGCGGGACCGAGCTAACAATAGGGGCCCGCTCCGGGCGCGCTAGATTGCCCGCACATGTCGAGGATTGAAGCGGTTCAGGGGGACATCACTGCGCAAGCCGTGGACGCCATCGTCAACGCGGCGAACACGACACTGTTGGGCGGCGGCGGCGTGGACGGCGCCATCCACCGCGCCGCCGGCCCGGAGCTCCTGGAGGAGTGCCGCACGATCGGCGGTTGCCCCACAGGGGAAGCGCGAATCACCAAGGCCTATCGGCTGGCAGCGAAGCATGTGATTCACACGGTGGGCCCCGTGTGGAGCGGCGGGCGGCGCGGTGAGGCGGCACTGCTGCGGAGGTGCTACGTCAACTCGCTCCAGCTCGCGGCCGAACGCGGGCTTCGGTCGATCGCCTTTCCCTCGATCAGCACGGGAGCGTATGGCTATCCCATGGCCCGTGCGGCGGAGATCGCCGTCGCGACCGTGCGGGACGAGCTCGGAAAACCGACGTCGCTGGAGCTCGTGCGGTTCGTGTGCTTCAGCGCGGCGGACCTGGCAGTGTATCAGGGGCTCCTAAACGAGTGAGCCCCGCCCGCGCTGCCACGACGTACGGCGCGAGGTCGGCACCCGCCCCCCGCCCCACCGCCATCACAAACCGGTACGTCGTGATCGCCGTGGCGCGGTCCCCCGCACGTTCGGCGTCGTTCGCCCGCTTGAGCAGCTTGTCGAGCGTCGCCGGCTCGCGATAGACCAGCGCCGGGTCGCGCCGCACCTGGGAGGCGAACTGGAGGAACCACAGCGCGCCGCCCGCGGCGAGCAACAGGCTGGCGCCCACCAGGAGGAGGGCCACGCGGCGGGCGCGAGGCGGCGACGCGGGCACGGTCTCAGGAAGCATCGGCCAGTCGGGCGAGCGCTCCCGCGGTCGCCTCCGTCACCGCCGCCATGAACGCGTAGTCGAGCGTCGCGCTCGTGTCACTGACGCGGTGGTAATGCGGATTACGCAGGAACGCGGTGTCGGTCAGCATGAGCGACGGGTAACGGGCGTCCCAGAAGGACGCGTTATCGGAGAGGCGCGTGAGCGGGAGGAGCCAACCGCGCAGGCGCGTGGCGTAGGGGACGAGCGGCAGGTCCGGCGCCGCGGCTCGCGCCGCGCTGACGAACCCCTCGAGCAAGTCGCGGGAACGGGTGTCGCCCACTGCCGCGAGGAAGTCACCGGTCCGCGGCACGTCGATTCCGAGAAAGGGTGGAACGATCTGGGTGCCAGGCCTCGGGTCGCGGTAGCCCACCATCTCGAGGATTAACGCGCCCCCGAGCGCCTCGCGCCGCGCCCGCTTCGCGCGCGCGAGCGCCCGGCTCCCGACGCGGTAGCGGCCGGTCACCGTCTGCAATTCCTCCAGGTCGAACCCCACGAACTCGACGCGGGCCTGCGGTTCCCGGGAGGCGATGGCGCGGGCGCACTCGAGCAGCGCGGCGACGCCGCTGGCGTTGTCGTCCGCGCCGGGCGTGTCGGCGGTCGAGTCGAAGTGCGCCCCGATCAGGAGCGACGGCCGCCGCGCGTCGCGCCCGGCCACCCCGCCCACGACGTTGTGGTACGTGCGTCCCCGAAACGAGAACGGTGCGAGGTCCACGCTGAGGCCGAGCGTGGACAGCTCGCTCGCGATGTAGTCGCGGGCGGCCCGATGTCGCTCGGGGGCGGCGCTCGGGTGGCGGACGCCCTCGAGCGCGGCGACGTGACGCCGCAGCCGTTCCGCGAGGCCCGCGCGTTGACCGGTGGTTGAGGCGGGGCGGACCCCGCGCGCGGGGTCCGGGCCCGGTGCCGGCGACGCTTGAGCCGGGGTTGATGGGTCCACGCTAGCGTTTCTCCTGCATGGTGACCGTCTGCACCGTCCTGCCCCCGCCTGAGCGTCCCCGCCTCGATGCGGCGGGCGACGGCTGTTTTACGACCGTCCACACCGGCTCGTTCCGGGACGCGCTGCGGGCGGCCCGGCGGAAGCGGGTGGACGCGCTCGTCCTCTCGGTCCACGCCTGCCGCGGCGACGAGCTCCCGGCGGTGGCCCGGTTCGTACGCGAGTTTCCCGCTATCCCGGCCGTCGCCCTCGTATCGCGCCACGACCGCAACGCCAGCGAGACGCTGCTCAGGCTCGGCGCGACCGGCGTCCGCTCGGCGGTGGACTGTACGGAGCCCGCAGGCTGGCGCCGGCTGCGGGACCTGGTCGGCCATCCGGCGTCACCCGTCGCGGCCCGGATTCTGGCGCGCGTCGTCCCCGCGCTCGACGAGGGGACGGGAGACGTACGCGCGTTCTTCGAGGCGGTTGCACGGCTCGCGCCAGTATTGTCCACGGTGCGGCGGCTGGCGCGGCACCTCCGGATCTGCTCGAGTACGCTCATGTCCCGCTTCTATCGGGCGGGCCTGCCGTCCCCGAAGACCTACCTCGCCGGCATGCGGCTCGTGCACGCGGCCTACCTGTTCTCGAACCCCGGGCTCTCGGTGGCCGACGTGGCGTACCGCCTCGACTATTCGTCGCCGCAGAGCTTCGGGCGCCACCTGAAGGCGATGCTGGGCGTCACCGCGGGTG
>Ga0209160_1001500_pt1 | contig 19685 bp, 17 predicted proteins | sample GraSoiAngelo_153_FD_186167 | JGI IMG/M metagenome (GOLD analysis project Ga0209160, IMG submission 186167) | Grasslands soil microbial communities from the Angelo Coastal Reserve, California, USA - 14_1009_12_40cm (SPAdes) (version 2) | ecosystem: Environmental > Terrestrial > Soil > Grasslands ... | reverse complement strand
GGTATCGTGGCGCTTGCCTTCGTAAACGTAGGCGTACATTTTTTCCTTTTTTAACAGCAGTCTGAGCCCGTCGGTGAGCTGCAGTTCTCCTCCGATGCCGACCTGAGTTTCAGACAAACAATCAAATACCGTCGGCGTAAGAATATAGCGGCCGATCACCGCCAGATTAGAAGGAGCTTTCTCGGGACTTGGCTTTTCCACCAGGTCGACGATTTCGTAGAGTCTGCCTTTGAATCGCCCATCCGCCGGCTTCACTTTGAGCACCCCATAGGACGAAATAGCCGGGCCATCGATCATCAATGTAGCGATCACCGAGCATTGAGTTTCTTCAAAGACTTGCATCATTTGTTTCAAGCAGGGAACTTTGGCGTCGATCACATCATCGGCCAGCAGTACGGCAAAGGCCTCATTACCTACCAGTTCGCGCGCGGTCAGCACCGCGTGACCGAGGCCGAGCGCCTCCTTCTGGCGTACGTAAGCGATGTGGATCATGTCAGAGATCTGGCGCACAATCTGAAGCAGATCGAACTTTTTGCGCTCTTCGAGCATCTTTTCGAGTTCGTAACTGACGTCGAAGTGATCTTCGATAGCCTGCTTGCCGCGGCCGGTGATCATGATGATCTGATCGCAGCCGGCAGCGAGCGCTTCCTCGACGCCATATTGAATGATGGGTTTGTCCACCAGCGGCAGCATTTCTTTGGGTTGAGCTTTGGTTACGGGCAGGAACCGCGTGCCTAAACCGGCCGCGGGGAAAACCGCTTTACGAACTCGCATGGTCATGGGGAAATTAGCTGTCCGTCGTTATTGCAAACCGCGGAAGAACCGACCGATGATTGTAACCTCAGGCCCTAAAAGCTAGCCACTTAGGAAAGGTTGCGACAGAATGGCATAGTTATGAATGCGTCGTGTTTGGCGGAAACATCCATCTCCAAGCGTCCAGCACTACTTTGGATAGAATTCACGCCAATTTCCGAACGCTGCGAATTACGAAGAATTCGAAAGCGCGATCCATGCTCAAAATATACGCTGAGTTTCTGGTTTCCGGTTTCAAGTTTCTAATGCAGTTCACTGGAAACGGGAAACTAGAAACCGGAAACTCATCCCGTCTGTGCGGGCGCTTCCTGTGGAACTTCCCCCGCCAACTGTTCGAGAACGGTGCGGAGACGGCGCAGAACCTCCTGTGCCGCGCTGGCATTCAAAGAAAACTTCAACATTCCATCGGGGCTGAATTGGGTGCCCCGCTGTGAAGATACGAACTGCGCCAGTTTTGCGGGATCAATAACGGCATTCTGACGGAACTTGATGGTAACCACATCACGCTTGCGCTCAATCCCGGTCGCTCCCACCCGCACTGCCAGTAATTTTAGCGTCGCGTATTCCAGCAAGTTACGGACTGCGGGAGGCGGCTCACCGTAACGGTCCTGAAGCTCAGCCCGCACGTCGCTCAATTGCGATTCGGTTTCCACACCGGCAATACGTTTGTACATGCGGAGCCGCTGATTCTCCTCGGGAATGTAGTCTACGGGGATGCGAATATTCAGGCCGAGATTGAGCTGGGTCTCAGCTTCGTCGGATGTGGCTTCACCTTTCATCTCGCGGACGGCGCGATCCAGCATTTGAGTGTAGAGCTCGAAGCCGATAGCTTCGATATGCCCGCTCTGTTCACCGCCCAGCAAATTCCCTGCGCCGCGCAGTTCGAGATCCAGAGCAGCAATCTTGAAGCCGGCGCCTAGGTCAGAGAATTCTTTCAGCGCTGCAAGGCGGCGGCGCGCTACCGGAGTCAATTCGATCTCCGCGGGCAGCATCAGATAAGCGTAAGCGCGGCGGTCGGAGCGTCCCACTCGTCCGCGCAGTTGGTAAAGCTCGGAGAGGCCAAGCCGATCAGCACGATTAATGAGGATGGTATTGCATAGCGGGATATCGAGGCCGTTCTCGATGATGGTAGTGGACACCAGAATGTCGGACTCGTGATGCATGAAATTGAGCATCACTTTTTCCAGTTCGCCTTCCGACATCTGCCCGTGGCCGACGATGACACGCGCTCGCGGCACAAGTTCCTGAAGCTTGGCGGCGATTTCCCAAATACTGTCCACGCGGTTGTGGACGAAGTATACCTGGCCGCCACGATCGAGTTCCTGCTCGATGGCCGACTGGATGAGTTTTTCGTCCCAGCTCGCCACCACGGTTTGAATGGCGATGCGATCCTTGGGCGGAGTTTCAATTACGCTCATATCGCGCAGGCCGACCAAAGACATGTGCAGCGTGCGCGGGATAGGTGTGGCCGACATGGTCAGCACATCGACTTGCTTGCGCATTTGCTTCAAACGTTCTTTGTGACGCACTCCGAAACGTTGTTCTTCATCCACCACCAGCAGGCCGAGATCGGCAAACTTCACATCTTTCGATAGCAAGCGGTGCGTGCCAATCAGGACGTCTACTTTTCCGGCTTCAACTTTTTGCAGAATTTCTTTCTGCTGTTTCGGAGTGCGGAAGCGGCTGATCATCTCGATGGTGACTGGAAACGCCGCGAAGCGCTGCTTAAAAGTCTCGGAATGCTGGAAGGCGAGGACCGTCGTGGGCGCGAGCACCGCGACTTGCTTGTTGTCGGTGACAGCTTTGAAAGCGGCGCGCATGGCGATTTCTGTCTTTCCGTAGCCGACGTCGCCGCAGAGCAGGCGATCCATGGGCTGAGTCGATTCCATATCGCGTTTCACGTCGGTGATGGCGAGGTCCTGGTCGTCAGTTTCGCTGTACTCGAAAGCGTCTTCGAATTCGCGCATCCATTCGTTGTCGGAAGGGAAGGCGTGACCTTCCGCAGTTTTTCTTTCGGCGTAAAGCTTGAGCAGTTCGTCCGCCATGTCTTTCATGGCTTTGCGGACGCGGGCTTTGGTTTTCGCCCAGGTCGCCGTGCCCAGATGACTTAACGGAGGCTTGGCGCCTTCCGAAGAACGATATTTCTGCACCAGGTCAAGCCTGGTGAGCGGCACGTAGAGTCGCGCACCCTCGGCGTATTCGAGCAGCATGAACTCGGCGTTGCCATCTCCCTGATTGATTTCCTTCAAGCCCTGATACTGTCCGATTCCATGTTCGACGTGGACTACATAGTCGCCAACTTGCAGGTCGCGGAAGTCGGAAAGAAACGCGGAGACCTTCGACTTATGCCTTTGCGGACGCGAAACAACCGATTCGGATTCGTCAAACAGATCGCGAGCGCCGAGGATCGCCAGGTTAGCTTCCGGGAGCACCACACCTTCGGGGACGTACGCCTTCGCCAGTGTGGTGGTCAGCACTTCGCCCGCGAAGTAGGAAGTTTCGTCGGCATAGCTCTCGCCCCCACGAGTGCGGCTGCCCAGCCGAAAGGAAACGCTGTACTCACTGAAAATGTCAGCCAGGCGTTCGACCTCACCCGTGTTGGGGACGGCAATCAACACCCGCTTACGTTCCGCAATTTGTTTCTGGACTTCTTCCAGCATCGCAGGAACTGAGCCGTGGAAGCGGGGCGTAGGCTGTGACAGGAACGAGACGGTGGTCTCAACGTCGCGGGAGCGAGCGATCTCGAGATATTCGACGTCAGCGCCCGGCAATGTGGCGATTTTCTTCCACCAATCGTCAGGTGAAAGATACAAATCTCCGGGTCGAACCAGGTTGCCGATACCACTACGTTCGTGCGCCTCTTCGATCCGTGACCAGACACGGTCAAACTCCTGCTTCAAATTGTCCGACTCATCAGCGAGGACCAGGGCATGTGGCAGCATGTCGAAGAGCGTGCGATCGGCGCCAGCGACGGGAGCATAAAACTCCCAGCCGGGGAAAACTGAAACTCCGCCTGAGCGCACAGCCTCTTCCACAATTTCCTCGGCTCCGGTAATGCGCTTGCCTGACAGTCGGGCATGAATGGCCCCGAGCAATTCTTCGCTGACGGGAGTTTCGGTCAGCGGCAACAGCACCGCCTCGTCTACGGGATGAGATGATCGTTGTGTCGCTGGATCAAATTTGCGAATGGACTCGATCTCATCGCCAAAGAACTCGATGCGAAGCGGGCGATCAGCTTCCGGCGGGTAAACATCGAGGATGCCGCCGCGCAGAGCGTATTCTCCGGGCATTTCCACCACATCGGTCGAGGTGTAGCCCACGGTATTAAGGTGACGCAGCAGGGGTTCGGGATCAAGTGTCTCCCCGCGCCGCAGAACCCGCGCCAGATCGGCGTAGTATTCCGCGGAACGCAGCCGCAGCGCAGTGGCAGCGATCGGGGAAATTACGATGGACACTGCGCCCGTGGCAATTTTCCAAAGAGCTACGGCTCGTTCTTCCTGAATTTCAGGATGCGGGGAAAGATTCTGGAAGGGCAAGACGTCGCGCGTGGGAAGGGCGACTACAGATTCCGGTTCGGTGCCGACCAGCTCGGAAAAAGCCTGCAATACGGGAACAAACTCTTCCAGCACGTGATTGTCGGGGACCACGACAATAAGCGGCCTCTCGGTAACCTTTTGCAGCAGAACTAGAAGGAGAGCTTTCGCGGTTGGGGTTAGCCCGGAAACACGTATCCGCCCCGTGCCCTCTTTCAGATGGGAGGCTACACGCGAGAAGGCGGGCAACTTTTCCACGTCCGCGAAGAGATCGCGAACGAAAGGCAAGACCATTGCGCTTTCATTCTAACAGGGGTTTGTGAGCGGCAGGTTTTGTGGGCCAACTCCGCAATGGAGGCCGGGTAGGGCAGTTGGTCTTGCAATTCGCGGGCGACCGCCATGTCAGCGAAAAACAAAGAGGACAGCCGGGCCCATCCAAGCTGTCCTAAACCCTTCCGGTTAGAAGGGCCATGTCACTGTTTAAAAGATAGCGGAAGAGTGTTTCGAGATTATTACGGCAATGTAAATTTGTGGTGAATTCGGCAGTCTTCTTAGCCTTATCAACCGCCGAGCACGCTGAGTGCGCCGAGAATATAAAGAGAATGGGACTCTCGGCGAACTCGGCGGTGAATGAAGAATTCAAAGGTAGCTAGAAAGCATGGCTCACCTCCGCTGGTATATTTAACGCATCTTGGCGTGGGAGGAAAGTCATAGCTCGCAAAGTCGAGATCTCGCGCAAACTTCAGCAACGTGCTGAACAAATGATTCCCGGCGGGGTGAACTCACCGGTTCGCGCGTTTCGAGCCGTCGGCGGAGATCCGCCATTCATCGTCCGCGGACAGGGCTCGCGTGTGTGGGATGCAGACGACAACGAATATCTCGACTATATCGGCTCATGGGGACCACTCATCTTGGGTCATGCGGACCCAGCCGTGGTGGAAGTGATCTCCCGAGCCGCACACGATGGCGTGACCTTTGGCGCGTCAACTCCCGCGGAAGCGGACCTGGCCGAAGTCGTCCTCTCCGCCTTTCCCCACATGCAGAAAGTGCGATTTGTGAGCTCGGGCACGGAAGCGACCATGTCCGCGATACGGCTAGCCCGCGCTTACACGAAACGTAAATACATCGTGAAATTTGAAGGCTGCTATCACGGCCACGCCGACGCGTTGCTGGTGAAAGCGGGATCGGGAGTTGCCACGCTCGGAATTCCGGGATCCGCCGGCGTACCCGACGAGTTCGTCCAGTTCACGATTGCTCTGCCGTTCAACGATGCCGAGGCGGTTGAGTTCGCCTTCAAAAAGTTCAAGCATCAGATTGCATGCGTGATTGTTGAGCCGGTCGTGGGCAACATGGGGTGTGTTTTACCGGCGCAAGGATATCTCGAGCGTCTGCGCAAGGTTACCGAGCGCGAAAAATCTGTGCTCATTTTTGACGAAGTAATGACTGGCTTCCGCGTGGCGTTCGGCGGGGCGCAGGAATTGTTTGGTACTCATTGCGATTTAACTACGTTGGGCAAGATCATCGGCGGAGGTCTGCCGGTGGGCGCTTACGGCGGGCGTTCCGAGATCATGAACCTGGTGGCGCCGCTTGGTCCGATGTATCAGGCCGGAACTCTCTCCGGAAATCCGCTGGCCATGGCTGCGGGGTTGGTCACGCTGCGCCGTTTGCGTGAGCAAAAGAACGAAATCTACCCGCGTCTCGACAAGCTGAGCGACGAACTGGTCGTGGGAGTTGCGGCAGCGGCGAGAGACGCGGGAGTTCCCATCTGCCACAACCGCGTGGGTTCGATGTTTACCTGGTTTTTTACCCGCGGCCCGGTCACGGATTGGGCGTCCGCTTCCAAGTCTGACAGCAAGGCTTTCGGACGCTTTTTTCAGGCGATGCTGGACAACGGTGTCTATCTGCCGCCTTCCCAGTTTGAAGCCGCGTTTCTCAGCACTGCTCATACCGAACAAGACATACAGAAGACGATTGCAGTGGCGAAGCAGGCCTTCGCCGTGGCTCACGCGTAGACCCGGGGCGCGGCAGGCGGCGTCAGACATCTAATCGTTGGTTCAGTCGATTATCTGGGAACCATCCTATCGTTTACACAACCGCGGAAGAGCGGCGGTTTAGCGCCGCGTTGGGCGGCTTTTGACATGGGCTTTAGCCCCGGCGCGCCACGCAATGCGACCACAGGGGCTGAAGCCCATCTCCACTGCGTTTCGTAGCGCGGCCCTGGAAGGGCCGCTCTTTCACGGTGGCGTAAGCAATAGAAACAGGCCCGCCCTTCCACAGTGTCGTACAGGGCCATTCAGCGCTCACGGCTGACAGCTGACGTATTCATCATCCCGGGAATGGTCACGAACTCGAATCCCTCGGACTTCGCCTCTGGGATGAGAAGGTCTGTCGCGATAATGGTCTGCGAGCGATCCACTCCCATGCCGGTGTGGCTGCCATCATGCAGAAGGATCACGTCACCACCGCGAATTTGCCGGCGAATCCTCTGTTTGATCTCGTTCGCGGAATAACTCTTCCAGTCTTGGCCACTCACGCTCCACATCACCGGGACCAGCCCCAGGGACCGGGCGATACGCAAAGTTCCTGGCCTGCGGCCGCCAAACGGTGGGCGGAAGAGCGGCGAGTGTTGGCCGATGGCTTGCGTGATGGCCTGCTCGCATGTGTTTAGTTCGGTTGTGGTCTGCCTGGCAGAAGCAAAAATCAAATTGGGATGGGACCAAGTGTGGTTACCCACGATGTTCCCTGCATTCACGACTTCGCGAACAATATCGGGACGCTGTTGCACATAGCGTCCAATCAGAAAAAAAGTAGCATGAACGTTGTGCTTCGCCAGGACCTCCAACAGACGCAAAGTGTGGGGATCGTTGGGTCCGTCATCGTAAGTGAGTGCTAATTGTTTCGATCCCCGGCGAATTCCGGTGAAGGTCTTTCCATACCACTGGCCGGTCGCCGCCATGGACTGATAACCAGCCGCGCTCATGGCGGCGGCTGTGGCCGCGAGGGCAAGTGCGAACATGGGTGAATTGTAGAACGATTACAGATTACGGGTTTTCAAATTTCAGATCCCAGATTTCAGATCTCAGATTGGCCTTGCGCCATAAGTCCGGGCCTTGACTTCAATCAAAATCAACAATCAAAAATCCACAATTGTTTAATCAAAATCTCCCTGTTGCCTCACAGCCTCAGCCGGGATATGCTGCGAAGCGCGATTCCCACTGACCCATGGCCAATCTTTTCGAATTACCCCGTTACATTGCAGTGGAAGGTCCGATCCGAGTCGGTAAAAGCACCCTGGCGCGCATCCTGGCGGAGCGTCTGAATGCGCAGCGGGTGATGGAACCCGAAGACAACCCATTTCTTCGCGCGTTTTACGAAGGCGAAACCGGAGCCGGGTTCCAGACACAGTTCGCGTTTCTGATCCGCCGCTTCGAGCAGCTTCGGGCGCTCGATCTGGGTGCGAAGTCGCAGAAAATGGTGGTCAGCGACTTTATTTTCGAGAAAGACAAGCTCTTTGCCTGCCTCAACCTGAATGACGTGGAGCTCGATACTTATAATCGCTACTACAATTATTTCCGCGAACAGCTTCCCACGCCCGACCTGGTCATCTATCTGCAAGCCAGCCCGGATGCTCTGAAAAAACGTCTGAAGAAGAAGAATGCGCCCGGGGAGAAGGCCCTCAACGAAGACTATCTCGGAGAAGTCATTAAGGCTTACGAGCACTTTTTCTTTCATTACACATCTTCAGACCTGCTGATCGTGAATACTTCAGACATTGACTTCGTGGAACGCAACGAAGATCTGCAGGAACTGCTGCGGAAGGTGTCGGCTCCAATCAAGGGGACACAGTACTTCTTGCCTCTGGGGAGCCAGGAAGCGGCAAGTGCTTAAAGACAGTGGCTAGTGACTAGCGGTTAGTGGCCGGGGTGGTTCGGTGTTATCCGCTCGGATCTAACCGACGCAAACTTATTTCTCATATCGCGGCAGGGAATACACCGACAGCGCCTTCCCGACTTTCTCAAACTCGGGATCGGCGGTGACCAGCCAAGCGCCACGGTCGATTGCCAATTCCGCGGCAAAGGCGTCGGCATAGCCGAGACTGTGTTTCTGCTTGAGGGCACCGGCGCGTGAGGCTCTTTCCCGGTCCACAGCGATAACCGCGATGGGTATCTCGTGCAACCTCGCCTCCGCTTCACGGGCTTTGGCCTCGCCGTGAAACCGCCACGCCAAGTAGAAAACTTCACCCCAGTTAACGGCTGACATCAATAACGGCGAGTCTTGTCGAAGAGTTTCACTCAGCAATCGCCGCACTTTTTCGGAAACTCCAAGCCGGCCTTCAAAGAAGCCGATCAGGGCGTTGGCATCCAGTACGTATCGGCGCATGCCCACGCGCAAGGACGGGGGCACTACTTCTCTCTCCTGCGCTCGCGCTCCCGTTCCTCAAACGACGCCTCGAAGACTGACGGCTCGCCGGGCGCCGGCTTGAGAAAACCCATGATCTCGTCCAGCCGTCGCTCGGTGATAGGTGTGAGCACCAGGCGGCCCTGCTCCTCGCTCCAGGTTGCAGGGGTGCCTTTTTTCAATCCGAGTTGTTCACGCAACTCAGCCGGAATAACTACCTGCCCCTTGGAGCTCACGACTGTGCGGTAGGTTGTCATATTTCCTAATCTTACTACACAGTAAGACTATATACAATCGTCTTACCAGACTAAAGTGCGCGGGAGGACGACGATTCGACGAACGACCCACTGTGATCTAGAATAGTCATAGCGGCATCCAAGCTGTGTACAGGCTCTATCCGCCGAGGCGGAGGGGCACTGGAGGACCTATGAGTTTCACCCCGATTGGCGATCCTCGCCAGAAAATCACAGTTGCTTCCCTTCGCGAAAGAAAACTCCGGCATGAGCCGATTACTTGCCTGACCGCGTATGACTACCCCAGTGCGCGCCTGATAGACGAGGCTGCGATCGACATTGTGCTGGTCGGCGATTCGCTCGCTATGACGATTCTCGGATACGAGAACACGCTGTCCGTCACCGTCGACGAAATGCTGCACCATACCAAGGCGACTCGCCGCGGCGTGAAACAGGCGCTGCTGGTCGCGGATATGCCCTACGGCTCGTATCATGCAAGTCCGGACGAAGCCATCCGCAATGCGGCGAGATTTATCAAAGAAGCCGGCGCCGAAGCGGTAAAGATAGAAGGCGGCGAGAAGCGTGCAGAATTGATTCGCCGGATCATCGACGCCGAAATTCCAGTGACCGGGCACATCGGGCTCACACCGCAGTCAGTAAACGTGATGGGCGGATACAAAGTTCAGGGCAAGAGTCTGGCAGCCGTCGAGCAACTGATGCGCGACGCTGTCGCACTCGATCGCGCGGGTGTCGCGTGCATTTACCTCGAAGGTATTCCCCGCGAAGTCGCAGCCATGATCACCGCAGAAGTAGCAGCCCCCACAATTGGCATTGGCGCTGGGCCTGATTGTGATGGACAGGTCCTGGTGTACCACGACCTCCTGAACCTGACATTTACTCCGCCCGCCAAGTTCGTCCGCCGCTATGGGGATGCCGCGGAACTCATCTCTCAGGCTGCGCAGGCATTTCGCGCCGACGTGCTTTCCCGGCAATACCCGTCCGATGAGGAGTCATATCATCTGCCAAAGGAAACGCGCGCGGCGCTGGAGACAGTTATGGAGCGGAAGAACACTATGCGGCGGTAGGGAAGTACGAGGTACGAGGTACGAAGTACGATTGCCGAATTACGATTGTTGATTTTCGATTGGATTTGGATTTTTGAGTTTTTGGACTCAGGTCTCAGAATCTGAGTTCTCCGTTCTCAGATTGTCGCGGAAGGTTGCGCCTTACTTCGTCAATCGTAAATCGTCAATCGAAAATGCCTCCCATGAGGGTCCTCGAAACAATAAAGCAGATGCGCTCCGCCTGTCAGGCGACGAAACAGGAGGGGCGGCGTCTGGGATTTGTTCCTACCATGGGGGCGCTGCATGAAGGGCATCTGTCGCTGGTTCGTGCGGCAAAGGTGCGATGCGACGTGGTGGCTGCTTCCATCTTCGTAAATCCTGCTCAGTTTGGGCCCACCGAAGACTTCTCCAAATATCCGCGCTCGTTCGAACGCGATCGGGAACGGTTGGAGAAAGAGGGTGTGGAGTTGCTGTTCGCACCTTCGGTAGAAGAAATGTATCCGGAGGACACAGTGACATTTGTCACGGTCGAGGGCTTAAGCGAACGACTATGCGGAAAGTCGCGTCCTGGACATTTTCGGGGGGTTACCACCGTAGTCTCCAAGCTCTTCCACATCACGCAATCCGATCTCGCTTTCTTTGGACAGAAAGATGCGGCGCAAGTGGCGATTATCCGGCGCATGGTGCTGGATTTGAATCTTGGCGTCGAAATTGTTGTCTGTCCCATTGTGCGTGAGGCGGACGGTCTGGCCATGAGTTCGCGTAATGCATATCTCAGTCCACAACAGCGGAGGTCGGCGCTGGTATTGTCCCGGTCGCTGGCTCATGTGAAAAAGTTGTCCGAGCAAGGCGAGCGATGCACGGCAAAGTTAGCCGCAGCCGGAACACAAGTGTTTGCCGAAGAACCGTCGGTACGGCTGGACTATTTTGAAATTGTGAATCCGGACACTCTTGAACCTGTCGAACACATCAGCGGCCCGGATTTGGTGGCCGTGGCCGCGTTCGTCGGAGGCACCCGCCTGATCGACAACATAGTGCTTACAACTTAAGCGATTAATCTTCGAAGTCCGGACACAAACTCATTTCCCGCGATCACGTACCTCAGCGGGCGCGACGCCGCTTTGACGATGCCGATCCGCACTGTGGTCAACACGCGGGACGGAGTGTAGTGGTCGTCGGCAACAAAAAGATCCGAGTTTATCCTGGTCAGATCCTTGCCGTTATCGCGCTCTCGCGTAATACCGAAGGCATCAGCCAGGCGTCCCGGGCCACTGGTCAGTTTTCGCAGATCGCCACTGCCGTTCAGGCTGAGGCCGCGTTCCTGCGCCATCTCCTCGATTCCGATCAGTGGCTCCAAGGCGCGCACCAAAACACAACCTGCCATTCCGTCCGGCAAGCAGGAAATGTTCAAACAATAATGATTGCCGTAGATGAAATAGACATAAGCATGACCTGGGGGACCGAACAGCACGGCATTCCGCGGGGTACGACCGCAGGCCGCATGTGCTGCGGGATCGCCTTGGCCTAGATAGGCTTCAATTTCCACGATCCTGGCCGCACGCAGCTTCCGTCCTTGCCGCCGAACCAGGACTTTGCCCAGCAGGTCGCGGCCTACGCTCCGCGGATCGCGGTTGTAAAAAGCACGCGGCAAAGGTTTTCCCGGCTGGTTCAAAGGTCTCAATTCAGCGCTTCCCATTGGTAACTTTGCGCTGCCATGCTATTCAACTATCGTTACTTCTGCGCATAACATGCGACGCTACCTAATTCTAACGCCCCAATCTTCGAGGAGGATTATGCTCGGAAGAAAGTTCAAGATCGCTTCACTTTTGTTAGTGCTGACGCTGGTCGCGGCGGCCGAAACCATTCCCGCTGGCACGCACGTGACCGTGCGAACCAATTCCACACTTAACTCGGCGACAGCCCGATCAGGACAAAGCTTTAATGCGAATCTGGCAAGAGACTTGACCGTGAACGGCCAAACTCTGGCCAAGGCAGGCTCGCCGGTAAAAGGAAAAGTGACTTACGCCAAGTCGAGTGGTCGGCTGCACGTCCCGGGTCAGCTCACGCTCAGACTCACTGCGGTTGAGATCAATGGAAAAATGACTCCCATCACAACCGGCGGCTTTTTTGCCAAAGGTAGAAGCCATACGAAGAGCAACGTGGTGAAAATCGGTGGCGGAGCCGCAGCGGGCGCCCTCATCGGCGGCCTGGTTGGCGGAGGCAAAGGCGCTGGAATTGGCGCACTGGCCGGGGCAGGCGCCGGAACCGGAGTCGCGGCAGCTACCGGAAAACAGGAAGCTGTCGTGCCGGCAGAAACCGCGATCACGTTTACCACAAAAACCAACGCAACCGTGAAATAGCTCAACGTGAAGCAGCACTTAGCATTTAGCACTTAGCATTTAGCCAAACAATGTGCGTTGCGGCTCGGGCTAAGTGCTGCTTTGCATATCTGTGTCTCGGCCTTTGCTCTCCTCTCTCACTCGATTTTTCGGCTAGCTCTGCCTTGGCAATCGGTTACGCCGCGCCTTTCAGATAAGCCAACACCTGATCGGCATGCCCCTCCACCTTCACGTTGTTGAAGACGTGGGCAATCTTGCCGTCCGGGCCAATCACAAATGTGGTGCGTGCGATTCCCTTCACTTTTCTGCCATACATGTTTTTTTCTTTGATCACGCCAAAGGCTTCGCAGACCTTCTTCTCGGTATCGGACAGCAAGGTGTACGGCAAGTGGTATTTGTCCCGAAATTTCTTCTGATCCTCCGGCGAGTCTGCTGAGATCCCAAGGATCACTGCGCCAGCCTTTTGCAAATTCTTGTATGCGTCACGGAACTCGGACGCCTCGATGGTTCACCCGGGTGTGTCGGCTTTGGGAAAGAAAAACAGGACCACGCTTTTGCCTCGAAAATCCTTCAGCGACACATTTTTGCCGTTCTCGTCCGGCAAAGAAAAGTCTGGGGCCTTATCATTGATATCCATGAGGGCTTCTCCGTTTCGTTCACTGTTATACCTGACGGTGGCCACCGTCGTCATGCTGGCCGGCTTGGCCTTGATATTTGGCCAAACCGTTCCGCCTCAGTCTACTCGTCGTGAAGCGGCCAGAAAAGGACCACGCGCGCTGGGATTGCTTGAGCTTGCGGCCAATGGCAAAGCTCGCCTGATCCCAATCACCGTGATGTTCGATGGCAAATTCTATGACGCCGGATCTTATAAGGCTTCTCCAGTTCCCATGGCGCTCGAGCGGGATACGGTCTATGAAGCGGTACGGACAGGCGTTTCTCAAGGACTGTTTACGGTGGGCGGCGCTTTTCACAGAGGCAACGCGTGGGTTGCAGACGGGAAATGGGAGCCGGTCGGCGCAGCTCCGCCAAAAAAAAGACCTTCGGAACCGTCGGCGCCTCGCGATGACGACCAGGATAAGCCGCCAGTATTGCGGCGCCCTGGATCAGGAGCTGGATCAGAACCGCCGAAGCCGACCCCTCCCGTTTCTCCGCCAGCTGACACGCCAGCAGCGACGGCACCGGAGCCCTCGCCTGCGGCGACTCCCGCTGCTCCAGAACAAAGTGGCCAGGACAACGAGAATGACAAAGACAGGCCGGTCCTCCGCTGGGGAAACCAGCCTTCTCCAAGCACAAAGAATGAGCCTAACAGCACCACAGGAATGTCCTCCCGAGCTCGCGTGGGAACGCCAAATCTGCCTACTGCAAACACTGGCGAACAAAAGATTGGCGGGGAAAAGCCAGCCCTGCAGATGATGCCGGCCATTTCCGACGCGGGCAGCTCCGACCCTCGCCCTTACAGCTACGTGGTGAAGCCGGCAGAAGAACAGCAGCTTCGCACGAAGATGCTGGGCCTGGCGTCCGCTCAGATTCGTGACCGCGCCCGGCAGTTAGCATCCGAAGACGGTAAAGCACAAGTTCGTACTTCTTCTCAGAAAAACGAAACGCCTGCGATCAGCTCTGTGCCGCCGAGCTTCGAAGATACACAGTTTCGAATTTTTGATCTTTCCAATGCCAACGAACCGGTGCTGGTATTGACCACTAAGGCGAGCTTTCCCGCAAAATCCAGCAGTGGTGCGGACCTGTACTATGTGGCGCTCGTAGCCCGGGAAGACACTTCAGGTGAACTGCACAAAGCGTTTTCCAATGTGACTGACAGCAGGCATCTGGACATTCCGCGACTCGAATTGATTGACGCAGTAGATGCAGATGGTGATGGCCGTGGCGAATTACTCTTTCGTCAGATATCCGATAAAGGCAGCGCGTTTGTGATATATCGCGTGATCGGCGAGCAATTGTGGGCGCTGTTCCAGGGCACTCCGGAGTAAATAGTTTCAACTATTTCTGCGTCATTATCAGTTCGCCGTTCTCGACTTTGATGGCCGCGACGTTGTCGGGCAGCTTCAGCCGATCGCGCTCTTCTGTGAGCTTTTTCTGTAGAGCGTCGTTGACTAACGAGACGGGAACGTTCAGGTCGCCCACCTTGAATTCTGAGGGAACGAAAGTGACGTAGCCATCTTGGGAACCTAAATGTCCAGCGAGCGTGACCCAGACATCCTTGCCCGCAACCTGGGTCAGAAACTGACCGCGGGCGATGTCTCCCTCGAAATTGACCTGATAATCTTTGACTTCGGGCTGCCCGGTCGCGCCTTCGACCTGCGGAGAAGGAGATGGTGTGCTGGATGAAACCGCCGTCACCGGAATCGCGCCGGCCGCCTGCGCAATTGCGGCGCTGACCTCGTCGGAACTCAAATGGACTTCGGCGGGAGCCTGACCCGGCTGTTTAGTCCGATCCAGTTGCTGCAACTTGTCTTGGAAAGACTGGGCATTCGCGGCCGCGGCTGCAACGGGCTGAGCGTGTGCCACAGGCGATGGTTTCTTCAATACCAGAAAAATCGCGATCAACGACGTCAATAGGGTAACTGCACTGATGATGCGACGAAGGTTCCCGTTCATATCGTGCCTCTAGCCTTAGCACAAATATTAGACGGGAAGAGCTGGCGTGTGAGGTAACGAAAGTCACCGCGTGGGCAGTAGTAAGCCTTCCACGGAGCATGACTAACGGGCAGTCACCATAAAAAACGTGATCCATGGAAGCGCTGTTGCGTCATTCAAAAAGCGGGCCACAATTACCGGAACCAAGCTGCGGCGTGCCAAGAGGTATGCAATGCCCCACATCATGCCGATAAACGCAGTCGAGGCATGATGCCGAGCCAAACAAGAAAGCCCTGATTTAAGTAGCCGGCGTGCGACAGTCCAAACGCAACGCCAGGTACGAGGACCTGCATGGTCTTCCCGTAGCCAGCCTTAGCGAATTCGGTCATTAGAAAGGCGCGAAAGAGGACTTCTTCGCAGAATCCAGCTGTGATGCCCATAGCCAGCGCAGCAAAGAGGTGAATTCCATGCGGCAAGAACGCGTATGAGATCGGAATGTGCATTCGGGGCAGAAACCGGAGATTGCTGCCGACAGAAAGCGCTGCCAACAGGAGCGCGACGACCCACGCTGGCCATGTTCCCAAGCCCCAAACTCCGAGATCTCTGAAGGAGAGCCCGCGGCTCTGCAATGCAAACCAAAGCCCGATCACAAACAGCCACTCGACGATTACGCCCCCGCTAAGCCAGGCCAAGAAGCGTTGTTCAGGAGAGCCATGAACCACAGCGCGAAACGAAAGTGAAATGACCTTTGAAACAACCCAAATCGCCGAGGGGCCCCCGAGCGCCAGAATTAGGGACTCCACCCAACACTGAGCCCGACCGGACAACCCGCTAACCATCTGCACCCGCGAGGCATCTGTGCCCATAATGATGGACTCCAAAGAATGCGGTTGCGACTAAAAGACTTGACTGAGAAACTCTACGGCATTTTCAAAAGAAAAGTTCCGTGATCAGGCTCTCACCGACTGTTCTACGCCAGCCTGTTAGGAGTCCAGCTTCTTCGCCAATAACTGGTTCACGAGTTGTGGGTTCGCCTGTCCTTTGGACAATTTCATGACCTGGCCGACAAAGAAACCAATTACAGTCTTTTTGCCCGCGCGGTATTGTTCAGCCTCTTTGGAATTCGCCGCGATCACCTGATCGATGATCTTTTCCAGTGCTGAAGTATCGCTGGACTGCTGCGGACGGCCCTCTTCGTCATAAACAGCGGGAAAGTCTTTTCCACGTTCGAAGGATAGATCGTAGAGATCTTTTAGCATCTTGCTGGAGATAGCACCGCTTTCTGTCAAGTCTGCCGAGAAGGCCACGCCCTTCATGGAAATGGGCGACTGCTCAATTTCCAGACCCTTGGCCTTCAATCGGCCCATGAGCTCGCCTTGAACCAGATTGGCTACCCGTTTAGGATTTTTCGCTGCTTTCGCTGCTGCTTCGAACTGATCCGCGAGTGACTTACTTGTAGTGAGCACCTGTGCGTCTTGCGGAGTGATGCCGTATTCGGCGATCATGCGCTCGCGTCGCGCTTCCGGCAACTCCGGCAAAGTTTTGCGAATTTCTTGCTGCCAATTCTCGTCCACCACCAGCGGCAAGAGGTCGGGCTCCGGAAAATAACGGTAATCGTGAGCCTCTTCCTTCGATCTCATACCATAGGTCTTGCCTTCGTTTGGGTTGTAGAGGCGAGTTTCCTGCGTGATCTTGCCGCCGGATTCGACTACGCCAATTTGCCGGTCAATTTCGTATTCCAGGGCCTCGCGGATGAAGCGGAAGGAATTTACATTCTTGACTTCAGTCTTGGTCCCAAACTCTTTTTGGCCTCTTGGACGAACGCTAACATTCGCGTCACAGCGCAACGAACCTTCTTCCATGTTGACGTCACTGACACCGGTGTACAGGATGATTTCCTTCAACCTCGTAAGGTACTCGTACGCTTCCTCGGGCGAGGCAATATCCGGTTCACTGACGATTTCAATCAGCGGCACTCCGCTGCGGTTCAGATCGATTGCGGTCTTTTCCTGCGAATCGGGAAAGCCTTCATGCAGACTCTTCCCGGCATCTTCCTCGAGGTGCAGACGCGTGATTCCAATTTTTTTGGTTCCGCTGCCAACTGGGATTTGGATCCAACCGTGCTCGGCCAGGGGCTTGTCGTACTGGGAGATCTGATAGCCCTTGGGCAGATCGGGATAGAAATAGTTTTTACGGGCAAAGATCGATGTCTGGTTAATCCGGCAATTTATCGCCATGGCAGCGAGCACGGCGAATTCGACCGCTTTGCGGTTCAGAACCGGCAAGGCACCTGGTAAGCCGAGGCAGACGGGGCAGACGTTGCTGTTAGGAGGATCGCCGAAGCGCGTGGAGCAGGAGCAGAAGATCTTGCTTGCGGTGAGGAGTTGGACGTGTACCTCTAAACCAATGACCGGCTCATAGCGGGCGAGGGCCGATACAGAGGTATCCGGCGTGGTGGCCATATCGACGGATTATAAAGCTAGCGGGGACGAGTCAGTTCAATTCGGCTTCGCGGGTTGCGGCGCGCTGAGGTAATTCTCCAGCGGGATCTCAAAATACATCAGCTCATCTCCCTTACTGTCACGCACACCTGTCAGGTAGAAATGTGCTCCCGCAAGAGGAGTGGAAATTCCAGAGACATCGAAAAATAAGAATCCCGCCTGGGTGGTATGAGGCTCCACGGCCCGTGCGCCGAACTGGGCACTCTGGATTTCCTCCATAGCCTGTTTCCCGACGCCGCCTTTGACTTTCTTCCGAGGGAAAGGCAGGGGTGAAGGAGTAGTGCTGGTGGACGGCCGTGACAGGCGGCGGTAGATATCATCCACGGTCGCTGGAGACATTTTTGTGCGGTTCACCGTGACCAACTGGGCTTTCATTCCCGCTAATGCAATCGGCTGCTCGCCCTCATTGGTGATCACGAGAAAGATTGGCAGAAGACCCTCTTCGTTGTAGTGGACCGAAAAAATATCCGCCTTGTCCGCCATGTCGTAAGGATCCAATGCCACGGTCACTGCGTCGGTAGGATGTGCGTCATGCGCGGGATAGGTCTTGGCCGGCTGCGCTTTCGGCATGACAAAGTCCTTGGCTGCGGCACAAAAGGTAACAGTCAGGATAAAAACAGCAATTATCGCGGTTTGGACACCAATCCACTTGAGTCTGCCGGAGAACATTAGCATGCATTATAGGATGCAAGCTCTTGCGGCGGTGGTGCCTTGGGAGTATCGCTAGCGGTTAGAATGTCCCATCACCTATGTACTTGCTTTACAATGCGCTGCTGGCAGTCGTCCTATTGCTGGGCCTTCCTTATTGGGTACTGCGAGCGTTGAGGCACGGTAAACGCCATCTTGGATTGGCTGAACGATTGGGAAAAGTGCCGGACAGGTTAGCGCGGCACCAATCTCGGCCGGCTATCTGGGTCCATTCCGTTTCCGTGGGAGAGTTAATCGCAGTCAGTGATCTGATTACGGAGTTGACTCGGCGCTTCCCGGGATATCGAGTGGTTGTTTCAACCACCACGGCGGCGGGTCAGTCGTTGGCGCGCAGCCGCTTTGGCAGGAATAGCGTGTTTTATTTTCCGCTGGATTTCAGGTTTGCCATCCATCCCTACCTGCAAATCCTGCGCCCACAATTGATCGTGATCGCGGAAACTGAATTCTGGCCTAATTTCCTTCGACTCGCGTACCAGAGTCGCGCCCGCATAGCCATAGTGAACGCTCGCATCTCCGACCGATCATGGCCCGGGTATCGCCGCTTCCGTTGTTTCTGGATGAGAGTTTTGCAGCCCATCGATATTTTCCTCACTCAAACCGAAGAGGACCGAAGAAGGCTGGCGGATATTGGCGCACCAGTCGAGCGTATCCAAGTGAGTGGGAACTTGAAGTTCGATGTGTCCCTGCCTCCTCCTACAGCGATCGTTTCCAGCCTTCGCTCCGCTTTCCAGCAAGCGCAGGCAGGACCTGTGCTGGTGTGCGGCAGTACCGTGGAGGGTGAAGAGCCTCTGCTACTGCGCGCTTTCGAGAATGTACTGGCCAGCCATCCTCGTGCTGTCATGATCCTGGCTCCCCGGCGTTTGGAGCGTTTTGATGAAGTTGCTCAGTTGCTAGGGCAACTCGGAATCCGCTTCTGGCGACGCTCACTTTGGAGTGGTGACCCTATCGCCGGGGGAGTCCTGCTGATCGACAGCATCGGAGAACTTGCTTCCTTGTATGCGCTCGGAGACGTCGCATTTGTTGGCGGAAGCTTAGTTCCAAAGGGTGGACACAATATTATTGAGCCGGCGCGGCACGGCGTACCAATCGTGGTCGGAAACCATACCGAGAACTTTCGTGACATTGTGAGCCTGTTTCAAAGCCGCGATGCTGTACGCGTCGTCGGTCCCGCCGAGCTTCCCTTGGTTTTTCTGGAACTTTTTTCTAATGAGGCGGAACGTGCGGCGCTTGGCCGCCGCGCAGCCGAGACCTTGCTCTCGCAGACTGGCGCTACTCAGAGAACCATCGAGGCTCTGGAGAAACTGCTGAAATCATTTTTGCCGGCGGTTTCCTCGGCGATGGCTAGTTCCGCAGGGGAAAGTGCGCCAGCTACTCCTCCACGGTGAATTTACTCAGTTCCATTTTCGCCGCAGGCGTGCAACTTCGGAATGGCCTGTACGACCGAGGCGTGCTGCGATCGCGCCGCCTGACGGGCCCAGTGGTGAGTGTCGGCAATTTATCCGTG
>Ga0209160_1001498_pt1 | contig 19693 bp, 18 predicted proteins | sample GraSoiAngelo_153_FD_186167 | JGI IMG/M metagenome (GOLD analysis project Ga0209160, IMG submission 186167) | Grasslands soil microbial communities from the Angelo Coastal Reserve, California, USA - 14_1009_12_40cm (SPAdes) (version 2) | ecosystem: Environmental > Terrestrial > Soil > Grasslands ... | reverse complement strand
TCGGTGACCGGCTTTCGGTTTTTATTCCACCGGGTCCATTCCTTTCGCTCATGGGCAAGGTCGGCGGTTACAATCACCTGAAACAACTCGGCGTAGGATCAACAATTGCGGGCCAGCTTCTGGTCGCGGCGATCGTCGGAGCAATTTTTGGCTCGTTCGTGCGGCGGAATCCCAGCCGTATTCCGGCGATTTGGACGATGTCGATCTTCGTTCTATTCCCGCTCGTGGCATTTGCGATCGCACTGTGGCCCGTTCTTGGCACAAGCTACATCGGTCTGCCGATTGAGGTGGCGCGACTGGTCACGCTCGTTGGTTTTGCGCTTTGCGTTTTTCTATTCGAACGAACGCTCGTAACGGGTTTCCAGTTTCTCACCACCCGAAAAATTGCAAACCACGATTACGAATTCACTCCGGCCATGGGACGCCGCGCATTCGTGCTGGGAGCAATTGGGCTCGCCGCGGTGGGTGGCGGAGTGGCGCTGGCGCGCAAACTGTATCGCGCCGCGGCATTCAGCTATGACGGTACGCAGTATAAAGGGCCCATCGTTCAGCCGATTACGCCTAACGATTTATTCTACTGCGTCACCAAGAATGTGATCGATCCGAAGGTGAACATTGATCTCTGGCATCTTGAAATCGGCGGCCTTGTGCAAAATCCAGCGACTTGGCGATTCCAAGACCTCACAGGATTTAAACCGACCACGCAGGAAACAACGCTCATGTGCATCAGCAATGACTTGGACGCGGGCCTGATCAGCAACGCGATCTGGAAAGGTGTTCCGCTCCGTGATTTGCTGGACCAGGCCGGCGTAATTTCCGGCGCGGCGCGAGTCCGCCTGCAGGGTGTCGATAATTACACCGATACCATCCCGCTGGAGAAAGCGATGCAACCGACTACGCTGCTCGCTTACGAAATGAACGGCGTGCCGCTGCCGGATCGACACGGTTACCCCTTGCGCGTAATCGTGCCCGGCTACTTCGGCGAGAAACACGTGAAATGGCTTACGCGTATCGAAGTGGCCGACGCCAACGCGAAAGGATTCTACGAGACGCAAGGCTGGGGGCCGGATTTCATCACTCCGACGAGATCGAGAATTGATGTACCGGAGTATGACTCTGGATTTTTCTTGGGCCAATTAGGCGCGCCGATTGAAGTGAAAGGCATCGCTTACGGTGGCGACCGCGGCATCTCACGAGTCGAAGTTAGCTTCGACGGGGGCAAATCATGGCGCGATACCGAGATTTACTATTCCGGCGGCAATTTGGCCTGGTCGCTGTGGAAGACATCATGGACGCCCGCTACAGCAGGCGATTACACGCTTGTCGTGCGCGCCACGGACGGGAAGGGCGACACCCAAGAATGGTATGAGGAACGCGGCCCATTTTCCGGCGTGGCCGGCTTGCATCAAACCGTTGTGCACGTGAGGGCGTGACTTGTTTCCGGGGAGCACAGGCTGCCAGCATTTACTCCCCGCAAAGAGTGACAGCAGCCTGAATGTTTGTAAGCACCGTAACTTGCGTCGTGTGCTAAATTTTATTGATGGAAAAAGTGATCATTGTCGGGAGTGGTTGCGCGGGGCTGACTGCCGCGATTTACGCTGCGCGCGCCAATCTTAGCCCGCTGGTGCTGGAAGGCCGGCAGCCCGGCGGACAACTCTCGACCACAACGTTGGTGGAAAATTACCCCGGTTTTCCCGACGGAATCGACGGACCGGAGCTCATTCTCAACATGCACAGGCAAGCCGAGAAATTCGGCGCGCGTTTCTCTTATGCGGAGGTGACAGATTTCGACGCAAGCAACAAACACGTCCGCATCGAAGCCGACGACGAATGGCTGGAGACACAGGCGCTGATCATCGCCAGTGGAGCGTCAGCTCGGTATCTGGGCTTGGAAAACGAACAGAAATTGATCGGGCACGGCCTGACCTCATGCGCAACGTGCGACGGCGCGTTTTACAAAAATGTACCTGTGTGCGTTGTGGGTGGCGGCGATTCCGCCGCCGAGGAATCGTTATTTCTCACCCGGTTCGCTTCAAAGGTTTATCTCATTCATCGCCGCGACAAGATGCGCGCGTCGGCGATCATGCAGGAGCGGGTATTCGCGAATAAGAAGATCGAGCCGATCTGGAACACTGTGGTTACCGAATATATTTTAGACGAAAAAGGCGAAATGCGTGCCGTGCGTTTGCGCAACGTGAAGACGAACGAAGAACGCGAACTGGTGGTGGCATGTGTGTTCATGGCAATCGGTCACGACCCGAACAGTCGACCGTATCGGGGCAAACTCGACATGGACGGCGAGGGCTACTTGATCACAAAAAATCTGGTGGAGAGCAAGCACCCCGGTGTATTCGTGGCTGGCGACGTTGCAGATCGCGTTTACAAGCAGGCGGTGACCGCCGCCGGCTCTGGCTGCGCCGCGGCGATCGACGCGGAGAAGTATCTAAGGGAGCTCGAACACTAATTGACTCCCGTGCCATGATGTCGAGCGACGTCGAGATGTAGTTGCAAATGACGAAATCCGAATGACCAAATGGCGAAAGAATCGCGGCGCGCGTTCTTCGGACTTCGTCATTGCTTCGTCATTCGACATTTTGTCATTCGTCATTAACCGATAGGATCATCTACGGTCAGCATGACAAAAACATGAAGATCTGCGATCTTACTCAGTTCTATTCGCCGGTAAGCGGCGGGGTGAAACGTTATCTTCACGAGAAGATCGATTACATCGAAAAGCACGCGCCGCGCGACGAGCACGTTCTGATTGTTCCCGGCCCGAAGACGAAGGTAAAAACAAACCGGTGCTCGCGCGTTTACACGATTCGTTCTCCCCTGGTGTCGCGCACGGCGCAATATCGCGCGCTGCTGAATTTGCGCGCTGTCGAAGAAATTTTGGAACAGGAAAAGCCGGACGTGATTGAGTCCGGGGATCCTTATCAAGTCGGCTGGAAAGCAGTGAAGGTCGGGCGCGCGCTGCGCGTGCCGGTAATCGGTTTTTATCATTCCCATTTTCCGGAAGCCTATGTGCGAAACAGCGCAAGACTTCTTGGAAAAATGGCGACCCGCCGGGTGATGAAACTTTCCCGGGCTTACGTGCGGAAACTGTACAACGAACACGCCGCCACGTTGGTCGCATCAGAGCAGCTGGCGCGCGTGTTGTCTGAATGGGGCGTGCGTAACGTGCGCGTCCTCAGTCTCGGTGTGAACACTGAGATTTTTCGCCCCGACAGGTCTGGCAACGATAGAATTCGCCACTCGCTCGCCTTGAATTCAACTCAAAAGCTACTTGTTTACGTCGGACGTCTGGCGAAAGAAAAGAACACAGCGACTTTGTTCGGCGCGTTCAAAATTTTGCAGCGAGGCCGTCCGAACGAATTCCATCTGCTCGTGATCGGCGATGGACCTGAACGGACGCAGCTCCGGAAATTGCAGGCACGAAATAAAAATGTTTCATCGATTCACTACTGCGCTGATCCGCACGAGCTCGCCCGTTACTATCGCGCCGCCGATCTGTTCGTTCATCCAGGTGTCCAGGAGACATTTGGCCTCGCAGCACTTGAGAGTCAGGCGTGTGGAACACCGGTCGTGGGAATTCTGGGCAGCTACATGGACCGCATCATTTGTCACGAGCAAAAATGTTGGGCGCGAGAGAACAGTGCGGAAGCATTAGCGAACGCGATCATGCGTTGGCCCGTAGAAAAATTGTCGGCTGTTGGCAGGAGCGCCGCGAAGAGCGCAGGCAGTTTCTACAGCTGGGCACGGGTGTTTGAGGAACTGTTTTGCATTTATCGCGAGGTTCGCGCAAACTACCGCCGATTTTAAATGGCGGACGACGACCACAGGCCGTTTCTCATTCGTGGCTATCGCAGATCGGACCGCGAAGCGGTAAGAAAGCTATGCTGCGAAACAGGCTTTCTCGGCGAACCGATTGATCCGGTTTACCAGGATCGTGAGTTATTTGCTGATTTTCTCACCACTTATTACACCGATCACGAACCGGAATCGTGTTTTCTTCTGGAGGTGGACGGCGAGATTCGCGGCTACCTGCTGGGTTCGCGCAAGCCTTTGCAAAATCAGCTCTACGCGCTTTACCAAAATGTCTGGCTGTTTTTCCGCGCGCTGACCCGTTACTTCCGCTATAACAAACGCTCCCGTCGTTTCATTCGCTGGGTCCTGATGTACGGGTGGCACGAAGTCCCGGCTCAACCGCGACGTGTCCCGCATTTTCACGTCAATCTTTTGCCAGAGGCGCGAAAAGTTTCGACCACACGCGCCCTGATGAGCGCGTACTTGAGCTATCTCTATCGCTCCGGCGAAAAACGCGTTTGCGGCCAGATCATCACGTTCGAAAGCCGGCGCGGCGAAAAAATGTTCGAGCGTTACGGGTTCAAGGTTCTGAACCGGGCGGAGATCACAAAATATAAAGCGTTCTATCCCGAGTCGGTCTATCTCAGCACTGTCATCAAGAATTTGGAGACGGCCGGACCACTTTCCGCTTACTCGCGCGTCCGCGAATAATCGGAGAATTACTTCCAAAAAGCCGACCGAGGGTACAAAAAGTTAAATGGCTTTCTGAGCTTTCGGTTTTAACGTTGTAACTCTTGTAACCCTTTAACCTTCCTTTCGCCGGCATAGCTCAGCTGGTAGAGCAGCTGATTTGTAATCAGCAGGTCGTCGGTTCGAATCCGACTGCCGGCTCGTTTCATTTTCGAATCTGGACTTTCCCACCACGGTTATGCACTCTACCCAGCCCGGTATGTGCACACGCACGAAACAAATCTTCGTTCTCCTATTGGCGTCTGGATCATTTTGCTTTGCGCAACAACACCACGGCATGCCAAGGGGTTCTCGTCCAACCTCAACGCCACGTCCGCCTCCGTCACGGTTTGTCGAGCCGAACTTTTTGCTGCCTGCGAATCCCGACGTCAGCGATTATCGGCCTGTCCTTAACGCCGAGGGGAGAATGGTTATTTTCGAGAGAAACCCCACCGCGACGCCGACTGATGTGAAATTGTACATTGCGGATCTGTCGACCGGCAATGTTCAGCGGTTTGTTAACTTCGCGTCTGCCCGTGCCGATTGGTGCTGGAACAGGTCTGGCGGGGGACTCACAAGTGGCCCGGTCGCGTTCAGCAATGGTGACGGCACTTATCGCGTCGACGCCGGCGGCCAGCCGGTCTTGCTCCCGAACACGGCGGGCATGATCTACCCGTCGTGGTATCCAGACTGCCAGCGTCTGGCCGTTGCGGGCCAGTTCAATGCAGAGAGCAACTATTATAATCAGGATCTCAATTACACCTGGGTCACAGACAGATCGACGACGCCTCCCACAGTCGCACAGATGGATCGCAATGCGCCGAGAGGCGCGGCATTCCTGCAAAAGTTTCAAGCCCGTGCCGGATGGTGGTCACCCGATGGCAAATGGTTTGCCTTTGAGTCTAATCGGATCTGCAATGACATTAGCGGCAACACCTATGCCATCTTCATTCAAGATGCGGCAGGTGCAAGGCCAGCAATACAAGTTAGCGATTGCACGTGGAACGTTCAGCACCCGAAATGGTTTCCGCCTGGCAACAACGGCAAAACCTTACTAATCGCGGTGGTTCAGGCGGGTCCGATGGAGCCGTTCAGGATTGCAAGTTTCGACGTGTCGCGCTTGTTGGGATCACGCTGACAACATCGGGCGTGGTCGTTAGGCTGAGGCGTTAGCGGTAGTTTTACCAGCCAAGTCGAGATGTTCGAGAATCTCGCTGCGCAGGCGGAGGAATGACTCACTGGTGCGATCGCGCGGACGCATAAGCTCAATATCGATCTTGCGATCGATCCGGCCGGGCGCCGGCGTTATGATGAGGATGCGATCGCTCATGTAGATGGCTTCATCGATGTCGTGGGTGACGAGAAGCATGGTGGTGCGGCGATTTTCCCAGAGGCGCAATACCTCGTCCTGCATCCGCATGCGCGTGAAGGCGTCGAGCGCGCCGAGTGGTTCATCGAGCAGAAGCACCTTGGGATGATTGATTAGCGCGCGGGCGAGGGCGACGCGCTGGGCCATGCCGCCCGAAAGATGATGTGGATAGGAATTGGCAAACGCTTCGAGTCCGACGAGCCGCATGAATTCGTCCACTTCAGTCCTTTTTTCTTGCAACACTCCGCGCGCAACGAGACCGGCCTCGATGTTGCGGCGAACGGTCAGCCACGGAAAAAGATTTGGATCTTGAAAAACAAGACCCCGCTCGGCTTTCGGTCCGAGGATCTTTTCTTCGCCCACAAGCAGTTTGCCGGCATCGGGAAAATCGAGACCCGCAATGAGTCGAAGCAGCGTCGATTTTCCGCAACCGCTCGGCCCAATTAACGACACGAGCTCGGCGGCGGCGACGGAAAACGAAATGCTGTCGAGGACGAGGCGCATGGTGCCCGGCGCGTCCGGGACCGCAAAACTCTTGCGGACTTCCTGAACGCGGAGTGCCGATGCGGCCACGACATTCCTCGTTACCACTTAATCATTCCCTTCTGCCAAACGAGGACTCGATCGCGCAGTTTGAAGAGCAAAGTCATAATGGTGGAGAAGAAGGCCGCCATGATGACGAGGGCTGCGAAGACTTTGCCGTATTCCGCCCAGCCTTGCGCCCAACTGACATACCAACCGAGGCCGGATTTAACTCCCACAGTTTCCGCGACCACGAGAGTCAGAAAAGACGCACCGAGTCCCATGAACAGGCCGATGAAAATATTCGGAACCGCCGCTGGAATCGCCACACGAAAAATAAGATAGGCGCGTCCGGCGCCGAGCGTTCGAGCCACGTCAAGGTAGGACGCGCGAGTATTAGAGACTCCGGACGCAGTCAACATCGTGACCGGGAACCACACCGCGAGCGCGATTAATCCTGCTGCGGACACGATTGCCGAAGGCGCCACAACCATCGAAAAAGGAATCCATGCTGTGGCTGGAATCGGTCCCACAACCTTGAGCAGCGGCATTCCCCAATAGCGCACCGAACTCGACCATCCAATGCACACTCCGCTAATGAGTCCGACGATCACGCCAAGCGTGTAGCCACTCAAGAGTAAAACCAGTGAGTGCCAGGTGCTATCGAGCAACAGCGCGCGATCGCTAATCAAACTGCGTAAAACCGCTGCGGGGCCTGGAAAGTACGGCAGCGGAAGTAAGTGGAAGCCCAACGTAATCGCGTCCCAAACACCAAGTAACAGGATTGCAGCCGTAAAAATCGGCCACATGTGCCGCATCCATTGGCGCAACCCCGCCCAGAATGTTTGGGCGATCGCGAGAACAATTGAAACGCCGAGAATTTCCCAAAACAGCAGTATATAAGAATGCGTCTCAAGGGGCGGCGCGTTTTTCGCAAACAGCAAGTGAACTCCGAACGCAATTAGAGTTGCGACCGGAACAGCCAGCTGCATCAGCCAAGACAATGTCGATTGGTTGTTGGTAAGACCGACAGCGTTAGTCCCTGCAACTGGTTTCATAGATGTCATTCTGATCCCGCGGTCGCGGGAGAAGAATCTCGGATCATTTGCAGCCCCGTCCGCGCAGGAATAGACAGAGATGTTTCGCTCCGCTCAACATGACACGTCATTTATTAGAAGGATTCCGCCGTCTTCGGCCAACCTAATGGAGCCAGCGTTGCTCGTTCGCTTATTTCTGGGCGGCTATCGTATTTTTCTGAAGACACGGTGCGTCAGGGTCGGCGAGATTCGGCGCATCCTGGTCCGGTTGATCGAACATTTTTCTTCGGCAGCACGAATCTGCCGTGTCTTTCTGGATCAATGCCGCGATTAGTCGGATATCTTCGTCGGGTGAAACCTGGGCTCCGGCAATTTTTTCCACCTCCAGGTTCTTGATCCACTCGTCTGTAATGCCGGGGAGATGCATAAAGGCTCGCTTGGCCAGCGCTTCGGTGTCGGTCTCCGGGGAAAGCATCTTGGCGACTTTCATTTCCCGGCTGGCAGTGTGAACCGACTCCTCAGCTAGGTGCACGCTTGGTATGTAGCGCAAACGCGCGAGGGCGACCGTATTCAGTTCGGGCGTTGAGGCGAGATATTTTTTCTCTACAGCCATAATCGCCGCAGCCTTTGGATTGGTCTCGACCCATTTGGCGCCTTTCAACAAGGCACGCGTTGCTCGAGCTGCAGTATCGGGATTGGCGTCCACCCATTTGCCGTTCGCTATCACCTCGCAGCAATACTCATCTTTGTAAGGCGCATCCATTATCTGGTCGGCAACGTTTCTTACCTTCCCCTCCGCGATCAAAAGGCTGCCGATTGGTTCCGCGTCAGCGACGACGTCCACTTCGCCTTTGTCGATCGCCAGACCTAATTCGCCTGCCGGATAAACTTTCCAGGTAATATCTTTTCCGGCATCGATCCCGTGGACGCCGAAGACGCGGTTTGCGAACACGAAGGGCGGCGTGCCCATGCCTGGCACACCAATTCGTTTTCCTTTCAGGTCATCGATCGTGTGGATATTCGTTTTGACTCCCGCTTGCACGCGCAGACATCCGCGATGGATGCCGGCGAGGAATCGCACATCCAAGCCCTGTTCGATAGGTTTAAGGAAGTACATCACAAGGTGATGAGTAATGTCGTAGCTGCCAAGGGCCAGTGCGTCTTTGTAAGTCGACCAGTTACACTTCACTAATTCAGGCTCGAGTCCCTCCTCCCTAAAGAAACTCTTCTCGTAAGCGGCATAAATCGGTGCCTCGCAGGTCAGCCCGATGTAACCCACGCGGACTTTTTTTGAATTCCGAACGGTGGGACTGGAGTTTTTATTACAGCCGGCCACCAGCAGAACACTCAACGAAAGGGCGGTTATAAGTCGCGAAGGCATTGTCCGTTTAAAGGTTTTGTAAATAGTCCAATAAGTCTGGGCTATGGAAGCAGAACCTTGGGCCGCAATCAACCCCGAACAGTTTCGCGGTCAAGCTCCTGATTGCATTTATAAACTCTCCCGAACAATATTCCTTCTCCATGCCGGAGCCTTTGGATATTCGACATCTTCGCTATTTTCTCGCGGTCGCCGAAGCGGGAAGCTTCAGCCGCGCAGCCGACCGGCTCGGAATTTCGCAACCGAGTGTGTCGCAACAAATGCGGGATTTGGAAGCAGGTCTTCGCGTGCCTCTATTTCAGCGCCGTGGAAAGCGCATTCTGCTTACGCCGCGGGGTTTGATTTTTCAGGAGCACGCCCGCGCGGTCCTTCATCAGTTGGAGAATTTTCTGCAGGACCTGAACAGCGAGCCCGGAGAATTACGCGGCGCATTGCGGTTGGGCGTTATACCGGTGCTGAATGTGCCGCTCGTGCCGCAACTCCTCGGCTCTTTTGTCGCCGATTATCCGGCGATCAGTATCACTGTTGAAGAAATATCTTCCACTGAGATCGAGACGGCCCTGGAAGAAGGCCGCATGGACGTCGGCCTCGGGTTTCTGACCCGGCACTCTCCAAACTTGCGCTACGAGCGGCTTTGCACAGATGAATTTGCCTTGATCGTCGCTCAGAATCACCCGTGGGTGAACCGAAGGGTGGTTGATTTTTCGGAATTGCACCAGCAACGCCTGCTCCAATTGCCGGACACTTTTGTGATGCGCAGAATGACGGATGAGATTTGTCGAAAGCATCAGGTCCGTCCGCATGTGATTGCTGAGATCAACGCTATTGAAACCCTGCTTCGCTCGCTCGGCCCCTCGCAAGCCGGCACTTTGATGCCAAAAATCGCATTGCGCGGCCGGGAAAATCTGAAATTAAGAGCCATCCGATTACGGGGTAAAAATCTCGGCCTCGATATTGGCCTGTTGCGACTGAGCGATTCAGCAGCAAACACTGCCGTCGCCGCGTTTACGACCCTCGCGAAGGCGACCGTTCCGAAAATGATCAAACGCTAAACGATTCTTAGCGGGAATCGGGGTGGCGCAGATAAAGCGCCATGCCACCAATGTCGATGACGGCGAAATTCGACGCGAGATATTCCTGGCCCAGCACGCCCGCGTTCGACTCCGCTGCCGAGTTCGACAGCAGGACGTCTTTTGATACATGCGCGACAACCACTTCGGCGTTTGCGAGTTTAAAATTGCCGATCGCCAATTCCTTCACTCCGGTGCGATTGATGCCTTCACTCAATCCACCGGCCCCGCCCGCGCCGTATCCGGCAAGGGCAGTCACCCCTGTTCCCGATTTCACCGCTACTTGCGTATCGATGAGCGTGTTCGCCGAGCCGGTGTCCAGTATGAAGCGAGTTGGATGTCCGTTGAGCGCGCCTTCGACGTCAAAATGATCATTCGCATTTAGTCGTATTGGGATTCGCGTAAATCCGCGGCCGGCCAAAAAACTTGCGAGGCTCTGGCTCACTCCGGGACTGCGTCCGTTTGGATTGACGTCAAGCATTTGCCGAGTGCAGTCGATGATCATCCCAAATTTCACCATCTCGCGCGCGCCGAGGACACCATTGATGTGCGCCAGGGCTTTGGAATCGGCAAGATGCGATCCGGTTGCGGCAGCTCTGTGCTCTGGATTCATGCCGGAGAAATCTGCGATCGCGACGGGCACGTTTGTCACGGTGCAATTGCCCATTGCTAAGCTTTTTACCTTGCTGGTGCCAAAGCGTTCCCAGCTCCGGCCAAACAAACCACCAACGTTCGAGCCGCTTTTTTCGACAGTGAGACCAAATGTATTCACGCTATTGACGTCGATGACGGTGTTTGGCGATCCCGTGTCGATCATTAAGGCGCCGCGCTGATTGTTAATCGAGACCGGAACAAACAGATGGTTGCCGGAGCGCCGCTCCAGTTTGGCGCCGGCCAGGCCTTGTTTGGAAAGAAGACCAGCGAGCGTGCCGCTGCTTTGTTGTGAGTGAACGGCAAACGGTGCCAGTGCTGCGACCACGAGAATCGAAACAAATAAATTTTTCATGAGTGATGCAATCGGAATCGAGGGCGTGAATTTTGGGAATTTCGGAGGCCGACTTCAAGTGCTTTTTGTGGATGTTGGTCAGCTTTGCCGACTCGGCCGCCAGGCTGCTAGCCTGGCGAATCCGCCTGCCAGGGCAGGCTGGGCGCCTGACATCCGATTCCTCGCCCGCTTTGGGAAAAGCTCGTGCTACGGCGCGCCAAGGAGGCGCGTGTGTTCCTCAGCATTACAACAACTGATACGGATCGACGTCGACGGTCACGGTGACGTCTTCGGGGAATGGCAATTTGTCGAGGGTTTCGCGCACGAGCCGGCTCAGGCGCATGATGGCTTCGCCGCGGATCAAAATGTGAAAGCGGAATTGGCCTTGTAGTTTTTCCAACGGCGCGGTCGTGGCATCGCCCAGAATGAATTCCTCAGGCAACGCATCTTTCAAACGACGTTTTAAAGTTTCGGCGGACAATTTTGCGCGACCTTCGTGTGCCGAGCGTACTGTGATTAGGATCGCGTGTTTGAACGGCGGAAAATCGCAACGCTCACGGAACTCCAGTTCCTGTTGGAAGTAACCGGCGAAATCGTGGTGCCGTGCAAACTGAATCGACGGACTAAACGGCGTGTAAGTCTGCACAAAAACTTCGCCCGGCGTTTCGCCGCGGCCGGCGCGCCCGGCGACCTGCGTGAGAAGCTGGAACGTTCGTTCGCCTGCTCGGAAATCGGGCAGATGCAAGGCAAGATCAGCGTTGATGATTCCAACCAACGTCACGTTCGGAAAATGCAGACCTTTGGCGATCATTTGCGTGCCCACCAAAATGTCGATCTTGCCAGTGCGAAAATCTCTTAAAGTCTCGCGATAAGCTTCCTTGCGCGTCATCGAATCAGCGTCCATGCGCCGCACCACAGCTTTCGCAAAAATCTGTGCGACTGTTGATTCGACTTTCTCGGTGCCGAAGCCGTAATAAATCAGCGCGTCCTTTCCGCAGGCGGGACATTTCTTTGGCACGGCGGCAGTATGTCCGCACAAATGACAACTCAAGCGTCCCGCCACCGCGGGATGCCGATGAAACGTGAGCGCGACGCTGCAATTCGGACAGTTCCGCGCTTCACCGCACTCGCTGCAAAGGAGTGACGTCGAAAATCCGCGCCGATTCAAAAACAGAATCGTCTGTTCGCGTTTTTGCAAACGATCGGCAATTGCCTGCGACAATTTTTCCGAAAGTATTGCAGCTTTCTTTTCTTTCCGTCGTTCCTGGCGAAGATCGACGATGCGCATGAGCGGCATCTGCTTTTGATCTATACGCTGTGTCAGGACCACGAGTCGATACTTGCCGGTCGCGGCGTTGTGATAACTCTCGAGCGAAGGCGTGGCGCTTCCGAGAACAACAGCGCATTTCTCGATCTTCGCGCGCACCACTGCGACGTCGCGCGCGTGATATCGTGGCGCTTCCTCCTGTTTATAGGTTGTCTCGTGTTCTTCATCGACCACGATGAGCCCGAGATTTTTGAGAGGCGCAAAAATCGCGCTGCGCGCGCCGATCACGATGCGTGCTCGGCCCGAGTGAATTTTGTGCCATTCATCGTGGCGTTCGCCTTCAGACAAATGACTGTGGAGGACGGCGACCGCATACGGCACGTCGGCAAAGCGACTCTTGAAACGCTCCACCGTCTGCGGCGTCAACGAAATTTCCGGGACTAGAACGATTGCGGTGCGCCCGCGATCGAGCGTTGTCCGGATCGCTTGTAAATAGATTTCGGTTTTACCGGAACCGGTCACACCATGGAGTAAAATCGGGCGCGCGTTCTCAGGTGAATCGAGTGCATCCGTGATTTCCTTCAGCGCGCGCGTTTGCTCCTCATTCAAAACAAGATTGGACGTTGCGATGAACTGCTCATCCGCATGTGGATCGCGAACCACGGCTTCCTCACGCAACTCCGCGAGGCCGCGTTTCACCAGTGCGCGCAGCGTCTGGTTATCGAGCGATGTCTGGCGGAGGAGTTCCGCCGCGCGCACTGGCGCTTCTAATTTGGAAATTGCGTCCAGGAGTTCCGCCTGTCGCGGCGCGCGTCGTCGCAATTTCTCAAGCTCGTCGTTGTCGATCTTGCGTCCGGGCCGCACGAATAGCTGTTTCTTCCATCCCACTTCTGCGCGCCGAATCACCTGGGGCAGCATGCTGCGCATCACTGTTTCAATCGGGCAGCAATAGTAGGTGCCGATCCATTTTGCCAATTCGAGCAAGTGCTCGCTCAAGACCGGCGTTTCGCCGATCACGGCTTCGATCGGCCGGATTCCTTTCGCTTCGGTCTGTTCTGGAAGTGCGACGACTGTGGCGAGCGCGGATTTCTCACGGAACGGCACGCGGACGCGCGAACCGACTCCCACGCGTTCGGCTAAACTTTCCGGCACGGAGTAGTCGAGTTCGCGATGGATCGCCCGATCGACAATTACGCGAACGTAATTGGCCTTTGCCATGCGCTGTTCACAAATCGTGCTCGTGCTCGTGCTCTCAATCCTCATCGATTATTGTAGCACGAACTGAATGATCCGGTTTTTGTTCAAACTGATCCTCTGCGTGATGCTGGCGCTGGCTGCGGGCTTTGCCTATCTCGCACTCGTGTCCGGGGATCCGTTTTACACGTTTTACGAATGGATGAGCCCGGCGCGGTTTCAACAATACGACCGCCTCATTCGCACGGTGGCAGTTGAACATCACCTGGATCCGATGCTGGTGAAAGCGGTCGTTTGGCGTGAGAGCCGATTTCATCCGAGAAAGTATGGGAGCCATGGAGAGCGCGGCCTCATGCAAGTAACCGAGAAAGCAGCTAACGAATGGGCGCGGGAAAACAGGATCAACAATTTCCATGTCGACCAGCTTTTCGATCCGAGGACAAATCTGGAGGCAGGCACGTGGTATCTCCAACGCGCCGTCGGACATTGGAAACATGAGTCCGATCCGCTTCCTTTCGCGTTGGCAGAGTACAATGCCGGCGCCAGTCGGGTGGACCGGTGGAGTGGACACGGAGTCGGCGACGTCCCGGTGAAAACATTTCTCAAAAACATCGATTTCCCCGCCACGCGAAAGTACGTCGAGTCAATCATGGACCGCTACAAATTCTATCAGCGGCGAGGTCGGATGTGACGAAAGTTGTCGCGCGACAAGGAGCGTCAAGACGTCCTGGTCCTTGGTGTTCCGACTTGTGCATCGAGAAGGCCGATCTAGATTGACCGATCTTGTAGAGAAATGAGCAGGCGGCGTGGCTTTTCGATAATTTGTTCAGTTGTTTTTGGTGCTTTTGCGCTGGGGCTGGCCGCACTCGCTGGCAACATCAATTTGCCACAGCACAACCTCGTTTCTCGCACGTCTTTCGAACCCAGTGTCGCGACACACCAAACCCAGGCTGCCTCAGAACTTGCGCTTCAGTTTCCAAGCGCACGCGAAATTGCCGCGGGCGTAGGAACTTTCTCGGCGCCGCCACCAACGCGCAGCACCTTTACGGCGACTTGGCAGAGCGCCAGCGGCGCGAAGGGTTACCTGCTGGACGTCTCGACGAGCGACTCCTTCACTACTTACGTAGGCGGCTATCGCGATTTGGATGTGGGAAATGTAATTCGGCAAGTCGTGACCGGATTAAATCCAGGGACGACTTATTATTATCGAGTACGGCCTTACACTAACAACGGTCTGGCCAGTTACTCGCAGCCGATGCGGGGTGCTACGGCGCCCACCACGGGGCTGATCATTAATCCGACGTTTGACAGTTCTATCACGAATGATCCAGACGCCGCTGCCATCGAGGCGATGATCACCCGGGCCATTTCGATTTACGAATCGCTGTTCGATGATCCATTTACGATCCCGATTTTTTTTCGCTACGCAACCACTGCTCCAGATGGCACTCCTTTGCCGCCTGGGGTTCTTTCAGAGAGTGACTTCGCGGTGTACACGATTCCGTGGAACACGTTTGTCAATGCTCTGACGGCGGATGCAAGAACGAATAACGACTTTCTTGCGAACGCGAGTTTGCCCGGCACTGCATTAGCTGCAAGCATCAAGCCGTCGAGTGCGAACGGGCGATCAGTGGGGCTGGACACTCCTCCTGCTATTGCTCAAAACGGCCATCTGGGCGGACCGTATGATGGCATCGTTACCCTTAATTCAGCGCACCCATTTCTGTTCAGCCGACCGGTCAGTGCCGGCTACTTCGACGCACAACGTTCGACGGAGCACGAAATCGATGAAATTATCGGTTTTGGATCCAATGCAATGCTCTCTAACTTCCGACCACAAGACCTGTTCAGTTGGTCGTCTGCCGGACAAAGAAATGTCAGTCGGACAGGCTCACGGTATTTTTCGATCGACTCCGGCAGCACCAACATTGTCGGTTTCAATCAGGACTCCAGCGGCGATTTCGGCGATTGGTTGAGTGAGGACTGTCCGCAGACGCAACCATATGTCCAAAATGCGTTTGCTTGCACGGGACAATTCTCTGATGTCACGACTACCTCGCCCGAGGGCATCAACCTGGACGTCATTGGTTATGATCTTAATCGGACAGTGCTAGGCAATATCAGCACGCGCGCCTTAGTGCAGACAGGTGACAACGTGCTGATTGGCGGTTTCATCGTGCAAGGGACTACACCAAAGAGGGTGATTATTCGGGCCATTGGTCCTGAGCTCAGTCAGTACGGCGTTCCCAATCCATTGGCTGATCCCACATTGGAACTGCACGACGGCAATGGAGCTTTGATTGCCTCCAACGATAACTGGCAGACCACCATCATCGGTGGGATCATCACTCAAGACCAGGTCCAGGATATTCAGAATAGCGGTCACGCTCCTGGGGACTCAAGAGAATCTGCGATCATTGCCAATCTGCCAGCGGGTAACTACACCGCGATCGTACGTGGCGTAAGCAGCACGATCGGAGTTGCTCTGGTGGAGGTGTACGATCTTAGTCCGGATGTTAGCTCAATTCTAGGTAACATCAGCACTCGCAGCTTGGTGCAGACAGGTGACAACGTGATGATTGGAGGATTCATTGTCCAGGGGACTACACCAAGGAGCGTGATTATTCGTGCCATTGGGCCTGAGCTCAGTCAGTATGGCGTTCCCAATCCACTAGCCAATCCGACATTGGAACTGCACGACGGCAATGGAGCTTTGATTGCCTCCAATGATAACTGGCAGACTACCATCATCGGCGGGATTATCACCCAGGACCAGGTCGACGATATTCAGAACAGCGGCCATGCTCCAGGCGACCCGAGCGAATCTGCGATCATTGCAAACCTGGCACCGGGTAACTACACCGCGATTGTGCGCGGGGTAAATAACACCACCGGAGTTGCTCTAGTCGAAGCGTACGATCTTTATTGAGATTGTTTCTCGAAGCTGACGCGCATAGCCGCTGACGGCGACCCATCACGCGCAACACAGAGCCGATCAATGTAAACAACATCGGTCGTCGAATCGCAAGGCAACCGATCAATTTGATTTGACCGTCATAATTTTCCGCACGCGCTCCACGACCATTGCGGAGCTAACCTGTTTCATGCAGGCGTGATCAAACGGGCATTGGCTTAGCCGCTTATAATTGCATGGCGAACACGGCAGATTCATGCGAACCACCGATTCGGGACGTTGGTAAGGCCCAATATGAACCGGATTCGTCGGTCCGAACACGCTTACCATCGGTTTACCCAAGGAAGCGGCGACATGCATCGAGCCAGAGTCATTGGTCACTGCCACCTCTGCGCGGCGAATCAGCGCCGCCAAATCTGCCGGCGTCGTCTTGCCACAAAGATCGCAAGCTCCGGGAGCGGCCGCAGCGATCAGCCGGCATCGCGTCTCGTCACGTTTCGTTCCCGCGAGAGTCACGGCAAATCCTTCGCGGAGGAACTCGCGCGCGACACCTGCAAATCCTTCAATGGTCCAATGCTTGGTTTCCCAAATAGTTCCGGGCACCAAAACAACAAGTGGTTTGCCAGCGGGCACACCGCGCTCCTCAAGTAATCGTTCCACATTGCGCACGGTTTCCGGTGAAAGGTGAATTGTCAGGTCCGGCGGATTGTCATCGAATCCGAGCAATTCTCCGACCCAAAGATAACGATCGATTGCATGAACATCGAGGGTCTGAATCGGGATGCGATGCGTGTACGCGATCCATGAACCTTCACGCGCCCCGCGCCAGCCGTGGCTCGGTATATTTTTGAGATCGTGCTCCGCAGAAATCGTACGTGAAAATTTCACGGGCCGATCAAATCCGATGCGCACACGCGCCCCGCTGATGAGTGCGAACAAAGCCGAACGTACCTGGCCATGCATGTCGATGATCAGATCATATTTCGCGCGACGGATTTGCTTGAGCAGATCGAGAAACGCCAGCATCGCCCGCCATCTGTGGCCGCGCTTCGAGAAATCGCGTCGCGCAAAAAGAACGACATTCGATAGCGCCGGATGGTGACGCACGACCTCGGCGTTCTCCGGCGTTATAAGCCAGTCGATCCGTGCACGCGGATAACGCGCTCGCAGCTTCACCAGCACCGGAATCGTATGAACCACGTCGCCGAGCGCTGATGGTTTGATCAGCAAAATGCGCGAGAACTCAGCGGATTGGAGTTCCGACTTCGCGTTCCTTATCGGTGCGTTTTCGATTTGGTTCTTCAATTGCTGTCTCGCACAAAAACCGTAACGTCCAACGCTCAACGCCCAACGCTCAACGTCAAATTGAGATAGTTCGGCGTTCGATGTTGGGCGTTCGGCGTTTTCTTCGAGGTCGGCGAGCAAAACTAGGCGGCCTTTTTCTCGCCCGAGAACGCGCCGCGGAGTTTTTTCATCCATGCCGAAAACCGATGGCGATTCTGCTCGCGGCGCACCACTGCTTCGCTGGTCACCCAGTTGAATTGGATCACCCGACGCGGCCCAGAGAAGGGCTTGTGACCGTGCCACGAATTGTTGCTGCGACGGAACGCCAGCAGCGTGCCTTCCGTCGGCGGCACTTCAAGAAGCATGTCGTCGAGATTGTTTCCGGAACGCAGTAACCGAAGCCGGCCGCCGGAAGATTCCCAACCGGAATTCATGTAGATAAGGATCGTGATGATCTTCGTCTCCGAATCAGTGTGAATTTTGCCGTCCTTTTCGCTGCAACAACCGCGCACAGTGATCATGTCCGGCCGGTTGGCGAGATTGACGTTGAACTTTTCCTCAAACGCCTGACGAAATTCGTCGCTGCGCATTTCTTCGACGAGTTTTGTAAACGCGGGCCCATAACTGACCTCGCCTAAAGGAAAACTCCCGGGTCGACTCACCTCAGGATAATCCTTGTCGATCGCAGCGCGCACGTCGGGTTTCACAAATTCAGGGACGATCAAGAAGTCAAATGGTTCGCTAGTGAGAGGAGTGTTCCGAAATTTCTCCAGCTCGAGCATCGAAAGCATTCGCGACGCTACACCAAGGCTCGACGGCTTCCAAGCCGTCGAGCAAAAATGAGGCACCTTAGGAATAAAGAAAAAGCGCTTCCTGCGTTCCTATTTTGCTGATTAAATATCTTGATCATGGCGGAGAGGCATACAGGCCGATGTTACTGCGGGGCGGTGGAAGTCGAAGCGACCGGTGAGCCGCTCGACATGGGTTACTGTCATTGCAACGAGTGCCGGCGTTATTGCACGGCGCCGGTCAGCATCTTCACGTTGTGGAAACCCGAGACTGTGAAGATTAGCCAAGGCGCGCAATTTCTCGGTAAATTCCACGCCAGCGAGTTGAGTGACCGCCGGTATTGCACCAAGTGCGGCGGCCACGTGATGATCGATCATCCCACGCTCGGCCTGGCCGATATTCGCGTGCCGCTCAGCAACTTCACGTTCAAGCCAACGGTGCATCTCAATTACGCGGAAACGGTGCTGCCGATAAGAGACGGACTGCCAAAGATGAAAGACTTTCCCGCTACCATTGGGGGATCGGGCGAGACGATGGCGGAGTAGCTAACCGGCTACCCGCAGTTGCCTGACGAAGTTGTTGTATTCTTCGTGGGTGCCGATCCAAAACCAGACGACGAGATCGCCGTGCTTCTGTGCCATCGCGCGATAGTGATCTCCTATTCGCACTGACCAGACGTTTCCAATAAGCGGCTTGAACTGCATCGATGGATGTAACGGGTCACGCAGCCAGAGTTGAAATTTCTCTCGAGCGAGACATTGGACGTGAGCTGGGAGTCGATTGAACTCGTGCCAGAAACGCCGGTGCGTTCTGGAGGTCACGGCATCTCGCGAACGCGCCCCGCTTTGATGTCCTCTTCTACTTCGTGCAGAACAGTGTCGAGTTTACCACTCGCCACATCGCGCTTCATTTGCTCGTCCCATTCGTCATCGTTCCAGCCGTGCAACCACGCCGCAAGCTCAGCCCGCTCTTCGAACGAGAGTCGCTCGATCGCGCTCTGGATTTCAGCCAAACTCATTGACCAACTTTACCGCGTCGCAATTGTCTCAGCAATTGTGGAATCGAGTAAAGAGTCACTTGCCACTACCTTGTTCGTGCGAATGTCAAACGGCTTCGGTAGCTCGAAAGACAACTTCGCGCACCCGTCATCGCATGCTAAACTTGAGTAGCAATGGAAAAGACGCTTACGAAATCCCGCAGCTTCGAGGAAGCAGAGAGAGCCGACCGCGATTTCTACAAAAGGCTTACTCCCCAGGAGTGTCTGGCAATTCTCCTCGAACTCTTAAACCATGCCCCTGAGCAACGACTCGAAAGAGTTTATCGCGTTACTAACTCCCACGGCGTTGAG